>Ga0307372_10005008_pt1 | contig 20116 bp, 16 predicted proteins | sample OX1MG_FD_202533 | JGI IMG/M metagenome (GOLD analysis project Ga0307372, IMG submission 202533) | Soil microbial communities from Risofladan, Vaasa, Finland - OX-1 | ecosystem: Environmental > Terrestrial > Soil > Coastal area > Acid sulfate soil | place: Finland: Risofladan, Vaasa | collected...
GGCGGCTTCGAGGCCGCGAACCTCTTTGGGTTCGCGCCCGAGGGCGTCGCGAAAGGCGCCGCGCGCTCCGCTCAGGGACACGCGGTCCTGGGGCCGCTTGGGTCCCGCGAGGCTCGGCTCCACGCTCGCGAGATCGAGCTCCACGGTCTCGGAGTACAGCGCCTGGACGCTCGTCTCGTCGTGCCAGACGCCCTGGGCCTTCGCGTAGGCCTCGACGACGGCCAAGTGCTCGGGGCTTCGCCCCGTGAAGGCGAGGTAGTCGAGCGTGACCTGGTCGATCGGAAAGATCGTGCACGTCGCGCCGTACTCGGGTGACATGTTGCCGATCGTGGCGCGCGTCTCGAGGGTGAGGGAACGTACGCCCGGGCCGAAGGCCTCGACGAACTTGCCCACGACGCCGTGGCGGCGAAGCAACTCGGTGATCGTGAGCACGACGTCGGTCGCGGTGACGCCTTCGCGCGTGGCGCCCACGATACGCAGCCCCACCACCGCCGGGATCAACATCGACGTGGGCTGTCCGAGCATGCCGGCCTCGGCTTCGATGCCGCCGACTCCCCAGCCCAGCACGCCCAGGCCATTGACCATGGTCGTGTGCGAGTCGGTGCCGACCAGGGTGTCAAAGTACGCGGTGCCCTCGTTCTCAAAGACCACGCGCGCGAGGTGCTCGAGGTTGACCTGGTGGCAGATGCCCATGCCCGGGGGCACGACGCGAAACTGCTCGAACGAGCTCTGGGCCCACTTCAAGAAGGTGTAGCGCTCGACGTTGCGCTCGTATTCGATGACGACGTTCTCCTCGAAGCTCGACGAGGTGCCGGAGCGCTCGAGAATCACCGAGTGGTCGATGACCAGTTCCACGGGCACCAGGGGGTTGATCTTCTTCGGGTCGCCGCCGAGGGCGATGATGGCGTCGCGCATCGAGGCGAGGTCCACCACGGCCGGCACGCCCGTGAGGTCTTGCATCAAGACGCGCTCGGGGGTGAAGGCGATCTCCTCGGCCTCATCGCCCGCGGCTTCGCCGTGGTGGCCGGGCGCCTCGGCCCAGCGCGCCAGCGCCACGATGTCCTCGGCGCGCACCTTCTCGCCGTCCTCGTGGCGAAGGAGGTTCTCGAGCAGCACCTTGACGCAGTAGGGCAGGTGCGCCACGTCGTAGGACGCCAGGCCGGCGCCGCCCAAGGAGTAGTAGGTGAGCGAGCGGCCCGCGACGTCGAGGGTGCTCTTGGCGGCAAAGGAGTTCAGAGAGGTCATGGGTCCATTCTTGCGCGTTTCGCGAAACCCCAGTCGGGCCGACTCGAGGTGGGCGAAGTGCGAGACTCGTGGCTATGAGTTCGACCTACGAGACGCTCAACGCCGCGTTGCAACGCGCCTTTGACACGTTGTGGCCAGGGGCCGACCCGGTGCTGCGCCGTTCGGAGCACGCCGACTTCCAGGCCAACGGGGTCATGGCCCTGGCGAAGTCCCTCGGGCGGCCCGCGCGAGACGTCGCGCTCGACGTGATCGAAGCCCTCGATCTCGACGGTCTGGCGTCGCTCACCGTGGCCGGACCGGGCTTCTTGAACCTCACGCTCGCCCCCATGCTCTTGGACTTGAAGTTGCGCGAACTGCTCAGCGACGAGCGCCTCGGGGTCGAGGCCAGAGCGCGCGCGCGGCGCGTCGTGATCGACTACTCCGCGCCCAACGTCGCCAAGGAGATGCACGTCGGGCACCTGCGCTCGACGGTCATCGGTGACGCGCTCGCGCGCATGAGCCGCTTCGCCGGCGACACGGTGATCGCGCGCAACCACGTCGGCGACTGGGGGACGCCCTTTGGCATGTTGATCGAACACCTGGTGGACCTCGGCGAGGACGAGGCGGTGGCCGAGCTCTCCATTGGCGACCTCGACGGCTTCTATCGCGGCGCGCGCGCCAAGTTCGACGCCGACGACGCGTTCAAAGAACGCGCGCGCGCGCGCGTCGTGGCCCTCCAGGGCGGCGACCTCGAGTCGCGCCGGCTCTGGCGCGTGCTGGTGGACCAGTCCGTTTCGTACTTCAGCGAGGTCTACGCGAAGCTCGACGTGACCCTGAGACCCGAGGACGTGACGGGTGAGTCGTCCTACAACGAGGCGCTCGAGGGCGTGCTCGACGCACTTCGCGCCCAGGGCCTACTGGTGGAAAGTGACGGGGCGTGGTGCGTCTTCCCGCCGGGCTTTACCAACCGAGAGGGGGAGCCGCTGCCGCTCATCGTGCAAAAGCGCGACGAGGGATTCGGCTACGCGGCGACCGACCTAGCCGCGGTGCGCGACCGCGTCGATCGCCTGGGCGCCGACGAGTTGGTGTACGTCGTGGGCGCCCCCCAAGCCCAGCACTTGGAGATGGTCTTCGCCGTGGCGCGCCTGGCGGGTTGGCTGCCCGAGCGAGTGCGTTGCGAGCACGTGGCCTTTGGCAACGTGCTCGGCCCGGACCGCAAGATGTTCAAGAGCCGTGGCGGCGAGACGATCAAGCTGGTCTCCTTGCTCGACGAGGCCGTCGAACGTGCCGAGGTGGTCTTGAGCCAGCGCCGCCACGGACTGTCGAACGTCGCGGTGCACGAACTCGCCACCAAGATCGCGCGCGCGTCGATCAAGTACGCCGACCTGTCGACCGAACGACAGCGCGACTACGTCTTTGACCTCGATCGCATGGTCTCCTTCGAAGGCGACACCGGGCCCTACCTGCAGTACGCGCACGCCCGAGTGCGCTCGATCTTTCGTCGCCTGGGCGAGGAATGGTCCGCGCCCAGTGCCCGCTTCGACCTCGCCACGATCCAAGAGCACGAACTCGCGACCGCGCTGCTGGCCTTTCCCGAGGCCTTCGACGCGGCACTCGAACTTCGCCAACCCCACCGGCTCTGCAACTACCTCTTCGACCTGGCCCAGCGCTTCACCGCCTTCTACGACGCCTGTCCCGTCTTGAGCGCCGAGGGCGACGTTCGCGCCCAGCGCTTGGCGCTCGCCGATCTCTGCGCGCGGACCCTCGCGCTCGGACTGGGCGTGTTGGGCATCGAGGCGCCCGAGCAGATGTAGCTCGTCGCGAGCCGCTGGCCTCGGTAGAGTACGAGCCGAGGCGCGCCGCGCCGTTGGACGGGGGATTCATCATGAAGGTCAAGGCCGCTATCGTCACCGAAGCCAACGGACCCTTTCGCACCGAAGAGATCGAGATCGACGAACCACACGCCGGCGAGGTCAAGGTCAAGATGGCCTACGCCGGAATGTGTTACTCCGACGAGACGCTGCGCAAGGGGGGCCTCACCTCGGACCCCGAGTTGCTCAAACTGATCAGCGGCCGCGAGAGCATGTTCCCGGTCATCGCGGGTCACGAGGGCGCCGGCGTCGTCGAGTCCGTCGGTGAGGGCGTCACGAGCCTCGCGCCGGGCGACCACGTCGCGGTCTCCTTCGTGCCCTCGTGCAACAAGTGCGACTACTGCCTGTCGGGGCGGCCGTATCTCTGTGACTTGATGGCGACCATCCTCGTGGGACCGATGATCTCCGATCAGACCTGGCGCCACCACCTCGGCGAGACGCCGCTCAATCGCATGTGCCAGATCGGCGCGTTCTCCGAGTACGTCGTCGTGAACGAAGCGTCCCTGATCAAGATCGAGTCCTGGTACGACCTGCGCGCCGCGGCACTGATCAGCTGTGGCATCGCGACGGGTTACGGCTCGGCGGTCAACCGCGGCCAGGTGAAGCACGGTGACACGGTGGCCGTGATTGGCTGTGGCGGAGTGGGCTCGGGTGCGGTGCTCGGCGCGCTCGACGCCGGCGCGCGCGCGGTGATCGCCATCGACACCAATGAGTCCAAGATCGAACGGGCCAAGAAGATCGGCGCGACCCACGGGGCCACGAGTGCGCTCGAGGCGGCGTTTAACATCCTGCCGGAGTTGACGTGGGGCAAGAACTGCGACGTGGTGATCATCACGGTCAACACCCTCACCGGATCGCTCGTCGAAGAGGCGCGCTCCATCACCGCCAAGGGCGGCACGGTCGTCTTGACGTCGCTCGGCGCGGCGTCGCTCAACACCATTGAGCTGAACGCCGCAATGTTCGCGATGTACAACCAAGACCTGCGAGGCACCGTCTTTGGATCAGGCGCGCCGCGTCTGCAGATTCCCAAGTTGCTGCGCCTGCACCACGAGGGCAAGTTCCCCGTCGATGAGCTGGTGAGCAAGGAGTACTCGATCGACGAGGTCGAGCAGGGCTATCAGGACCTGCGCGACGGAAAGAACGTTCGCGGCGTCGTTCGTTTTTAACTACGTCAGTCTCACGAGGTCGCTCAGTCGAATCGACGTCTTGGCGACGTAGGGCACGACGCCGCGCCACGTACGCTCGCGCCACGCGCCGCTCCAGACGCCTACTGCGTAGGCCACGTCGTCGGCGAGGGCGAGCGGGAGGTCCCCCGCGCGAAAGCGCTCGCGCCGCCAGCGCCACGCGACGCCGAGGGCCACCACCACGACGAGGCGCCGGCGAAGTTTGGGGTGAAAGAGCCCGAGCACCAGAAGGGGAGCGTAGGAACGAACGAGCGCGCGCGCGAGCGGCCCGGCCGAGCGCGCCACGCCCATCGCCACCACTTCTTGGGCCACCTTCTCGGGACGATCGGTGGACCGAGGCAGGCGACCGGCGAAGTGTCGCTGCGCGACGCGCAGCACGCGAGCGCTCAGCGCGGGACGCGCGAACAACACGCCGAGCAGTGCCGAGGCGGTGACCGGGTCGACGCGTAGCGGCGCGAGGCGACTGCCGTAGCGCCGAGCGAGCGCGGCGCTCGAGGCGCCGTAGTGAACACGCTGGCGCCACCACGCGAGCCACGTTGACCTCGCGGGGTGGGTGACCACGACGTCGGCCTCGTAGCGCACCAGCCAGCCCTGGTCGTTGAGGCGCCATACCAAGTCGACGTCTTCGCCGTAACGCAGCGACTCGTCGAAGCCGTCGCCCACCGCCTCTCGACGAACGACCAAGAGCGCGCTGGGCACGAAGTTGACCGCCGAGTTCGGACGAACGAGACCCGAGTCGGGACCGCGATCGAGGGGGCTGAAACGAGCTTCGAACCGGTCACGCGGCGACGATCCGTTGGTGCCGCGTACCCGCGGCGCGACGGCGCCGACGAGGGGGTCGTGGAAGGCCGCTCGAAGGCGCGCGAGAACTCCCGGCGCGTCGTCGAGGTAGACGTCAGCGTCGAGGAAGCACACGAAGGGTCGAGTCGTCGCTCGCAGTCCGCTGTTGCGAGCCGCGGCCGGCCCCCGGCGCGCCTCGTGGCGCACGAGCGTGGCGCCCGAACCTTCGACCGCGTGTCGAAGCGCCTCGGGACCGCTCGAGGCGTCGTCGACGACCGTCACGTGCAGTCCCGCCAGTTGCTCGAGTAGCCCACCCAGCGCCTTGGCATCGCCGAGAAAGGGGACGACGACGTCGAGCTCGTCGACGTCAAAGGGCGTTTCGCGGTAGGTGCGCAGCAGTCCTTGCTGGACCAGGGTGCGAGCGAGACCTCCCTCGCCGGCTCGAACCGCGCCCCCGGCGCGCCAGCGCTCGAGCGTGGCTCGAGAGGCGCCCGGCAGGTGCCAGAGACGCCACGGAGAGCCTCCGGTGACCAGGTTCGTGTCGTGGAAGCGAGCGCGCGGGTCGAGTTCGACCCGGGTGCCCGCCTCGAGGGGGGATTCGAGGGCGTTCGCCGTCGGCGCGGCGGGGAGTATCACGTCTTGAGTCTCCCACGGCACCGCGGCGCTGGCGCCAGCGAGCAGAATAGGGGGAAGGAGGTCGCGTGACATCAGATGCCGCCGTCGTAGAAGAAGTAGTCGTGCACGAGTTGGCCAGCGAGGAGCTGTTGGTCGAGGAGGTCTCCATCGACGGCCTCTGCGGCGTCTATTAGGTCGTGGTGCGTTCGCTCACGACGACGTTTGACCCGACGCGCGCCTGGACGCTCAGCGCGGAGGTCTCGCTTCGCGACGAGTCCTTCGGCGCGCTGGCCTACCACCACGGGAATCGCCGTCTGGTCTTCTTGAAGTCGAGCCGGCTCGTCGACCTCGTTCGACGACTCGAAGAGTTCGCGAACGTCGATGAGGCACTTGACGTCGTCGTGCCTCGAGACGAGCGATCCCGCTACCTCGAGGCGCTCGCGTCCCTGCAACGATCGGACCTCTTACGTGAGCGCTGATTCGTCGCTGCGCGACCGATTCGAAGGGGGTCTCGCCGCGCCCATCTGCTTGACCTGGGAGTTGACCTACGCGTGCAATCTGGCCTGCACGCACTGCCTTTCATCCTCGGGTCGGCGCGACCCCGGTGAGTTGACGACCGAGGAGGCCAAAGCGCTCATTGACGAGATCGCCGCCATGCAGATCTTCTACGTCAACATCGGCGGCGGCGAGCCGATGATCCGGCGCGATTTCTTTGAGCTGGTGGAGTACGCCGTGGGTCGCCAGGTCGGCGTGAAGTTCTCCACGAACGGCACGCGCATCGATGAAGCGGCCGCCAAGCGCCTGGCCTCGACGCCCTACCTCGACGTCCAGGTCTCGATCGACGGCGTGGACGCCGCGACCAACGACCAGATCCGTGGCGCCGGGAGCTACGACGCGGCGCGGCGAGCGATGGACCACCTGGCGGCGGCGAACTTTGGCCCCTTCAAGATCTCGGTCGTCATGACCAGACACAACGTCGAGCAGCTCGACGCCTTCGAGACCCTGGCCGAGCACTACGGCGCGCAGTTGCGTCTGACGCGCCTTCGACCTTCGGGGCGAGGGGTGGCGACCTGGGACGAACTGCACCCCACGCGCCAACAGAACCGTGACCTGTATCACTGGCTGGTCGCGCGGCCTGAGGTCTTGACCGGCGACTCCTTCTTTCATCTCTCGCCCCTGGGCGCGCCGCTCGAGGGGTTGAATCTCTGTGGAGCGGGGCGCGTGGTCTGCTTGATCGATCCCATCGGTGACGTCTACGCCTGCCCCTTCGTGATCCACGAGCAGTTCCTCGCGGGCAACGTTCGCGACGCGGGCTTTGGCGCCGTGTGGCGCGACAGTGAGCTTTTTCGTTCGTTGCGCGCTGAGGGCAGTGCCGGAGCGTGCGCGTCGTGTGGCTCCTATGACGCGTGTCGCGGCGGGTGCATGGCGGCCAAGTTCTTCACCGGCCTCGAGCTGAGCGACCCCGACCCCGAGTGCGTGTTCGGTCACGGCGAGGCGGCCCTCGCCTCGAAGGTCTTCGTGACGGCGCCGGTGGCCAAGTCCGATCACTCTCGGCGCGTCGCAATCCCCTTGAAAGTGCGCGCGTAGTCGCGCAAATTTTCTCTCAGGTAGTGTCGCTTCCAGTCACCGACTCTGGAGAACAATGGCGTCACAGTGGTTCGAAACAGTTGCCGCCGCCCAGCGCGCCGCCCAGCGCCGCCTCCCGGCGTCGGTCTACAACGCCCTGATCGCCGGCTCCGAGAAGGGCCTCTCCTCGAAGGACAACACCAGCTCCTTTGACGAACTCGGCTTCGCGCCCCACGTCGCGGGCCTGAAGAACGAGCGTTCGATGGCCACGACCCTCATGGGCCAAGAGGTCTCGATGCCGGTCGTGCTCTCGCCCACGGGCGTCCAGGCCGTGCATCCCGAAGGCGAGGTCGCCGTCGCGAGGGCCGCGGCCGCGCGGGGGGTCTTGATGGGGCTTAGTTCGTTCGCGAGTCGCTCGATCGAGGAGGTTTGCGCGGTGCACTCGCCGGTCCTCTTCCAGCTCTACTGGTCGGGCGAGCGCGACGTCATGGTCCAACGTCTCGAGCGCGCCAGGGCCGCCGGCGCGCGCGGGGTCATCTTGACCCTCGACTGGAGCTTTTCCAACGGCCGCGACTGGGGCAGTCCGTGGATCCCCGAGAAGGTCGACCTGAAGGCCGCCCTCAAACTCGCCCCCGAGGTCCTCGCTCGACCCGGTTGGCTGTGGTCCTTCGCCAAGACCGGACGGCTCCCCGATCTCACGACGCCCAACATGGCCCACCCGGGCCAGCCCGCGCCGACCTTCTTTGGCGCGTACTACGAATGGATGCAAAGTGCCTTGCCCAGTTGGGAGGACGTCGCGTGGCTGCGCGCGCAGTGGGAGGGACCCTTCATGGTGAAGGGCGTCAGTCGCGTCGACGACGCCAAACGCGTCGTCGACCTGGGCGCGAGCGCGCTGTCGGTCTCGAATCACGGCGGCAACAACCTCGACGGCACGCCGGCACCGATCCGCGCGCTGCCCGCGATCGCCGACGCGGTGGGCGCCCAGATCGAGGTGCTCCTCGACGGCGGGGTGCGCCGTGGATCAGACGTCGTGAAGGCGCTGGCGCTCGGCGCGAAGGGCGTCATGATCGGCCGCGCCTACCTGTGGGGCCTGGCCGCGAATGGTCAGGCGGGCGTCGAGAACGTGCTCGACGTTCTGCGCGGCGGCATCGACTCGGCGCTACTGGGCCTCGGTCGAGCGAGCGTGAGTGAACTCGACCGCTCTGACGTCGTGGCGCCGGCGGACTTCTTTCGATCGCTGGGCTCGTGAGTCGCGTCGCCATCGTCACCGGCGCGGCGCGCGGCATCGGCGCGGCGAGCGTCGACGCGCTGGTGAACGCCGGCTACAAGGTGGTGGCCGTCGACCGCTGTCGTGACGTGCCCGAGGTCCCCTACCCCCTCGCGACGCCGGGCGACCTCGACGCGGTCGTGGCTCGTCACGGCGAGAACGTCCTGGCGCTCGTCGGTGACGTTCGAAGCGCGACCGACATGGCCCTGGCCGTCGAGACCGCGACGCGCCATTTCGGGCGACTCAGCGCCGTCGTCGCCTGCGCGGGCGTCGTGGCGGGTGGGGGACCGCTCTGGGAGGTCTCCGACGCCGCCTGGGACGCGGTGTGGTCGATCAACGTCCTGGGGACTCGGCGCCTCATCGAGGCCGCCGCGCCGACGTTGATCGCCAACGGTCCCGACGCCCACAGCCGCATCGTGGCCGTCGCCTCGGCGGCCGGCAGCACGGGGCTCTTTCACTTGGCCGCGTACTCCGCGGCCAAGCACGCGGTGGTGGGCCTCGTGCGCGCGGTGGCGATGGACCTCGCGCCCTACGGCGTGACCGCCAACGTCGTGAGCCCGGGATCGACCCGAACGAAGATCTTGGACGCGTCGGCCGCGGTGTACGGACTCGACGACGTTGAGGCGTTCGCGGCGCAACAGCCCCTCGGGCGTCTGCTCGAGCCGAGCGAGATCGCCGAATCCATTGCGTGGCTCTGTTCTCCCCAGGCCTCGGCCGTCACCGGGGCCAACGTCGCGGTCGACGGCGGGATGACGGTTTCCTAAACGACGCCGTCACCCCAGGACCGCGCGATGGCGGCGTCCTCGGGGGAGTTGCGCATACCCCATGGGGTATGTAGACTGGACGGATGTCACTTCTCACTTCTGGTCCCGCACACCTCGAAACGCCTCTGAGCGACGTTCCGCGTCGTCCGGGCCCCCTCGGTCGACTCGGCGTCTGGTCGGTCACGCACCGCCGCCACGTTTTTGTCGCCTGGCTGTTGCTCGTCATCGCGATGGCCTTTTTCGCCCCCAGCGTCGAAAAGGCGCTGAGTGGTGCGGGTTGGCAGGCCGACAACTCGTCGTCGGTGGTCGCGCGCAATCTCGCCCAGAAGTACTTCGGCGGTCAGGCGAGCTCGGCGATCGAAGTCGTCGTGCACTCGAAGGACCCGCTCACCTCGAGCGCCGCCCAGGGCGTCATCAAGAAGGTCGAGGCGACCCTTTCGGCCGACCCGCGCGTGGCGAAGGTGATCGCCCCCCAGCCCGGCGTGACGATCAGCGCCGACCAGAAGACCGCCATCGTCATGGCCGGCGCGGGCGCCGACACCAACACCATGGTGCGCGCCGCCGACGCCCTCCAGGGTCCCTTGGCCGCTTTGTCGACCAAGAACATAACGGTCACCGCGACGGGCTCGTCGGTCCTCTGGTCCGACTTCAACACCGCCAATCGCACCGCCATGATGAAGTCAGAACTCTTCTCGTGGCCGGTGACGCTGGGTATCTTGGTGCTCGCCTTTGGCTCGCTGGTGGCCGCGGGACTCCCGCTGCTCTTGACGATGGCGGGGCTCTTGAGCGCCGCGGGCATGTTGGACCTGCTCACCAAGGTCACGCCGATATCCATCTGGGCGATGAACTTCGCTTTGATGTTCGCCCTCGCCCTCGGCATTGACTACGCGCTCTTTATCGTCGTGCGTTTTCGCGGCGCCCACTTTGGCCGCCACCGTGACGTCAAACACTCCGTCGGTGAGACCATGGACTCCGCCGGCAAGGCGGTGCTCTTCTCGGGGCTGACGGTCTTGATCTCGCTGTCGAGCGTCATGGTCGTGCCCTCTCCGGCCTTTAAGTCAATGGCGGGCGGCATCATGCTGGCCGTCACCTTCGTGTTGGCCGCGTCGCTGACGCTGCTGCCCGCCGTGCTCGGAAAGCTGGGGGACCGCGTCGACGCCTTGTCGCTGCCCTGGGTGCACGCCGGCGAGCACCGCTCCGCGCGATTCGCCAAGTGGGGCGAGATGCTCTGGCGCCGTCCCCTTCTCTGGGGCGGAGCGGCGCTGGTCGTCCTCGTGGCCCTCGCGATTCCGGTCCTCGGGTTGAAGACGGCGATGCCCTCGATCAAGGTCGTGCCGGCGAACGCGCCCGCGCGCGTTGGCTACCAGGAGGTGCAAGCCGCCTTCGGACCGGGCGCACCGGGGCAGTTCCAAGTCATGCTCCCCACGCGTGACGTCACTGCGGCCACCGCCACCTTGAAGAGCGACCCCGGCGTCGCCGCGGTGACTCCCGCGCAGGTCGCCGCGACGCGCCCCGGCCTCTCTTTGATCAACGTCATACCCAAGGTCGATCCGTCGAGTCCGCGCCTGGCCACGGTGCTCGCGCGCCTGCGTGGCGAGCTTCCCGCGGGCGCCGTCGTGGGCGGCGCCGCGGCGGAGAACATCGACCTGCAACACGCCCTCTCGTCCAAGACGCCCGAGGTCATCGTGCTGGTGATGTTGCTCGGCTTCATCTTGTTGGTCTTCGCGCTGCGCGCGTTGCTGGTGGCCCTTCTCGGGGTCGTCACCAGCTTGTTGGCGACCGCGGGCGCCTTTGGCGTGGCTCGACTGGTCTTTCAAAATGGTTGGGGCCACAGCTGGCTGCACTTCACGCCCCAGGGCTTCCTCGACGCGTGGGGTCCGGTCTTCTTCTTCGCGATGATCTTCGCGATCTCGATGGACTACACCGTCTTCTTGCTCTCGAGTGCCAAGGAGCACTTCGAGCGCTCGGGCGACCCCAAGGACGCCATGATCAACGGCGTGGCGCACTCGGGCCGGGTGATCTTCTCAGCCGCCGCGGTGATGGTGGCCGTCTTCTTCACGTTCTCGCTTTCGGGGCCCCTACCCCCCAAGGAGATGGGGATCATCCTCGGGGTGGCCGTGCTGCTCGACGCTTTCCTGGTTCGCCTGGTGCTCTTGCCGGTGCTGCTACGCCTCACCGGCAAGGCGGCCTGGTGGCTCCCGCGCTGGATGGACCGCGTTTTGCCGCGCGTCAGCTTCGCGCACGATTGAAGTGTAAAAATGGGAGATACCCTAAGGGGCATGATGGAAATTTGGTGGTGGTCACTTCGCGACGCGTGGTCGACCCGAACGACGAAGGGAAGGGACTCATGACGAGCGAAGCAACACACGTCTTAAAGGACACCGCGGCGAAGGATGCCATCACCAAGCGCCTGAAGCGCGCGCACGGCCAGCTCGGCGGGGTGATCCGCATGCTCGAAGAAGGGCGCTCCTGCGACGACATCGTCACCCAGATGGCCGCCGTCGACAAGGCCGTGACGACGGCCGCCTTCACCTTGATCTCGACGAGTTTGCGCGAGTGTTTCGCGGAACCAGATCTGAACGTGGACCAAGTGAGCGAGAAGCTGCAACGGCTCTTCTTGAGCATGGCCTAAAGCGACGGACCACCAAGGAGAGAGCACCAACATGTGCGAGCGCGTGACCTGTTCAAGCTGCCAGCGACCCACGTGGAGTGGGTGCGGGCAACATATTGAAGAAGCCCTGGCGGGCGTGGAGCGCGCCGAAAGATGCGCGTGCGTCGGCGCCCCCGGTGGGGCCGGGCTGTTTGGACGACGTCGTGGCCACTGAGGCGGGCGCGGCGACGCGCTGGCGCGCGATGCTCGACGCGTGGGCGCTGCCCCCCGAAATCCTCGAACAGGCGACCGAGAGCCCCTTCATCCATCCCCCGATGCTCTTTCAGGTGCCTGAGGTCATCGAGGACTCGCCTTCGCACCAGCGCGCTCGCGAGGTACTCGAGGCCGGCGCGAGCGTGCTCGACGTGGGCTGTGGCGGGGGCGTGGCGGCCTTCGCGTTGACCCCGCCCGCGACGTCGGTGATCGGGGTCGATCACCAAAGCGAGATGCTCGCCATGTTCGCCCAGAACGCCGCCGCGCGCGGTGTCGAGTGCCAGACGGTGGAGGGATTCTGGCCCGCCGTGGCACCACTCGTCGGCGTGGCCGACGTCGTGACTTGCCACCACGTCGCCTACAACGTCGCCGACATCGTTCCGTTCCTGCGGGCGTTGAACGACCACGCGCGAACGCGCGTCGTGCTCGAACTGCCCGATCGGCACCCCTTGACGAGCCTGTCGAGCGCGTGGGAGCACTTCTGGGGCCTGGAGCGCCCAATCGGTCCGACGCCGCTCGACTTGATGGACGTGCTCGCGGAGATGGGCGTCGACGCCACGCGCGAGCAGTGGCACGCACCAGCGCGCGCCGCGGCGGACATCGCCCAGAACGCGCACTTCACGCGCATCCGACTCTGCCTCGCGCCGGAGCGTGAAGCTGAGGTCCGCGACTTCTTGCTCGCCCAGGGGCCCGCGACGCGCCGAGATCTCTCGACGATCTGGTGGAACGTCTCAATCGACGCTCAAGCCAGGACGTTGAACCTGCACTAGAGTCCAAGGTGCCTCACTGCCAGCGAAGTTGGTGTAATTCCAACGCTGTCCCGCAACTGTGAGTGGTCTTTGGACCACGAGCCAGGTCGCCTGGGTGAGGAGATGTGTAGACAGCTCTCGAGGTATGGAGCGGTCGGCCGGATCTCCATCCGTCGTCCACCAATCTCGACGGACAAAGGAGACCACTATGAAGTATTCCCTCCGGTTCGTCCTCGCACTCGTCTTGAGTGCTCTGGCGATCCCTCTCACGAGCCTGGGCGCCTCAGGAGCGACCACGAAGCCGAGTTGCGTGGTGTCGCTCTCGCCCACCGCGACCGAGACGCTCTTCGCCATTGGCGCGGGCGCGCAGGTTCAGGCCGTCGATAAGGACTCAAACTTTCCAAAGAGGGGGTTGCCCGGTACGCGAATCGACGCGCTCAATCCGAGCGTTGAGTCCATCATCGGCGTGTGCAAGTCCACCCCGAAGCACCCCTCGAAGAAGCCCGACGTCGTCATCATCTCCTACAACGCCAACTCCATTCAACAAAAACTCAGCGCGGTGGGCATCAAGGTCATTAACGACGGGGCTCCGGCGACGTTGGGCGGCGCGTACGCGCAGATCAACCAGCTCGGGCGTCTCACGGGACACCTGGCCAGTGCCCGGCACCTGGTGGCGAACTTGAAGAAGACGATCGCGAAGGACGTCGCCTCGGTGCCGGCGCACCCGACGAAGAACGTCTCGACCTACTACGAGCTCGACCCGACCTTCTACTCGCTCACCTCGTCGACGTTCGTGGGGTCGCTGCTCAAGTCGCTCGGCGTCACCAACATCGCCGACGCCAAGGCCACCTCGGCCGACGGCGGGTATCCGCAGTTGACCTCGGAGTACATCGTGAGCGCGAGTCCGACGCTGATCTTTCTCGCCGACACGATCTGCTGTGCGCAGAGCGCGGCCAGCGTCGCGGCGCGTCCGGGTTTTTCGACCATTTCGGCCGTTGCGCACGGCCACGTCGTGGGCCTGAATGACGACGTGGCCTCTCGCTGGGGCCCGAGGCTCGGGCTCTTGATGAACCAGCTCACCAGCGCCGTGAAGGCCGTGCTCGCGGACGCCAAGGTCTGGAACGGCTAGTTGAGTTCGAATCCTCCGACCAGGGCGCGCGTCGCCTGGGTGACGGGCACCACGATGCTCGTGCTCATCGTCGCCGCCGTCGGGGGCCTCGTCATTGGCCCCACGTCGATTGGCTTCTCGCGAGTGGTCGGGGACGTGTTGAGCCACGTGGGCGTGGGCCACTCCACGCTCACGCCATTGCAGTCGGTGATCGTCTGGCAGCTGCGCGCGCCGCGGATGGTCCTGGGCCTCTTGGCGGGAACCATGCTCGCGGTGGCGGGCGGCACCTACCAGGGCGTCTTTCGCAATCCCCTCGCCGATCCCTACCTCTTGGGCGTGGCGGCGGGCGCCGGACTCGGCGCGACGATCGCCATCGCCGACGTCGGTGGGGGACTGAGGACCCCGAGCTGGACCCCGCTGTTGGCCTTCGCCGGGGCGCTGGTGGCCGTCGGGGTGACCTGGGCGATCGGGGGGAGGGGGCTGCGCACGAGCACCTCGTCGTTGATCTTGGCCGGCGTCGCGGTGGCGTCGCTCTTCACCAGCGCCCAGACGTTCCTCCAGCAGCAGGCCTCGGTCGACTCGCTCGCGCGGGTGTACATCTGGCTGCTCGGCTCGCTCGCGAGCGCCAGCTGGTCGTCGGTCACCCTGGTGCTGCCCTACGTCGTGATCTGCAGCGTGATCTGCCTCGTGGCGGCGCGAGCCCTCGACGTGATGAGCGTCGGCGAAGACGAGTCTCGTTCGCTCGGCCTCGCGGTCGGCAAGGTGCGCCTGCTCGTGGTCGCGGCCGCGTCGCTCGGCACCGCGGCGGTGGTCTCGGCGGTCGGGCTGATCGGCTTCGTGGGCATCGTGGTGCCCCACGTGGTGCGCCTGCTGGTGGGCACGTCGTATCGAAGGATCCTGCCGATCTCGGTGCTCGCGGGCGCCGCCTTCTTGGTCATCGCCGACACGATCGCGCGCACCGTCATGGCGCCCTCGGAGCTCCCCTTGGGCGTGGTGACCGCGCTGGTCGGCGCGCCCGTTTTCGTCTTCATCCTCTCGCTTCGCGGGCGCGTGACGATGTGAACGCGATCTCCCTTCACGATCTTGGCGTTCGCGTGGGCGCGCGAAACCTCGTGCACGGGGTCACCCTCGACGTCGCCACGGGCACCTGGTGCACGGTCATCGGCCCCAACGGCGCGGGCAAGACGACGCTCGTCGAGGCCGTCGCTGGTCTTCGCACCCTCACCAGCGGCGACGTGTCGCTGCTGGGCGAAAGTCTCGCGAGTCTGAGCGAGCGTTCGCGCGCCCGGCGCGTCGCGATGGTGCCCCAGCACCCGGTCGTGCCGCCGGGGATGTCGGTGCACGACTACGTGGCGCTCGGACGAACGGCCTATCACGGGGTGCTGCGCGCGCCGCGCGTCGAGGACCATCGCGTCGTCGAGTCGGTGCTCGAGCGCGTTGATCTCACGGACTTTCGCGAGCGCGACGTCGTGACCCTGTCGGGAGGCGAGCGTCAACGCATGGTGCTGGCGCGCGCGCTGGCCCAGTCGACGACGATCATGGTGCTCGACGAGCCCACCACCGGACTCGATTTGCGACACCAGATGAACATGCTCGAACTGCTGCGCCGCGAAGTGGACGAGTGCGGCCTCACGGTGCTCGCGACGCTGCACGACCTCACCCTGGCGGGACAGTTCGCCGACCGCCTCGTGCTGCTCGACGCGGGCGAGGTCGTCCTCGACGGCCCCTCCGGTGAGGTCATCCGCAGCGACGAGCTCGCGAAGCGTTACGACATGGAGCTTCGGGTCATCGACGTGAACGGCAGCGACGTCGTCGTTCCCGTGCGCGACACGCGACACGTTCGACGTGATCGGCCTACTGACCAGTAGCGCCTTCGAGGCGCGTCGAAACGATCCGTCACGTTTCGTCTCGTAGACTTGGCGAAAGCGGCGAAGGGAATTGCGTGCGGCGCACGAAGATAGTGGCCACGATTGGACCGGCTTCGGACAGCGACGAAATCCTCAAGGAACTCGTCGCGGCGGGCGTCGACGTCATTCGCCTCTCCTTTGCCCACGGCGACATTCCGTCGGGAATCGCGCGGCTGCGCCGCGTGCGCGCGATCGCGCCCGACCTGGCCATCATGGTCGACATCCCCGGCCCGAAGATCCGCGCGGGCTCCTTTGGCACGTCCTCGGTCTCCCTCGACGTCGGTCGCGAAATCGAGCTCGTCGCGGGCTTTGACGAGACCTCGAGCGCCGAACGAATCTTCGTGGAGCGCCTCGGCGTGCTCGAGCTCTTGAAGGTCGGCGACAAGATTCACTTGGGCGACGGAGGCGTCTCGCTCGAAGTGGTGAGCAGGGGTGCGCTCGTCAAGGCGAAAGTCGTCTCGGGCGGCGCCGTCATGGGCAAGCCGGGCCTGTCGCTGCCGTCGTCGATCATGAACGATCGGCTGCCCACCGACGGAGACCGGGCGCGTCTCGAGGCGCTGCGATCCGAAGAGTTTGAGATTTTGGCGGTGTCCTTCGTGCGCTCGGGCTTTGACATCGAGTCGGTGCGCGCCGTGCTTTCGCGAGACGACGTCATGATCATGGCCAAGATCGAAACGAGCGAAGGCGTGGCGAATCTCGACGAGATCATCGCCCACTCCGACGCGATCATGGTCGCTCGTGGTGACCTCGGTGTGCGCATGCCCATCGAGGACGTGCCCCACTTGCAAAAGGAGATCGTGCGCCACGGTATTCGCTACGGGCGACCCGTGGTCGTGGCGACCCAGATGCTCGAGTCGATGACCCACTCTCAAGTGCCCACCCGCGCGGAGGTGACCGACGTGGCTAACGCGGTGCTCGACGGGGCGAGCGCGGTCATGCTCAGCGGCGAAACGGCCATCGGCGACGACCCGGTCGCCACGGTCGTGACGATGGACCGCATCGTTCGTCGAACCGAGCAGTCTTTTAACTACCTCGAATGGGGTGCGAACCTCGGGGTGCAACAGCTTTCGGCTTCGAGCACGCAGGCCACGCGGGTCACGGCCGCGATCACGGGTGCGGCGTGGCGCGCCGCGATGGAGGAGAAGGCCGTCGCGATCGTCGCCTGCACGCGCTCGGGGACGACCGCGCGGGCGATCTCGCGTTTTCGCCCCCCCATGCCCATCGTGGCGATCACGCCGAGTCCCTCGACGGCGCGCCAACTGCACAGCTCGTGGGGCGTGCAAGAGACCTTCATTTCACCAGAGAGCGATATCGACAAGCTCTGTGAAGTGGCGATTCGAGAACTCAAGCGCAACGGCATGGCCCGCCCGGGCGACCCCATCGTCATCATGGCGGGGTCCGCCTCGGGCGGGGCGGCGGTAACCGACACCGTTCGCATGCTCATCGTTCCCTAGCGAAGCGCCGAGGTTCTGCGCTCGCGGCGCCAGCGCTGAACCCGACTAGGGACTGGGGTCCCTGCGGTCGCTGGCCAGAGGTCGCTCGTGGGTCGAATTCCAGATCTCGCGAAAGATGACGTGGATCGTGGCCGCCGTCGGTACGGCGAGGAGGACTCCGACGAACCCGCCAAAGATGCCGTCGATCCAGGCGCCCATCTCCGCGCCGACGAGAATCGCGAAGAAGACCGTGAGCGGATTTATTCGCACGGTGCGGCTCATGATGACCGGATTGAGGACGTGGTTCTCGATGCTCGTATAGAGGAGGAACACGACGGCGGTCGTGATGCCCGCGCCCAGCGAGTGCACCAGGGCGAAGGCGATCGTGGGAATCCCCGCGAGCGCCCCGCCGATTTGGGGCAGGAAGTCCACGAGGGCGACCCACAGCGCGAAGAGGAACGCGAAGGGCACCGAAAGACTCCACAACGTGAAGAAGACGACGATGCCCGCCATGAGCGAGGTGAGCAGGTTGCCGAGCATGTAGCCAAAGGTGGCCTGGGAGACATGGCGCCCCACGCGCGACACCCACGCGCCGCGCGCGGGCGAAAGCATGGAAAGAATCGAACGGCCCAGGGCCGGCCCCTCTAAGAGCAACAAGATGACAAAGACGAACATGGTGAACAGCGCGAGCAAGACCGTGACCGCGCCGCGACCCAACGCGAGCGCGGGTTTGCTCAGGCCGTTGGCGAAGGAGATCAACTTCGACGAGTTGTTCTGGAGCCATTTTTGTATGTGGTAGTGACTGAGCAGACGACCCGTCCAACCCTTGCCGTGCTCGGCCTGGGATACGTAGGCGGGCAGCGTGTTGGCCAGGTGCGTGATTGAGTTCACGAGGGGATAGCCAAAGGCCACCGCGAGTGCGACGAAGACGATCAGGGCGCCGATCGTCACGATCAGTACGGCGATTCCTCGGCGTCGGATCTTCCAGCGCTGAAGGTAGTCGACCAGTGGGTTCAATAACAAGGCGACGAATCCGCCCACCAGCATGATCAAAAGTAAGTTGCGCAGTCGATAGAGGATCAGACCCGCGAGGTAGACGCCGGCCACGACGAACACGGTGACCAGAATCGTGCGCAGGGGCACGTTGTGCGACTCGGCGCTTAGAAAAATCCTCGAGCGGCGCGTGTCGTGGTCTTCGGGACTCGTGTTGGACTCGTCGCTCACACCCATCCTCTCGACGTTTCGCCTCACGCTAGTTCTGCGCCAGTGCGCGGTCGTGAAGGGGTGAGCGCGGGGGGCGACACCGAGATCGTGAACGTCGTCGGGAATCGCCTCGTTTCAACGCTCCGGCTGGCCCACGGTTTCACTCTGGCCGAGTGGTCCGTAACGGCGTCGATACAAGACGTAACACACGCCACCCGCCATGGTCGGGAGCCAATACGAGCCGAGACGGTAGGCGAGTGTCGCGAGCACGGCGTTGGCGGTGGGTACGTTGGCCAAGACGAGCAGGCCACTCAGACTGGCCTCAACGAGTCCGAGCCCCCCGGGGGTGAGGGGCAACAGCGCGATGACGGCGGTCGCCGCGTACGCCAGCAGCACCAGCGACTCGTTCGGTCGAGTCCCGGTCGCTTCGAGGACCGCGATCAAACTCAAGTAGTCGAGTCCGATTCGCCCAGCCACGAGGAGGACCGCCTTCCACCAGTTCTGGCCCAAGTCCGCGCGCACCGCGTCGCGTTCGGCGAGCAGGCGAACGCTCAGATTCCTCGTGTCACGGCGGCGGCGAGGCATCTTGCGAAGGAGCCATTCGAGCACCTTGCCCAACATGACGAGTGCGCGATCGGTCGTGAGGATGACCACGCCGACGAGGACGATCAAGATGAAACCAATCGCGCCGAGCACGCCCGAACGCACCAGCCCCGCGCTCACTGACGCGCCGCCCACAATGACGGGCAGCGCGAAGATCGGCAAGGAGAACAGCGCCGCGATGCCTATGATCGACGACACGGCGAGCCCCCCCGCCGCCTGGACCCGATCGATGCCGGTGCCCGCGAGCATTCGATACTGCACGCTGGCCCCGACGGCGTCGCCTCCGGGCAGCGTGTTCGTGACGGCGTTTCCCGCGAGACCGGCGGTAACGACGGCGAACCAACTCTTCGTTCGAAGGACCAGGCGCAAGAGTGCCATCGCACAGACGAAACTGGTCGATTCGGCGAGCAGTGCGACGAGCAGCCACCATGGCTCGAGGGTCGAGAGTCGCGGCCAGGACGAAACCACTCGCAACAGCCCCGGTAGTAAGACGTAGAGGCTGAGACCGGCGACGACGACCGCGACGACGCGACCGACCGATGATCTCTTTGAACGGGGCTTGGAGTCGACGGCTATTCGTTCAATAGTACGCGTATCAATTTGACGACCACGCCGCGTGGTGGATCTCGGGCGCGACGTTGAACGTGCGCCGTCTTGATTTCATCGTGCAAAAGGCTGCCGGCCGGGATTTCGCTGGCGACGAACGGTCTTGGTATCGCGCGATTACTGTGACGAGGCTGGCTCGTTCTATCGGCTGAACTTCATACGAACTGCCTGGAAATTGAGAATCCGTCTCAACCTAAGTAGGCAGATCCACTTAAAACGTTGACTGCGGATTGACACAGCGATGTTCGAGGAAACGCCTGACGTTCTTGAGTCGCGTGGCGACGAGAATGTCGAGCCGCGATGCGCTATCCATGTAGTAGATCGAAGGAGTTGTATCACTCGTTGTTTCGCGCTGCTCGTTGGCGCCCTGATG
>Ga0307372_10005010_pt1 | contig 20112 bp, 16 predicted proteins | sample OX1MG_FD_202533 | JGI IMG/M metagenome (GOLD analysis project Ga0307372, IMG submission 202533) | Soil microbial communities from Risofladan, Vaasa, Finland - OX-1 | ecosystem: Environmental > Terrestrial > Soil > Coastal area > Acid sulfate soil | place: Finland: Risofladan, Vaasa | collected...
CCCTCATGACCACCGAAAAATAAAAACGCCCGGGAAGTGTTTCCCCGGGCGTTTTCGATTCCGTGCTTTGAAAACCCAGCGTATAGAGAAAAATCTGCCGAAAAAAGTTTTCAGGCTTTGGCGGCGGCGCGCAGTCCGTTAATTGCCAGCGAAAGGCGCGACTTGTAGCGATTGCCCGTGTTTTCTTCCAGCACGCCTTTGCTGATCGCGCGGTCGATCGCGGACAGTGTGGGTTGGAGCAGATTGCCGGCCGTTGCCGCATCCTTCGCCGCAATCGCAGTTTTCAGCTTCTTTATGCTGGACCGCACGCGCGTAGTATTCGCGCGGTTCACCGCAGCGCGTACATGGGATTGCTTGGCGCGCTTCAATACCGATTTCTTACGCTTCTTTACTTTTTTTAGTGCACCTTGCGCCATTCAACTCTCCTCGTTGCGTCGATTCGTTTGATTCGATGGAAATACAGTAACGGAGGCGCTTGCCTTTGTCAACGAACCGGCCCGGCAAAGGCCCGCCTGAAGGCGGGCGCTACAGCGAACAAGACCGAGTTATCGCGCGGACTCTGAGCCCCCGGCTTCCCGGGAAATTCAGCGTTGCGGGCGACGGACAAACCACGGCAGCAGGTAAAATTCCTATGCCCAAAATACCCATTTCTTGACCGCTTGGGTCCTTTCGAGTACGCTTTCCCTAGAAGTTTGTCTTTTGATTGCGGAGGTGTGTATTCCATCGGCGGGCTGAACTCTGGCACATAGCCTGCCGACTCTTCCATGCGACGCACCATACAAATTGCCGGCGGGGTAGAATCCTTGTTCGGCACCCTTGACGAAAACGTCAAATTGCTGGAATCCGCGCTGCATGTCACCACTCAATTGCAGGACGGCCACACCCTGGCGATCGAGGGTGAGACCCTACAGGTGGATCGCGTCGTTGGCATCGTGCATGAATATAACCAGTTGATTCAGGAAGGCCGGCGCATGAGCCGTGGCGATGTGAAAGCCATGATTCGCGTCGCTACGCAAGATCCCAAGACCACGCTGAAACAGGTGCTGGAGCCCGGCGCTCCCGCGCGCCCGCGCATTTTCGGCAAAAAGCATGTTACTCCCAAGAGCCCGAATCAACGGATGTACATGGAATCCATCGAGAAACACGACATGGTGTTTGCCGTGGGACCCGGAGGCAGCGGAAAGACGTATTTGGCCGTGGCCATGGCCGTCTCCGCATTGCTGACCAAGCAGGTGGACCGCATCATTCTGGCGCGGCCCGCGGTCGAAGCCGGCGAACGGCTCGGGTTTCTTCCCGGCACGCTGCAGCAGAAGATCGATCCGTACATGCGGCCCCTGTACGACGCGCTGTACGACATGCTGGACGCTGACAAGCTGGAGCGCTTTCTGGAAAAGGGAATCGTGGAGGTTGCGCCGCTGGCGTTCATGCGTGGGCGCACGCTGAACGATTCGTTCGTGATTCTGGATGAAGCGCAGAACACCACCAGCGAACAGATGAAGATGTTCCTGACGCGTCTGGGATTCAATTCCAAGGCGGTCATTACCGGCGATATTACGCAGATCGATTTGCCCGCCGGGAGGCGCTCGGGACTGGTCGAAGCCCTGGAAGTCGTGGGCCGCATCGAGGGCATCGGGTTCATTCGCTTCGATGAACACGACGTTGTCCGGCACAATCTGGTGCAACAGATTATCAAGGCGTACGAAGAGTTCGGAGGGGGCGAATCCCGCCGGAGCGCTTCACCGGAAAACGGAAAAAACGAGCCTCCCAACTGACCGGGCCTTCTGCCGGCTGTATCCACGTGGAATCGCAGCATAGGCATGCAGAGCCCGCACCCGAAATGATCGTCAACCGACAGCGCCGCGTGCCCCTCGCCCTCCCACCCCTGCGGGCTTTTTACGACCGCGTGCGGCAGCAACTGCATTTCCCGCCGGAATCGGTAACCGTCCAGCTGATCAGCGATGCCGCCATGTCGCGGCTCAACCGCGCTTACCGGAACAAGCAAGGCCCCACCGATGTGCTCTCCTTTCCAGCGCGCCGCGGCAAGCCCCGCCGCGATGCCGAATACGTCGGCGATATTGCCATTTCTGTGGAAACGGCGCGGCGAAACGCCCGGCGTTTTTCGCGCACGTTGCGCGTGGAAATGCGAATGTTAATTTTGCACGGCATGATCCATCTGGCGGGCTTCGATCACGAAACCGATCACGGCGAAATGGAGCGGTTCGAGCGGCGCCTGCGCCGGCGTTTGGAAGTGGGCGGAAAATGAGTACGCTTCTTTATGTCCTCGCCCTCCTGGTCCTCGGCGTAGGATTGGTGATTTTTTCTTACCTCGACCGCATCTACCGCGAACTGGGCCGCGTGACCAAGGGCAGCGTCCACAAACATCTGGAAATCTTCGAGGCGGAGATTGAGCCGCACTTTCGCATCGGTCGCGTCCGAGCAACTTCCGGATTTCGGTTGCTGGCGAATCTCTGGCTGGTTCTGGTGGCTGCGGAGACGGCGCGCGGTGTCATCGTATTTGTTCCCGGCACGTGGGATGCCTTGGCGCAGGCGCTTGTGTACGTGCTGGTGGAAGTGCTGCTGCTCGCGCAGTTTATTCCCGATTTTCTGCTGGCCCGGACCCAGGGCCGGTGGCTGATCCGCTTGGCCTGGATCATCCGCGCGTTTTTGTGGATCCTCTGGCCGTTCCGCATGTTGCTGGAAGGCGCCATTTTGCTCGCGCACATTTCCGACGACCACGGCCCGGATGAGGATTCCTCGCAACAGGAGGGCATCGAAGCCCTTGTCGATGCCGCCGAACAAGAGGGCATCCTCGAACGGGACGAAGCGCAGATGATCGAGCAGGTGGTTGAATTCAGCGACAAGCGCATTCTGGAGTTCATGACGCCGCGTCCCGATGTGGTCGCTTTGTCCGCCGATTCCACCGTCGAGCAGCTTCGCAAACTGCTGATCAGGACGAAATTCTCGCGCATTCCCGTATACGAAAAATCCCTCGACGATACCTTCGGGGTCGTTTTCGCTCGGGACTTGCTGCAGGTGCCCGATGAGGAGGCCCGCCACAAGAAGGTGCGCGAACTGGCGCGGCCCGCTTTTTTCGTTCCGGAAACCAAGCGCGGGTCCGATTTGCTCAAGGAAATGCAGCGGCGCAACCAGCAAATGGCCATCGTGGTGGACGAGCACGGCTCGGTGGCTGGCGTCATCACGGTGGAGGATCTGGTCGAGGAAATCATCGGCGAAATCGGCGAGGACGACCGCGTTCCGGCGCCCGACGCCGTTCGGGAACCCGACGGCAGCCTGGTCCTTCGCGGCAGCATGTCGCTGGAAAAAGTGCAGGAACTTTTCGGAGTGGAATGGGATGTTAGCGGAGGAGAATTCGCCACGACGATTGCGGGCCTGCTGAACCATATCGCCGGGCATGTGCCGTCCGCCGGGGAGCATATGGACTTTGGCGGAGTTCGTTTCGATATTCTCGACGCGAATCAACGAAAAGTTCTGCGGGTGCGTGCGCGTCGTTTTCCGCCCGCCGTTACGGCGGATTGATTTCAGTGGCGCGGGCTTTTGCCTGCATATTTTTCGCGCATGTGGAGCCTGGCATCCTCAGGACAAAGCATTCCTCGCAAAAAAATCAAACTCCATTGGGAAAAAGTTCTCTCCGTTTTGATTTTCGTCTTATCGGCTGATCAGCTTGGCGATCAGGAACGCCGCCCCGGCGGCCAGCCCTCCGGTGACAACGGTTTGCAATGCGCCCTTGAGCGGGTGGATGCCCGTGAAATGTCCTTTTACCCAACCGAACACGGCGAGCGCCAGCAGAGTGACTCCCACCGAAATCCACAAGCCGGTCTGAACGTCGGCGGTCAGAATATAAGGGGTGAGCGGGATCATTCCGCCGACAATATAGGAAAGGGCGATGGTCAGCGCGCTGACGCGCGCTCGGGCGGGCCGGGGTTCTTCCAGTCCGAGTTCGAACCGCATCATGAAATCCACCCAGGCCTTTTGGTTCCCCGTGATGGCCTTCACGACGGGTGACATTTCGTCCTCCGTCAGGCCGTAGTCGCGAAAAACCTTGGCGACTTCCTCGACTTCGAGGTCGGGGAGTTCCACGGTTTCGCGGATTTCGCGCTCGCGCTCGGAGGCGTAGTGTTCGATGTCGGTTCGTGCGGCCAGATATCCGCCGAGGCCCATGGCGATCGAACCTGCGGCAATTTCCGCGAGGCCCGCGGTAACCACGAGTGTAGACGCATGGGGATTCGAAGCAATCGCTCCGGAAATACCGGCGGCCAGCGCGAAAGGGACCGTCAAACCATCGGCCATTCCAATGACGACATCGCGCACCGCTTCCGATGCTGTGAAGTGATGCTCGATATGAGGTGTCGCAGGCATCAGGTTTTCTCCGTTGGCAGAGTGTGATTCGAACGGAATGCTATCCCGGATCGTTTCGGGTCACGAAAGTGTAGCACGACCGCACACTGCGCCGAACCAGCCGCGGCGATTGGGCTGAGGCGTTTGCGGTGTCCGCGGGTTATCATGGAAGCATGACTTCAGAATTCAAATCCGGGTTTGTCGCGATCGTGGGCCGGCCCAACGCGGGAAAATCCACGCTCGTGAACAAGCTGGTCGGAGAAAAAGTGGCCATCGTAACGTCGCGGCCCCAGACCACGCGCAATCGCATTTACGGAATCGTGAATCGCGCGAATGCGCAGGTTGTTCTGATCGATACGCCCGGACTGCACCGGCCGGATTCCGCGCTTGGCAAACAGATGATGGGCGAGGTGGATCAGGCGGTGGACGCGGTGGACGTGCTGGCCCTGATCGTGGATGCCAGCGAGGAAATTGGGCAGGGCGACCGCCGGGCGTTCGAACGCGTGAGCCGCTTTGCAGGGACGCGCATTCTGCTGCTCAATAAGATCGACCGTGTCCCGAAGACTCAGCTTCTCCCGTTGATCGAAGCTGCGAAGAAAATGGGAGAGTTCGCCGAAATCATTCCGATTTCCGCGCTCACCGGAGACGGCGTGGATCGCCTACTGGAAAAGTTTATCGAGTACATTCCCGCAGGCGCGCCGCATTTTCCAGTGGATCAATATACGGATCAGCCCGAGCGGTTTCTGGCGGCGGAAATCGTCCGCGAAAAGGCCATGGCCGCGACCTCGCAGGAAGTGCCCCACGCCGTTGCCGTCCTGGTGGACGCCTTCGAGGAGACCGGCAAGCTGATCCGCATCCGCGCGACGATTTACGTCGAGCGTGAAGGGCAGAAGGGCATCCTGATCGGCCGTGCCGGCGCTTCGCTGAAAAAAATAGGGACGCAAGCGCGCCTGGAGCTGGAAACAATTTATGGCACGAAGATTTTTCTGGAACTGTATGTGAAGGTGCAGCAGAACTGGCGCGACAATCCGCAAATTGTCCGCCAACTCGACTGGCACTGGCAGCTGGACCGCATGGTGAAGGAGTAGCCAGTAGGACAGGCTTCAGCCTGTCTGGTTTTGGTTTCAGATGTGCAAGAGACGCGCGAATGTTAAAGAGCGAAGATTAAAGAGCAAAGATTTAAGGAGCAAAGATTAAAGGCAGACAGGCTGAAGCCTGTCCTACTCCTCTTCCGCGGAAATTCCCAGTGTGCGCATGCGGCGGTACAGGTGGCTGCGCTCGAGGCCCAGCGCTTCGGCGGTACGCGTCATGTGCCACTGATTTTCCTCCAGCTTGCGCAGGATAAACTCCCGCTCGTAGGCATCGCGCGCTTCGTGCAGCGTGGCGTTGGGCTGCTGCGTCATGCGCGAGCTGGAGCGGAACAATTCCGGGGGAAGATGCTGCGGTTCGATCCTGTCCTGCGGCGCCACGATCATCAGGCGTTCGATCAGGTTGCGCAGTTCGCGAACGTTTCCCGGCCAGTGATAACGCTGCATGACGCCGAGGGCGGCTTCGCCGAGTTCCTTCGGCTTGCGGCCGTATGCGGCCGCGAATTCCGACATGAAATTGCGCGCCAGCACGGGAAGATCTTCAATGCGTTCGCGCAGCGGCGGCAGGTTGAACGGGATCACGTTGAGGCGATAGAAGAGGTCTTCGCGGAACCTGCCATGCGCGATTTCGTCCTCCAGCCGCTTGTTGGTTGCCGCGATGACCCGGACATCGACGCTGATGGTCTGATTGGAGCCGACCGGTTCGAGCCGCTGCTCCTCCAGGACCCGCAAAACCTTGGATTGCGTGCGCAGGCTCATGTCGCCGACTTCGTCGAGAAACAGCGTGCCGCCATCGGCCTTTTCGAATTTCCCGACTTTGTTTTCCGACGCCCCGGTGAAGCTTCCCTTGGCGTGGCCAAACAGTTCCGATTCAATCAGCTCTTCCGGGATGGCCGCGCAATTGACTTCCACGAAGGCGCGATCGCTGCGCAGGCTGGCGGCGTGCAGCGATCGCGCAACCAGTTCCTTGCCCGTGCCGCTTTCCCCATAAATCAGGACGCGTCCGTTGGTGGGCGCGGTGAGTGCAATCTGCTGGCGCAGCGCGCGCATCGGCACCGTGTCTCCGTGCAGCTGCGTTCGCCCGCCCAGCTCTTCGCGAAGCTGGCGATTCTCCTGCCCTAACCGGTGGACTTCCAGGGCATTTTTAATGACGAGAATCACTTTTTCCAGGGAAAGGGGCTTCTCGATGAAATCGAAAGCGCCGAGTTTTGTGGCGCGCACCGCTGTCTCAATGCTGGCATGGCCGGAAATCATGACCACCATGGGGTCCATGCCGTTCCGGCGCATGCGCTCCAGGGTTTCCAGGCCGTCCATTCCGTCCAGCCACACGTCGAGCAGCACCAGGTCCACCGAACGCTGATCCAGCAGGGCCAAGCATTGTTCGCCGGAGGAGACTGCGGCAGATTCATATCCTTCATCGGCCAGGATGGAGGAAAGAGCCTCCCGGATGCCTTGCTCGTCGTCCACGATGAGTATGGAATTGGGCATAATTCAGTTCGCTCAGCCGATCGTTGGAGAAACGGGCGCCGAAGCCACTTCCGTCACCGGAAGTTGCAGGATGAAACGGGCGCCAAAGGGTTCGTTGTCCTCGACGCGGATCGAGCCGTTATGTTCGGCCATGATCCGGCTGGCAATCGCCAGGCCCAGGCCGGTACCGCGGTCCTTGGTGGAGAAGTGGGGCAGGAAAAGCCTGTCCTTGTCTTCCGGCGAAATGCCGTGGCCGCTGTCGGCGACGATGATCTCAATTGTCTCACGATCGGCGTTGAAGCGCGTGCGCAGGAGCAGATCCTTGATCGACGAGCCTTCCATGGACTCGGCCGCATTGTCGATGAGATTCACGATGACACGCCGCAGCAATTCGCCATCGGCGCGAATGGCCGGTAAATCGGGAGCCAGTTCGGTGCGCACGTGGATGCCTTCCAGGCGCCCTCCAAACACGGCCAGAGCCTCGGTAACGATTTCATTGGGAAGGGCGGAGGTAATCCTGGCGGTGGGGAAACGCGCAAACTGCGAAAATTCTCCGACCAGGGACTGCAGAGCGGCCACCTCGCGTTCAATCAAGCTCGAGCATTCCCCGGCAATGCGCACCAGTTCTGGCGAATCGTTGTTTGCGGGGTTGGCGCGGTTGCGTTCCAGGTAGCGGGAAAGTCGCTGCGCGGAAAGCTGAATGGGCGTCAGCGGATTCTTGATCTCGTGGGCGATACGCTGCGCAACCTCCTGCCAGGCAGCCGCCTTTTGCGCGCGCAGCAGGTCGGTCAAATCGTCGACGACAATTACGTAGCCGCGGTTGGAGCGCCGAGGTCCCAGCGCGCTCACGGTGACGGCGGCGTGCAGCAGGCGCCCCGAAACGGCGAATTCCATCTCCTGCGTGGCGGTACCCATCCGCAGCGAGCGGCGCATCAATGCGTGCAGCGCGCGCCCCGCTTCCTCGCCGGCAAGCTGCGCGAAGTTCGCGGCCTGCCTGGAGTTTTCTCCGAACATGCGCAGCGCGGCGGAGTTGACGCGGCGGATGGACGCGGTTTCGTCCAGAGAAATTACGCCGGTGGGAATATTTTCAAGAATCGTTTCCATCAGCGTGCGCCGGCGCTCCAGTTCCTGAACTGCTTGCTGAAGATTTTGAGTGAAGGTTTCGATTTGCCTGCGGCTGTCGCCGAGTTGCCCGGTCATCTGGTTGAACGAGCGCACCAGCGTCTCCAGTTCATCCTGCGCCTGTACGTTGACGCGCGTTTCAAAATTGCCCGCGATAATTTCCTGGGTGGCTTCCGCCAGCGCCTGAATGGGAACGGTGACTTGCTTGGAAAGAAACAGGGCAAACCAGGTGGCCGAAAACATTAAAAGGATGGTGAAGAGCAGCAGGGTCAGCAGCAGTTGGGTTTTATAGGTTCGCAATTGCTGGCGCTGCAGGCCGTAGGCGGTGGTTTGCGCCTGAATTTCCCGGATCTGCGCGGGGAAATCGTCCGGCACATTGCGCCCGGCGAGAAGAAAGTTTCCCCCGGTTTTCGCACGGCCCGCGAGAAAATATTTGCCGCCGTATTCCCAGAGTTCCGCGCCGGTGGACATGCGCATCGCCAGCACGGGCACGGCTGGCGACGCATTTGCCGGGGGGCCGGGTGTTTTCAAATTGACCTTGAAATCCGGGTTCACGCCAACGGCCGCGGGCTTGCCGCTGCCGGTGATTTCCCAGGCCAGATCGGCGCCTCGCTGAAAGCAAAGGTCGAACGAGTGAATCGTTTCCTGCGCGGTGGCTTGCGGGCTGGCCGCGGCCACGTCCCTGGCGATATCCGTCATGCGGGCGGTATCGGCGCGTCCGATTTCGTCCAATAAATCGCGGCTGGATTGCGTGGCCACTTCGAGCGGGCGCGGAAACCACAGCACCAGAGTCCGGTTCAGCAGGGCGTAGCTCACAAAAAACAAGAAGACGACAGGCAGGAAAGAAACCGCGATGGCTCCTAAAACCATTTTCGTCTTAAAGCGGGAGCCGGGCTGGTGCGCGCGGCGCTCCGCCCAGAGACGCAGAAGGCTGCGCGTCATGACCAAGCCGAAAACCAGCAGCGCCGCCACGATAAACGTGGACAGCGCGTACAGTACGAGCACCTGGTTCCAATTCTGGATCTGGAACGGAAGGGTCAGCGAGCCGAGCGTAAAGACCGCCGCGAGCAGCAGCACAATCGCCATGCCGCCCAGGGCGAGCAGAAATTGCGATTTGCGCGAAGCGCTCATGCCAGTGGCTCCAGCGGCGCAGGCACAGGTTGCGGCGCGGTCAGATACCGGGCCAGCGGCGATTTCGCCGGCAGCAGCGGGCGAAGAGGACATTCCTCGCAGCGCGGCGCGCTTTTGCGGCACCAGTTTTTCCCCGTGTTCACGATGAGGGCGTGAAATTCATTCAGCAGTTGCGCCCGTCGGGGCAGGGCCCCTTCGAATTGAGCGCGGACCGCTTCATAATCCGGTTTGCCGCCGGTGATTGCGTGACGGCTGAAAATCCTGTGCGTGTAAGCGTCCACGACGAAGACGGGATGATTTCCGGCATACAGCAGGATCGAGTCCGCGGTTTCCGGGCCTATGCCATGGACCGAGAGAAGTTTTTTTCGCAGCTCCAATGTCGGTGTTCGGAACATGCGTTTTAACGAGCCTCCATATGCAACGTGCAAAAATTGCGCAAACGCCTTCAATTTTTTCGCTTTTTGGCGAAAGTAGCCCGAAGGGCGCACCAGCATTGCGAGCCGCGATGCCCGGACTCCGAGGATCGCTGATGGCGTCAGCATTCGCGCCGAACGCAGATTGTTGATTGCGCGTTCAACGTTTCCCCATGACGTACTCTGCGTCAGAATCGCTCCTACAATGACTTCGAACGGAGTCTTCGCCGGCCACCAGTGCATGGGGCCAAGGGCCCCGGACATGGCTTCATAGTAGCGCAGGAGGTCATCGGGCGCGGGCTGTGCTTTTGCTGCGGGAAATGCCAAAAGGGGTGTAGGCAAGTCAAGTAAATCGGAGTTCGCGGAGCGCGCATGCAACTTAGCATGGCGGACAGGTTGGCGGTGTTCGCTTGCCGTTGTTGACATATTTTGTCGCATCCAGTTGTCCGCCGCGTTCCTTGCCGCGTCGCCTGTTGCGGGGGGCTTGGTGTCACGCATTGTAGTGCCCATTGTATTGTCCAACGTCTGGGAAGACAACGGTTGGAAAATCAACGGGAGCTGCGTTTTTAGTCACTCTGGGAGGTTCACGCCGTTTCAAAAGCCCTGTACGGAAGTACAGGTGTTCGCTGTATTGCCGTTTACAGTACGACAGGCAAGATTGGGGCCATAGCCAGCTCACATGATCTGCTAACGTAATCTTCCTGGGAGTGTGTGGTCCCAGGGAGTTTTTCCGATGTCGTCCCGATTAGGCGAAATACTGATCAAAGAAAATTTGATCACGTCCGAGCAGCTCCGTCAGGCCCTGGATCACCAGAAGGCCAACGGCGGAAGGTTGGGAACGTGCTTGATGAAGCTCGGGTTTGTCAGTGATGATGAAATTACAGGTGTGCTTTCCCGCCAGTACGGCGTTCCTTCGATTAATCTGAAATACTACGAGGTAGATGCCGCCGTCATAAAGCTGATTCCTCAGGATACCGCGATCCGCTATCAGATTGTGCCGCTCTCCCGCGTTGGTTCCACGCTGACCATCGCGATGACCGATCCCACCAACGTCTTTGCCATGGACGACATCAAGTTCATGACGGGCTTCAACGTCGAGCCGGTCGTGGCGTCGATTTCCGAAGCAATTTCAAAGTTTTATGGAGAGTCGCAAAGCGAAGAAGAACTGAACAGGGTGATCAAGGACCTCACGGGCGAGGACAACGCGGACCTGGAACTCGCCGCCGAGGTGCAGGAAACAAACCTGGCCGAGCTGGAACGCGCGGCCGAGGAAGCGCCCATCATCAAGCTGGTGAACCTGATCCTGACCGATGCGGTCAAGCGCGGCGCCAGTGACATTCATATCGAGCCGTATGAAAAGGAAATCCGCGTGCGTTTCCGGGTGGACGGCATTCTGCAGGCCGTAATGTCCCCGCCGATGAAACTGCGCGACGCGATTATCAGCCGTGTCAAGATCATGGCCAAGCTGGATATCAGCGAAAAGCGGTTGCCGCAAGACGGCCGCATCATGATCAAGTACCGCAAGGACGGCAAAATCAAGGATCTCGATTTCCGCATCTCCACGATTCCGACTTTGTACGGCGAAAAAATCGTGATGCGCCTGCTGGACAAGGAAAACCTTCGCCTGGACATGACGAAGCTCGGATTTGAACCCGAGTCCCTGGCCAAATTTGAACGCGCCATCCTGAGACCCTATGGAATGGTCCTGGTTACCGGGCCCACCGGGTCGGGGAAGACGAACACACTGTATTCATCCATTGCGCGCCTGAACACGGCGGAAACCAACATCATGACGGCCGAGGATCCGGTGGAATTTCAGCTCATGGGTGTCAATCAGGTCCAGATGAAGGACCAGATTGGGTTGAATTTCGCAGCGGCCTTGCGCGCTTTCCTGCGGCAAGACCCGAATATCATTCTGGTCGGCGAAATTCGCGACTTCGAAACGGCGGAAATAGCCGTAAAAGCCGCCCTTACCGGACACCTGGTGCTTTCCACCCTGCATACCAATGATGCTCCCTCGACCATCAGCCGATTGATGAATATGGGCATAGAGCCATTTCTGGTGGCCACGTCGGTCAACCTGATTTGCGCGCAGCGGCTGGTGCGAAAGATTTGCCAGAACTGCAGGGAACCTCTGGACGTGCCTGAACAGGCCCTGCTGGATGCCGGGTTTACTCCGGAGGAAGCCAAAACCACAAAAATTTCCATCGGGAAAGGGTGCGGCACGTGCAACAAGACCGGATACAAGGGGCGCGTGGGCCTCTATGAGGTCATGGAGATCAATGACGAATTGCGGGAATTGATCCTGGTGGGCGCCTCGGCGCTGGAACTGAAGAAAAAGGCTCTCGACCAGGGAATGATCATGCTCCGCCGGAGCGGTTTGACCAAGGTTGCGGCGGGATTGACGACGATTGAGGAAGTCGTTCGCGAAACCGTGCTTTAGAAAAGGTGAATCATGTCAGGAATCAGTTTAAGCGAATTGCTGAAAAAGATGATTGAGCTGGGCGGCAGCGACCTGCACATCACGACCAACAGCGCTCCGCGAGTGCGCGTGCATGGAAAACTTCGTCCCATGGATATGGTGCCGCTGACGGCGGCGGACACCAAGGGGCTGGCCTACAGCGTGCTCACCGACGCGCAGAAGCACCGGTTTGAGGAAAATCTGGAGCTGGACTTTTCCTTCGGGTTGAAAAACCTCGCCCGCTTCCGCGGCAATTTATTTCAACAGCGAGGCGCCGTGGGCGCCGTGTTCCGGACCATTCCCTGGGAGATTAAAGGATTCGACGCGCTGGGACTGCCTGCGATCGTGAAGGGGCTGTGCGAAAAGCCGCGCGGCCTCGTTCTGGTCACCGGACCCACCGGATCGGGCAAATCCACGACGCTGGCCGCAATGCTGGACAAGATCAACAGCGAGCGCGAAGAGCACATGATCACCATTGAGGACCCCATCGAATTCCTGCACAACCACAAGCGCTGTCTGGTGAACCAGCGCGAAGTGCATTCGGATACGCATTCCTTCGCCAATTCGCTGCGCGCCGCGCTGCGCGAGGATCCGGACGTCGTGCTGATCGGCGAAATGCGCGACCTCGAAACCATCGAATCCGCGCTGCGCATTGCGGAAACCGGGCACTTGACCTTCGCCACCTTGCATACGAATTCCGCAATTTCGACAATCAACCGAATCGTGGACGTGTTTCCTTCCTATCAGCAGCCGCAAATTCGGGCGCAGCTTTCCATGGTCCTTGAGGGTGTGCTGTGCCAGTCCCTGCTGCCGAGGGTGGACGGACGCGGCCGGGTCATGGTGATGGAAGTGCTGATTCCCAATCCGGCGATCCGCAACCTGATTCGGGAAGACAAGATTCACCAGATTTATTCGGCCATGCAGACCGGTACGGGCGCCAGCGGGATGCAGACGTTCAACCAGAGCCTGACGAACGCCTATTTTTCGAAGTTAATCACTTTGGAAATAGCCTTGTCACGCTCGTCCAATCCCGATGAATTGCAAGATATGATTAACCGTGGAGTGACATCGAACCCTTCGCGAGGGGCGGCCCCGGTTCGACGCTAGCACATTGCAGTTGACGTTCGGAAAGTGTTTGCAAGGAAACGCGCAGGACGATTTCTGAGGAGGGGTAGAACAATGCCGGTATTTACATATCGCGGTACCAACCGGGCCGGAGCCACCGTAACCGGTGAGCAGATGGCTCCCAGCAAGACGGACCTGGCGAACGCGCTGCGACGCCAGCAGATCAACGTCACGAAAATGTCGGAGAAAGGCAAGGAATTCAATTTGCCTACCTTCGGCGGTGGCGTGGACTCCAAGGAACTCGCGGTCTTCACCCGGCAGTTCTCGGTGATGATCGATGCGGGGTTGCCTCTGGTGCAGTGCCTTGAAATTCTTGCCGGGCAGCAGGAAAACAAGGTATTTCAAAAAGTTCTCACCGGGACCCGGGCGGCGGTGGAGGGAGGGTCGACTCTCTCCGCGTCGATGAGGCCTTATGACAAGGTATTTGACACCTTATATGTCAACCTGGTCGAGGCGGGGGAGGCAGGCGGTATTCTCGATACGATTCTTCAGCGCCTTTCCTCCTACATTGAGAAAAACGTCAAATTGAAGCGCGCGGTAAAATCGGCTCTCGTTTACCCCATTGCCGTGCTGTCGGTTGCCGCTGCCGTCATCGTACTGTTGCTCTGGAAAGTCGTGCCGATCTTCGCGACGCTCTTCGTTGGCCTGGGCGTCAATTTGCCTCTTCCGACGCGCATTGTCATTGCCATGAGCAATTTTGTGGGCAGCATCTTTGGCCTGATGATATTCATCTTTTGCGTCGCGGCGGGGATTGGCGTCAAAGTCTGGTACGGCACGCCTGCGGGGCGGATGGCCATCGATCGCGTCCTGCTGAGATTGCCTTTATTGGGATTGTTGTTGAGGAAAATCGCGGTCGCGCGATTTACACGAACCCTGGGCACGCTGATTTCCAGCGGCGTCCCGATCCTGGAAGGCTTGGACATCACGGCGCGCACGGCGGGAAATGCGGTTATCGAAAAGGCGCTGCTGCAAGTCCGCAAAGGCCTGGAGTCGGGTCGAAATCTTTCCGATCCGCTCAGGGAGACGGACGTGTTTCCAGGAATGGTCACGCAGATGATCGGTGTCGGAGAGCAAACCGGCGCCATGGATGCGATGCTGCAGAAGATCGCCGATTTCTACGAGGACGAAGTGGACGCGGCCGTGAAGGATTTGCTCTCGGCCCTGGAACCCATGATTATCGTCATCTTGGGCGTCGTGGTCGGAGGCATTGTTATTTCGATGTACTTGCCGCTGTTCTCGTTGATTGGGCAGCTTAGCAGCGCCCATTAGTCGAGCAGCGCTGCTGTCGTCAGATGGAATGGGCGGCCGGGAACGGGCCGCCCTCGCAATCATGCTGGTTCATGCCGGAGTGATTTTTTCAAACTGTGAACGGCCGTTGGCCGACAAGTTCGCCTCGAATGGAATTGACACAAAATGTCGGTGCATGGCTGGCGTGGTTGTCGCGCGTCCGATATTTCCTGATTACCCTTCTGCTTGCCCTGGTACTGGTATTGGGGAAAACCAGCCAGCTGGATGTTCCCACGCGTTATTTCATCCCCCTGATCATCCTGTGGTACACGCTGGCCATCGTGTACACGATTTTGATGCGCTGGATGCCGGTGGCCGCATGGCATGCCCCCATTCAGATGGTGTGTGACCTTATTTTGGTTACCTGTCTGATCTACCTGACCGGAACGCAGGACAGCTATTTCATCTGGTTGTATCCACTGGCGATTATCGTTGCCAGCATCCTGTTTTCCAGGAAATCCACATTCATCGTGGCAGGGTTCAGTTTTGCTTTGCTCGGGGGGCTGGTGGAATTGGTTTTTTACGATGTCCTGCCGCGCATGCAGAGTGCGGTTCCCAGCAGCCGGCAGTTGCAAACGTGGATTTTCAGCAATCTATTTTACTTTATGGCCGTGGCCTACCTCTCGGGACTGCTGGCGCAAAACCTGCGGCGGCAGGGCGCGGAACTGGAAATGAAACGCGGTGAATTGCAGGATTTGCAGGCGTTTAATGAGGACATTATCAATTCTATGCGCGGGGGCCTGCTGACAACCGATCTGGATGGCCGAATTCTCCTGCTCAACCGGACCGGAGAGGAAATTACGGGATACCAGTTCCGGACGGTGCAGGGAACGTTGCTTCAGGATTTGTGGCCGGGGTTCTGGCTTGTCGGTGAAATGAACCAGAACGGTGAACTTCCGCAGCGCCGCGAGCTGGATTTTTTGACGCCGCAGGGGCAGCAGCGGTTCATCGGAATATCGGTCTCCCCTTTGCGCACCGGGGAACGCCGGACGACAGGCTACGTTTATAATTTTCAGGATTTGACGGACCTGAAACATCTGGAACAGGAAGTGGCCACCAAGGAGCGCATGGCCGCGCTGGGCCGCCTGTCTTCAGCGATCGCTCACGAAATCCGGCAGCCACTGACGGCAATGGCGGGCGCCGTGAAGGAACTGGGCCGCCTGGTTCCCCTGCAGGAGGATGAACAGCACCTGGTCGGCATCGTGAGCCGAGAGTCGGAGCGGTTAAACAGGATCATTACGGAGTTTTTAAACTACTCGCGTGAAACAACATACGATTTCTCCACCGAGAATGTTGCCGAGTTGCTTGAGGAAACTCTGACGCTGCTCGAAAAGAATCCCGTGGTGGATGGAACATTCCAGATTCAACGCGTATTCAACGGCAAGGATATTCGCGTGCGCGTGGACCGTAACCGGATCAAGCAGGTGTTTTGGAATCTGTCCGACAACGCGTTGCGCGCAATGCCCTCGGGGGGAGTATTGACCGTTTCAATCGAAGTCGTGCCTTTCTGGGTCCGCATCCGCTTCCGCGACACGGGAGTGGGCTTCGGACCGAAACAGGCGGCGAAGATCTTTGAGCCTTTGCAATCGACCTTTACAGGAGGGACGGGGCTGGGCCTCGCCATCGTATATCAGGTCGTTCAGGCACACAGCGGGAGAATCACTGTCGCCTCGGAAAAGGACCATGGCGCGGAGTTTACGGTAGAATTGCCGCGCGCCGTCTGACGCGCAGACATCTGTGGGGGAAGGGAAAAGAAGTTTACTATGGCTCACCTTTTAATTGTGGATGACGAGCGATCGATCTGCGAATTGCTGGAAATCACATTTCGCAAGGAAGGTCATCGCGTGGAAGTGGCCATGAACGGTGAGAGTGCCCGGCGCAAGCTCGCCTCGCAGATCTTCGACATTGTCATTTCCGACATCCGCATGCCGGATACGACCGGCGTGGAGATTCTGCAGTACTGCAAGGAAATTTCTCCCTCCAGTTATTTTCTGCTGATCACGGGCGTTCCCACCGTGGAAACGGCTATTGCCGCGATCAATGCCGGCGCAGATCGGTACGTAATTAAGGATCATGATCTGGTCGACCAGTTGCGGCGCGCCGTGCGCCAGGTGGATGAAACCCTGCGCCTCAAGAGCGAGGCGGGTTACCTGCGGCGCGAGTTGCGCCGGATCACTGGCCTGGACAAGATTATCGGACGTAGCGGAAGCATGCGCGACATCTTTGACATGATCATGACCATTGCGCCGCAAACCAGCCGCGTGTTGATTACGGGAGAGACCGGCACGGGCAAGGAACTTGTCGCCCGCGCAGTCCACGAAAACAGTTCGCGGAGCCAACAGCCGTTTATCACCATCAATTGCGGGGCATTCCCGGAAACACTTTTGGAATCCGAACTGTTTGGCTACGTCAAGGGCGCCTTCACCGGAGCGAATGACAATCGCGAAGGATTGTTCAAATCCGCCAATGGGGGAACGCTGTTTCTGGACGAGATCGGAAACATGAGTCTCGCAATGCAGGTGAAGCTTTTCCGTGTTCTGCAAGAGGGGAAAGTGCGGCCCGTGGGTTCGAACGAAGAGTCGGAAATCGATGTGCGTGTCATCGCGGCGACCAACAAGGACCTGGACAAGGCCATCGAGGCGGGCGAGTTTCGCGAGGACCTGTATTACCGGTTAAGTGTCATTCCCATTGAATTACCGGCGCTTCGGGAACGCCGGGAAGATATACCTCTTCTCGCGCGCGCTTTCCTGGACCGTTTCCGCCAGTCCATGGAGAAGTCCATCGAAGGGATCGCTGTGGAAGCGATGAGCTTGCTGGAAGCGTACGACTGGCCCGGAAATGTGCGCGAATTGGAGAACACGATCGAACGGTCGGTGGCCCTGGAAATGGGGCCTGTGATTTCCGTGGCCGTGCTCCCTGAAAAAATCCGCAATCAGGGGACGCAGGAAGTTATCGACATTCATTCCGGGAATGGCCATGTGCACATCCCAGAGGATGGAATCGATCTGGAAAAACACATTCAGGCCTTGGAAAAGGACTACATTGTGGCGGCCCTGAAAAACTGCGAAGGCGTGGGGACGCGCGCAGCCGAACTCCTCAAGATGAGCTACCGTTCCTTCCGGCATTATTCCAAGAAATACGATATTCGATAATCGGCGGCGAAGCGGTTCAGGGAGTTGGTATCGACGCGGCAGGCGTAACCGCGTCAGTTTGGCGGCCGAAACGCCGCCGGAAATGCGAAATAGGATAAGCCACGCCGTGGACAGCCAGGACTATCATCATGGGGTCCATCGGAAAGCGGTAGCGCAGGGATGTGTGCGTCAGGTAGAAGACTAGTGGGAAAATAAGCAGGACTATGACGAAGGGCAGAGCGTTCGGGCGCCGTTCGTGATAGGCAAACAGGCCTCCCAGCATGGTAGCCAGCGCGAACAGAATGTTTTCGGCCATGAAGGCTTTCAGGTAGAGGGGCGCGGACGACCATGTATCCACCGGACTGTCCGTGACGGCCAGCCAGTTGTCGATGAATCTGCGAAAAATGAAGTTTGCCGTGTCCTTCGGATGAGTTCGCATGAACGCAAAAGCTTCCTTCTGTTTTTCCGCCATGTAGGCGAGTTCGCCCATGCGTTTGTATTTTTCACCCTCCTGCGGATCGTCATTGGGATGCATCCAGGGCGACCATGTTTGCGGCACATTTGGATTGTTTCCCAGCCATAATTCCAGGCCGAAGTTGGATCGCAGGACGATAAATTTTCCAAAGACCCGGTAATTGCGGATCGTCCAGGGAACCATGGCGACCGTAAAAACCAGAAGCGTGGAAACGGCAAATTTACCCCAAGGCGCGGCTTCTTTCCGCGCTTCCCATAGTAGCCATGCCAGCAGGAAAGGGAACACCGAGAGAACCGAAGGATTGATCATCACTCCGATGCCCCACAACGCGCCGTAACCTGCCCACGCGGAGATCGATTGCGCCCCGCGCATCTCGAGGGTCAACCAGAACAGGAGGGCGAAAAATAGCGCGGTTAGGCTCGTATCCCAGATCCACGTGATGGGGAAGAACAGCGCTGTCGGAAGGAAAACCCACACCCACGCGGCGGTAACCGCGACCCCCTCGGAAAAGGTTTTTCTGGAGATCTTATAGATGGGAATCACGGTTAATGCGGCAAAAGCGCAGTTGAAAGTTTGTATGACGAAGTGCGAGGTGTCCGTGAAAATTCCAAATATTTTGAAAATTCCCGCCACGAAGTACGGATAGATGGGTGTGAACCAGATGGTTGGCCCCGTATGGACCGTACGCAGCGGTGAAGAGAATCCTTGTCCGAGGGCAATCGACCTGGCCACCTGTCCTAGCTCATAGCCGTACGGCAAGAGGCTGCGGATCGCATGCGGACCGATGATCCATGCGCCACACAGCAGCACCATGCGTGTGGCAAAGGCCCACCAGGCAATCGGGCCGGGGGAACAAAGCAGGTGTTTTGTCCGGGATTGCATTGTGAATGAAGATTGCTCCGCCTCAATAAAATGTAAACGCAAATTAACGTAAACGAGTTTAGGTTCTGCCTGGCCGGCAGGCAATTGAGATGTTTGATTGTCGTGCGCGTGATTGTCGTGTTAGTTAGCGAAAGTTTAAGACCGGCTTATGCCCGCACGATCTCCTGGGAACAGTCAAAAATGGACAGGGAATTATTGCAATCCGCCAGCTTGGCGATAATAGACGCCATGTTGTGGCTTCCGGACTGACAAATTGTGGCGTTATGGGAGAGGTTTCCTCCCGATTCGATTCCGGAAAATTGCCCGGGAACGCCTTCATGGCGACTGTAAGGGGTATTGAGTGAGATGGTTGAGGAGATTGTGTCCGGGAGGGTACTCCTATGGAATGGCAATGGCACGGCAGTTGCATATAGTACTGCGATCCCCGGTACGGGATGAGATTCCAAACATTCCAAATGACGATTTTCTAAGGAGTTAAAAAATGCGGATTCAACGAAATAAACAAAAGGGTTTCTCTTTGATCGAGTTGCTGATCGTGGTCGCCATCATTCTGATTATCGCTGCGATTGCCATCCCGAACCTGCTGCGTTCGAAGATGGCCGCCAACGAAGCTTCTGCGGTCGGATCGATGCGCACGATCAATACGTCTGCGGTGGCCTATTCCACCACGTACGGTACTTATCCCGCGGCGCTTTCCGATTTGGGTCCCTCGACGGCTCCGACTTCCACGGCTGCCGACCTGATCGACTCGGTTCTCGCGGCCGGCACCAAGAGCGGCTATACGTTCGTTTACACTGCCGGAACCGGCGACGAGTCCTATAGTTTGACTGGTGACCCCGTGTCCACTTCGACCGGACAACGCCACTTCTACACCGATCAGTCCGGCGTGATCCGCTACGACCTGTCGACAACGGCAACATCCGCCAGCAATCCGCTCAGCTAGTCTTCTTGAAAAACATGAGGGGAGGGGCGATTCAGTTCCTCCCCGCTCACTTTTTAGCAGAGCATCTCAAAGCAAACGGTTCGATACGGCAGTTGCAGATGTAAGGATAGACGGCAGCGATAGACCACGGTGACAGTCGATGGGAACAAGAATCAAACATTCCGGTTCCAGGGCAATGCGTGATTCCAGCAAAGGATTCTCTCTGATCGAATTGCTTGTCGTAGTTGCCGT
>Ga0307372_10005011_pt1 | contig 20111 bp, 17 predicted proteins | sample OX1MG_FD_202533 | JGI IMG/M metagenome (GOLD analysis project Ga0307372, IMG submission 202533) | Soil microbial communities from Risofladan, Vaasa, Finland - OX-1 | ecosystem: Environmental > Terrestrial > Soil > Coastal area > Acid sulfate soil | place: Finland: Risofladan, Vaasa | collected...
GGAACTTCGGCGCGGCTGGCCGCCCCGGACTCGTCCGTGCCGCCCGGGGCAGCTTGCCCGAGCGGAACGAGATCTTCGGTGTCCGCCGCCGCTCCGCCCGGCCCGCACCAGGCAGCCGCCCGCCCCGGAACGAGATCTTCGGTGTCCGCCGCGGCTCCGTCCCGCCCGAACCGGGCAAGCTCCCCGTCCCGAACCCGATCTTAGGCACCCCGGGCCGCTCCGCCCGGCCCGCACCAGGCAGCCGCCCGCCCCCGAACGAGATCTTCGGCACCCCGGGCCGCTCCGCCCGGCCCGAACCAGGCAGCCCCCCGCCCCCGAACGAGATCTTCGGCACCCCTGGCCCGTCCACGCCATGCCGGTCCGGTCCATGGCCGTCCGCCGCGAACCGGCCGCGGCCGGAGCCTGCCGCGCCAGTCCCGCCGCGGCGCTTGCGCTGCTCGTCGGCCAGGCCGAGATGCACCGGCCGGCTGGGCAGGGTCGGCGCGGGCCAGCCGTCACGGGTCGCGGACCCGGCGACTCCGGCCTGCGGCCGCAGCCTGTCGAGCCCGCTCCGCCAGGCGGGCCGGGCAGGGCCGACCGGCCTGGTCGGGTTCAGTCCGGCGGGGCGAGCGCCCACCCAGAAGGCACCCTTGCGCGTCGTCGCCCCGGTCAGCATCGCTGTCAGCCGTGCCTGCTCGCGCCTGGCCCGGCGCGAGGTGGCCGGCCCGCTCAGCCAGCCCACCGCACCGACCGCGCCGGCCTCGCCCGCAGCGTCACCGATCAGCCACGAACCGGTCGCCAGCCCCAGGCCACCGTGGCCGAATCCGGCCTGGCCGCTACGGCGCAGCCCAGCCATGCCGACGAGTTCGGTCGGCGCGGCGCTGCCGCCGGCCTCGTGCACCGGCGTGTCGGCGAACGGACTGAGGTCCATGCCCAGCGCGACAGCCGCCCGGACGGCGAAGAACACGGCGAACGGACTGAGCGCGATGTCGTACAGCGCCGTCGACGGCAGGACGTGCGCCACCATGGCGAAGCTAGCCTGCGGCGCGTCGAGCACCACGGTTACCACCGCACCGAAAAGCTCGCCGGCCGCCGCCACGACAGCGCCGGCCGTCAGCGCCAGCCCGGCCGACTGGAACAGCGTCGGCCGGAGCCGTCCGGCGAAGTAGCCGACCAGGCACAGGACGAACGCGTACTGGCCGACTGGTTCGCTGGCAGGCGGCGCGAGGTCGAGCGCCAGGCCGACCCAGAACCCGGAGACGAGCCCCGGCTTCGGCCCGCTGACCAGCCCGATCACGACGACGGACAGCAGCACCAGATCGGGCGTGCCGCCACCGGGCAGCGCCAGGCCGTTGACGAGGGTGAGCTGAAGCAGCAGCGCGACGACGAGCACGCTGACCGCGGCGACAGGGCGCTTCATCAAGCCTTGCCCCGTCAGTGCGCTGGTGTCGGCTTGGGCGGCAGCACAGCGAAGTGCGGGTCGTGCCTGGGCGGTGCGATCACTATCCCGACGATGTCCAGCGCGGTGAGGTCGGCGTACGGGCGGACCAGTGCCTGCGCGGTGAGCGTGCCCGCCTGGTTGCGCACCGAGGCGATGACCCCGATCGGAACGCCCGGTACGAACGGCTGGTCGTGCACCGAGGCCGCGGTCACGAGCTGCTCGCCCGGCGTGAGCACCGCGGTCGGATCGAGCACCTGGAGCTTCAGCAGTCCGTAGCCGGACGGATCGGGTCCCTGGCCGGTCACCCAGCCGATCTTCCCGCTCGGAGCCAGCCGGACCCCGATCACCGAGCTAGCGTCAGTGGCCAGCAGCACCGTGCAGGTGCTCGCGTTGACCGAGAGCACCTGGCCGACCAGGCCGTTGCCGTCGAGCACCGTCTGCTGCGGCCGTACCCCGTCGGCCCGGCCGGCGTCGAGCGTCACGGTCTGCTGGTATCCCTGGCCGAACGCGATCACCGAGGCGGCCACGACCCGGTAGCCACCGGTTCCTGCGACCCCGAGCAGCTCGGTGAGCTGCCGGTACTGTGCCTTGCTGAGGGTCTCGGCGCTCAGCTGCGCCCGCATCCGCACGAGCTTGCGCCGCAGCGCTGCCGCCTGCCCGCCGCCGGAGCCCGAGCCGAAGAGCCTGCCGACCGGTCCGGTGACCGTGCTCACCGCACGCTCGGTACCGCCGAGCACCGTACCGGCTGCGTTCCTGGCCGCCGTCATGACCGAGGACGAGCCGTTGTGGTAGTTCAGCGCGATCAGGCCGAGCGCGGCGATGAGGGTGATGCTGAGCAGGAGCCGAATCCGTCGCGTCTCGCGCACCGCGGCTACCTCGTCTCAGCGGCGGGACTCGGGAACGAGCACCTGGCGGAGCGTGTCGAAGTCCTCGACGCACTTGCCGGTGCCGAGCGCGACCGAGTCGAGCGGATTATCGGCCACGTGGATCGGCATGCCGGTGTCCTCGCGCAGGCGCTGGTCCAGGCCGCGGAGCAAGGCTCCGCCGCCGGTCAGCGCGATGCCGCGGTCCATCACGTCCCCGGCGAGTTCGGGCGGGCACTTGTCCAGCGTCGTGCGGACGGCGTCGATGATCACGCCGAGCGGTTCGGCGATGGCGGTGCGCACCTCAGCGGCGGAGATGACCACCGTCTTCGGCAGGCCGCTGACCAGGTCCCTGCCGCGGATCTCCGCGCTCGGCTCGTCCGCGGCCGGGTACGCCGAGCCGAGCGAAATCTTGATCTCTTCGGCGGTCCGCTCGCCAAGCGTGAGCGAGTACTCCTTCTTGCCGAAGTTGATGATCGCCTCGTCGAGTTCGTCGCCGCCGACCCTGATCGACTGCGCGGTCACGATGCCGCCGAGCGAGATGACCGCCACCTCGGTGGTACCGCCGCCGATGTCGACGACCATGTTGCCGGTCGGCTCGTTGACCGGCAGGCCCGCGCCGATGGCCGCGGCCATCGGCTCCTCGATGATGTACACGCGCCGGGCGCCCGCCTGGTGACCGGCTTCCTTGACCGCGCTCTGCTCGACGCCGGTGATACCGCTCGGCACGGCGATGACGATCCGCGGCTTGGCCAGCCCGCCACGCCGGTGCACCTTCTGGATGAAGTACCGCAGCATGCGCTCGGTGACGTCGAAGTCCGCGATGACTCCGTCTTTCAGCGGCCGGACCGCGATGATGTTGCCCGGAGTCCGGCCGATCATGCGCTTGGCTTCGAGGCCGACAGCTACGATTTGTCCCGTATTGGTGTTAAGTGCTACTACTGATGGTTCGTTCAGAACTATTCCGCGGCCTCTGACATACACCAGGGTGTTGGCGGTGCCTAGGTCGACGGCCATGTCACGGCCAAGAAAGGCCAGCGCGTTGCTCATCTGGAACGAGAACCTTCCCTCTGGTCAACCGGGTGCGTTGTCTGGCGCGAACCGCCGTCGCGTGGCACTTCACCACGTCGCGCCTGTGTCCATACCAGCCTGCCGTAACAAGGTGCCCGCCGGTGCGGTGATGAACCCCTTAGTCCGGCAGTATGGCGTACTTGGTATGGAGTGTTCCCTCGAGCCGCATATTTTCCGCCCAAGATCATCCGCGTACGGCGGCGATCCGCTGACGACGAGCCTACCTGGGCTGCCAGCGGCGATTCGCACCGGGCACGGGAAAGCGAAAACCGATCACACCGCGTTGCAATTACGTTACGGCGAACTTTCCACCCGATGACCAAGCCAGATTCCGGTAATCCAGAGCAGCGCGAAAATTCCGCCGAGAATATACATAACGGGGAGCACTATCCCGGCAGCGATCACGAAGACCTGAAGCAGGCTGCCGCCGGCCAGGGTGACCGCCAGCCTGCGCCTGGCCATCGCGGCGAGCACGACCGCCGCGAGAACGGCGACGCCAGCCGTCGCACTGGCCGCGGCCGGCGCCACGTGCTCGAGCTTGACCGCCGGCACGATGGTCAGCGCGATCACCACCGCCTCCAGAATGAGCACGATCGCGCTCAGCCTGCTCATCGCTCGCCTCCGGCCAGCAGCAGCCTGGCGTCCCCCGCCGTGATCACCGAGCCGGTCACGAGCACCACCGTCCCCGCGCTGACCTGGATCACCGCGTCGGCGTCGCCGCCCAGCAGCCCGGCCATCGAGCCGCCGAGGGCCGCCGTGGCCTCGTCCGCCAGGCTGACCGCCTGCTCCAGAGCGTCGTCGAGCCGGTCGGCGATATGGACCCGGTCCGGGCCGAAGACCGGCCTGGCCAGGTCGGCCAGCGCCGTGGCGGGCAGCGACCGCGGTGAGGAGTTGCTGGTGACCACGACGGCCGCCGCCAGCGGCTCTAGTTCGTCGAGAATGCCAGCCACGTCCTTGTCCGCGCTTACCGCGAGCACCGCGATTACCTCAGCCGGCCCGAAAGCCTCACTAAGCGCCGCCGCGGTCGCGGCCATTCCGGCCGGATTGTGCGCCGAGTCCACAAGCACCAGCGGGCTGCGCCTGACGATTTCCAGGCGTCCTGGTGAAGACATCATGGCGAACGCAGTCGCCACGAGGTCGCCGTCGAGCCCCGCCGGGCCCGACGGCTGCCTGGCCGCCGGCAGGCCGGTCCCGGCCGCGGTCAGGGCGGCCGGCAACTCAGCACCAGAACCGGACTCACCCGCCCCTGGTATGGCGCCCGGCGACCCGGAAGCCCCGGAGAACGCCTCCACGGCGGCCAGCGCGCAGGCGGCGTTGGCCGCCTGATAGGAGCCGAAGAGCGGCAGGAACAGGTCGTGGTACTCGCCGAGCAGCCCCTTGATCGACACGCGCTGCCCGCCGACGGCCAGTTCCCTGCCGAGCACGCCGAACTCGATGCCCTCCCTGGCGACCGTGGCGCCGACCTGCACTGACCGCTTGATCAGTGCCGCGGCCGCGTCCACCGGCTGCTGGCCGATTACCGCGACGGCACCCGGCTTGATGATGCCGGCCTTGTCGGCGGCGATCGCCGCGACGGTGTCGCCCAGGTACTGGGCATGGTCGAGCGAGATCGGCGTGATCACGGCCACCGCCCCGTCCGCCACGTTGGTGTTGTCCCAGGTGCCGCCCATGCCGACCTCGACCACGGCCACGTCGACCGGAGCGTCGGCGAACGCGGCGAACGCCATCGCCACGAGCACCTCGAAGAACGCGAGCCGGACCGGCTGACTCTGGTCGACCAGTTCCAGGTAGGGCTCGATCTCGCGGTAGACCTCGACGAACCGCTCCTGGCTGATCGGCGCGCCGTCCACGCAGATCCGCTCCCGCATCGACACCAGGTGCGGGCTGGTGAACAGGCCAGTCCGCAGGCCGCGGGTCCGCAGCAGCGTCTCGGTCATCCGGGCAGTCGACGTCTTGCCGTTCGTTCCGGTGACGTGGATGACCGGGTAACTGCGCTGCGGATCACCGAGCAGGCTGGTCAGCTCGGTGATCCGGTCGAGCGACGGGTCGATCGAGTGCTCGGGGCGCCTGGCCAGGATCTGCCGCTCGATCTCGGCCAGTTCGGCGCCCAGGTCGCCGGTCATGAAGCGGCGTCGGCAAGAGCTGTGAGTCTCTCCCGCAGCCTGGCGATCTCCGCCTGCGCCGCGGCCAGCCGGTCCCTGCTCTTGGCCACCACGTCGGCTGGCGCCCGGTCGAGGAACGACTGGCTGGAGAGCTTGCGTTGCGAAACCTCCGCATCGGCCTGTGCGGCGGCCAGATCCTTGGTCAGCCTCCGCCGCTCGGCGGCGACGTCGATCCCCGAGGACGTGTCCAGCCGGACCGTGATCCCCTCGGCCTGCACCGACGCGTTCGGGGTGAAACCGGCGGCCGGCTCGGTGAGCCGGAGCAGCGCGCGGATCGACGGTTCGTGCGCGGCGAGCGAGGTGTCGCCGATGCCCGCGAACACGGCGGGGACCGGCTGGCCGGGCCGGAGGCCCTGGTCGGCGCGGAACCGGCGGACTCCGGTCACCAGCCGCATCAGGGACTCGACGACCGCCTCGGCCGCCGGGTCCGCGGCACCCGCCGCCGCAGCCGCGCCCACGCCCACCGCCGCACCCGCACCCGCACCCGCGTCGGCCAGCACGCCGGGCCACGGCGCGACCATGACCGACTCACCGCCGGTCAGCGCGGTCCACAGTTCCTCGGTGACGAACGGCATCAGCGGGTGGATCAGCCGCAGCAGCCGGTCGAGCACGTAGCCGAGCACCCGCCTGGTCAGGCCGGCGGCGGCCTCGTCCGCGCCGTTCAGCGCCGCCTTGGCCAGCTCCAGGTACCAGTCACAGAACTCGTCCCAGGCGAAGTGATACAGGACGTCGCTGACCTTCGCGAACTCGAACTCCTCGAACAGCGCGTCAGCCTCGGCGGTGACGGCCGCGAGCCTGGACAGGACCCACCGGTCGGGCACCGACAGCCTGGCGCGGTCGTCCTGCGTCAGCTCGGAGCCGGCCACCGCGCCGTTCATCAGGGCGAACCTGGTGGCATTCCACAGCTTGTTGCAGAAGTTACGCGACCCGGCGACCCACTCCTCGCTCAGCGCCACGTCGCCGCCCGGGCTGGCGCCCCTGGCCAGGGTGAACCTGGTGGCGTCGGCGCCGAACCTGGCGATCCAGTCCAGCGGATCGACCGTGTTACCGCGGGACTTGGACATCTTCTTGCCGAACGCGTCACGCACCAGGCCGTGCAGCGCCACCTGGCGGAACGGTACCGACTGGCCCGGGCCGGCATCAGCCATCGCGTACAGGCCGAACAGCATCATCCTGGCGACCCAGAAGAACAAGATGTCGTACCCGGTGACCAGCACGCTGGTCGGGTAGAAGGCACGCAGGTCCGGGGTCTGGTCCGGCCAGCCGAGGGTCGAGAACGGCCACAGCGCCGAGGAGAACCAGGTATCGAGCACGTCCGGATCCTGGGTCCAGCCCTCGCCGGGCGGCTCGTCTTCTGGCCCGACGCAGCGGACCTCGCCTCCGGCCGAGTACCAGACCGGGATCCGGTGTCCCCACCACAGCTGGCGGCTGATGCACCAGTCGTGCATGTCGTCAACCCAGTCGAAGTAACGGGCAGCAAGCTGCGCGGGGTAGATCCTGACCCGGCCGTCCCGCACGGCGTCGCCCGCGGCCTTGGCGAGCGGCTCTACCTTGACGAACCACTGGAGCGACAGCCGCGGCTCCACCGTGGTCCCGCACCGGTCACAGTGACCGACCGCGTGCGGGTAAGGCCGTTGCTCCGCGACGACACGGCCCTCCGCGCGCAGCGCGGCGAGCACGGCGGGCCTGGCTTCGAACCTGTCCAGCCCTTCGAACGGACCGGCAGCGGTGATCAGCGCACGCTCGTCCATGATCGTCAGGCTGGGAAGATCGTGCCGGCGGCCGATCTCGAAGTCGTCCGGGTCATGCGCCGGGGTGACCTTGACCGCGCCGGTACCGAATTCCGGGTCCACGTGCGGGTCCGCGACCACCGGGATGTGGCGCCCGGTCAGCGGCAGCTCCACGGTCGTGCCGACCAGGTGGGTGTACCGCGCGTCATCCGGGTGCACGGCCACCGCGGTGTCGCCGAGCATAGTCTCGACCCTGGTGGTGGCCACCACGACCGCCGCGTCGCCGTCGCCGTACCTGATGCTGACGAGCTCGCCCTCGTCGTCGCTGTGGTCCACCTCGATGTCCGACAGGGCGGTCATGCACCGGGGACACCAGTTGATGATGCGCTGCGCCCGGTAGATCAGGCCGTCGTCGAAGAGCCGCTTGAAGATGGTCTGGACCGCACGCGACAGTCCGGCGTCCATGGTGAACCGCTCACGGGACCAGTCCACGCTGTCCCCGAGGCTGCGCATCTGGTCCAGGATCTTGCCGCCGTAGTTGGCTTTCCACTGCCAGACCCGCTCGACGAACGCATCCCGGCCCAGGTCGTGGCGGCTCAGGCCCTCCTTCGCCAGCTCACGCTCCACCACGTTCTGGGTGGCGATGCCGGCGTGGTCGGTGCCCGGCAGCCACAGGGCGTTGTAACCCTGCATCCGGCGGCGCCTTACCAGCGCGTCGATCAGGGTGTGGTCGAGCGCGTGGCCGATGTGCAGCGAGCCGGTCACGTTCGGCGGCGGGATCATGATCGTGAAGGACGGCGCGGCCGACGCTGCGTCGGCGGTGAAGTAACCAGCGTCGACCCAGTCCTGGTAGCGGCGGTCTTCGACCTCGCCGGGCAGATACTGCGGTGGAAGCTGGCGCCGCCCGTCCGCCGGCGGCTCGGTGTTATCAGCGGTGGTCACGTCAGCAGAGTCTACGGAAGCCCGCGGGATGCCAGCGCGGTGATGCGGCGTGCGGTGCCCGGCGCGGCGGGCGGGCGGCCGCCAGCAGCTACGCGGTGAATCAGGTTTTGTAGGTATTGTGGAAGAATGGCCGGGTGGACGATGTGAATCCGGCCGGGCCGGCCGGCGGCGAGTCAGAGCAGGCCGCGGCACCGGGAGGCCCGGCGCCAGACCCGTTCGGGCAGCAGGCATCCCCCGGATCACCGGGTGACCAGGCGCCCGGGCCATACGGACAGCAGCCGTTCCCGGCAGCCCCGGTGCCGCCGAAGCGCCGCCGGGGACTCATCCTCGCGATCGTCGGCGCCGGCGTGGTCGTGCTCGCGGCAATCATCGTCATTGCCGTGGTCCTAGGCGGCCTGGTCTCGACGGTAAACCTGCGGGTCCGTACCCCTGCCCCGGCCACGGCGGGCGGACTGGCCAGAGACTTCACGGACGAGGGTAATCCGCGGTTCCAGGCCAGCATGGCGCAGTTCCACGGTCATTACGCTGGCTTCTTGCACAGCCACGTCACCAGTTACGCGACGGCGATTTACACGAACGCTGCCGCAGGTGCCCCGGCCAGCACCGCGAGCCTCGCCCTGCTGTACCTGGGCTTCAACGCCTCAACTCCGACGACCGATACCTCGGGTGCGCTCAAGGCGGCCATCGCCGGGATGTCCAGACAACTCCAGAACCAGCAGTACCTGCCGGTCACCGGACTCCCTGCCGGGATGAGCGCCGAGTGCGTCACCGGCTTCTCGGCGAGCAGGCCGCTATCGGCGGGCAATCCGGTTTCTGCCTGCGCCTGGGTCACCCTCAACACGTTTGCCGTGTTCGTCGCGCTGACCGAGGGCACCAGCGGGCAAGAACTCGCTGGCTTGATGAAGAAGATGCGGCCGGACTTGGTCCGTGGCTGACCCGGTCGGTACAGGCGGCTAGGCGGACTTCTCGCGCGGCGTGCGCCTTGCCACATCGCGCGGCACCAGCGTGGGGTTGACGTTCTGGAGCACCGCCTCGGCGGTGATCACCACCCGCTCCACGTCCTTGCGGCTCGGCACCTCGTACATCACCGAGAGCAGCACTTCTTCCAGAATGGCGCGCAGGCCCCTGGCTCCGGTGCCGCGCAGGATCGCCTGGTCGGCCACGGCCTCGAGGGCGTCCTCGGTGAATTCCAGGTCCACCCCGTCGAGTTCGAATAGCCTGCGGTACTGGCGGATCAGCGCGTTTCTCGGCTCGGTCAGAATCCGGATCAGCGCCTCGCGGTCGAGGTTGTGCACCGAGGTAATCACCGGCAGCCGTCCGACGAACTCCGGGATCATGCCGAACTTCAGCAGGTCTTCCGGCATCACTGCGGCGAACTGGTCGGCCGAGGCGCGGTCGGTCTTCACCCGCAGCACGGCGCCGAAGCCCATGCCGCTGCGGCCGACCCGCTGCTCGATGATCTTCTCAAGGCCGGCGAACGCACCGCCGCAGATAAACAGCACGTTCGTGGTGTCGATCTGGATGAACTCCTGGTGCGGGTGCTTACGCCCGCCCTGCGGCGGCACCGACGCGGTGGTGCCCTCGAGAATCTTCAGCAGTGCCTGCTGCACGCCCTCGCCCGACACGTCCCTGGTAATCGACGGATTCTCGCTCTTGCGGGCGATCTTGTCGATCTCGTCGATGTAGATGATCCCGGTCTCGGCCTTCTTGACGTCGTAGTCCGCCGCCTGGATCAGCTTGAGCAGGATGTTCTCGACGTCCTCGCCGACGTAACCGGCTTCGGTCAGCGCGGTCGCGTCGGCGATGGCGAACGGCACGTTCAGCAGCCTGGCCAGCGTCTGGGCGAGCAGCGTCTTGCCTGATCCAGTCGGCCCGAGCAGCAAGATGTTGGACTTGGCCAGCTCGACGCCGTCCTCCGCCACCCGTTCGCCGCCGGACTGGATCCGCTTGTAGTGGTTGTATACGGCGACCGACAGGCCCTTCTTGGCCTTCTCCTGACCGATCACGTACGAGTCGAGGAACTCGTAGATCTCCCTCGGCTTGGGCAGGCTGTCCCACTTGACCTCGGAAGGTTCGGCGAGTTCTTCCTCGATGATCTCGTTACACAGGTCGATGCACTCGTCGCAGATGTACACACCCGGTCCGGCGATCAGCTTTTTGACCTGCTTCTGGCTCTTGCCACAGAACGAGCACTTCAGCAGGTCAGCACCATCGCCAATGCGTGCCACCGCACACTCCCTCTCTCGCGTCGCCCGCAGGCGACTCGAACCTGCTACGGCCTTCCCAAGCGCAATCAGCACCGCGGCTTCGCGCCTAAGAAGACACTACCTCCGGCTGCCGCTTCAGCATGGTCAGTACGTCATCTACCAGCCCGTACTCTCTAGCTTCGTGGGCAGTCAGGAACTTGTCACGCTCGATGTCGTGGCGGATCTGCTCCTCGGGCCTGCCGGTATGCTTGGCGAGCACCCCTTCCATCGCCTGGCGCATCCGCTGGATCTCCTTGGCCTGGATCTCCAGGTCGCTTGACTGGCCGTAACCGCTCTCGATGGCCGGCTGATGGATCAGGATCCGCGAGTTCGGCAGCGCCATCCGCTTGCCGTGGGTGCCAGCCGCCAGCAGGACCGCGGCCGCCGAGGCGGCCTGGCCGAGGCAGAAGGTCTGGATGTCCGGCTTGACATACTGCATGGTGTCGTAGATCGCCATCATCGACGTCATCGACCCGCCCGGCGAGTTGATGTAGATGAGGATGTCCCGGTCGGGATCGATCGACTCCAGCGTGATGAGCTGAGCCATCACGTCGTTAGCCGAGGCATCGTCGATCTGGACGCCGAGGAAGATGATTCTTTCCTCGAAGAGCTTGTTGTACGGGTTCATCTCCTTGATGCCGTACGGCGTCCGCTCCACGAACGACGGCAGAACGTATCTCGCCTCCGTCAGGCCAGGCCCAACCCGGACAGCTGCGGACATTCCCGTCGTCACCGTCATGTTCTCCGCCTTCGGCTGGGTGTTCATGAGACAGCACCTTCCGATGGGACCTCGTCGGCGCTGCGCACCACGTGGTCGACGAATCCGTACTCCTTGGCCTGGTCGGCCGTGAACCAGCGGTCCCGGTCCGAGTCTGCCTCAACCTGCTCGACGGTCTGGCCAGTATGCATCGCCGTGCGCTCGGCCAGGATCCGCTTGACGTAGAGGATCTGCTCGGCCTGGATCCTGATGTCCGATGCCGTGCCGCCGATGCCGCCGTGCGGCTGGTGCAGCATGATCTGGGCGTGCGGCATGGCGTACCGCTTGCCCCTCGTGCCGGCGCAGAGCAGGAACTGCCCCATGGACGCCGCCATGCCCATCGCGTAGGTCGCGATGTCGTTCGGTACGTACTGCATCACGTCGTAGATCGCCAGTCCGGCACTCACGGACCCGCCCGGCGAGTTGATGTAGATGCTGATGTCCCGCTTGGGATCCTCGGCGGCGAGCAGTACGAGCTCCGCGCAGATCCGGTTCGCCAGGTCATCGTCGACTTGCTGGCCGAGGAAGATGATCCGGTGCCGGAGCAGACGCTGAAATAGCTGGTCACCCATCGGAAGCATCGGAGCCTCCGTGGCCCGCGCGAGTATCCGGGCCGGCAGGTCATCTGCAGGCGAGGTGGTCACGATGCCTCCTGATGTCTGTTCAGGCCCGCGCGAATCCGCACGAGGCCATCCCACGCCATTGACTGGTTCTCTCTTACGAAAGCGACCCTAACCCGCCTCCAGCGCGGTGATGTCCACCGCTGCGTCCTGTTCGCTCTGGGCGCAGGGACCACTACCCGCCACGGCCTGAGCGGCGCGGGCGGACGTCACTCGGCGTCAGCGTCCCGGTCCTTGGCCGTGCGCTTGCTCCGTCCCTTGGGCTTCTCCGCCTCGGAATCCGCATCCCTGGCCGCCGCGGCCTTGGCCGCGCCCCGCTTGCTCGCCCGTCCCTTGGGCGCGGCACCGGAGTCCGCTTCGTCGCCGCCTTCCTCGTCGTCTTCCGCGCCAGCCGCACCGCTGTCGAAGGCGACCTTGCGGCCTGAGGCGTCGGCCACCCGCACCTGTCGCGCGAGCCGGTCAGCCGCCTTGGACCTGACCACGTCGGAAACGACGGCACCTAGCTGGCCAGAACTCGTCAGCTGGCGAGCGAACTGGTCAGGTGACATCCCCTGCTGATACGCCAACTGGGTCACATACTGGCCCAGTTCCTCCTGCTCGACGGTCAGCTCTTCCTGCTCGGCGAGCTTGTCGAGAATGAACCTTGCCTTTACCGAACGCCGCACGTCGTCCGATATCTCCTTTTCCATGTCCGCACGCGTCAGTTCGCGGCTGGACAGGAAGTCATCCATGGCCAGGCCAGCCCGGTCCAGGTCCTCGGCGAGCGTCTGCTGCCTGTGCTCCACCTCGGCGTTCACGAGAGACTCAGGCAGCGGCATGTCGACCTGTTCGAGCAGCGCCTCGATGGCCCGATCCCGCGCCTGCCCTTGCTGGCCCGCCCGGCGCATCGCCTCCATCTGCTTGCGGGTATTCGACCTCAGCTCACCGACGGTGTTGAACTCACTCGCCGACTGGGCGAAGTCGTCGTCGAGCTCGGGCAGGTCCTTCACCTTCACGCTGCGCACGGTCACGGTGATGTCCGCGAGGCTGCCAGCATGCTGGCCTCCGGCCAGTTCGGACTGGAACGTCGCGGTCTGGTCGGCATCCATGCCCGCCAGCGCCTCGTCCAGGCCGTCGAGTATGGTGCCGCTGCCGACCTCGTAGGAGATGCCGGTCGCCTGGGCATCCTCTACAGGCTGGCCGTTCACCTCCGCTGCCAGGTCGATCGACACGAAGTCGCCCGGCTGAGCCGGCCGGCCGGCGGCACGGAGCGAGGCGAACCTCTCGCGCAGCGAGACGAGGTACTCCTCGACCTGGTCCGGCGTGACATCCGCGTCCTCGACGACCACCTGGAGCTGGCTGACGTCCGGGAGCTCGAAGCTGGGCCGGACGTCGACTTCGGCGGTAAATGCCATCTCGGTGCCGTCGTCGAGCTTGGTGATCTCCACCTCAGGCTCGCCCAGGGCGAGCACCTGCGCCTCGCGGACCGCCTTGGCATACAACTCCGGCACCGCCTCGTTGATCGCGTGCTCAAGCACCGCGCCGCGGCCCACCCGCTGGTCCAGGATCTGGCGCGGGACATGGCCTTGCCGGAAACCGGGAATCCGCACCTGGCGGCCGACCTCGCGGTACGCGTGGTCCAGATTTGGCTTGAGCTCTTCGAACGGGACCTCGACCGTGAGGCGTACTCGGGTCGGGCTCAGTTCCTCGACGTCCGTCTTCACGACGTGGTCACTCCTCGGCTTACGGCTTTTGGCTCCCGGCACTGGATTCCGGCGCATGGCTCCCCGGCCGGATAGGGATCCCGGCGCCGCGCTGGCACCGGCAGTTCGGCAATGGCGCGTTACGCACGGCTACGCCGGCCAAGTCTAGGGCCTGCCGGCCAGGTTCACCCGCCACGGGTGGTGATGAGTCCGGACGCGCTGGCTGACGATGAGGGCAAGCACACGGGTCCAACAGAAGGAGGCCCGAAATGTCCACGCCCCAATCCGGCCGACCAGGCCAGGCCAGCCAGCCGGGTACCAGTGCGGCGGGCGAGCCCATCGCCGGATACCCAGTCGGCGAGACGCCAGAGATGTCGGCATTCGGGCGCGAAGTCGCCCGAGGCGCCTGGCCCGCGTTCCTGGCCGCGGGCATCGGCAGCCTGGTCGTCGGGGTGCTGCTGCTCGCCTGGCCCACGGCGACGCTCACCATCGCGGCGGTCCTGATCGGGATATCGCTGATCGTGGCCGGCGTCTTGCAGCTCATGAACGGCTTCACCGCGCCCGAGCGCAGCGGCGGCAGGCGGGCGGCGAACATCGTGATCGGCCTGCTCGCCATCATCGTCGGCCTGTACTGCATCAGGCATTACCACGTCACCATCGCCGCGCTGGCCGTGATCGTCGGCCTGTTCTGGGTGATTCACGGCATCGGCAACATCGCCGCCGGCCTGTTCTCCGGTCCGCGTCCAGGGCGCGGGGTCGACGTGTTCACCGGCGTCCTCAGCCTGGCCGCCGGTCTGATCGTGCTGTTCTGGCCGACGATCTCGATCACGGTCCTGGTCGTCGTCATCGGCGTCTGGCTGGTCGTCTACGGGCTGATGGCAATGATCATGGCCTTCATGCTGCGCCGCGGCAGTTCGGCCTCAACCGGACCCGGACGGACCGCCTCGGTGTAGGTGGCAGGAAAAGTGAGTTCTACCGACCGGAAGGGGTATGAGGCAGGTGAACGGAACACTCGCTGGCCGCCAGGGGGAGCGACAAAAGGCGCCTGCGGGGCCAAAGCTGCGAGCATGCCGCTCGCGGCTGGCGAGAGAGGGGGCGGCTTGACATGAGTAGTGCACAAGAGCGGCAAGCCGGCACATCAGGCTCGACCATGGGATATGAACCCGGGCAAGCACCCGGCCGCGAATACCCGCCGGCCGGTCGTCACGAGGTTGAGCACCGCGGCGCGGTGGTCACCTTCACAGCCCTAGCGGGGACGCTGATGGTCCTTGGCGGCCTCCTGGGCGTGGCCACCGGCATCGTGGCGCTGTCGACCAACCATGTCGGCATCACCTCGCCCACGGGTTACACCTACCGGTGGACTCTGCACGGCTGGGGCTGGGGCGAGCTGATATTCGGTATCGTCCTCTTCGCCGCAGGCGTCAGCGTGTTCCTCGGAATGACCTGGGCGCGGATCCTAGGCGCGGTGCTGGCGGTCATCAGCGCCGTGGCCAACTTCATGTTCATCCCGTTCACGCCGCTGTGGTCGATCATCATGATCGCCATCGACGCGCTCATCATCTGGGCACTGCTCGCCCCGCGGCGAACGCCCGGCCAGATATAAGCGCTTCGCCGACCCTGGCACGGCAGTTCGCCAGGCCGGAGGAGCGCGCCAGCAGCCCCGCCGCGACGTCCGGTCGCGGCGGGGCTCAGGCTGCGACGATGAGGAGAGCGAGACGGCCAGCAGCAGCGGCAGCCGGGCCAGGAGGCGTAGCCGCCGGTACGGGTTCCTGCTGATCATCTTGATCGTGACCTACCTGATGTCGGCGCTCTTCGCCGACTTGTGGATCACCTACCTGCAACTCGGGCTGTTCACCGCGGCCGGCCTGCTCGCGATCCGCAACTCACCGCTGCACTCGCGGAAGGCACGCCTGCTGGTCTCGGCCGCCCTGGTCGGATCGATGATCATGGTCCTGGTCGGTGTCAACCAGGGCGGCGATGCCGGACGCGGCACTGCCTCGATCTGGGGCGCCGTGCTGCTGTTCTTGATAGTCGTGCTGCTGGTCCGCCAGATCCTGTCGCAGCCCACGGTGACCGCGCAGAGTATCTACGGGGCGATCAGTGCGTACCTGATCATCGGACTGATGTTCTCGGCCGTCTACTCGGCCATCTACTTCCTGCACGGCCGGATGTTCTTCGTGCACGGCGAGCCCGGTGACAGCTCGGACTTCCAGTACTTCAGCTTCACGACGCTGACCACGCTGGGCTACGGCGACTTCACGGCCGGGACCAACGGCGGGCGGGCCGTTGCCATGCTCGAAGCGATGTCGGGTCAGATCTTCCTGGCCACGCTCGTCGCCAAGCTGGTGGCATCGTTCCGGCCCTCGGCCAGGGCCGCGCAATCAGCCACGGACCCGGCGCGGGCCGGTCAGGGCCAGCAGGAGTGATGATCGGAACTCTTCCGCTCATAGCCGCCGCCGGACGCGCGTTTTCGCGGCTTGACCAGGCCGGCCCGGGGTCTGCTCGCTAGCCTGAGCAGGGCATCGGCGAACCTGACAGGGCTAGGAGTCCGCACGTGTCGACCGCGTCAGCGCTGGAACAGGCCGGCGCCTTCGCGCCCAACCCGCCGGGGCCGGGTTCCCCGGCGGGGCATTCCCCTGCGGGACGGCATTCGCCAGTGGGCAGGCGCTTGGCGCTGGCAGCCGCGTTCGTCTTCGCCGGGGCCGGCCTCTTCGCGCTCTACCTGCTCCAGGCCCGCACGGTTCCCGGCAATTCCGACGGTGCCTCGAACGTGCTGCAGGCCTGGTCGATGCTGCACGGCAACGTCCTGCTGCGCGGCTGGTCCCTGTCGGACGTGTCCTTCTACACCACCGAACTGCCGCAGTACCTGCTGGTGGCAGCCGCACGCGGGCTGACCAGCGATGTCGTCCCGATTGCCGCGGCGACGACGTACACCGTCCTGGTGCTGCTTTCGGCGCTGCTGGCCAGAGGCCGCCGCACCGGGCGCGAGGGTGCCGCGGCCGCGCTGATCGCGGGCGGCATCATGGCGGCTCCGTCGCTCGGGACGGGCAGCCTGGTGTTGCTCGGCAATCCCGACCACACCGGCACCCAGGTACTGCTCCTGGCCACCTGGCTGATCCTGGACCGGGCACGGCCGAGCTGGCGGGTCCCGGTGGCGGTCGCGCTGGTGCTCGGCTGCGCTCAGGTCGCCGATCCGCTGGCCCGGTACGAGGGAGTGCTGCCGCTGCTCGCGGTCTGTGCCATGCGGATGTACGCCAGGCGCGGCCCGCTCCGGGGCCAGTGGTACGAACTTTCGCTGGCCGCCGCGACGGCCGGCTCGGCCGCGGCGGCGGCCGTGGTGCTGGAGGCAGTCCGGCACGCGGGCGGCTTCGCCGCGGCCACGGTGGTCATGGACTTCGCCCAGATCGGGGCGCTGTCTGACCACGTGTGGATCTCGGTGCAGAGCGTGCTGCTGCTCTTCGGCGCGGACTTCTCCGGCATGGTGCTCGGACCTGGCGCCGTCGTTGCTCTCGTGCACCTGGCCGGGGTGGTCCTGGCCGGCTGGGCGGCGGCGATTGCCGTGCGGCGGTTCTGGCATCTGGACCTGGTCGGCCAGGTTCTGCTGGTCACACTGGCCGTGCTGCTGCTGGCCTACCTGTTCGGCGCCAGGAGCGCTTACCTGTACAACGTGCACGAGATAGCCGGAGTCCTGCCGGTCGGAGCGGTGCTGGCGGGGCGGCTTCTGGCCGGCCGCGTCATCCGGGCCGGGCTGGTCCCCGCCCTGACCGGCGTGCTCGCCTGTTACCTGGCCGTCCTTGCCGTCCAGGCAGTCCACAAGCCCGCGAGCAGCGACCAGCGGGCTGTCGCGTCCTGGCTGGTCGCTCATCACCTGAAGTACGGCCTGGCCGGGTACTGGTACGCGAGCAGCGTGACCGTGGACAGCGGCAACCGCGTCCAGGTCCGGCCTGTCGCCCGGACCGGACCGCGTACCTTGGCACTCGACCCGTGGGAGTCCCAGGCATCGTGGTACGACGGCAGGCTGCATGACGCCAGCTTCGTCATCGAACCGCGCTGGCCGGGAAAGTGCTTCACGATCGGCTGCCTGAGAAGGGCGCCGCAGGCCCTGTTCGGCCGGCCGGCCGCGGTCTACCGGGTCAGGGACCTGCTGGTCCTCGTCTGGCACAAGAACCTGCTGGACGTCCGGCTGAGCCGCATCCCGCCGCAGGTGCCCTAGGGCACCTGCGGCCGGGGCCGCTCATTGGTCGCGGAGGTACCGATCGGGTCATCCACCAGGAAATGAGGTGCGGCGGGCGGCAGCAGGTCCCTACGGTGACACGGTGATCAGCTATCAGTGGCGGGGCGGCTTCACCAACGCTGAGGTCCAGGCTCTGCACGCGGAAGGCTTCGGCCATGACGTGCTCGATGACGACTGGAAGGCGGAGCTAGAAAGGCACAGCCTCGGCTGGGTCTGCGCACGGGAAGGCAGCGAGCTGGTTGGCTTCGTCAACGTCGCCTGGGACGGAGGCGTCCACGCATTCCTTCTCGATACTCTGGTCGCCGACCGCCTGCGGCGGCAGGGCATCGGCACCAGGCTGGTGGAATTCGCCATACGGGGGGCACGAGCGGCACACTGCGAATGGCTGCACGTGGACTTCGAAGATCACCTGCGCGAGTTCTACTTCGGCAGTTGCGGGTTCAAGCAGACGAACGCGGGACTAATCAGCCTCTAGAGCCGGGCGCATCAGCCGCGCTCCTTAGAGTAACGCCTGCCCTACACTTTCTGGCGCGGCACTGGGCGCCGGGGCCATCATGCTGGCAAGATCGCCAGGTGACAGGACCCGGGCAAGTTACGAAGGCAGCGTGAACTACCTCCTTGCGGTCATCGCAGCCGGCTTGCTGGGCATCGGCTTCGTTCTCCAGCAGCGTGTAGCCGAGCAACTGCCCAAGGGGCGTTTCCTGAGCGTGCGCCTGATGGCTGACCTGGTGCGTGACCGGCGCTGGCTGGCCGGGCTGTTCATCATGGTGGCGGGCCAGCTCGTATCCGCCTGGGTCATCGGACATCTAGTGCTGTCCATCGCAGAGCCGCTGCTCGCGTCCGACCTGCTCTTCGCGCTGCTGCTGGCATGGCCGCTGTCCAGGCAGCGGCTGTCCAGGACGGAACTGATCGGAGCCCTCACTCTCATCGCCGGAGTGGCCGCCTTGTCGCTGGCTCGCTCGACGCCCGCTGCCGAGATCTCAGTCGGCTCGCTCAGCAACTGGCCGCTTGCCGCCACCGTCGTCGCGTTCGTCAGCTACGGTTTCGCGGTCCTGGGACAGAACCGGTCAGGCGACCTGCGCGCCACCTTGACCGGGGTAAGCGCTGGCCTGCTCTTCGGGCTGCAAGACGCGCTGACCCGCTCCGCGGTCCAGACGCTGGCAGCGGGCCACCTGGCCGGGCTGCTCACGAGCTGGCCGGGCTATGCCGTGGTCGTCGTCGGAGTGACTGCCGTGTGGCTGATGGAGAGCGCGTTCAGCGCGGCCCCGCTGTACGCATCGCTGCCTGCCATTACCGCTGGCGAGCCGGTGACCGGGATCGCGCTGGGCATCGTCGTCTTCGGTGACCGGCTGCACACGACTCCCGTCCTGCTCGGCGTGCAGGCCGCCGGGTTCGCCGCGCTCGTGACCGGGGTCGTCCTGGTCGCCAGAGGTCCCGCGATCGGCGGCGTGCGCATCGAACCATGCCCTGCCCAGGACGCCGAGCAGCCGAACGGCACCAAGCAAGACTGAAGAACCGAGCAAGACTGAAGAACGCCGCCGCGCGCCTGCCGCCGGACCGCTGCCATATCGTAAGGCGATGCAAGAGCCAACCCGAGCAGACTTCGAGCACTTGCTCGCCTTCCGGGTAAGCCTGCGCCGCTTCCAGCACTGGAGCGAAGGCCAGGCCCGAGCCGCGGGCCTGACCCACGCTCAGCATCAGCTCCTGGTCGCGATCAAAGGTCACGCGGGCGACAAGCCGCCCGCCATCAGCGACCTCGCCGAGTACCTGCTGCTGCGCCATAACAGCGCGGTGGAGCTGGTGAACCGGGCGGAAGCGGCTGGCCTGGTCCAGCGCACCAGCGACGCCCAGGACGCTCGGGTGGCGCGGGTACGCCTGACCAGCCGGGGAGACCGCCTGGTGACCACGCTGGCCGCGGCACACATCGCGGAGCTGCACAAGCTGGCGAGCGTACTGAACGAACTCACTCCCGGCTAGCACCGGACGCCCGTACCGTCGCGCCTTGGCGCCGGCCACCTACCGCCGGCTGGCCGGACGGCTCGGCTGAGCGCTCAAGGCGTCGATCCCGCGACGAAGGTCCCGCGGCCGTGGATGGTCACGATCAGCCCACGCTCGCGCAGGATCTGCATCGCATGGCGCACCGTGATGTAGGCGACACCGTATTCCTCGGCCAGAGCCCGCTCCGCCGGCAGCTTGCGGGTGATCTCTCCCGACTCGATCCGCCGCGCGACATCACCGGCAATCTGCAGGTAGGCATGCTCGCGGCTGTACGGGTCGATGGGAATAGCAGGCACAACACGAACATAGACGCCATGTGCGCTAATAGCGACCTCAACTCCGCGCCCAGCACGGTAACCTAAGCGGGTCCTAACCGGAACGGAGCT
>Ga0307372_10005012_pt1 | contig 20111 bp, 11 predicted proteins | sample OX1MG_FD_202533 | JGI IMG/M metagenome (GOLD analysis project Ga0307372, IMG submission 202533) | Soil microbial communities from Risofladan, Vaasa, Finland - OX-1 | ecosystem: Environmental > Terrestrial > Soil > Coastal area > Acid sulfate soil | place: Finland: Risofladan, Vaasa | collected...
CCCTACCACTCTGGTCAACAAGGATGCTCGGTCGACACGTGAGGCGCGGCCTTCCGCCGCGTTTCGATCCCACTTCGGGATCGGCACCAACGCGCTAAACCTTCGCGGCAGGATGCCGCGACTCCTCAGCAGGATGCACCCTCACGGCTGCTGCACTTCACGTGGCCATCCATGAGACATTTTCGAATCGCTGGAAATTCAGCGTCATAAGGCTGGCCAAGCTCATGGCGGAGAGGCGCGACGGTACGCGGCGCGCCGGCCATTGAAGAGTAACGCAGTTGTTGGTTGGCGGGCCCACGCCGTCATGGCGCCGCCCAACCCGTCGCGGGCGGGAAGGTGCCGGACGTTCCCTGACGCCGCCGCGCGCCGCCGACGTTTGCCGCGCGCCCTTGGGAAGTCCTCTGCGGCGGCGGCCGTGAAACCGCGCGACCGCCCGCGGCAAAAACTCCTGGTGCTCCATCGACAATCGCACCACCGCCCACAGGGCACCGTCAGCGCCGGGGGAACGAAGGAGTGTGGCGCGGCAATGGCCCGCCCCGCCGGGCGCAGTCGGCGCGGTTTCCAATGGACCGTCCATGGCTGCTTCCTCTGGGGGTCGTGGAGACGCAGGAGTTTTTGCCGCGAGCGTAACCTTCGGACGCCTGCCGATGTCGGCCTTGCTGTTGGCAGTTCAAGATGTACACGCAACCGGCTCCGCCCGCCCGCCCCCGCGAAGCGGTTAGTTCAACGGGTTCTTTACCGACAAGCCAGCGGTCTCGGCCGCTAGGCCGCCTACCAACCCGATGGGACTAAACATCGGGGTACGTGCCGAATGTGCCACACGTGTGGAAGGGGACGTCGGATGAAGAACCCGTTTTTGTCGGCTTTTTCGCGCCGCGGCCCGCGCGTGCCAGCGCTTCCGTGCGCGAGGCGCGGAAGTATCAGCGGCTTCGCCGCGATAACAGCGGCGGGATGCCTTTTTGCTCGGCGGGGCGGGGCGGGGGGTTGCGGCCACACGCGATGGTCGTATCGACTCGTCCGCCGCGGGCAACTCGCAAAGAAGCCTAGACGTTACCATCGTCAGCATACCACATCGCGCACGGCCTCTTCACGTGTTGCATAGATGTTCCACACGCTGTCGAGCTTGCTGACGCGCAAGACCTCGGCACAATTGGCGGGCACGCAGCAAATGGCCATCCGGCCGTCACGATCGCGGAGACGCTTCCAGGCGCGCATCAAGACCCCCAGAAAACTCGACCCGATGAACCTGGTTCGCGACAGGTCGATGACCAGCGCAGGGGTGTCGGCCGCGGCGACGGCGCGGAGCAGCAACTCGCAGAACGATTCGATTTTCGGTTCGTCGAGCGAGTCGTACTCCGGATCGACTTCAATGACGGTTGCTCCCCCTTGAAGTACGACTTGGGCCATGGTGGTGCCTTTCCGCCGAACTCAATCTTCGCGGCGTTTGATCATGGTGATTTCGTTTCCCTTGGCGTTATGGCGCACCTCGTCCATGAATGTGCGGATCAGCAGCAGCCCCCGCCCGCTCACTTTTTCCAGATTGGCCGGATCGGTCGGATCGGGCAATGACGAGGGGTCGTAGCCCGGCCCGTCGTCGCGAACCACGTAGACCGCCTCGTCGCGCGAAAGCGTGGCCTCGACCTGCACGGTCCGACTGCGATAGGGTTCGCTGTGCCGGCGCACGTCGGCAAGCGCGTAATAGGCCCGCATGTCCGTTTCGCGCAATTCGGAGCTGATCTCCAGGTTGCCGTGGTAGAGCGAGTTGAGCAGGGCCTCCTCCAGTGCCACGGCCAGCCGAATGCGTCCCGTTTCGTCGCACAGCCGCAGCCGTGTCACGTGCTGCTGCATGTGGTCGACGACCGCCGCGACCAGGCTCGGGTCGTTGTCGAGCACGAAGAGCCATTGGTTCCGTATGAGGCATTCCATCAGCCTTGCATGGTGTCGTTCGGCATGGGCCGCTCCCAGGACCGTTTCGACCGTGTTGAGCAGTTCGTGGGCCAAACGCGACTTGGGCACGTAGCTCGCCGCGCCGCTGGAGAGCGCCTGCACCGCGATGTCCTCGCTTCCCTGGGCGGTCATCAGGATCACGGGCACGAGTGGAAACCTCGCGCGCACGGCGCGGACCAACTCCAGACCGTTCATCTCGGGCATCTGCAAATCGGTCAAAACGACGTCGGGCTGGGACTGTTCGATCTCGTCGAGGGCTTCCTTTCCGTCGGCGGCGAAGAGAAAGGCGAGATCGGACCGCTTTTCCAACAACCCCTTGGCCAGCCGGCGGTCGATGGGAGAATCGTCGACGATCAATACCGTAGCCATAAGGCACTTCCCTTCTGGGGACCGGAGCTGCGATCAGGGAGTGCCTTATTCTATCGTGTCGTGGGGCAGGTTTCCAACCTGCCATACGAAATTCTATGCCAGGTTCGAAACCTGCCCCAGGTAACTGCGCCAAAGACTTTTGGGCAGCCAACCGATGCCGATCACTGCCAATTGGCTGGCGACGAAAACCGCCAAGGCAAACATGACCCCTTCCGTCGAGCCGTAGGCGTGCAGCCCGGCCCCAAGCTGGTTGACGCCGAACCACGACCAGCTCACCATCACGTTGCCGAACACCGCCAACTGGGCCATTCCCCGCTCCTTGACCATGCCGTCCCAACGCGCGTGCAGCACTAGCGCGTTCCAAAGGACGATCATCAACGCGCCGTTTTCCTTGGGATCCCAACCCCAGAATCGTCCCCACGAATCGTCGGCCCACAGCCCGCCCAGCACCGTGCCGACGAAGCTGAAAAAGATCGCGAAGCAGAGCGCGCCGTAGAGCATCCGGCCGACGTCCTTGCCGACGTTGCCGGCCAAGGCCGGCGTGAAGACGCCGGCCAGCACATAGATCAATCCCAAGAGGCCGGCCACGTAGGTCGCCGTATAACCCAAGGTGATGCACGTCACGTGCGTCGCAAGCCAGAATTGCGTGTCAAGCACGGCTTGCAGCATGGTAAACGTGTCGCCGTCGCCGGCCCAGAGATAGGCGATCTCGAGGGTGCTGAAGCCCGCCACCGCCGCGACCGCGTTGCCGATACCCAAGCGGAAAATGCACTCCAACACCAGCCCGAGCACGACGGCACCCCAGCCGATGAAGACCGCCGACGAATAGAGGTTGGTCACCGGCGGCCGGCCCGAGATGTAAATTCGCGAGATAAGCGCCGCGGTATGCACCGCCAGCGTCAGCGCGATCAAAAGCAGCGACGATCGCCACATCGGACGGGTCCAGCCCAGCCAGCCGAGCGCCGTCAGGGCGAAGGCCGCGACGTAGAACCAGCGCGCCCAGAAGAACGGGTTGAAACGATTGAAGAACGCCTCGAAGTCGATCTTCGTCGAATTCAAGAGCTCGGGCATGTGGTCCCTCACCTCCACCTCGGGAGGGTGTTCTCTCAGCTCGGCGCGGTAAGCGGCCACCGCGTCGTTGAACGTTTTGGGGTCACCCTTCTCGTAGGAATCGAAAATCTCGATCAGTGCCGCGGTCGCCGGATTGGGCGCTTCCACGGCGGATCCCTCGCGGTTCGCGTGTGCCTTCGCCTTTGCAACCATGAATTCCATCCAGCCTTGGGCGTACGGTATCCAGGGTTTGCGGTCGGCCCTGCTGTTGCTTTTCAGGCTGTCTTCGCCTTTGGGCAGGGTGTCTGAAGGCACCGAGGGGACCGCCAAGGGAAGTTGCATTTCGGCGAACCGCTGCTGCGATCGCACCACGGCAATGACGTCCTCCTGAGTGCGAATCTCGGGCCGGCGGAAAGCCGTTAAAAGCTGCATGTACAGGTGTAATCGGTTGTCGAACTCGATCAATTTCTTCTGGTAAGTGTCAATGTCTCGCGACTTCTTGGCGTGGGCTTTGCGTACCTCGTCCTCGAACTTCTGGATCCCGTCGCGAAATTCGTCGATCGAGTAGCGGAAACCCTTCCGCCGTTTCAACCCCAGCGTGTTGAGCAGGTCGAGGTTATCGATGCGGAACACCCTGTGCCGCGTTGCCTCGGGGCTGTCGGTAATCACGTCGAGCAACCACTTCACGGCCGGCTCGCGGTGCTTAAGGCCAAAGAGACGGGCGAAAACGCCGTCGCCGGCGCCGGCCTCGAAGCTCTCGCTGTCGGCGATGACCCGCAGGCTGTTGCGTGCCAACGTGTCGAATGGCTTGGGGCGCCCCTGGAAGACCACGGGCAACTTGCCGAATTCACCGAGGTCCATCTTGTCGGCTCGGGGCCTCGGAGGCATAGCCATCGCCACGATGAACGTGGCCGCCAGTCCTACGACCAAGCAAGGCAAAACCACCACGGCGAGGCCCGCACCAGGTTGGGTGGGCCGCGCTTTTTTGCGAGGCTTGGACTTTGGATCCCCTCGGTCGCTTGCCCACCAGAGAGCCAAGAAGGCAAAAACACCACCAAGTAGCCATGCTATGAAGGCATTGGCCGTTGTCAGAGCGACCTTGCGCCGCTGCAGGAACCGCACCAAGGTGATCCAGAAATGCGCCAACATGCCCGTCGCCACGATCATGCAGGCAACGTACGGGATCATCCAGCCCGTATTCGCGACCACCTGCAAGACGGTCACCTCGACGCCCGTCGAGCCGTCGAAGTTCTGCTGATAAAACGTCTCGCCGGCGTACCGCAGCGGGTTGTTCATCCAGATCTTCACATCGCGGTCGACGTCGCGCGCGACATCGACCAGCCGCAGCTCGGACGAATAGTTCTTCGCCATGTTCGTTCCCATGTACTTGTCGAACCGGACGTCCTTCAAGTACATGGCATACGGCTTGTAATCGCGCTTGACCCGCAGGAACACGTCATACGTCTTCCCGTCGACGGTCACTTTTTCGGGCAAGTTGTTCATCGATGGCATCACGCCCACCAGCCGGGTGCCGAACGACTTCGAAGGGTCGTGCTTATCGATCAACTTGACGTAGGCCGACGTCATGTCGATGCCGCGGTTCATATCGACCCCCGTGCCGGCTTCGAGCCGCCTGGCGATGTGCGACGCGCCGAGCCCGGTATCGGCCGGGTTGTCATCGCCCGGCTCGGTATCTCCAGGCTTGATCGGAACGCCCGGCTCGATGGGAACAATCGTGCTATGCTGAAAATGATCGACCACCTCGATGTCAAACGGCAAGGCGGGATCCTTGATCAACGCCTTCGGCTTGAGTAATTCGTCGGGCACGACGACCACATCATCCGTGTCGGCGCCGCTGGTGTCGATCACGGCCAGTTCGCGCTTGCGGATGTCTTGGACGTAATTCGACGCCTCGCGCTCGGCGAGCTGCATCTGGCCTTCGACGTGCAGGCCGTAGACGACCAGCTCGTTGATCATCATCAGGCCGATGCCGCCGTGCAGCAGCACGACGCCCGCCCGCTTGCGAAAAACCAACACGCAACCGGCCAACAACACCAGCCCGGCCAGACCACCCTTCATCAACTGCCAGAGGATGCGCAACGACGAATCGCCCAGGGCCACCTCGTCGCCGCGGTAGTACAGCCAGCCCGTGAACGCCGCCAGCACGACGCCGAAGACTACCAGTAGGAAACGTTCCAGCCGCCGCTCGGTCCCCAGCCGCAGGCCGGTAACGAGTGCCGAAACGGCGAATGCGGCCAGAATTCCCTTGCTGACCTCCCACAACAAGTGCCACGAAAACCTACTCGAAAACCAGGGAAGATCCTGGACGCCCTCCTTGTTCGAGCCGCTTTCGATCACGGCCCATGTCATGACGGCGCCCAGGGCGATCAGCGCCAAGCCACCCAGCAACCGGGCGCCGTTCGATTGCACCTTGAACCGTATCGAGTGGGCGGCCAGCAGGTTGAGCATCATCAAGGCGCCGATCGTGAAGCCGCCGGGAAAATAGAAACCGAGCGTTTTGGAAATCTCGATCCCCGGCGGCAAGACGGCCTTGAACACGTCCAACGGAATCCAGGCTAAAGGCGTCCGAAAATAAAGTCCCATCACTTCCCAGATGTCCTTGTCGACCTGGGCCAGCGTGCCGGCGAAAATGATGACGATCGCCATCGCGAACAACGCGACGGTCAGCTTCAACGAAGCCAACGGCGCGAGCAGTGTTCGTACGACCTCTCCCACGCCGGCGGGCTTAGGATCGGAGTCGCGGCCGAAGCGGGGCGGCGCCGTGGGTCGAATCGCATTACTGGCCATCGTCGGCTCCTTCCGCCCCGCTGAAGTGAATCGATTTCACGAACCGCTCGAAACGTTCGCGTTCACGCTCGGCCAACTCGTTGTCGCCCGCTAACTTGATGAACCAGACGTCCCCCGCGATCGGCGCCACCACGCCCAGGATCGTCCGCTGAGGCCCAACCAGGTGAAAATAGGCGCCCTTCGTTTCACCGACGGCGATGAATTGGGAGTCGCTTTGCAATTGCTCCTCGTCGATAGGTTCAAGCATCACCTGGCCGCGCCAGCGGTTGACGTTGGCCAAGAGGCCCCCGCCCGCCGTGCTGACCGTGATCTCGGCCAGGCGGTCGCCGTCGGTTACGCGAAAACCCGCCTTGCGGCCCATCGGGCCAGGCCCCAATTCCTCCCAGCCCTCGGGAACTTCGTACGTTGGCGCCGTATCCTCCGGGCCGCCCCGTCCGTCGTTCGCGCCCGAAGCACCGGAGGGCGGCCCCACCATCGGCCCACCGGCAAACGGCGGATTTCCCATACCGCCGGGCTTCAGTTTCCCCTCGAAATTGACCAGAAGCGCCGTCGTACCGTCAAGCTCCAATTTCGTCGTCTCTTGGTCCAATTCCGTTTCGTCGATTGGCGACAGGCCAAGCTGGCCGCGCCAGCGGTTCACGTTGGCCAAGAGGTCCCCACCCGCCGTGCTGACCGTCGCTTCGAGCGTGCCGCCGCCGGAATCGATTTCCAGCGTGGCATATCGCATTCCCTCGGCGGGCCGTTCTCGCCAGCCCTTGGGCAACGTCCATTGGGGCGTGCCTTGGTCGCCGAACCGCACCGATTTCACCAGCGCGGTGAACGGCCCGGCTTGCTCAGCCACCAGGTCGCTTTGACCGGAGAGCTTGAAAAACCAGTTCTGGTCGCCGTGGCCTACGATCGCCGCCAGCATGCGGTCCTTGCCCGCCTTGTCGGCACCCGTGAGCTTGTCGATCGCACTTTGCTTCGGCACTGAGTAGTGCTCTATCTGGGGGGTGCGGCCACAGCCGGCCAGAGCTTCAACGAGCGATGCCGTCAAGACAACAAGGGTAGCGAGGCGGACGTTCAAAAAACTGGTTCCAAGAGCGAGAATGAAAGCGGCGGGGCCTTTTCAGGGGGGGTGCGAGGCAGGCCGATTACCAGCCATCCCCACCGCGGCGAGTTTTGCCCCTCAAACGATTATAGCCGCCATGAGCGGAAAAAGTACAGGTGTCCGCCGCGTACCGGCGCAGGGGGGGGGAATGTCTTGGTACACCGTGTCCGCCGCGGAGCGGCAAGGGCATAAAGCCTGGGGCGCCAGCCCTCGTTGTTCTACACAACTTTTGTAGCGACCGGATGCCGGTTTGCCCCGTTCACGGGGCTTCCGCGCAGCGGTATTCGGCCCGGCGTTTACGCCGGTTCGCAAACCGCCCCACTTGACTTTCTTCCAGCCCCGTTCACGGGGCTTCCAGGATGGCTTAAGCCAACCCAATGGTAAGCCCCGTGAACGGGGCTGAATACATAATAATGTGCTCCCGTTTTCCCCGGCATGAATGCGCATGAATGCCGGGGCTATGACCGCTTCGCGGGAGGCCCCGTGATCGGGGCGGCGCATCACTCGCGACATGTGTAGAACAACGAGGGCGCCAGCCCCAGGACCGTTTGATTTCGATTATCCGCCCCGAAGGGGCGGCGTCGAAGGGCGAGTGAGCACAATGTCGTGGGCCGGATCGCGACCGAGGCGACGCGAAGTCGTCATTCTTCGCAGCCGTGAAGGGACAGCGCTGGATCGAGTGAAGTCGCCCATTGCGGACGGCGGCGGTCCGCACCACAATCGCGTCTTTGGCCACTTCGTTTCCGGGCACTCCGAGCCGATGAGCCAGGCCGCCGAGCCGAAACTACCGCAACCGTTGCCGTACCAGCAAGCGGTCCTCGATTATCTGAAGACCGAGGATCCGGCCGTCTGGCAATGGTTCGCAGAGCGGCGCTCTAACCCTGAGCTCGCGGCCGCCGTGCGGCTTGAGCTGCTCAAATCGACGTACCGCATCGACCGGCACACCCAGGAGGATCTCTACGACTTAGCGGAGGTGGTGGCCGGCCAACTGGGGCTGAACGTCCCCGTCACGTTCTACCAGGCACAACACCCACAAGGGCTCAATGCCGGCCTGGTCTGGCTTCCCGGTGAGGCCCATTTGGTATTGAGCGGCCCGGTGACGGCGACGCTCTCGAACATCGAGCTCAAGGCGCTGTTGGGGCACGAGCTCGCTCACCTGTTGCTCAACGAGGGATGGGGCGGCGAACACCTCATCGTTTCGCAGATGCTCTCCACACTGGCCGACGACGCGGCATCACCCCCCTCGTACGCCGCGACGGCGCGGCTGCACGGCCTTTACGCGGAGCTGTTCTGCGATCGCGGGGCATGGTTCGTCACTCGGGACCTCGCGGCCACCGTCTCGGTGCTGGTCAAGGTCTCCACAGGGCTGAGCGAGGTCAATGCCGAGAGCTACCTTCGCCAGGCGGAAGAGATCTTCAGCCAAGGGCAAGCCAAGACCGAGGGCATCACGCACCCCGAGAGCTACATCCGCGCCCGCGCACTCGCGCTGTGGGTTGATCAAGGCGACGAGGCCGCGACGGAAATTGCCCGGATGCTCGATGGGCCGCCCGAATTGGAACGGCTCGATTTGTTGAACCAGCGGCGCGTGGCCGATTTGACGCGTCGATTGATCGACGCTCTCTTGTCGCCGAAATGGTTCCAGACGCCGCGCGTGTTGGCCCACGCGCGGGGTTTCTTCGACCAATACGCCCCACCCGACGCGAACGTTGCCGACGACGCCCTGCCGAGCGACATCGCGACACCCGACAAGGCGCTCGACGATTACTACGGGTACGTCCTGCTCGATTTCGTCACGGTCGATCGCGACCTCGAAGAGCTGCCGCTGGCGGCGGCGCTGGTGCTCAGCCGGCGGCTCGGGCTGGCCGAGCGGTTCAAGGAAATCGTGCTGAAGGAGCTGAAACTGACGAAAAAGCGCTTCAACCAGATCGAGTCCGGTGTGGAGGAACGACTGGCGAACGTCCGAAGTCGCGTTCAACGATGAACCTGTCTGGCGGCCAACGGCTGCCACGTGGTATGCTTGTTGGAAAGTAATGGAGGTATGCGACATGATCGAATTGAGTGCGGACCAAGGCAAGGCACTGGACGCGGAAGCGGAAGTTCCTCCGCGAGTGGTCGACCCACGAACCAAGCGAGTCTACGTCCTGCTTGGCACGGACCAATATGAGCGACTCAAGAGCGTTCTAGATCCGGGACCGATCACCGAGGACGAACGCCGCGTGATCGTCGCGGGAGTTTGGAAGCGGGCCAATTGGGACGACCCGCGGATGGACGCCTTGGCGGCGACATGAGCACGTTCGAGGAATTCTTTCACGAGCGGCAGACCGCCGGCGGTTTCTCGACCGAGGACACGCTCGCCGCGCTGCTCCCCCTGTTGCGGCAAACAATCGCCGCGCACGGCGCGGGGGGCGTGGCGCCGTTGGCCGGTCTTGCCGAATTGCGCGTCGACGAGGGGCGGATCTGGTTCGAAGAGGCGCGGGTTGCGCCGGCGACGAACAACCTTGACGTCGTCCGCAAGTTCGAACAACCGGCCATTCGCGCCCTCGATGTCCTCGCTGAAAGCCGCCGCACGACCGACCTCGACCTGGGGCGAGAGCAGATCGTCGATCTGCGGATCGGCCGCCGCGGCGAGGAGCTGACGAAACCGGTGTACCTGCCGGGCTACATTGGCTGGGAACACGAAATCGGCCACCACGACCCGCTAACCGATGTCTTCAGCCTGGGCCTGCTGCTGGCCAGTCTGGCCTGCGGGCTCGACTTGAACGTGCCCGAGGAGCTCGAATCGTTCGTCGCCCACCGCGGCAACTTGTTCGAGCTGAATCGCACCCTGCACCCCGTGCTCGCCCGCGCCATCGCCCGGATGACCGAGCTCGACCGCCATCGCCGGCCGCAGGATCTGGAGGCGCTGTCGCGGGGCCTGGAGAACTACCGCGACCAGTCCGTCGAGCTGGCATTCGATCCCTTGTTGGCCGGGGGGTTCAGCCGCCGCGATCTCAAGGGAAAACGGCAGCTCGTGCTCGCTCGGCTGCAAGACCGGTTGTTCGAGATTTCGCGGCAGAACCGGTTGTTGCACTTCCGCGCGACGGCCCATTCGGTCAATTTGACCCAGGCTTCGGTGCCCCTGTCGTTCGACGTGCGGAGCATCCGGTCCGACCAAGTACTCACTTGGGGGGAATCGTTCGAGCGCGAGATCACGGCCGGCGACGGGGTGTCGCTGAACAAGTACCTGAATTTCGCCGAGGCGGTCTACCTGCCGAGCGCGCTCGACCAGATTCGCCTAGAGGCGCGCCGCGACCAGACGGAGTTCGGCTTCGCCCAGTTGCGGCTGGCCGTCTGCTTCCTGAGATGGACGAACCTCAAGGAATCGCCGCCCGAACGGTTCGATTCTCCGCTGGTGCTTTTGCCCGTCGAGCTGACGCTGAAGAAAGGCGTCCGCGACACGTTTTGGCTGCAAGCGACCACGAGCGAGGCCGAGGTCAACCCGGTCGTGCGGCGCCAGTTCTCACAGCTCTACGATGTCGATTTGCCCGAAACGATCGACCTGGCCGTGACGAGCGTCAGGGCGTTTTACGAATTTCTCGCCGCCCAAGTGCAAGCCAGCGAACCGGCGGTGAGCGTGCAGTTGATCGAGCGGCCCAGGATCCGGGTGATTCACGAAAAGGCGCGGCGGCGGCTGGAGCTCTATCGCCGCCGGCAGCGACTGGCCGGACGCGGCGTGCGCAGCTTTCTGGATCTCGACTACAGCTACGACCCCGACAATTACCATCCGCTCGGCCTGCGGATCTTTTCCGAAAAGATTCGCACGGCCGGCACACGGCTGCGGACGATGATCGAGGGCGCGAGCGGCCCGCGGCGCCCCGCCGCGCCCGAACCGCGAGAAGCGCCTCCGTCTGGCCACGACGGTACGCTCATCGAACAGGAGCGGACGCTGTTTACGATCGAGGACGAACCGGAGGCGAACCCCTACACCTGGGAATTCGACCTGTGCGGCGTGACCTTGGGCAACTTCAAGTACCGAAAAATGTCGCTGGTCCGCGATTACGCGGCCTTGCTGGAAAGCGATACCCCCAACGCGGCCTTCGATGCCATTTTTTCGCTCGCGCCGCGCGACGTGACGGGTGAAGCGGTCGAGACGCCGCCGCTGGAGGACCGATTTCACGTCGTTTCGTGCGACCCGACACAAGCCGGCGCGATCGCCCAGGCCCGCGGCGGTCGCAGTTACGTCATCCAGGGACCGCCCGGAACCGGCAAGTCGCAGACCATCACCAACCTGATCGCCGATTACGTCGCCCGCGGTCGACGCGTGCTTTTCGTCTGCGAGAAGCGGGCCGCGATCGATGTGGTCTATCTTCGGCTGCGCCAGCAAGGCCTCGACGAACTTTGCTCGCTGATTCACGACTCGCAGGCCGACAAGAAGGCCTTCGTGATGGATCTCAAGCAAACTTACGAAGGGCTGCTCGAATCGGCCGGCCAGCGCGACAAGGGTTGGGAGACGCAACGCGAAAATGTGCTCAAGTCGCTGCGGCAAGAGTTGGGGCCGCTGGAACAATTCAGCCAGGCGATGCAGTCGCAACCTGAGCGGGCAGGCGTGCCGCTGCGCTCGCTGTTGCACCGGCTGGTCGAGCTCGACCGCCGCGTGCCCCCGTTGACGCAGTTGGAACAGGAGCGGGTGCCGTTCTACTCGGTCTGGAGCGCCAACGGGCCGCAGCTCGACCGGCTCGCCGGATGTCTGGCCGAAATCCCGCAAGCCACCGTTCTGGCGCGCCATCCGCTACGGCACTTGAGCGCGGGCCTGTTGCGCGCCGAGCGTCCGCTCGAGCGCGTCGCCGAGGGACTGCGCGCCGCGGAAGCGGGGCTGGCAAAGATCGAGGCGGCCCTGAGCCGAGGCGGCTTGCCATCCGAACAGATCGACACGCTCGACAAGGCGCGGCGGCTCGTGGAGTTCGCCGTTTTGGTCGAACCGTTGGCGCAAGGCAAGCAGACCGCGCTGCTCGACGCGCAGAGCGGCGCCTCGAAACGGCTGGCCAAATTGATGAAACAGTACCGCGCGGCCGAAAAGGAGCTTACGCAAGCCCGCCAGGCCGCTAAGGGCTGGGCCCGAAAGCCGCCCCCGGCCGACGTGCCGTGGGCACTGGCCCAGGCGCGCAGTCTCGAGCAATCGTCGTTCCCCTACTTGAAACCCTCCTGGTGGCGACTGCGGGCCCTCATCGGCGCGTCGTACGATTTCCAATGGCACGTGGTGCGCCCCAGTTGGAGGCAATTGTTCGAGCTACTCGCGGCGGAATACGACGCCGAGGCATTGCTCGACGACACGGCGGCGCGCGCGCGCGACGAGTTTTCGTTCGGGGGCGATCCCCAGGAGTTCTTCGCCCTGGTCGAGCGACTGCGCGGCGAGCCGGGCGAATCCGCTTCGGCCGTCGCGCCCTTGCGCGACCGGCTGCTCAACCCCGGCGGCGAGGGCGCGGCAGTCGCCGCACTTGCCGCGGCCCGGCCGCTCGTCGCGGCCTTCGAGCGCGAGTTGGCCGCGTTTTTCGACGGCGGCGAGGCCCATTCGTTCGACGAGTTGCGGCGCGAATTGGCGGCCATCGACCGGGCGCTCGACGACGTGCCCGATTTTCTTCACTGCCTGGCGGACCTTGCGGAACTGCCGCCGGCAATGGCGCAGGCGCTGCGCGACCTGCCCTACGACCTGCCGAGACTCGAAGCGGCCTCTGCACAGCGCAGCCTCGACGACGCCTTTCGTTCCGATCGGAGCACGGCCCGTTTCACCGACGCAGTCCGGCGCCGGCACGTCGAGCGACTCGACGATCGGTGTGGACAATGGCAGGAGACGAACGCCGCGACGATCCGCGACCGCGTGCGCCGCGTGTTCCTCGATCACGTCGGCAGGGCCTCGCTCTCCGCCGCGCAATTGAATGCGGAGGAGAAGGAATTCAAGAAGCTCTACAACTCCGGCCGCCGCGAGCTGGAGCACGAGTTCGGCAAGAGCATCCGTTTCAAGTCGATCCGCGATCTCGTGGGCGGGCCGGCGGGCGACGTGATCCGCGATCTCAAGCCGGTTTGGCTGATGAGCCCCCTGAGCGTCTCCGACACGCTCCCCTTGGCCTCCTCCTGGTTCGACGTGGTGATCTTCGACGAGGCGAGCCAGATCACGGTCGAGGAGGCGGTGCCGGCCGTGTTTCGCGCCGCCCAGGCGATCGTCGTGGGCGACGAAATGCAGCTCCCGCCCACCGATTTCTTTTCCGCTCGCCGCGACGACGGCGACGAACGACTGCTGATCGATCAGGGAGATGAAGTCGTCGCCTACGATCTCGACAGCGGCAGCTTCTTGAACCACGCCGCGCGGAACCTTTCCTCGCGGGTGCTCGGCTGGCACTATCGCAGCCGCAGCGAGTCGTTGATCAGCTTCTCGAACCGGGCTTTTTACCAGGGCCGTTTGCTGACGGTGCCCGAGGAGCGGCTTCCCGCCGCGGGCCGCGCCGAGCTCCGTGCGAGGGCCGCCGACGACGCCCAACGGCACACCAGCGCGCTTTTGGAGCGGCCGATCAGTTTTCACTTCATGGAGCACGGTGTTTACCAGCAACGCCGCAACCGCGCCGAGGCCGATTACATCGCGCGACTGGTGCGTGAGCTGTTGACGCGAGAGACTGGTTTGAGCCTGGGCGTGATCGCCTTTTCCGAGGCGCAGCAAGACGAGATCACGACCGCCTTGACCCGGCTGGCCCAGGACGACGCCGACTTTCGCGGCCGGCTCGAGGCCGAGTACGAGCGCGACGACGACGGTCAGTTCGTCGGCTTGCTGGTGAAGAACCTGGAGAACATTCAGGGGGACGAACGCGACGTCGTACTCCTCAGCGTCTGCTATGGCCGCGGGCCTGACGGCCGGATGCTGATGAACTTCGGCCCGATCAACAAGAGCGGGGGCGAGAAGCGGCTCAACGTCGCCTTCTCGCGGGCTAAGCACCACATGGCGCTCGTCAGCTCGATCGGCGCGGCCGAAATCACCAACGAATACAATGACGGCGCCAATTGCCTGAAGAACTACCTCCGCTACGCGGCGGCCGTTTCCGTCGGCGACATGGCCGCGGCCGCGCGGGTGCTCATCGACCTGTCGGGCCGGCGCGGCGACGAAGCGGGGCGCGACGCGACCGCCGAAGATGCCGTCGTGGCCCAACTCGCCGATGTGCTCGGCCAGCGCGGCTGGCAAGTGGCCCTGGGCGTCGGACAATCGCACTTTCGCTGCGCCCTGGCCGTCTGCAGGCCCGGCGACAGCGCCTACGCGCTGGGCATTCTAGTCGACACCGACGCCTACTATCGCCAGAGCGACGTCTTGGAGCGCGAGCTGATGAAGCCCAAGCTCCTGACCGATTTTGGTTGGCCGCTCGCGCACGTCTTGACGAAAGACTGGCACCAAGACCGCGAGGCGGTGCTCGAACGGCTCGAACGCCGGCTACGCGGCGAGTAATGCCACCGCGGCCACCGGCTTGCCTGGTGGTCTGTGACGCTGGCAGCTACCCAAGGCGGCCGCCATTCCTTTTTTCAAACCCCGATTGCCCTGCCGCTGCCTTTGGCAGCGGCAGGGCAATCGGGTGGCAGGGGAGAGTTGGGCCCGCGGCATCGTAGCTGCCAGCGTGAGTCCTTGGCACCCGCGCAGTGGGTCGCGGGCAAGCCGGTGGCATCATGTAATTGATCCTAGCCTTTAAGCGGGCTGTTGTATATGATTGCCGCGCTAGTCCTTTATTTAGAAGCGCCGGCGGAGCCAACGTGGCTGGATGGGTCAATCAACGGCTTCGATCATATTCGCGGAATGTTCAAGATGCCGCAACTCTGCTCATAGCTCTCTTCCAATTCAAGCGGAACGGCGAGGTCATCGGCGAGCCAAAGTGGCACCGTCGGCAACGGCCGCCCAAGGCCCAGGAGGTGCGTCCACGTCTCCAGCACCCACTCGTCCGCGCGTTTCGTCAGACGGCAGGCGGCGGCATAGAGCGGCGGCGGTTCGGGACCCAGGCTTGGGTCGGAGTGCCCGACAAAATCGAGCATTTCCTGGTACAGGTTCGCAGTGCGTGTCGTCACCACATCGACGATGACGACCGAGACTCGCTCCCGGAGTAATCCGGCGCACTTGGCGACGAACGATCGCCGGTGTGCCGGGCGGTCCTTGTTCGCCGGGCTGACAATCTCGACGGCGGCCACGAGACGGCAATGACGTTTCTCGTCGTAGACGAGCACTTCATAGGTGTCCTGCGTCGGCAGGTCCGTGACGACGGCGAGCGTCGGCAGCGGCGGCGCCCAGACCGCCGTCGCGATGCCGCCGCCATTGCCGGTCGCGTTGCCGGCCGTCAAGACAACTTCCCCTTGGTCGTCGAACGTCGCCACGTCGATCTCGGCACTCGACCCCGAATGAACGCGAGGCTCAGCGAAATAGCCAGCGGGCAGCGTCCGTTGCAGGCCGGCCACGATCATCATCGGCCACCCGCCGTGCAGCCCTTCCCAATGGCGCCGATTTTCCAACGGTGGGCGGAAATGGTCACGCGTGGGCATGAGTTGGTCCTTGACATCCCACAATGCTTGAGGCAGCACGTCCGAATTTCAGTTAATTGGAACACTGCCCACCGGCACTGTCAATCGACCTGCCGCCCAATCTTCGTTGCCGCCAGGCACCTCGTCGCCGCAAGCCTGTTTGTGTTTGGCCAAGCCTTCCTCGCGAGGAGCCAGTACAGGAATAGCTCTCTGCCCCCAAAGCGGTACGTTGACCTGCCATCGCCGCGGAGGTAGTATGCGCGCGGAGATGTGTTCGGTCGCGCTGCCGTTGTATCGTGAGGTGTTCTCATGCGACGTTCGTTCTTCGTCGTCTGGCTGGGGTTGGCGGTTTCATGCTTGGCACGATCGCCGCGCTCGACCGACGCCGCGACCATCGAAGGTCGCGTCGTCAATTCCGCCGGCGAGCCCCTTGCAGGGGCGGAGGTGCGAATCTGGCAAAAGCTTGAGGGGCTCGATGGGCGTTTCGTCGATCGGTCGGTTGAATTCGACGGCAGCGACATGCTGCTCACCGACGCCGAGGGGCGCTTCGTTTCGCCAGACGTGCTGAACGTCGAGGCATACACACAGATCGTCGCCGAAGCGCGGGGCATGCTCGCCGGCCGAAGCGGCTGGAATAAAATCGCCAAAGATGAAGTGGCGGCCAAAACGCCCGACATCACGCTCAAGCGTCTGCGCATCGTCATCGGGAAGGTGCTCGACCGCCGCGGCCAACCGGTCGACGGCGCCACGGTATTCAACTCAGGTGACGGACACGAGCGGGTCGAAGCAACGAGCAAAGGCGGCGGAAAGTTCCTCCTTTCGCACGTGCCGGAAGGCGGCGTGTTCTTGTTCGCCGAAAAGCCCGGCTACCGCTTTACGGGTGTGCGATTGCCGGCCGATCAGGCTAAGGCGACGCTCCTGCTGACCTCGCTCGATGAATCCGCCGAGCCCAAGGCCACCTTGCCACCGCTGCTCTCGCCGGACGAGGAATACGCTTTGGCGCGTGCAGTGCTCGATCCCTGGCTCGAGCGGTTGGCAAAGTCCGGCACGCCTCAACAAAGGATCAGAGGCTTTTCGTCCTTGATCCAAATCAATGGCCTGGAGGCTTTTCAACGCCTCGATTCGATGGGCAACGTGGATAAGCCGACTCGCGATAGGCTTCGCCATAGCGCCATTCATTCGGTCATAACGCACCACGACCGCACCTCGTGGGATGAGTTGCGCGCGATGATCGAAGCGGGCGACGACGAGTACCACAAGACCGCGGAACTTATTCAGGCGACCGATGAGATGGATGACGGCGAGGTGGACGAGGATAAGCAGGCGATGCGGCTCGAATGGATCGATTCGGCTGTGCCGCACGCGCGTAAAATAGCAGATCCAACACGACGCGTCGCGGTCTTGGCAAGCCTGAGCGAACGCTTGTTTGACGTGGGCGAAGTTGCGCGTGCGCGGCAGATACTGGCGGAAGCCGAGAACGACATGAAGCCACTGTTCCCTGATAATGGGGCGCAGTATGCTGCCCTTCATCTCGCGCTGGCGGCGGCGCACGATGACGCGGACCGCGCCATGGACTGGCTCGCAAAAGCGGGCATTTACTTGCGGATGCACGGCGGCCGTGTGGCCGCCGGACTTCTGCCCGATCATCCGCGACGGGCCGTCGAAGCCTGGAAGCGGGTTGCGGAGGCGATGCACAACGATCGAGGGCGGACAGGCTTCGAAGCCCGTGCGGCCGCAGAATTCTGCTATCGGCTGGCGAAAGTCGACCGCCCACTAGCCGAACAGGCCGCCGCTGACGCCCAAGAAGCGGTCGAAGAGCGCATTCGGGCAACAGGCGCGATCATCTTTCGCGCAAAAGGCGCGATCATTCTAGCGCTGGCCGAGAAGCAGCCGGCCGAGGCTCGCCGATTTTTGGCGGCGTTGGTGCGTGAGGAGCTTCCTCAGCGTCCCATTGAAGAGAGTACGCTCCTGGTTTCGGATTCGGCGCCGGCGACTGCGGCGTGGCTTTTGCCGGCGGCCGAGCGGGTCGATCCCGATCTCTGCAGCGAACTGTTCTGGCGGTCGCTGGCCTTGCGGCTGCCGCGCCCCAGTCGAAACACTCTCGATGATCAAGCTGAATTTGCCGACATCGAATTGGCGAAGCTGCTCGCCAGGTACGACCGCGACATTGCGCTGGTGCTGCTGGAACCGCTGGCTGCGAATGCTTCCGCTCTGGGCCCTGTGCAGGTGCGATCTGGAGTAGCAGACAGTATCCTTCAAGCGGCGGCGCACGTCGATCCGCGCTGGGCCAAGAGTATTCTTGACACGCTTGCCGATCCGCCTGTCGCCATCCAACACGCTATTGGACAGCTCGACGACATGTTGCGGTTTCATCTGCTCAACATCTTGGCCCTGCCACTGCCCGACCGCTGGAACGCGCAGTACGATTCCGCGGGCTTCTGGGAACCATCGGCGAGGGACAAGCCGTTGCCGCCCTAGCCAACGTCGTTGGTGGAACCCTCGGTCGAGGGTACAATCGACCGCATGACACAAGTGGCACCACTTTTGCAGAATTGCGGGAAGGCCTTCCCGAGCCGTCAATTGGAGATCGGTTCAGCCCATCGCCGGTTGCTTTGGTCGTGGGCCCTGTCACTCCTGGTGACGCTGCTCGTGGCAAGCTGTGCCGTGCCGCCGCGCACCGCGCGCGCCGCGGATTTGACGTTCCGAAACGACGTCATGCCAGTGCTCTCGAAAGCCGGCTGCAACCTGGGAGTTTGTCACGGTAACCAGAACGGCAAAGGGGGCTTCAAGCTATCGCTGCGAGGACAAGATCCCCAGGCCGATCTGTTGGCAATCTCGCGCGATCAGCACGGCCGTAGAGCGAACCCACTTGAGCCCGACCGCAGCTTGCTGTTGCTCAAGCCGACCGCGCAAACGGCCCACCAGGGCGGCCGGCGGTTCCGCACGGATTCGATCGAGTACCAGATTCTGAGACAATGGATCGCCGCGGGCATGCCCGGCGACCCGCTGAACGTGCCAAGACTCGAACGGCTCGACGTCTGGCCGCGCGAGTTGGTCGTCGTCGAGCCGGAAGCGCGTGTGCAATTGAAGGTCGAGGCCGAGTTTTCCGATGGCACACGACGCAATGTGACGGGCCTGGCGGTTTACGAAGCGGCCGAGCCACTCGTGGCGATCGACCACGACGGGCTGGTCCAACGCACGGGCATGGGCGAAACGACCGTGCTCGTCCGCTATCTGCAACAGCAAGTGCCGGTGCGGCTGGCCTTCGTCCCCTCCCGGCCCGATTTCGTCTGGTCCGTGGATTCAACAAGCTGATCCAAGCGCTTCGCGGCTACGAAACACGCAGACACCCATCTCAGTAGCCTGTCGCGGCCAGGCCGTCGCGTTGAGGCGACTCCGTTCCCACGTCGCACCAACCGGTGGCGGCGGCTCTTGCCGGTCGACTTCGGTCCGCGGGGCAACGCGTACCCGCGCTCGGCATGCGCGGCCGCCGTGGCTCAGATCTCGCGGCCTTCCACCAATCCTGAAGCCAAGTCCAGGCTTCGGCGGACACCTGCACGACGGGCTGACGCCCTTGTGCTGTCCGCCAACGCCTGGCCTTTATCACACGCGCTGCCATCGGGACCCTGCCTTCGGCAGGGCGGCGACCACAAGACCGGGACGCAGGAGATAGTACCCATTGGCCGCCGCGCCTCCGGCCGAACAGCCACACGAATCCCAAGACGAACTGCAAGAGATCCCGGTAACCCTAAGGCATGAATGCCGGGGCTATGACCGCTTCGCGGGAGGCCCCGTGAACGGGGCGGTACATCACTCGCGACTTGTGCAGAACAATGAGGGCGTTCTCCTGGGCTTTGGAATTCGACCCCCATGGGGTCGGCGACGGCGATGCCGTCGTATCAGCCGCGCTGGCGGGAGCGCGGCCTGCGGCGATCAATGTGACGCGGACCGGCGCGCATTCACAGCACCGGCCCGAGCATTGCGATGGTGTTGTTCCACAGCCGGCGAGTCGTGGACCAGTGGGCCACCATTTCGGCGGTCACCGAATGCGATTGAGCTAGATAGGCGTCCTGACGCCGGCGCACCTCAGCGGTCAACGCCGGATCGTAGAACAGAACGTTATTTTCGTAATTCAGCTCGAAGCTGCGGCGGTCCATGTTGGCGGAGCCGATCAACGTCACTTCCCCGTCCAAGGTCAATGACACGTCACGCGTGCGATACGTTGGTCGGCAAGACGATCGACTTGGTCGAGGCCTCCTCACTTGGAGTCAGGTCATTCCGTCGCAGGGGCCTTGACCTCAATATAGCGATCGGCGAACGCAAGGAACGT
>Ga0307372_10005017_pt1 | contig 20098 bp, 17 predicted proteins | sample OX1MG_FD_202533 | JGI IMG/M metagenome (GOLD analysis project Ga0307372, IMG submission 202533) | Soil microbial communities from Risofladan, Vaasa, Finland - OX-1 | ecosystem: Environmental > Terrestrial > Soil > Coastal area > Acid sulfate soil | place: Finland: Risofladan, Vaasa | collected...
TGGCCGATCACGACGGCCAACCCGAGCCGGGAATGGACAGCGAGGACTGAGACTCGACCGGTCGACGGTTCCGGTCGACGGTTCCGGTCGACGGTTCCGGTCGACGGTTCCGATTGAGCGGTTATCCGTCGCTGCCGAAGAAGCCCGCACCGCCGAAGGTGAAGATCCCTCCGTCTTGCGCCACCATCCAGTACGCGGTGGCGCCGTGCGCCGTCACGGCGATGACGGGTTGGTTGAGGTGGACGCCGCCCTCCGACCCCTCGAAAGGCAGACGGTAGGAGAAGACACCGCCATCGCTGGCCACCAGGCGGTAGCCCGAGCCATCCGTCGCTGATTCCATGCCGACGACGGGGGCGTTCAGACGGGTGCCGCCGGTACTGCCGTAGAACGGGGCATCGAAGGAGAAAATCCCTCCGTCGGATGCCACCAGCCAGTACCCGCCTGTGGCCTGATCGGCGGCCATGCCGACGACGGGTCGGTTGAGACGTTGTCCACCCATCGATCCCTGGAAGCGGGCGTCGCCATAGGAGAAGACTCCCCCGTCACTGGCCACCAGCCAGTAGCCGCCGCCGTCGGACGTGGGGGCCATCCCGACAATGGGACGGTTGAGCCTGACGGCACCGGCACTGCCGTGGAAGCCGGCGTCACCGAAGGTGAAGACCCCGCCGTCCGCCCCTACGAGCCAGTAACCGCCGCCGTCGGGAGTGGACGCCATGCCCACGATGGGGGCGTTCAAGGGACGGCCACCCATCGAGCCGTGGAACGAGGCCCGGCCGAATGTGAAGACACCGCCGTCGGACGCCACTTCCCAGTAGCCGTCGCCGGCGGGCGTGGTGGCTATGGCCACGAATGGCGGTCGGACCGACGACGACGCGGCCCGGACGACGGGACCGTCGGCGTTGAATGCCACCGCGTTCGACGTGTTCGGCGGGACGACGACTTGCAGCCCGAAGGTACCGGTGGCACAGAGCGGAATGAGAACAGCGATGCTCTCATCGCTCGTCACGGTCGGCGGTGCCGTGCAACCCGGGCGGCCCATGTCGACGACGGATGCGCCCGACAGATAGACGCCCTGGACGGTGACGATCGACCCCGGTCCGGCGATCGAGGGATTCACACTCACGAGATGAGGAGGAGCCGACGACGGATACGACACGGACGTATCGAGGAAAGCCGTCTGGGCGTTCGGAACCGGTCCCAGCGAGGTGCCGAACTCGGCGGCCCAGGTGATCATCCCCGGGAAGGGTCCGGACGTGGCCGTGGCTTCGGCCGCCCCCGCGGCCGGCGCCCCGTAATTGCCCAGAATGGCGTTGCGATGTCCCCAGCCGCCGGGATCGTTGGGCGAGACCGTGCCGCAATCGGCATTTCCCACGTACGGGTAGCACCCGTCCGTGTACATCCACTCCCAGTCGGCCTCGAGCGGCGAACCGATCCCGAAGGCGGCGATGCTCGGACCGCTCTGGAAGCCGGGAGATCCCTGAATCGGGGGATCCGCCGATCCCAATGCACCGATCATGGCGTTGTTGTCGGCACTGGCATCGAGCTCCACCAGAGCGGGAAGCCCCCTGCTCGTGCGCTCCAGATTGAAGATGACGAAGAGTTGTTGGGCCGGCGGCAATGCCGGGAAGTCGGTGGGGAGAATCATCGGTCCCAGGCCTTCGAGCGACCGGGCGTAATTGATGTTGAGAAGGGCCGAGTAGATGCAGTTGGGGGTGTTGTCGATGGCGAAGTTGTCGCAGTTGAAGCTGACCTGACGCGCCACATTGGCGAACGGGTGGCTCGGAGGAAGGATCGCCGCCGGTGGTGTCCGGACGGTTCCGGCGGCGGTGACCCCGGTCGGCGCCGACAGGCCGAGACCGGCGCCGACGACCACGGCGAAGCCCAGCACAGAGAACGCCCGCCATCGTCGGGCGACGCCGCCACGGCCTTCTCCGAGCCGCGCGCCACCACGTTCACGCATGCCGTCTCTCCTGATCTCTACGAATGGGGGGAGACGGAGATCCGCCACGACAAAAGGCCAAACGCCACGGGCATCTGACGCTGAGTTCACTCTCGGCGCCTTCTACCTCACGGCCTTCGGCCCTCGCTTGATCACTCCGCCGGACGGTGACCCTAGGTGCCGCGATGCGACATCACAAGGCCGCTGGTAACGATCGCATCATCTGCCCAGGTGGACGGCACCAGAAAATCTTGTCGGTCTCCAGCGACTCTTGGACGGCCCCGATGCGCGCTTCCCGAAGGTGTCCGGTCATCGACACCCATGGGTGTCAGCTTGTGACGTTACGTGAACCCGCACCGGTGGGGACGTGGGTCGTCCTCGCCGACTCGTGTCCGGGGAGCACTTCTTTGGTCAACCACGAGCTCGTCGAGACGATGCCGGCGCAGCCGACGACCAGGGCGAGAATGCCCAGGCGGCGACGCCGATCGGGTCGTGTGTTCATGTCCACCTCCTACCTCCATGACGTCTCCTTCGTTCGAAGACGAGTCTTCCGTCGAGAATTGGTTGCCCCCAGCTGACACGGTGGAGCTGAGAGGGGACGGGCGGGTACCTGTGTGGCAGCTGAGACTTCTGCCGTTCACGGTTTCGTCACGGTCGGTGGCACATCATGGCCGTCGGAACGGTCCGACCGGCCGTGAAGAGGACGGGAGCGACATCGTGCGACCGAGCAACCCCCGGCGTCGCCGATTGTCGACGCTCGTCCTGGTCGGACTGGTCCTGGCCGGATGTGCGACACCGGGTGCCACGGCCTCGCGCTCGTCGACGACGACAAAGCCGGCCCCGACGACGTCTCCGACGGTGACGACCACCACCGAGCAGCCGGGCTGGACCGTGGTCAGCTCGACCGGAGCCGGCATCGCCGTCGACGAGCGGACCGTCACCGGTTCTGACGGCAGCCAGGTGGAAGTGGCGCGCTTCCGTACCGGCCGGACCCGCTTCGCCCTGCACGTCGGGAGCCAGGACCCGCCCACAGCCGGGGTGGCCATCGGGCCCGATGCCGGAAGCACCGTCGGCAGCGCAGAGCGGCCGAGTCTGCTGGCCGCCTTCAACGGAGGATTCATGATCTCGGACAAGGTGGGCGGCTTCGAGATCGGCGGCCGGATCCTGAGCCCGCTCGTTCCCGGTGTGGCCAGCTTCGTCATCGACGCTGACGGCACCGGGCATGTGGGGGTGTGGAATCAGGACCTCCCGGCCGCCGGGGAGCAGGTCGTGGACGTGCGCCAGAACCTCTCCCCCCTGGTCAGCGGAGGCCAGCTCAGTCCCCGCATCTCGGACATGGCCGCCTGGGGTCCCCCGCTCGGCGGGGCACCGAGGGTGGCCCGGAGCGCACTCGGCGAAGACGCCCACGGCGACATCCTCTACGCCGGGAGCATGTCCGCCCTGCCCGTGGATCTCGGCTCGGCGTTGATCGACGCCGGTGCCACCAGGGCCATGGAGCTCGACATCAATCCCGAATGGGTTCAGCTCGCCCTGGCCGCCGGTCCCGGGGGCGCATTGAGTGCCGGCGTGCCCGGACAGCACCGCCCCGCCAGCCAGTACCTCACCGGCTGGACCCGGGACTTCGTCACGGTGCTGGCCCCGTCATAACCCCCGCCTGAGAGCCCGAAGCGCTCCCGGGGCGGTCCGGCACGTAGTGTTCGCCGGCGTCGGGTTTCGCAACGATCCGGGGCCCAACTGAGGAGAAGGAGCACTTCGATGGCCATGAACGTCCGGCCGATATCGACGATGTCCGAGCGGGTCAATGAGATCCGAGGGCTGACAGCCGAAATCGTGAACAGGGAAATCCTTCCTCACGAGAACCTGCTGTGGGCGTCGCGGACCAATCCGAGCATCACCGAAGACGACCTGGCCGAGGCCCGGGAGCTGCGGGCCGGCATCAAGGCCAAGGTGAAGCAGGCCGGACTGTGGGCACCCCATCTGCCCACCGAATACGGGGGTGCGGGCCTGGACTTTCTCGAGCTCGCCTACATGAACGAAGTCCTCGCCTATGCCATCGGCGCCGCCTCGCTGTTCGGCGTGGTGGCTCCGAACTCGGGGAACCAGACCCTGCTGGTGAAGTACGGGACCGAAGAGCAGAAACGTACCTGGCTGATCCCTCTGATCGAGGGCAAGCTCGAGTCCGGGTTCTCGATGACGGAGCCGGACGTGGCCGGTTCCGATCCGCGCTCGCTGCGGACGACGGCGCGCCGCGACGGTGAGGAATGGGTGATCAACGGACACAAGTGGTTCACGTCGAACGGCAAACGGGCCGACTTCTTCATCGTCATGTGCCGGACCGAGGATCCCGACGGTCCGGCCGACAGCAACGGCCGGATGACCCAGATCATCGTGCCCCGTTCGACGCCGGGAGTGAACATCCTGAGGGGCATCAACGTCTGGGGCGTGGAGAGCGACCACTGCGAGATCGTCTACGAGGACGTGCGGGTGCCCGTCGAGAATCAACTCGGCAGCCGGGGCACCGGCCACCAGGCCGCCCAGGACCGCCTCGGCGCCGGCCGGGTGTACCACTGCATGAATTCGATCGGTCAGATGTGGCGGGCCTTCGACCTGATGGTCGAGCGGGCGCGGGTCCGCGAGGTGCACGGCGGCCTGCTGCAGACCAAGCAGTTCATCCAGGGTTTCATCGCCGACTCCTACATCGACATCCAGGCCGCCCGGCTGATGACGATCCACTGTGCCGAGAAGATGGCCAACGATGCCGATCCCCGGACGGACATCTCGGCCATCAAGGTGTTCGTGCCGTCCGCCTACGAACGGGTCGTCGACCGCGCCATCCAGGTGTGGGGCGCCGCCGGAGTCTCGGGTGATCTGCCGCTCTACGCCATGTACCAGGGGGCGCGGACGTTGCGGCTGGCCGACGGACCCGACGAGGTCCACCGGATCCTGATCGCCAAGAACGTTCTGGCCCAATTCAGTCGCGGCATCGGGTGGGACTTCGGCAACTGACCGTCTGGATCGCCCGGCCGGTTCCCGGTCGGGCGGCAGAGCAACGCAATTCGTGAGAAGACTCTCAGAAGCCCTTCATCGAACAGTCACACCCAAGGCGAATACTCGGCTCAGTGTTTCTCCGACTCTCAGGAGGGGTCCGTGGCTGAGCCCATCTGTCGCATTCCCGCACGCAGGGAGCGGGACGTCCCGAGACAGACGACTTCCTCATCCCGGCCATGAGATTGCTCTACCTTTGCGCCGATCGGAGGATGGCCTTACTGGGATCCTCGGGGGCCGCCGTCCACATACGCCACGTCGCCGCCGCCCTCGAACGACGCGGGCATGTCATCACCATTGCCTGTGCCCGGTTGGGCAACGGAAACCCGCCACCCGACGTGGAATCAGTCATCGAACTGCCGCGTGCCGACGATGAGGAATTGCGAGACCTTCTGGCCCGGACGGCGGCGGACGCGGTCATCGAGAGCTACTGCCTGGAGTCGGGTCCCGGCCGGAGGGCGACAGCCGCGGTCGGGATCCCTCTCATCCTGGAGGTTGGTGCGCCTCTGCTATCGGGTACCCGCCGTTGCTGTGGCTTCTTGGAGCTCGCTCAGCCCCTGACCGCGCAAAGGTGGCTGTTCGGAACGAGCGACCATGTGACCGTCGTCTCACGCGCCCTGGCCGACTACGTGCGTCGTTCGTCTCCGGACGTGAAGGTCAGTCTGGTCCCCAACGGAGTGGACGCCCCCCGCTTTGCCGGGGCCGTGCCTGACGATCTTGGTCTCCCGCCCGATGCCCTGGTTGTCGGCTACGTGGGCAATCCGAAGCCCGGGCACGGACTTGGTGACCTGATCCAGGCATTCGCCCATGTGGCCGTCAGGCACCGCCGTGCCCACCTGGTGATCGTGGGTTCGTGCCCGGAAGGCGATTCTCTGGCCCGGTCATTGGAGCTGACCGATCGGGTCCATCTGCTCGGGACTCTGCCCCACGCCCGGGTGCCCGACGTGGTGGCCCGATTCGACGTCGCCGTCGCCCCTTACCGCCAGAGCGCCAGCTTCTACTTCTGTCCCATCAAGCTATTCGAATACATCGCCGCCGCCCGACCTGTGGTGCATCCGGGACTGGGCGACATCCCCGAGCTGGTCGGCCTGTCGGGGGTGTCGTACCCGGCCGGCGACGTGACCCGTCTGGCCCGAGCTCTCGAAGCCCTGCTCGACGATCCCGGGCGCCGGACCGCCATATCGGCGCGCTCGCGCCGGCGCGGTGTCCCCTGGTCGTGGGACGACACGGCCTCTTCACTGGAGAGCCTGGCCTTCGGACCCTCGGTGGCGTTCACGTCGCCATGAGACCAGCCGGGGCGCGCCGCGGGTCAGGGCGGCAGTAGGCGGTAGCCGGCGCCTCGGACCGTTTGAATGAGCGGGTGGAGGCCGGCCCGGTTCAATTTGCGCCGCAGGTAGCCGACGTAGACGTCGACGACGTTGCTGCCGGGATCGAAGCTGTACTCCCACACCTGGCTCAGGATCTTCGAGCGACTGAGGACATGCGTGGGATTGCGCATAAAGAGTTCGAGCAGAGCCCATTCTCGCGGGGCCAGGTCGATGCGCCGACCGGCCCGCCACGCCACTTTCGACAGGAGATCGAGGCGCAGATCGTCGAGCAACAACTCCGTGGTTGTGGGCTGACCGGCCGAACGCACGGTGGCCCGGATCCGGGCAAGAAGCTCCTCGAAAGCAAAGGGCTTCGTCACGTAGTCATTGGCCCCGAGGTCGAGACCCCGGACCTTGTCGCTGACTTCGGCCCGTGCCGTGAGAATGATGACCGGAATGGTGGGATGGCGTTGACGGAAGCGTCGCAACACGTCTTCGCCGGACCCGTCGGGGAGACCGAGATCGAGGAGCACGAGGTCGAAATCCGTGTGGGACGTCTCGGTGTAGCCCTGAGCCTCCCCGGCCTGTGCTGTGCGGGTCGTGGCGTACCCCTCGGCGCGTAGCCCTTTCTCGACGAAGGTGGCGATCCGATCGTCATCCTCGACCAGAAGTACGTGCATGGTCAGCTCCCATCCTGGGTGGACCCGCCGCCGAGTGGCAGCACGATGGCGACACGGGCCCCCCCGAGGCCCGAGTCGCCCACTTCCACGACGCCGCCATGAGCTTCGGCCACGGCCTTCACAATGGCCAGGCCCAGGCCGCTTCCATCCTCGCCGCGGGCGCCAGGTCGGGCGAAGCGGGCGAGAACCGCTTCACGCTGCGCCGGCGGAATGCCGGGCCCCGAATCCTCGAGGGAGAGCACGAGCCGGTCCTGGTGCTCGATCGACGCTGCGAATTCGATGGCGTCATCGGCGGTGGTGGCATGGACGGCGTTGTCGACGAGATTGAGCATGGCCCCGCGCAGCTTTTCGGGATCAGCCTGGAGCACGACGTCGGGCACCGGTGCCAGGGACCACAGCCTGGGGGCGATGATCTGAGCGGCGTCGAAGAGATCGGCCATGAAGGAGCGCACGTCGATGGGCTGGCGGATCAGGAAGTCCGGCTCCATCGCCCGGCCGAGCAGCAGGAGCCGCTCCACCAGGGCGCGCATGTGGTCCAGCTCGTCGAGCACCAGTGCCACGGTGGCGTCAGCCTCCCGGTCCCCGAGCCCGCCCGTCCGTTGAAGCACCTCGAGGTGGCCCCGGGCGACGGTCATCGGTGTCCGCAGTTGATGCGAGACGTCGGAAAGCAACCGGCGCTGTGCCGTCAACACCGAATCGACGCGATCGAGCATGCCGTCGAATGTGGTGGCCAGCTGGCCTACTTCGTCGTCGGTTCCCTGGTCGCCGAGACGATGGGCCAGCTCACCACCCCCGATCTCCTCGGCGGTCTTCGTGATGCGCCCTACCGTTCGCAACAACCGGCGCAGGAGGAAGTAGGAGCTCATGACCCCGGCCAACAAGGCCACGGTGGCCTCGGCCAACGAAAGGGCCAGGACCCGGGCGCGTTGGGCGCGTAGGGGCGACAGGTCGGTCGTGGCCAGCCACGTGCCCACGGTGCGACCCTGCGACGTGATGGGGGCGACGAGGAGCTCCACGTCGTGACCGCCGATCAGCATGGTGCGCGCCAGGCTCGTGCGGGGAGGGTGCTCGAGCCAGCCCGCTGTCTGGGCGTCTGTCCGTAAGAGGTCGGCGCCCGGGGTGGCCACCATCTGGGAACCGGGAAGGGCGATGACGAGCTCCGTGCCGGCGGGCAGTGAGCGGGCTCGGAGGTATTTCACCGAGGCCGCCGCCAAGCTCTCGTTCGCACCGAGATGAGCCGTCGCCGCACCGAATGCCCGCAACTCCACGCCGAGGTCGTTGGCGGCGAGAGCCTCGTAGCTCATCGAGAATTGATGGACCAGGGCGGCCACCACGACGCCGAGCACGATGGAGAGCACGATGGCATGGAAGGCGGCCAGGCGAAGGGCTGTGCCGGCGCGGTGACGTCGGGATGACGGTCGGCGCCGAGCCGCCCGCTCGAGCGAATCGTGGGGACCCGCCCGCCGGTCATCGGAGCTGGTCCTGGACCCTTCGGCGAACGGATTGTCGGCCCCGTCGACCGCGGCCCCCGTGCCGATGTCGGCGTCAACTGTCAGATCGCTTGTGTCACCGACCGCCATCGACGGGTGGCCGCCGGTGGAGCGGGTCATTTGTCGCCCGATTGGCCGGCGCTGGTGGCCTTTCGGGGGGGATCGTCCGATCCAGCGTCATTGGACTCACCCGAGGTTGTCGTCGTGGTGGTCGGCACCGTGGTGGTCGTCGGGGGGCTGCTCCCACTCCCACCTCCGGCGGGGGACGGCGCATCACCTGGAGGGTCGACGGTCGGTGTCGTCCCCGCAGTGGACGGTGGCAACCCGACCGGCTGTTCACTATCGCCACTGTCGCCAGCCGGCGTCGAGTGCGGGGCGGTCGAGGACTTGGCCGGCGATACGGCCTCTGAGCCGTCGAGAACCTCGACCGGGTGGCTGGGCTGGACAACGGTGACGGTCTGCGGACTGTTTCCCATTCCGCTTGCCGCTTTCGTGACCGGGTGCAACCCGACGGCCACGGCCGACGGGACGGCGATGGGCATGCCTCTGCCGGCATAGGCGACGGAAGCCAGGGCGACCACCACGGTGGCGACAATGACGGCCCAGAACATCCACGCTTGGCGCCGCAAGCGTGACAAACGCCCCCGTGACGGCATTGTCACAACGAACTGGAGCGACGCTTCGTCGCCACCTTCCATGACCCCGATTCTGCCCCTCCGGTGGCGTTTTTGTGCCGCGGGGCCGGGTCGGAAGCGGCTGTGACGGTGACGGGGGGCGGGTGGAGGTCGTCCGGGGAACTCATCGGGCCGGTCTTTTCGAGATTCAGGGCCCGTTCGGGACAGGCGGCGACCGCCCGGCGGGCCCGACGCCAGGTGGGGACGGACGTGACCTGGCCGCCGTCGACGGCGGCGTAGCCCCATTCATCGAGCGTCACGAGTTCTGGACAGCGAAGGGCGCAGATACCATGGCCGTCGCAGCGCGCCGCGTCGATGACCAGGCGGAACGGTTCCATCAACTTTTGCGCAGGTGAAGGACGGGAGGGATGGGGAACCAGCCCCCGTCGGGGCTCCCGCCGCAGCTTCGTCCCCGAGCGTGACGGTCGGCGTCCTCGGAGAAAACATGGAGCGCACTCTCGAGCAGGACGACGGCGCCGTCCGGATGAGCACAGTCTCCGCGCCCACGCAGGGAGAGCGCCTGGCGGACGAGCCGACGGATATCTCCCCGTGTCCCTCGTCCACCCACGATCTCGGAGAGCTGGTGGACCAGAGCCGGCAGACCGAGAACACACGGGCCGCACTGTCCTGCGCTCTGGGCGGCGAGGTAGCCCAGTAGGCGGAGTGTGACGGACAGGCCGCAGGTGTCCGGGGGCAGGGGGGCGATGAGTCCGCAACCGAGTGGCACCTCGGCGCGACGCAAGGCGCCGCGGTCGAGTGGCGCTTCAAGAGCGGCCGCCCCCCCGACCCATCGCCCCCCGTACCCTCCGATCAGCACGGCGGCGGGAGGGGTCGTGACGCCACCGTGGACACAAAGCACCTCACCGAGAGCGACCGGAGCGAGAACCTCGACGACCAATCCGGGCTGGCGCACGCCCCCGGCCAGGGTGAGCAGAGTCGACCCCGGTGTCTCGGGCGTTCCGGCGGCGGTGAACCACGGTGCACCGAAACGGGTCAGGAGGGCGAGGTGACTGATGCTTTCGGCGTTGCTGACGACGGTCGGTCGGCCGTTCACTCCGGCGGCGGCCACGGGGAGGCGACGCCGGCTCGGAACCGGCCCCCGTCCTTCGAGCACACTGACGACGGCGCTCGATTCCCCGGCCACGTAGGCCGCTGGTGCCGCCACCAGACGGAATGACGGGCCGGAGGACGATGCGGCGCCGCGCTCCTCCAACGCCTTCGCCAGAGTCGTCGACGAGACGGACCTGGTGCCGTGGACGTAGAGGACGACCTCGGCGGCCCCGACGGCTCGGGCTGCCACCTCGGCGCCGTCCAGAACGAGATGGGGACGGTGCTCGATGAGCGTCCGGTCCTTGCGGCTGGCCGGCTCGCCCTCCGATCCGTTGACCACGACGAGAGGGTCGGCGCCGCCCTCCACGGCCGCCGTCAGCTTGCGGAGGAGCGGAAACTCGCCACCGCCTCGACCCACCAGACCTCCGGTGCCGACGAGGTCGAGGACCTCGCCAGCGTCGTCTGGGAGTTCGAGCGGGCCGAGGCGGCGCCGGTGGGCGTCGAGGGATTCGGGACCCTCTTCGGCACGGGGGCCGGCGAGCAGGCGGACCTGTCGATCCCCGAGCGTGCCGAAGCACAGGGGCGGCGGCGCGCCACGAGGTTCGTACCCGTCGGCGGGGGCCAGCAGTGAAAGAACGCTCACGTCGGCCAGCTGTTGGTCATCGGTGCCGCGTTGGTCATCGACACCGCCGTGTCCATCGACACCGCCGTGTCCATCGACACCGCCGTGTCCATCGACACCGCCGGTCGGACGCGGGGGCTCAGGCGCGAGAGGCCGAGCAGGACGACCAGTGCGCCCGAGAGGGCGTAGACGATGCGCAGGCGGCCTGTATCGGTGCCCGCCAAGACGCCGTGGAACCAGACGAGAACCCAGATGGGCCCGGCCAGGCGGTGCACGGCCAACCAGTGGCGCCCGACCAGACGGCCACCGAGGGCAGCGGTGACGACGACGGCGAGAAGGCCATACGCAGCGAAGACGCCCAAGGTCACGGGGAGCGGTCGGTAGGAGGCGGAGGCGGGGAGGAGGGCTCCCTTCCAGCCGACACCGGCGTACGCGTCGGAGGCGAGGGCGACGACGTGCGCGCCGACCAGGACGATGACGGCGGCCCCGAGGGCGGCGTGCAACCGCAGTCGGGTCTCGGGGTGCAGAACCGTTAGGCGGTGGCGCCAGGGATGGCGCACCCAGATGCCGAGAACGACAAGAGCCACGAGAGCCAGGTAGGCGGCCAGTCCGAGAGTACGACCCATGATCCATGGGAAGTAGCGGTTGTGGACGACGGGGGCGGAGAAGCGGGCCACGACGTAGCCGGTGGCGAGTGAGCAGGCCAGGACGGCGAGGGCGCTGCCCATGCCGAGCCGCGATCGCGCCATCACGGCCGACGCCACAGGACACGACTCTGCAGAGCCAGGCTCACGTCGGTGATGCCGTCGACCGTCGTCCAGCAGGCGGCCAGCGAGCGTCGGGTGGTCTCCGCTTCGATGCCAGCCCGGCCGGACAGGAAGAGTGTCTTGCTCCAGACTTCGGCCACGGCCGGGTCGGGGGCAACCACGGTCACGGAGGCGAGCCCATGGCCGCCGGGAAGTCCGGAGCGGGGATCGATGAGGTGGTGGACGGTCGCGCCCCCCGCCGTCCACCGGCGGAGCCGGACCGACGAGGTCGTGCAAGCCTCGTCCGACAGGGCCAGGACGAGCAGGGGTTGGGGCCGTCCCTCGGGGTCCTCGACGCCGACGTGCCACGGTCCCCCGCCGGGGGCAAGGCCGGCGCAGTAGCAGTCTCCGCCCGCCTCGACGAGATGATCGGGCACGGTCGGTCGGAGAACCTCGCTGGCCCAGCGTACGGCCAGGCCCTTTCCGATTCCGCCGAGATCGACGGGGAGACCTCCGAGACGGACCTCCCCCGTGCTGCGGCGAAACCGGGGGTGCCATGGCGGCCGGGCCAGCCGGCGGCGGGGCGGCGACCCGTCAATGGTCACGGGACGCGAGCCGAAGGGAAGGGTCCGGTCGTAACCCAGGCCGACCAGGTCGGAGAGGATCCGGGGGTCGAACCGGCCGTCCGTCTCCTCGTAGGCCCGACGCGCCTCGTCCAGGGCGTCGAAGCACCGGCGGGGGACCCGGTGCCACGCGGCTGGGTCGCGGTTGGCCCGCATCAGCGGACTTTCGGGGTCGAACCGGCTGCAGGATTTTTCGACCTCGGTGAAGACATCCAGGGCCTCGGCGACGACAACGGCCATCGGGCCGTCTTGATCGTCGCCGACGGCCCGGATGCAGATCTCCGTCGCCATGGCGCGACCGTGCCCGATGAGCTCGCCGGCATCCGTCCCGACGGAATTCGGGGGCGTCCCACCGGGCGCCTGAAGCGGGGGGACGGCCGCTCCCGACGGCGCCGCCAGGTCAGTGGACGACAACGGTCGCTCCCGTTGTCGTGTGCACCGGTGGCGTAGCCGCGGGGACGGTGACGGGAGGCAGCGTCGGCAGGGTGGGCAGCGACGGCAGCGAGGGCAGCGGGGCGGGGGCGGAAAGGGTGGGCGCCGTCGGAACGGCGGGAATCGGAGCGCTGGCCGATTGCGCCGTTCCCGCCGGGGCCGACGTGGCGCCGGCCGTCGGGCTGCTCGACGTTGCCGGCGCGCCACTGGACGTCGTTCCCGTCGTCTGGGCCAGGCCGGCGATGGCCGACTGGTCCGCCACCAGCGCCTGGCGGAGAGAGTTGAGGGCCGTCACGTCCTGTGCCAGACGGGCCTTGTCAACCGGGGGCGCGGTCGGCCTGGTGGGAGTGGGCGGGGCGGCCGTGGCCGGTGGCGGCGCCACCCCGAAAAGCCATGAGCCGATCACACTGCTCCCGATCAGGGCGACGGAACCGGCGATCAAAGGCGGAAGGACGCGTCGGCGCGCCCGGCCCCGGGCGAGGACCCGGTGGGTCAGCGACCGAGACCGACCCAGCCGCTGCTGTTCGGCCGAAAGGCCGAGGGGGACCGGAAGCCGGTGGACGGAGCCGACCTGGCCGGCCGGTCGATCTCCGTGGGACTGGGGCGGCACGTCAGTCATCGTGGCCACCCGTCGAAGATGTGGCCCCAGTGGTGGTGTGGGTCGGGGGCGTGGCGGTGGTCGTGGTCTGCGATGCGGCCAACGCCGCCGCCTCCTGCTGGAGCTGGGCCTGCTCGGCCGCCAGCTGCTTCGCCTGGGCGGCGAGTTGCTGGGCCTCGCTGGCGAGTTGCTGGCGCTCGGGACCGAGGGCGGCCTCAGCGGCGGTCAACTGCTGCGCCTGGGCGGCCAACTGCTGCTGTTCGGCATCGAGATCCGCCTTCTCGGCCGCCAGCTGTTGCGCCTCGCCCGACGAGGTGGTCGGGGACGTCTTCGTCATCGGGATGACTCTCGACGGAGACGAAACGTGGACCGCCTGGGCCAGACCGGCCCGAGCCGACGCGATCGCCGCCTGCAGTTGGTTGCCTTCCGACAGCAACCGCTGGATGCTGGCGTCGACACCGGTGCCGGCGGCATCCTTCCCACCATGTTCCGATGTCATGACCACCCTGTCGGGGGATGACGTCGCCTTGGCCGCCGCCACCGGAGGGTGAGCCAGGGCGGCGCCGCCCCCGGCAACGGTGCCACCGGCGGCGAGTACGGCGAGCCAACGCACGGGTATCTGCATGGATCCTCCTGGTCCGGGGAACGCTCAGAGGGCAGTATCGGCGTCGGTTGTGACCGAAGGATGAGCCCTGCATGAGAGTGCTCTCACCAAGGCGTCGGTCCAGCTCAGAGGCATGGCAGACCGCCGGAGCCGGTGAAATTGTGCGAACGGCTGTTCCGGACGGAGCCGTCGTCCTAGTTGACGACCGGGCTGCCTTGGATCGGGGCGGTGGTCGGGGTGGTCAGGGTGGTCGTGGTGCCCGGTGTCGCCACGCAGTGCCACAGCCCTTGCAGGGTCACCGCTTTTCCCGTCTTCAAGGTGACCACGGCGTTGATGGTGCCGGCATCGGTGCTCGGACCGTAGGTGACGGTTCCCTTGCCGTAGCCGAGCGGCGGGCCGCCGGTCGCCGGTTGCAGGGCCAGGAGATTGCCGGGAACGCCGAATTGGTAGCTGCGTCGCGTCCCCCGGAAGGGGACGATCTGCCATCCGACGATGTAAGCGGTGCCGCCGGCGCCGGAGGCGTTGAAGACCTGGGAGAGCAACGTCTGAGGGTGGCCGGGGCCCGGTGGCACCGGTGCTCCGCAGGCGAAGCCCGTGGCCCGGCTCATGTCGATGCCGGGAGCCCGGGCCGGCGCAGTCGTGGTCGGGGTGGAATGACCTGAGGTGACGCCGACTCCGACTCCGACACCGATGCCGGCCAGCACCACGCCGACGGCGACACCGGCCAGGAACCGCTTGGAGAACGCCGCCCGGCGCCGCTCTCCCTGCCCGTCAGGCAAGAGCCTGATAGGCCTTGGCGAAGTCGATGAAGGCCGTCGTGTACTTGCCGGCGGCCAGCGCTGTGTTGCCGGCGCTCAACAGGGTGACGGCGGTGGCCTTGATCGGCGCCCCGATCTTCTGCATGGCGGCCAGGTCGGAGGTGACCACCGACTGGACGCCCACCGGGGTGGAGTCGAGGAAGCCGCCGTACTTGGCCGGGAGCATGAACTTCACCTCGGGCACGACGGGACCCCACCCGGCCAGGGCCTGCTCGATCTGGAGCGTGAGATAGCCCTGGTACTGCTGCAGGGTGATGGCCGACTCGGACTGAATGGTGTTCAGGATCTTCTGGTTGCCCTGGACCACCAGGTTGGTGAGCCCCTGGGCGTCGGTGTCGACCTCGGTGATGATCTGGGTCAGGTCCGTGGCCAGCGCGCTCTGGATGGTGGAGACCCCGGTGACCACCTGCTGTCCCGTGGTGGTCTCCGTGTTCTGGATGGTGGCGACGTCGTTCTGGAGCGCCGTCTGCAGGGTCTGCAGTCCCGTGGTCGTGCCCTGGGCGGTGTTCCCCACGGCGGACTGCAGCGTGTTGGTGTCGCTCGTCAGTGCCTGTTGGATCGCCTGTTGGAACAAGGTCAGGCCCGTATTGGCGATGTTCTGCACATCCTGCTGCGTCTTGGCCTGCGTGGCCTGCAGCTGGACGATGAGCGTCGACGTCGAGGTCATGAGGCCGTAGGTCTGCACCGTGGTGTTGTCGATATTCAGCGCCTCACCGGCGACGTTGGCGTTGGCGCAGTCGTTGGCCAGCGCCATCTCGTAGGCGAGAACGTCGTGGACGATCTGGGCGGCGGTGGCCACCACCTCGGCGATGATGGCGGCGATGGAGAAGCCGATTCCTCCGTAGACGCCGAGGACCTGACCCGCGCCCAGAACCTGCCCGGCGTTGTAGACCGACGACGCCACGTCGACGATGATCTGGGCGGCGAAAATGGACTCTTCACTGGGGGCAGTGGGACACGGCTGCGCCTGGAACGGGGTGACCGGCGTATCGACCAGGACGGCGCTCGGGACCGGGGTCTTGATGGAGGCGAGGAGGGCGTGGGTGACCGAGCGGGTCCGGCCGGCCGGTGCTTTCGCCCCGAACGCCGGCCCCTTGACCCTGAGCGAGGACAGATTCGCCGCGGTCCCCGGCGGGAGCGTCGTCGAGTTGGCGGCGATGGACGCCATCAGGTCGGGGATCTCACTCCACTCGGGGACCTGTTGGGTGATGTTGTAGAACTGCGCCAATTGGGCACCGGTGAGTCCGGAGACCTGCGTCTGGAATTGGGCCAGGGATTCGAGATTGTCCGTCTGTCCGAGGACCTGGGCCGTGGCCAACTCGGATTGGTACGTGGTGTCGAGGCTGGCGGCGAACCCGGTCGGAGCCGGTGCCACGTTCGTCGGAGTGGACGAGGAGACGGTGAAGCTCTGGGCCGGGGACGACACCGAGCCGGTGTTGGAGGTGTCGCCGCCGTAGGTGGCCACCACGGCCGTGAAGGCGGTGCCGTCGGGGAACTGGCTGTCGGTGGGGTTGCAGGTGCCGCCGGACACGGACCCACCCACGGGGCCGAGGGTCGCCGTGCACACGGTCGCCCCCGAGGCGGTGTCGGTGACGACGACGGTACCGGTGGGGGCACTGTTCCCGTCCTGCCCCGTGACGGTGATACCGAAGCTGTCGACGCTCTCGGCGCCGGGGGAGACTGTGCTGTTGCTCTGGGTGAGGGCCGTCGTCGTGGTGGTGGCCGCGGCCGAAGCCTGCGTCGCCGACCAGACCAGGCCGGGGACGATGGCCAGAACCCCGACCACCACGCGGGCGGAGCGGGTCCGGAGTCGACTGGTGGGCAGGGTGGTCATCATGCGGCCAACTGGTAGGCGATGGCGTAATCGGTCCAGGCCACCGTGTATTTGCCTGCGGCCAACGCCGCGTTGGCGGCGGCCAGCTCGGTGATGGCGAGCGCCTTGACGGCGACGCCCAGCTTCTGCAGGGAGGCGATGTCGGTGGTGACCACTTCCTGGACGCCCACCGGGGTCGAGTCGAGATATCCACCCATCGAGGAGGGAAGCATGAGCTGGACCTCGGGGACGACAGGAGCCCAGCCCTGCAGGCCCTGCTCGATTTCGATCTGCAGGTTCGACTGGAATTCCTGCTGCGTCATGGCGAAGTTGGTCTGGAGGGCGTTCAGGATCTGCTGGTTGCCGGCGGTGATGAGAGTGGTGAGGCCCTGGGCGTCGACGTCGATCTCGTGGATGATCTGTGACAGGTCCACGGAGAGAGTCGACTGGATGCCGGAGACACCGGCGACCACCTGCTGACTGGTGGTGGTCTGGAGTTTCTGGATGGTGGTCAGATCGTTCTGCAGCGCCGTCTGGATGATCTGCAGTTCGGTGGTTGTCTGTTGCGTGTCACCGCCGTTGGTGGAATCCAACGTGTTGGTCGAGCTGGTGAGGGCCTGGACGAGGGTCTGCTGGACCAGGGTCAGTCCCGCCTGGAGATTCTGGACGTCCTGATCGGTGGTCGTCTCGATGGACTGCGACTGCACGATGAGCGCCATCGTCGAGGTGGCCAGGTTGTAGCTGGCCAGTGTGGTGTTGTCGATGTTCGACACGGTGTTGGCCAGGTTGTTTGCGGCGCAGTCGTTGGACAGGCTCTGCAGGTAGACGAGGGTGTCGTGCACGACCTGGGCCACCAGCAGGACGGAGAGGGCGACGACGGCGGCGATCCCGATGGCCACGAAGTTCGACGCGAAGGCACTGATCGCCACCAGGGCGGTGGCGGTGTTGTACAGCCCACTGGCGACGTCGATGACGATCTGGGCGGCGAAGATGGCCGCCTCGGGGGGGGCGGCCGGGCACGACTGGTTCTGGACCGGTGCCACCGAATTCGTGGGGATGGCCGCGGTCAGCTGGGCGTGACCTAACGGGCTCTTCCCGCCGACGGCGGACGGGGTTCCGACCCGGAAGGCCATGAGGGTCGCCGTCTTTGCCCCTGCGCTCGCCCCCGGGCCGCGGAAGGCCGATTGGGTGGCCGGGACCGCGCCGGAACTCGACGCCGGAACGTCAGCGATGACCGTCTGCATGAGTGACGGGATCTGGCTCCACTCGGGATTCTGCTGGGTGACGTAGTACATGGCGGCCAGCGAGGCGCCGTTCATGGTCGAGATCTTCTGCTGATACTGCGCCACGGACTCGTATCCCTGGGTGTGTCCGAGCGTCTGGGCCGCCACCACCTCGGACTGGTAAGTGGTCACCAGGGTGGCGGCGAATCCCGGGGGCGCCGGGGGAAGGTTGGCGGGGACGGACGACGCCGTCGTCGTCGTGGTCCCTGCTGACGCGTCCGCCGCCGACCAGACGAGGGCCTGGGACACCACCATAACGCCCACCAAGAGGCGGACCGACCGGACTCCTGGCCTCATCAGAAGACCGTGACCACGAGGGGATGGTAGAGCTGGACCAGCCACACTCCGGTGGTCGTGTCCTTGACGGTGACCGACATGATCTGCGTCACCGGGTCGGTGACAGAGAACTGGATCACTCCGGCCGAGGTCGTCCGGCCCCCTGGCGTCAGGATCCTGACATAGGCGTGCGAGAAGCCGGTGAGAGGCTTCAGGGTCAGCGAGACCTGGTGCGTGGGCGAGAGGGGCAGGGTCAAGCCCTTCAAGGTCACCGTGACCATCCACTGGCTGCCGCTGGCGTTCGTCGGCACGGCCGTGACGGTGGACTGGTTGGCCTCGTCGGCGGTGAAGTTGAGCGTCACCGTCTGGCGCACCCGGTAGCCGGTCGTCCGGTCGAGCGCTGACAGCACCACGCCGGACTCGACGGCCGAGTCACCGACGGTGAACGTGGCCACGCCGGAGGCGTTGGTCGTCCCGATCAACGGGAGGATGGACACGGTCGGCGAGCTGGACGACAGCGTGACGATGTGACCGGCCAGCGGCAGACGGCCTCCGCTCAGCAGTTTCACGGTCACCGTCGTGGTGGGGTTGCACGCCGCTGTGGCACACGCCACTCCCCCGGCGGGCACCGGCTTCGCCCCCGGCAGGCCACCGGCGGCCAGCGTGGTGACCGGATCGGTCATGCTCGACTGGAGCGATTCGCTGGTGGTGAAGGAGATCGTGGCCGTCTGGTCGAGACGCGTCGTTCCCACCGTGGCCGCGCACAGCGGGTCCGATGCCGGGCCCCCGGGGTTCCCCGAGGTCGTGTCGCAGGCGGTGAGGGTCTCGCTCTCGACGGCCGTGTCGGAGACGGCGAACATCGCCTGCCCGTTGCAGTCCGTCGTGCCGAAGGGCGCCGGGACGGCACAGGTGGCCGTCGATTCGGCCGTCACCGTGGTGGTGGCCGTGGCGCCGCTGATCGTCACCACCTGACCGCTGATGGGCACGCCGTTGGCGTCGCGCAAAGTGACGGTGAGGGTGGCGGCCGGACCGTAGGCGGGCGTGGAGGCCGGGTTGATGGTCACCGACGACTGGTTGGCCTCACTGCCGGTGAAGACGACCGTGGCCGTGGCGAGCAGGGTGACGCCCGCCGTCTTGTCGACGGCGCCGATGGTGACGCTCTCGATGGCCTTGTCGGAGACGGTGAACGTGGTCGTGTCACCCGACGGGGTCCCCGGGCTGATGGTCACCGACGGAGACGACGACGTGAGCGAGACGGTGTGCCCGGTGATCGGGGTACCGGCGCCCTTCTGGAGGGTCACGGTGATGGTCGACACGGGACCGCCGGCCGGCAGGCTGGTGGGGTTGGCCACCACCGTGGACGCCTGTGCCTCGGTCTGTGAGAACGAGATGGTGATGGTTCCGGTGATGATGACACCCGTGTTCAGGTCGCGGGCGTAGACCGTGAGCGTCTCGGGTTGGCTGTCGGTGACGGTGAAGCTCACCGCCCCGCTGGCCGCCGTGAGGCCGCCGAAGTTGCTGGTCGGCGAGGGAAGGACCGATGTCCATGGCGAACCGGTGGTGAGGGCCACGGCGTGTTGCCCGATCCCCTTGGTGGCCGAGGACTTGAGGGTCACCGTCACGCACACCGGAGAATGGCCGTCGGCCGGCGCGCTTCCCACCGGATTGGTGGCCGGGGAACACGCCACCGGACTGATCGTCGAGTCCGCCGCCTCGAGCTCATTCGCCGTCGGCGTGAACGTGACCACCACCTGCCCCGCCGGTGCCGTCAGCGCGTGCCAATTCGACGGTGACGCGCCCTGGCCCTGGCCGTATTCGGCCGTGAAGGTCACCGGATCGGGGACCGGGGTGGGCAGGGTCCCGTCGGACACCGAGAAGACGGCCTGTCCGTTGTTGTCCGTGGTGGCCGACTGCGGATCGACGAAGACGGAGGTCTCCGACGGCGGCGCCAACAGCTCCAGGGGCAGGCCTTGGATGGGATGGTTGTTGGCGTCGAGGGCGGTCACCGTGACCTGCGACGTCGTCACCCCGTCGGCCGGGACCGAGGCGGGCGACGCCGTCAGGTTGAGGCTGCTCGGAGCGCTCAGGAAGGTCAAGG
>Ga0307372_10005018_pt1 | contig 20092 bp, 25 predicted proteins | sample OX1MG_FD_202533 | JGI IMG/M metagenome (GOLD analysis project Ga0307372, IMG submission 202533) | Soil microbial communities from Risofladan, Vaasa, Finland - OX-1 | ecosystem: Environmental > Terrestrial > Soil > Coastal area > Acid sulfate soil | place: Finland: Risofladan, Vaasa | collected...
TCGAGGATCGCCACGTCGCCGAGGCGGGTGGCGAGCTCGTCGATCGCGATCTCGGTCACAGGCCCCGCACCACCTCGACCTCGGCGGCGACCGACGGTCGCCGCTCGAGCGCGTCGAGCCAGGCCGCGATCCGCGCGGGCAACTCGAGCCCGAGCAGGTCGCGCGCGCGGATCACCCACGGCGCGTAGGCGACGTCCGCATAGAGGCTCCGTCCGGTATCGAGCGCCTCGAGCTTGCCGGCGAGGTCGTTGTCGTCACCGCGGCGGAATGCGTAGTAGTCGCGACCGAGGTTGTCGTCGAACCGCTGCACGAGGAGCCGGGCCCGGGCGCGCTCAGCCGGGTCGGCGGGAAGCAGCGGGCGCTGCGGGTAGCGCTCGTCGAGGTACGCCATGATCACCTCGGACTCCGGCAACACGAACCCGTCGTCGAGCACCGGCACGCGGCCGCTCGGTGGATTCAGATCGAGCAGCCATTGCGGGCGGTCGCTCAGGTCGACTGCGACCGTCTCGTACTCGAGGCCCTTCTCTGCGAGGACGATGCGCACGCGTGCGCAGTACGGGCAGCGCGCGGCGTCGATGAGCTTCACGGCTCGAGCCCCATCAGGCGGGCGATCTGCTCGTAGAGGTCCGGGGCGGGAGGCAGCTCGGCCGGCGATACCGCCGTGCGCGCGATGCGCCGCACATCGTCGCGGGTTGCGCCGGTGAGGCGCGACACGAGCGTGGGGTTCGCGGCGAGCGCGAGCTCGTCGCCTTTCGACAACTCACCGTAGTAGGTCGGCACCGACAGGTACTCGTCCACCATCCGGCCGCGCTCGTACAGGAGGAACCGAACGACCTCCCCTTCGAGCGCGAGTGCGATCGTGACAGCCCCGAGCCGGTCCGAGAGCTCGCGGGCGAAACGGCCGTGCGCGTCCCGGTCGCGGTCGAACACCGGATCGGCGATGCGGATCCAGCTGTCGGTCGAGCGCACCTCCGGCGACTCGAGCCGCGGGATGAACTGCGCGACGGCTCGACCGACGGAGACCTCATCGTCCGACTGGACATGAGTGGTTGCGCGCGATTCGCGGGTATCTCGCTCGGCTAGACGCCCGTCGAGGGCATCGATCGGCGCGGCCATGAACTTCGCGTACTCCTCGAAGCCAAGCCGGGCCCAGACGAGCTGCGCCGGCACGTTCGACGTGAGCACCTCGAGGCTCACGTAGCCGGCGCCACGCTGCCGCGCGTCCGCGACGCACTCGCGCAGCAGTGCCTTCGCGACGCCCTGCCGCCGCGCCCGGGCACGCACGTGCACGAGCTGGACGTGGGCGCGGCCGCGCACGGGCGCCTCGACGCGCGCCACTGCCAGTGCCCCCTGGTCGTCCTCGGCGAGGAAGACGCCTCCTGCCCGGATGTCGTCGAGCGTGTCCTGCCATTCGTCGTCCCAGGTCTCCGGTTGCTCGAGCGTCCAGGGCACTTCGCGCTCGAAGTCCTCCCACAGCTCGCGCAGTGCAGCCTCGTCGGCCTCAGTGGCGCGACGGATCGTCACGGCCGCGTCATCCAGCCGGTGAGCAGGTAGTGGGCCGAGAGGTTCTGGAAGGGATCGAGGCGGGCGCCGAGCTCGGTCACCCCGACACCGTAAAGAACCGAAGCAGCCTTGCGCAGCACGAGATCGCCGGCCGGCCAGGCCCGCGGCCGGGCGAGGTGCCGGGCGAGGAACCACTCGGCCGTCCACGGGCCGAGCCCGCGCTGCGCCGTGATCAGTGCGCGGACCTCGGCGTCGTCGAGCCCCGCAAGGGCCTCCAGGTCGAGGTCGCACCGGGCGAGGCCGACCGCGTACTCCGCCTTGCGACGCGTCAAGCCGATCGCAACGAGATCGGCCTCGGCTGCAGCGGCGATCCGTTCGCGGGTCGGGAACGCCCACACCTCGCCGAGCGGCTCGCCGAACCGCTCGACCAGCCGGTTGCGAATCGCGAGCGCCGAGACGAGCGAGACTTGCTGCGCCGTGATCGAGGTGACGAGCGCCTCGAACGGGTCGGGCTGGAGCGGCGGCCGGTACCCGCGCAGCCGGGCGACGACCGGCCCCAACACCTCCTCGTCCTCCGCCCACTCGGCGAACGCCTGCAGGTCGAACGGGGCCCCGAGCAGCTGCAGGACGACCGGGCGCGTCACGTCGTCGAGCGGCTCGACGTCGACGCCGCCGGCGCTCGGGGCGATCCGCACCGTTCGCCCACCGATCGCGCGGTGGAGTGTCCCGTCGACGAACCGGTTTGCGAGGTCGGTGCCGAACGCCCTGAAGCGGCCGGTCGAGAGCTCGAAGTCGTACGGGTCAGGAAAGCGCAGCAGCAACGTCGTGCAAGGTCTCGAAGCGCTCGAAGGGCACCTGCTGCTCGGCGAAGTAACGCGCCAGGCCGTCGCGCGCGAAGACGCGCTCGGCCGCGAGCGCCGCGCATCGGTCCGAGTAGCCGTCGCCGACGAAGATGTACGGCTCGTGTTCGAGCGACCCGCGCTTGCAGGACTCGCCGCAGATCGCGCACACCGTTTCGTCACGCCAGACCGGTCGCCAGCCGTCGCCTCGCACGTCGAGGCGGTTCGCCCGCACCTCGACCTCGACGCCCTCGCGGTCGAGCACCGGTTCGATCAGCTCGTGGAAGCCGCTCGACAGGATCGTCGGCGCCATCCGCTCGACCAGCTCCGCGAAGCCCGGGCGCAGCGTCACGTGCTCGCGGATCCAGCCGACGGCCACGTCGAGCGGCAGTGTCAGCGTCGCGATCTCGGCTGCGATCACCTCGTGCAGCGTGAGGCCGTTCCCGAGCACACCTTCCATGTGCTCGAAGACCGCCTGGTCGCCGAACTCCTCGACGAGCATGTGGAGCCCGTCGACCTCGGTCGCCGTCCCGTCCCAGTCGAGAACGAGCCGCACTTAGCCGGTTAGAGGTGCGACGTCACACCGGCGGGGTCGTCGCCCGTGGTGCGGCCGTCGGACGACGACGGATCCTCCGCCCACGAGTACATGTACCTGCCGTCGTCGAGCTCGGCAGCGAGCGTCGTCAGCCGCAGCGGGTTGAACGTGTCGCACATCACGGCGTACTCGTGCGTCTCGGTCATCCCGAGCGACGCCTCGGCGAGGCCCGGCTGCGGACCGTGCGGGAGCCCCGACGGGTGCAGCGTGACCGATCCCACTTCGATCCCCTTGCGCGACGAGAAGTTCCCGTCGACGTAATAGATCATCTCCTCGCTCTGCAGGTTCGAGTGGTGGTAGGGGATCGGAACCGCCTCGGGGTCGAAGTCGAGCTTGCGGGGACAGAACGAGCAGATCACGAAGTTCGGGCCCTCGAAGGTCTGGTGCGACGGCGGAGGCATGTGGATGCGGCCGGTGATCGGCTCGAAATCGTGGATCGAGAACGTCCATGGGTAGACATAGCCGTCCCAACCGACGACGTCGAACGGGTGATAGTCGATGACATACGTCTGGTAACCGCCACGCACGCGCACCTTGACGACGAACTCGCCCTTGTCGCGGTGCGTCGCGAGGATGGTGGGAGGGTGAAGATCACGGTGGTAATAGGGCGCGTGCTCCATCAGCTGCCCGTGGTCGTTGCGGTAGCGCTTCGGGATCGTGATCAGCCCCGGCGTCTCGAAGACGAGGTAGCGCTGGTCGCCCTCGGGCGCGAAGCGATACGTGGTCCCGCGGGGCACGACGATGTAGTCCCCGGGCTTGTACGGCACGTCGCCGAAAATCGTCTCGAGCGTGCCCGCGCCCTCGTGTACGAAGATCACCTCGTCGCCCTCGCCGTTGCGGAAGAAGTAGTCCATCGGCTCGGTCGGCCGGGCGAGCGAGATCTCGACGTCGTTGTTCCACATCAGCAGCTGGCGACCGGTGATCGCGTCGCCGGCCGGCGGGAGATCCCACGTTCGGAGGTGCCGGTGGGCGTGTGCGTCCGGCACCCACTCGTCTCTCACGATCGCCTCGAACTCACCGAGCTCGATCACGCGGCACGGCGACTGAAGGTGGTAGAGGATCGATTCGAGGCCCGAGAACCCCTCGAAACCCATCACCTCCTCCGTCAGGAGCGTGCCGTTGTCGCGGTGCACGATGTGACGCTTCCTCGGCAGGTCGCCCAGACGCTGATAGAACGGCATCTGTGCAGGATATCGCCGGGCGGATCGAACGCGAGGTGGCTTCATGGGAAGGCGTCACCGCGCACCCTCACCGCTTCGGTGGGATCGAGTTCCGGCTCGACCGGCGCCAGATCGGCCACCTGCACGGCGAGCGCTGGGCCGACCTGCCGTTCCACAAGGGCCTCCGCGACATGCTCGTCGAAACGGGCCGCGCGCAGCCGCATCACGTCCTACCCGACACCGGCTGGATCTCGAGACAGATCCGAAGCGACGCGGACGTCGCGGAGGTGATCGAGCTGTTCCGGCTGAGCTACGAGCGGGCTCGGGTCGCCCACGCGGTCCGCGAGGCAAACGGGGGTTAGATGGTTAGCCGACCAGCTCCGCGAAACGGCCGGTGCCGACGTTGCCGCCCGAGATGATGATGCCGAGCGACGGCGCTTCGACAGCCCCGCAGAGCAGCGCTGCGATGCCGACGGCGCCGCTCGGCTCGACGACAAGCTTCAGCCGCTCGAACGCGAACCGCATCGCCTCGACGATCTGGGTGTCGGTGACCGTGACGATCTCGTCCACGAATCGTGAGGCGACCTCCCACGTCAGCTTTCCCGGCACGTGCGTCTGCAGGCCGTCCGCAATCGTGCGCGGCACCTCGATCTCAACCGGCTTGCCCGCCTCGAACGAGCGGCGCCAGTCGTCGCCGGCTTCCGGTTCGACGCCGACAACCCGGCGCACACCGAGCGCCTTGGCAATCGTCGCGGAGCCAGAGAGGAGCCCGCCGCCACCGACGGGAACGACGAGCGTGTCGACGAGACCCGCGTCTTCGAGCAACTCGAGGGCCGCCGTCCCCTGACCTGCCATGACGAGCGCATCGTCGTACGGTCGAACGAGCTCGAGCCCGCGCTCCGCCGCCAGCGCCACCCCGAGCGCCTCGCGGTCTTCTGTGTACCGGTCGTACAACACGACCTCCGCGCCGTAGCCACGCGTCGCGTCGAGCTTCGACGGCGGCGCATCGGCGGGCATCAGGATCGTCGCCTTCGTCCCGAGCAGCCGCGCCGACAGAGCGACCGCCTGCGCGTGGTTGCCGGAGGAGTAGGCAAGCACCGGCGTTCCCCGCGGCAGAGACGAGATCTTGTTGTAGGCGCCGCGGAACTTGAACGCCCCGCCGCGTTGGAGGCACTCGGGCTTCAGGACGACGTGCTCGCCGAGCGTGCGCGAGCGCACGACGGGAGTTCGGTGCGCAACGCCGTCGAGCACACGCGCTGCCGCGCGAACGTCTTCCGGACCGATCATGCGACCCGGTTCTCGAGCACGCCGATGCCTTCGATCTCGAGCTCCACGATGTCGCCCCGCTGGAGCCAGCGGCCGTCGCCGTGTTCGAGGATGCACCCGTTGCCGACGGTGCCCGAACCGAGCACGTCTCCCGGCCGCAGGAGAGTGTTGCGGCCCGCCTGCGCGAGCAGAGCGTCCCAGCGGTGGTACATCGCGGCGAGATTGCCACGCGAGCGCTCCTCACCGTTCACCCGGGCGATCATCGCGCCACTCGAGCCGTCGAATTCGTCGGGAGTCACGAGCACCGGACCGATCGACGTTGCGAAGTCCTTCCCCTTCGCAGGGCCGAGCCCGACCCGCATCTCCCGGCGCTGCAGGTCGCGCGCCGACCAGTCGTTCAGCACGGTGAAGCCGCCGATCGCGCCGTCGGCGCCGATGATCGCCGCGCACTCGAGCTCGTAGTCGAGTTCCTCGGTCCCCTCCGGATAGGGAACATCGTCGCCGGGGCCGAGGATCGCGGCCGGGTTCGAGAAGTAGAAGACGGGGATCTCGTACCACTCCCTCGGCACCTCCGCGCCGCGCTGCCTGCGTGCGTTCGCGACATGCTCCTCGAACGCCATGAAGTCGCGCACCGACGGTGGATGGAGGACAGGAGGGCGCAGGTCGACTTCGGAGAGCGCGTATTCGGCGTGCTCGCGTGCCGCGCCGCCGCCGGTGAAGAGGGACTGCAGCGTCTGGGCGGCGAGCTGAATCACCTTGTCCCCTTCGATGCGCCCGGGCCACCCGCGTTCGAGCGCGAGCTCCCTCGGCGTGAACATGCAGAGCTTCACGGCTCCGTATGAACTATCACGTCGGCGATGTCGGGACGCTCGCGACGGATCTGCTCCTCGATCGCGCTCGCGCGTGCATGGGCGTCGTCGAGCCGGCTCGTGCCCGCAAGGCCGAGCGTCAGAAACGCAACGAGACCGGCGTCGGTATTGAGGAACCGCAGCGCGCGCAGCTCGCTGCCCGTCGCTTCTCGCACGATCCGCCGCACGACCGCCTCGGCGTCCACGGCTACCTCACGCCCTTCCGTCACCTCGGCGAGCGGCTCGAGATGTGTCTGCACCCCCGCAATCTCCGGCACCGCGGCGCAGATCGCCGCTTCCAGCTGCTCGGCGATGTCGTGCGCCTCGTCCAGCGAGAGATCGCCGGGCAGCTTCAGGTGCAGCGACAGCTCGGTGCGACCCTCGACGTCGACGAGGGTGAGGTTGTGCACCTCACGGATCCGCGGCACGCCAAGCGCGGCGGCATGCGCGCGCTCTCGCACCGTCGTGTCTTCGGTTGGCTCGACGTGCACGACGATGTCGGCGTTCGGCAGGGCACGCTCGACGGCGGCCTCGACCTCATCAGCCGCGGCGTGCCCCTGACCGACCACAGCGCTCGGCGAAACACCGATCACCACATCGGCGAACTGACGGCCCCCGGCGCTCCGCATCCGCAGCCGGCGCAGCTCCACCGCGGGCCGTATCGCCTCGATCGCGGCGAGCGCCGCCGCTTCCGCATGCACGGGAGCGCGGTCCATCAGCACGTCCACGTTCACCTTGATCAGCCGGGCCGCTGCGAGCAGCACGAGAACACCCACGAAGAGCGCCGCAATCGGATCGCCCGACTCGTGGCCGAAATGTGCGAACAGAAGGCCGGCGAGGACGGCGAACGAGCCGGCGAGATCGCTTGCGAAGTGGAGCGCGTTGGATGCGAGCGCCGCGCTCTTGTACCGCCGCGCTGTGCGCCAGGAGACGAACATGCGGCCGGCGTCGATCGCGATCACCACGGCGAGGACCGCGAACGCATACCAGGTGGTGTGCACGTTTCCGTGGGTCGCACCCGTGAGCCGCTCGATCGCGCGTGCCGAGATGAACAGGCTGACAAGCGAGAGAATCGCTGCCTCCGCGAGCGCCGACAGGTGTTCGGCCTTGCCGTGGCCGAACTGATGCTGAACGTCGGCCGGGCGCGACGCGACGCGGACCGCAAAGAAGGTGAGCAGCGCAGCGATGAAATCGGTGCCCGAGTGCGCCGCCTCCGAGATCAGCCCGAGACTGTGCGTCGCCAGGCCGATGCTCAACTTGAGCACGACGAGCGTCGCGGCGGCTGCCACCGACATCAGGGCAGAGCGGCGTTGCGGAGTCATAGGGCCTCGACGTTCGGGAAGGAAAGGACGGGCGTGACTAGAGATTGCCGCGAAGCGCTTGTTCGCGCTCGATCGCCTCGAACAGCGCCTTGAAGTTACCGTCGCCGAAGCCGCGGGCGCCGTGGCGCTCGATTACCTCGAAGAAGAGCGTCGGCCTGTCTTGCGCCGTCTTCGTGAAGATCTGCAGGAGATATCCGTCGTCGTCACGGTCGACCAGGATCCGCAGCCGCCGAAGGTCGTCCCAGCTCTCGTCGATCTCGCCGACACGTCCGGGCACGTCGTCGTAGTAGGTCTCCGGCGTCGTCAGAAAGCGCACGCCGCGACGTTGCAGCGCTTCCACCGTCTTCACGATGCTCGACGACTGCATCGCGACATGTTGCGCACCGGGCCCCTCATTGAACTCGAGGTACTCGTCGATCTGACTCTTGCGCTTGCCCTCCGCCGGCTCGTTGATCGGAAACTTGACCTTCCCCTGGCCGTCGGTCATCACCTTCGACATCAACGCCGAGTACTCGGTCGAGATCTCCTCGTCGGAGAAATGGATCATCTCGGTCATCCCGAAGACCTGCTCGTAGAAGTTGACCCAATGATCCATGCGGCCGAGCTCGACGTTGCCGACGATATGGTCGATCGTGAGCAGGCCGACGCCCTCGCCGTCTCCGTTCGCAGTCGAATCCGCCACGTAGCCGGGCAGGTATGCGCCCTCGTAGCCGTTACGGTCGACGAACGTGTGCACGACGTCCCCGTAGGTTGCGATCGTCGAGCGCTCGACTCGACCGAACTCGTCCTCGACGACGTGCGGCTCGACGACACCCTCCGCGCCGCGGGCAACGGCTTCGCGATAGGCCGCCTTCGCATCCGGGACGCGCAGGGCGATGTCCTTGACTCCGTCGCCGTGGGTGAACGCGTGCCGGCCGATGTCGCTGTCGCTGCGAATTGCGCTCGTGAGGACGAAGCGGATGTCGTTTTGCTCGAGCACATAGCTCACCCGGTCGCGCACACCGGTCTCCGGGCCCGCATACGCCACGCGGCGGAAGCCAAATGCGTGCTCGTAGTAGTAGGCCGACTGCTTGGCGTTGCCAACCCAGAGCTCGACGTGGTCCCACCCGTCGAGGGGCATGAAATCGTCGGTCATGCCCCGCTCCGGTGCCGAAAGAGCCTCCGCCTCATGCACCCGAGTCTACTCCGGCCGAAGCGTGCGTTTCCGCCAAGCCCGGCCTACCCGCCCGGCGGCTCGGGCGGCATGCGCAGCGAGCGCTCGACGATCACGGCGGTGAGGATGCCGACCCCGCCCACGACCTCCCAGCGCGTCAGGTGCTCGCCGAGCAGCACCAGCGCGAAGATCACGCCGAAGACCGGCTGCACGTTCGAGAAGAGCGACGCGCGCGACGGCCCGACACGGCTGATCGCCGTGAACCAGAGGATGTTCGTGAGAAACAACGGGCCGATCACGGCGAAGGCGAAGCAGGCCCACATCAGCCAGCCGAAGTGAAAGCTCTGACTCGCGGTCTGCCGGGTGCCGGCGATCGCAAGCGGGACCCAGCCGGCGGCCAGCACGAGCGAGCTGATCCGAAACGGCGAATAGCGGCGCATCAGCGGCGTGATCAGGATGGAGTACCCGGCCCAGGTCGCCGCGGTCATGATCGCGAGCGCGTCGCCGACGAGCCGGCCCGAGAAGCCGCCCGAACCCGACGCGACGAACCCGACACCGACGAGGGAGACGAGCGCCGCCGCCCAGAAGCCCCGGCCCATCCGCTCGAGCCCGATCACGCTGGCGAGCACCCCCATGAAGATCGGCGTCATCCCCAGAAACAGGGTCACCGTGGCCGCCGACGTCTTGTCGATCGCGTAGATGAAGAAGAGCTGGTTGACGAAGATGAAGGCCGCGGCGAGCAGCACGAGCCGCATGTCGCGGAGCGCGATCCGGAAGCTCCGCTCGCGCAGATACGTGAAGCCCCAGAAGAGCACGGTCGCCACCCCGTAGCGGATCGTGGCGTAGGAGAGCGGCTGGAAGCCGTGCGTCAGGACGTAGCGCGTCACCGTCGAGTTGAGCGCCCACAGGAGCACCGTGCCGAGGAGCATGAGATCGACGGCACCCGGGACCCGGCTCACTCTGCGCACCGCTCGACAGTAGCGCTAGGCTCTTGCCCGATGGATCGCGAGCCGACCCGCGACGACGTCGACACCCTCATGGGGCCTGCGACGCCGCACTTCGCCTACCAGCTTCGCGCCCGCGTGCACGAGCTCGTCGCGGCGCTGCCGGCCGAGCACGAGGTGCGGCGGTACGGCGAGGCCCAGATGGAGCGGCTCGACCGGCTCGGCCACGCCTCCTCGAAGGCCGACGAGGGCCCGCGCGAGTCTCCTGCGCGGCTCGGGTGGGACGAGATCCCCTCGTCCGCCCCGGCGGACAGACCGCTTCCCGGCCGGGCGTGACCGTCTTCGTCACGGGAGGCTCGCGCGGCATCGGCCGGGCGATCGCCCTCCGCTTCGCCGCGAACGGGGCGAAGCGCGTCGCGATCGGCTACCTGCGCAACGACCGCGCGGCGGAGGAGACGGCCGAGGAGCTGCGCGCGCTCGGAACCGAGGTCGTCCTGGTCCGCGGCAACGTCACCTCGGCGCGGGTGCTCGAAGAGGTGCGCGCGCTCGGCCCGCTCGACGTGCTCGTCCACAACGCGGCCACAGGCGTGATCCGCCCCGCGCTCGAAACGGAGGACAAGCACTGGGACTGGACGATGAACGCGAATGCGCGCGCGCTGCTGCAGCTCGCCCGCGTGGCCGCGCCGCAGATGAGCGAGGGCTCGTCGATCGTCGCGATCTCGTCGCTCGGCGCACAGCGCGTGCTCTCCAACTACATCCTCGTCGGCACGTCCAAGGCCGCGCTCGAGTCGCTCGTCCGCTACCTCGCAGTCGAGCTCGCCCCGAAGGGCATCCGCGTGAACGCGGTGTCCGGCGGCGTCGTCGACACGGGCGCGCTCGAGCACTTCCCGAACCGCGAGCAGATGCTGGCCGCGGGGGCAGCGAACCCCGTGGGGCGACTCGTGACGCCCGAGGACATGGCGGGCGCCGTCGCGTTCCTCTGCTCGGCGGACGCCGACATGGTTCGCGGGCAGACGCTCGTCGTCGACGGCGGCTTCTCGCTGCTCGTCGGCACCATCTAGGGCAGCAGCGCGCGGGCACGGGCCAGAAGGTTGGCTGCGACGTACCCGGCCATCCTCGGGTTCTCCTGCAGCCGGCGGACCGAATACTCGTACCAGTGCGTCCCGAACGGCACGTAGACGCGCAGCCGATGGCCGGCCGCTACGAGCTCGTCGGCCCGGTCCGGCCGCACCCCGAGCAGCATCTGGAACTCGTAGCGCTCGGGAGAGACGTCGCGCACAACGCGTAGCGCTTCGCCGATCAGGACCTCGTCGTGGGTCGCGATCCCGACGTATGCCCCTTGCTCGACGAGCGCCTCGAGGCAACGCACGTAGCTGGCCCGCACCGCCTCATCGTCGCGGAAGGCGATCTCGGCCGGCTCGACGTAGATTCCCTTGCAGAGCCGCACGTTGTCGAGCCCCGCGAGGTCGTCGACCGTCCGCTTCAGGTACGCCTGCAACACCACGCCGAGGTTCTGATGCCCTTCCGCGCGCAGGGCGCGATAGAGCGCGAGGTTGCGGTCGGTGGTCGAAGAGTCCTCCATGTCGATCCGCACGAAGCTGCCGCGCGCCGCCGCGTCGACGACAACCGCCTCGAGGTTCTCGCGGCACAGGTCGAGATCGAGCTCGAGGCCGAGCCCCGTCAGCTTGACGGACACGTTCGCGTCGAGCTCCTCCTCGTCGATCCGCGCGAGCGCGTCGTGGTAGGTGCCGGCGATCGCCCGTGCCTCGTCGGGGCTCGAGATCTCCTCACCGAGCACGTCGACGGTCGCGAGCTTCCCTTTGGCGTTCAGCCTGCCCACGACGCGCACCGCGTCGTCGAGTGACGGTCCCGCGATGTAGCGCGCCGAGAGCCGCTGGACGACGGGCTTGGGGACGGCGGGCAGCAGCCGGACGATCGCGCGATCGAGGAGATCCACGGGCGGGCGGGATCGTAGTGCAATCCGAAGCGCGAGCCGTTGCGTAGTGGTCGGCATGAAGCTCATAGCCGAGACGACGACCTCGAGCGTCGCAGCCTGGGACTAACGGCCTCTCTCCGCTCCACCCCGGACGCGACGGCGGGATCCCCCATCCCGCCGTCGCTCTATGTCGGCTTCGCGGTTGCGTCAATCGGAGGCCCACTCGCGCTCGCCGCTATCTACGTGCCCGCTGCGGCGGACATGCGCTCCGCCGGCCTGCTCGTGGTGGCCGGCGCGGCCCTGTACGCGCTGCCACTCGCCGTCTGGATCCGCTACAGCGAAGAGATCGTCTCGGCCGGAGGGCTCGCGGCGTTCGTCGAAGCAGCCTGCGGCCGGCGGCTCGCGCTCGTGCAGGCGGCGATCTGGTCGCTCAGCTACTTCCTCTACCTGCCCTACACGGTCACCGACATCGTCTACGAGATGCTCGCGGACGTGTTTCCCGGCCTCGCACCGTGGCGCGCACCGATCGAGATCGTCGTGCCGGTTGCGATCGTCGGGCTGGTGCTTACCGGAACGAGACCGGTGCTCGCCCTGCTGCTCGGCTCGGCGGCGCTGCAACTCGTCCTGGTGCTCGCGCTCGGGGTCGTCGTGCTGGCGAAGGTCGGCGCTCCGGCGACCTCGTTCACGCGCGTGCCCGCCGCGCACAGCCTGACGAGCGGGAGCGTGAATATCGCGCTGCTCTTCCTGTGTGGGAGCCTGCCGCTCTTCCTCGGCGCCGAAGTGGCCGGCGGGGGGCGAGTGGTGCGCCGGACGCTGATTGCCGCGTTCGCGCTGGTCGGCGCCTACCTGCTCGTCGCGCTCTTTCCGGTCGCGGCCGTCGACCCGGCGCTTCGACAGGCGCACCTGCCCGGATTCGCCATCGCGTCCGCCTACGCCGGACGGTCGTTCGGGATCGCGGTCGGCGTTGGCGGCGCCGCCAGCGTGGCCGGACTGATCCTCGCCGAGTACCTGGCCCTCTCCCGGCTGCTCTACTCGGTCACCGGCGTCCCCATCCGCAGGCTGCTCGCCTGGATCGGCGTGCCGTTCGTGGCCGTCGACGCCCTCAGCCTGGCGGGCCCCGAATCCTTCGACCGAAACGTCCTGCGACCGTCGCTGATCGCGCTCTTCGCCTCGCAGTTGATCGTGTTCGTCGTCTTCCCGATCTACCGCAGGCGGCGCGGCAAGCTCACCGTCGTCGACGTGCTCCTGGCAGCGGGCGCGAGCGCGCTGATGGCATGGGGGCTCTACCAGGCGGTCGTCTCGACGGTCAGCACGTGACGGATCGAGCTACGACTCGCGCATGAACCCCTGGCGCGCGGCGCTCACGAGCGCCACCGCCTCGGGGAAGAGCACACGCATCGCGTCGCGCATCGCGGCCGCCTGCTCGTCGGCAGCGCCCTGCACGTCGATCTGCGCGAGCGCTGCCGCGGTGAGCTCGACGGCGGTGTTGAGGGTCAGCGTCGCAAACTGCTCTCGCTGGGCCTCTTGCACCGACTCCGCCTGCTGCTCCGCAAACTCGCGCAGGCCGCGGAGCAGATCCTCCGGGTCACCGCCGAACGGGAAACCGAATCCGCCTTCAGACATGCCGTCCACGTTAGCGCAGTTCGACGAGGTAGCCGCGCTCGACGTCCTGCGCGAATTCGTCGACCACACCGGCGGCGGAACGGATCGCTGCCGAGAAAGGCGACGACGTCTCGCCAAGCGCCCGCTCAAGCGCCACGGTCGCCGCGCCGATCCCGTCGAGGAACTCGGGCGTGGCGACTCTCGGCGGCGCGCCGATCACGCGTTCGAGCGCGAGCGCGGCCTCCTCGGCCGCCTCGATCCCCGGCGGCTGCTCGACCATGCGCACCTGGGCGAGTTGTGTCCGCAGCTGCTCGAGGTCGCCGCCGCCCGCCAGGTCGCCGGCGAGCTCGCACATGGCGACAATCGACGCCGTCGCCCGTACGTCGTCGCGCCGGCCGACCGGCTGAGCCTTGTCGTCGAGGACGATCCAGCGGCGCACCTCCTCGGCGCCGAGAGCAACGAGATAGAAGCGCCGGCCGTGCGAGGGCTCGGCGGCGAGCACACCCGCCACCTCGCCGTACGCCGCCGCCGCAGCTGCAATGTGCTCCAGTTCGTCCGCCAGGGCCATAGAGTCAAGCGTATGGATGCGAACGTCCTCTTTGCGCCACTCGGCCCCGGCTACGACCGCTGGGGCTCGGCGCTCTCGTTCGGGCAGGACCCACGCTGGCGCCGCTTCCTCGTCTCACGGATCGAGGCCGCCCCAACCGACACGGTGCTCGACGTCGCGACCGGCACGGCGCTCGTCGCCCGCGAGCTCGTCCGGCAGAAGGACTGCTTCGTCGTCGGCGTCGACCAGAGCCCGGACATGCTCGCCGAAGGGCGCCGCCGAATCACACTCGCGGCAGCGACGCAGAAAGTGCGGCTACAGGAAGGCGACGCGCGCGCGCTCCCGTTCGACGACGGGCAGTTCGACGCACTCACGTTCACCTACTTGCTGCGCTACGTCGATGACCCGCCTGCGACGCTGCGCGAGCTGGCCCGGGTCGTGAAACCGGGGGGAACGATCGCCGGCCTCGAGTTCGGCGTGCCGCACGGCGTCTGGCGACCGCTCTGGGAGCTCTGGACGCGCGCCGGGCTGACCACCGCCGGCCGCCTGATCGGCAGCGGCTGGTACGAGGTCGGCGCCTTCCTGGGGCCGTCGATCAAGGGCCACTACCGCGAATGGCCGCTACCGCGCCTGCTGCAGGCCTGGCGTGAGGCGGGGATCGAAGACGTGCAGGCAAAGCGACTCAGCCTCGGCGGAGGCATCGTCACGTGGGGACGGAAGAAGAGATAAGGCCGGCGTACTACGCGCTCGGCCGGAGCGGCTGGCGTGGGTACGTGACGCTGCTGCATCCGCCGTACACGCTCTGGCATCTCTCGTACGTTGCGGTCGGCGCCTCGCTCGCGCCTCACTTCTCGCTCGACCGGCTCCTCTGGGGACTGCTCGCCTTCTTCCTCGCGATGGGCGTCGCTGCGCACGCGCTCGACGAGCTGAAGGGCAGGCCGCTGCGCACGGAGATCCCGCCGGCCGTCCTCGTTGCCGTCGCAGCAGCGAGCCTTGCGGCCGCGGCCGCGATTGGCGTCGGTGCAGCCATGGCCTGGGGCTGGGGGCTGCTCGCCTTCGTCGCTGTCGGGGCGGTGCTCGTTCCCGCCTACAACCTCGAGTTCGCGCTGCACACCGACTGGGGGTTCGCCCTCTGCTGGGGCGCGTTTCCGGCGCTGACGGGATTCTTCGTCGAGGCGCAGACGCTCCGCCTCGAGGCCGTCGCCGCCGCCGGCTACGCCTTCGCGCTCAGCCTCGCGCAGCGCACGCTCTCGACTCCGGTCCGCGCCGCACGCCGGGGCGGCGGGACGACAGCCGGCATCGAGCCGTTCGAGCGCGCGTTACGCCTGCTCGTGTGGGCCTCGGCGCTCCTGGCCGCCGCGCTCGTGGCGGCGCGCCTACGATGACATCGTGACCACGACCGCTCTCGTCGCCGTCGCCGCTGCGGGCGTCGCGGTGCTCGCCTTCGTCGCAAGCACGCTCGTGCTGCGCAAGATGCGCGCCCACCAGCGGCTGCTCGAACAGGAGATCGAGCATGGCAAGACCGCCTTCGACGAGGTGGTCGCTCGGGAGCTCGAGCAGCGCGCCGGGGACCTCGAGCGCACCCTCGCCCGCGCTCGCGCGGACTCGCTCTCGCAGCTCGCGGAAGAGGAACGGAAGATCGCTGACGAGCGGCGGCGCGATGTGGCCGAACGCGAGCGCGACGCGACCACGCAGCTCGGCGAACAGCTCGTCGCGGTGCAGACGGCCGTCGAGCAGCGGCTTGCCGAGTGGACGGCCGACGTCGAGAAGCTGCAAGAGAGCCTTGCCGACGAGCTCAAGCGCATCGATGCACGGCAGGAACAGCTCATGGCGGAGATCAGCTCCAAGGTCGGCCAGGACGCCGAGCGGCTGCAGGGCTCGGTGGAGGAGCAACGACAGCTCGTCGCCCAGCTCCGCGCCGACCTGACGCGTTCGGCGCGTGACGTGATGCAGCAGGCGAACACGGAGCTCGAGCAACACGCAGCCGAGCGGCGTCGTGCACTGCACGAGGTCGCCGATCGCCTGCGCAAGCGTGAGCGTGACCTGCAGGAGATCGTCGAGCGCGAGGGCAACGAGGCCACGCAGCGCATTCAGCTCGCGCTCGGCGATGTCGAAAGACGGCAGGTAGAGCAGCTGCAGCGCATCGTCGCCCGCGAGACGACGCGCTATGCGGAAGCCGCTGCGCAACAGTTTGACACCACGATCCGCGGCGCTCGCGAGGGAGCTGCGCGGCGGCTCGGTCGCGAGCTCGATCTCGCGGTCGAGCGCTTCGCGCGCGAAGCCGAGGGCGTACTGACGGAACGGCTCAATCACGTCAGCGACGCGGCGGCAAAACGCGTCGAGGAGCGTCTCGCGCTGCTGCGCGCGGCGCTCGAGCGCCAGCGCGACGATGCACTCGGATCGCTCGAGGAGCGAACACACCAGGTCGAGGCGGACCTGCGTGAGCGGCTGAACGAGATTTCAGCCGACGCCGAGTCGGAGCGCGCCGTGCTCGAGGCCCGCCTGCACGAGCTCGGACGCCGTCTGGACGAGCTGACCGCCCGTACCTAGGGCCGACACCACCGCTCATTCTGTGAGACCTTCTGACTGCTCTGTTTGGGCCTCCAAACTTTCGGAGGCAGGGTTCGTCTAGAAGAGAGCGAACACCCGCCCACCATGCCGCAGACCATCGAACAACCACAGTCGGAGCGCGAAAAGGTCGAATCGTGGCGTCTTCACGTGCTGATCGAAGCGGGCTATCCGCTGCCGCTCGCCGAGAAGCTCGCCCACTCGGAGGCCGACCTGCACACCGCGGTGGAGCTCACACGCTCCGGCTGCACGTTCGAGACGGCCGCCGAGATTCTCCTCTAGCGTATCGGCCTCGTGAAGGTCGAGGCGATGGAGGTCGACGGGCGGAAGGTGTACTCGGTCCGCAGCTTCAACAGCGGCGTCGCGCGCTATCTGAGCAAGCTGCCGACATTGTGGATCGAGGGCGAGGTGACGGAGCTTCGCCGGCAGCAGCGCTGGGCGTCGGTCTTCTTCACGCTCAAGGACCCGAACGAAGGGGCGACACTGCCGGTACAGATGCCGCGCGGCCAGTTCGACGCGCTCGAGTTGAACCTCGCCGAAGGCGAGCGCGTGCACGTGTTCGGGCGCGCGGAGCTGTACGAGCAGCGCGGCGAGCTGCGGCTGAAGGCGCTCACGATCGAGCGCTTCGGGATCGGAGCGCATCTCGCAGCGCTGGAACGCCTGAAGAAGACGCTTGCCGCCGAAGGTCTGTTCGAGGAGAGCCGCAAACGGGCCCTCCCCCGGTTCCCGCGGCTGATCGGCCTCGTCACCGGAAACGATGCGGCGGCAAAACGCGACGTGCTCACGCACATCGTGCAGCGCTTCCCTCCGGCGAACGTGGTCGTTGCAGAGACGTACGTGCAGGGTCCGCGCGCCGCCGCAGCGATCACCACGGCGATCGCCGACCTCTGCCGGCGCGGCGTCGACGTGATCGTGCTCGCGCGCGGCGGCGGCAGCTTCGAAGATCTGCTGCCGTTCTCCGACGAACGCGTCGTGCGCGCGGTCGCCGACTGCGCGGTACCGATCGTCTCCGCGGTGGGCCACGAGCAGGACACGCCGCTCTGCGATCTCGCGGCCGATGTACGCGCCTCGACGCCGACCGCCGCGGCACGGCTCGTCGTTCCCGATCTCGCCGAGCTGCGCGAGCAACTGGCACGCACAAGGAACGACCTCCACCGCGGCGCGAAACAGACGGCCGGGCGCTCCGGGCAGCGGCTCATGAGCGCGCGCGACCGTCTTGCGCGCGCTCCACTCCTCGCGATCGAGCGCCGGCGCGGGCGAATCGACACCGTCCACGCACGGCTCGGCGCGCTGAGCCCGCTTGCGACCCTGGAACGCGGTTACGCGATCGTGCATCGCGGCGACGAGGTTGTGCGCTCGGCCGCGCAAGTCCGTGCCGGTGACGCGATCGGCGTGCGCGTCGCCGAGGGCGCGTTCGGAGCGACCGTTGACTGAGCTGACTTTCGAGGAGGCCCAGCGGGAGCTCGAGACGATCGTCGAACGGCTCGAGCGTGGCGACGCAGGCGTCGACGAGCTGACGAAGCTCTGGGAGCGCGGCGAGGAGCTCTACCGCATCTGCGCGGCGAAGCTCGACGTGGTTCAGGGCAAGATCGAAGAGCTAGCCAAACTCGACGATGCCGCGGGCTAGCTCCTCTCCGAGTCGCACAAGATCCTCGCCGGCGAGCGCGCGGCGACCCGACAGCGCATGCGCCTGCACGCTGCCTTCGACGATGCCGCCGAAGAGCTCGCACGGCACTCCAAGCCGCTCACACCGGCGGACGACGGCACCGGGCGCTTTGCCTTCGAGGGTGGTCAGGTCCACCGTCCCCTCGCCGGTGACGACGAGATCGGCCCGGCGGGCGCGCTCGTCGAAGCCGATCAGGTCGAGGACGAGCTCGGCACCGTCGACGAGTTCTCCGCCGAGCGCGGCGAGCGCGGCGCCGAGCCCCCCACCGGCACCCGCGCCCGGCAGGTCGCGGTAGGCCGCAAGCTCGTCGAGCGACGCGAGCTTCGCCTCGAGCTGCTCGACGACCGGAGCGGTCGCACCTTTCTGCGGGCCGAAGACGCGGGCCGCGCCTCGCTCGCCGAGCAGCGGGTTGCGTACGTCACAGACCACGCGCATCGGCACGTTTCGCAGCCAGCTGCCCACCACGCCGCGCATCCCGATGCCGCCGTCGACGGTGGCCGTCCCTCCGATGCAGACGAGCAGGGCGGCCGGCTGCGCCGCAAGTGTTGCGAGCAGGAGCTCGCCGAGGCCGAGGCTCGTCGCCCGGAGCGGATCGAGCTCTTCGAGCCGCAGCTGCGGCAGCCCGATCGCCTGCGCCGACTCCACCACCGCGGTTCCGTCGTCGAGCAGCAGCCACTCCGCCGCGGTGGGACGGCCCAGCGCGTCGCTGACCACGGCCGTGTGCCAGGTGCCGCCGAGCGCGGCAGCGAGCACCGCCGCCGTGCCCTCGCCGCCGTCCGCGACCGGCGCTTCGTCCACCTCGACGCCCGCGACCCGGCGCATCCCTGTGCCGAGCAGCGACGCCGCCTCGAGGGGCGACAGGACCCCTTTGAGGCTAGCCGGCGATGCGAGAGCGAGCACGCCCGGACTCCGGATCGACGATCTCGGCCACCGCCTCGGCGGGCGCGTCCTCGAACGCCTTGAGCATCGCGTACGAAATGCCTTCGCGCGCCAGGAAGATCAGGCCGACGCCGACGCCGACCGAAGCCTCGATCGCCTGCAGCCCGATCCCGAAGGCAAACCCACGGGCGTACGGAACGCCGTAGTTGACGAGAGGCAAAGCAACGGCGATCTGCACGAGCCCGAAGTTGCCAGGCCACAGTGGGAAGATCGTCGCGACGTTGATCAGCACGAGCACGAGACCCGCTGCCGCGATCTGCTCGTGGATGTGGAACGCGTACATCGCCGACCAGACGGCGAGCAGCTGGCAGAACCAGCCGGCGAACTGAAACGCCGCAGCGGTCGCCGCCGACACCGGCGACCGCATCACCGCGAGCCCCTGGCGCGCGCGCGCGAGCAGCTGTCGCACGGGCCCGAGCCCTTCGAGCGCGTCCCGGTGCGCTCGGCGCGCGAGCAAGATCGCGGCGACGAACAGGGCAACCCCGAGCGCCAGTACGACGGCGATCGACGTCAGGGCCCAGCCGGGAATCTTCGCGGCAAGCAGCACCCAGATCACGAGCGCCGTCGCCGGGAACACGTCGAACATGCGATGTGCGAACACAGAGCCGATCAGCGTCGCGGTCGTGCCCCTGGGGCCGGAGACGCGCCGCCGCAGCACCGCAACGCGCGCGAGCTCGCCGACCCGGCCGGGCAGCACCGCATTTGCGAAGAGGCCGACCGAGAACGCAGAGAAGACGGTGGGGAAGCGTGGATACGGCGGGTCGAGCGATTGCTTGATCGTCGTGTCCCACGCGAGCGCACGGGCAAGCACCGACAGCAGGTTGAGCCCGATGGCCGCGAACACCCACTGCCAGCTCACGATCGTGAACGCGTCGTTGACAAGCTGCCAGTCGGGACCGCGGAAGATGAACAGCGCCACCGCGGCGGCCAGCAGGGGCAGCACGAGCAGGAACCGCCAGCGGCGGTCGTGCAGCATCAGGCGGTGACTTCCCGATAGATCTGCTCGAGCCGCTGCGCGATGTCGTCCCACGCATAGTTCGCGACGGCGTGCACCCGTGCAGCGCGGCCCATCTCGACACGTCGCGGTTCGTCGGAGAGCACGTCGATGACCGCCGCCGCCAGAGCCTTCGGGTCGTTCGGCGGCACGAGGCGCCCCGTTCCGGGCGCCGCAACCGCGGCGTAGCCGGGAATGTCGGAGGCGACC
>Ga0307372_10005020_pt1 | contig 20086 bp, 21 predicted proteins | sample OX1MG_FD_202533 | JGI IMG/M metagenome (GOLD analysis project Ga0307372, IMG submission 202533) | Soil microbial communities from Risofladan, Vaasa, Finland - OX-1 | ecosystem: Environmental > Terrestrial > Soil > Coastal area > Acid sulfate soil | place: Finland: Risofladan, Vaasa | collected...
TGGACGTATAGATTAATAGTCAAAAACACTAATTGGGTTGTAAAATCTAAATTTTGATATTTATAATGGAATGGATTCTTTTAACACTGATGTTGTTGCAGCAAATAGGAAAACTAGTCAGCTTTAACCAGATGCAATATTACATTAAAATTGGTAAAGTAATAAATTTTTTTCTTTTTTTTATATCAAGTGCTTTTGATGAATTACCATTTCCTGCTTCATTAAAATAGGTACAAAACAAGTATAAGGCCAAAAAATTTATCTCTTACTTTATATTTGCGGATATAAAAATAAGAAAATGTTTAACAAAAGAATGCGCATCAAAGATGTTTTAGAAAGTGAATTAATCAATCATGAGTTAACTATAATGGGCTGGGTGCGTACATTCAGGAATAATCAATTCATAGCTTTAAATGATGGAAGTACCAATGCTAATCTGCAAATTGTACTCGAGTTGGGTAAGTTTGATGAAGAGCTACTGAAAAGAATTACCACGGGAACTGCGTTAAAAATTAACGGAACATTAGTTTCTTCATTGGGCAAAGGGCAAAAAGTGGAATTAAAAGCCCAAATTGTAGAAGTGCTAGGCGATAGTGATGCGGAAAAATTTCCTCTTCAACCTAAAAAACATAGCCTTGAATTTTTAAGAGAAATTGCTCATTTGCGTTTTCGTACTAATACATTCGGAGCTATTTTCAGAGTAAGGCATTCACTGGCATTTGCCATACATGAATTTTTTAATAAAAAAAGTTTTGTGTATTTGCACTCTCCAATCATTACGGCCTCGGATGCGGAAGGTGCCGGGGAAACTTTTCATGTAACGGCTTTCGATCTTGGAAATCCGGCAAAAAGTAAAGATGGCTCTATTAATTATAAAGAAGATTTTTTTGGGAAAGCTACTAATCTTACCGTTAGCGGACAATTGGAGGCAGAACTAGCGGCAATGGCTTTGGGAGATGTATATACTTTTGGGCCAACTTTCAGGGCAGAAAATTCCAATACGGCCCGGCATCTTGCGGAGTTTTGGATGATAGAACCAGAAATGGCTTTTTCTGATTTGGAAGATGATATGAACCTTGCAGAAGAGTTTATCAAATACATTATTAAATATGCGCTGGATCATAATCGTGAAGATTTGGATTTTTTAGCGGCACGATTAGCAGAGGAAGAAAAACAAAAACCGCAAAATGAGCGAAGTGAAATGGGGTTGATTGAAAAATTAGAATTTGTAATTAATAATGATTTTGAAAGATTGACTTATACCGAGGCAATTGAGATTTTAAAAGAATCCACTCCTAATAAGAAAAAGAAATTTCACTACCTGGTTGATAAATGGGGGATTGATTTGCAGAGCGAACACGAACGCTACCTGGTTGAAAAACATTTTAAAAAACCGGTAATCCTTATCAATTATCCAAAAGAAATAAAAGCATTTTACATGCGACAGAATGATGACGGGAAAACGGTGGCGGCAATGGATATTCTTGCTCCGGGAATCGGCGAAATTGTCGGCGGCTCACAACGCGAAGAGAGATTGGATATATTGGAAAAGAGAATGAAGGAAATGAATATTCCGATTGAAGAAATGAACTGGTACCTAGATACCCGACGATTTGGAACCGCGCCACACGCAGGCTTTGGGCTTGGCTTTGAGCGCATGATTCAGTTTGTTACCGGCATGACAAACATCAGGGATGTAATTCCCTTTCCGAGATTTCCAAAGAATGCTGAATTCTAATCATCTTCTCAGCTGTTCTCTACAGCTGTAATCCAGAAAATAAGTAATTTGATCGGTATTTTTTTATGAATTATTCATAATAAAAGAAGATTCCACATTCAAATTCTCTATTGTTTTTAATAGCTGTTTAATGTAGTAAATTTGTGATACCTGTAAGAGAGATTCAGGCAGTCAGATTTTTCTTTCTCACTACTTTAATCAATAAAAAAAATTATTCTTAACAATAAAAAAAATTATCATGAAAAGTGAACATTTGTATTCAATACCGACCCGCGAAAATGCAGAGGCAAGAGCCAAAGCAGCTCCTGAAATTATAGATGCCTGGCGCAATTTCAGCAAAACGGTTTTTAAATCCGGAGCGCTTGATGAAAAAACAAAACAACTAATTGCCGTAGCAGTAGCACATGTTACCCAATGCCCTTATTGTATCCACAGCCACACCGAGCAGGCAATGAGAAAAGGTGCAACGACAGAAGAAATTATTGAAGCCGTATGGGTTGCCGCCGAAATGAAAGCCGGCGCCGCCTATTCTCATTCTGCATTGGCAATGGACGAAATAATGGCGATTGAGAAATCGAAAGTGGGATAAAATATTATCTCCGAGTCAATTTATCCAATAGCCATAAACATTTTAGAGGTTTGGTTTTATTTTACGAATTTTTCAATGGCGACAATGGAAAAAGAGTAGGCGCTTCGCACCAGACGGGGTGGACGGGAGTGATTGCGGAGGTGATAAGGTGTTGGGAGGAGGGGTAGGAAAACTGAAAATTAAATTGGATTAAGTTTCAATCAAATTTTATAATCTCTGTAGTAAGAATTGACATCCTGCTATAGTGAATAACATCGAATTAAAATGTTTGCTGAGTTGAGTTTGTAACTTAATATATTTCAACAACTTTGAAGATTCTGCTGAGTTGCAAAGGCAAACTAAAACCAAAGACATTTGAGAAACTTAAAGAATTTATAGGCAATCAGAAAAGATTGCCAAAAGAACAAATTGAAATAATTTTAGCACTTTTAAAAAATAAAGAATAGCAGCGCACCAAATCAGGCACATTTGCAGAGTACAGTGAATAATCCAGCCCAAAGTGAGCCACTATTCAGGACTCAATCGGTAACCTCCTGCTATCTGTTGAATACACAGACTAAAAGAGAAACACTATCATGTTTGCAACTCATTATAATATATTTATAGAAACAGAAATCTTAGTTATTTGTTGATTTACTGTATATGTTTAATTTTCGTTTGTACATCACCGTTATTAATAATGAAGAAGTGATGAAGGAAATGAAACCGTTACAAATTGCAGCGGTGTTGAAATTAATTGTATAAAATGGTAAAATGCGTATAAGAGGTTTTAAGAGATGTAGGTATTCAGAACAAAAAGATATTTAATGCCCGAAACATAGAATATAAGCAAAGCTGGCACGATGATTACCTCAAACGGATTTGCGGGTTTTCTAATGGGCAGGGCGGTGTAATTTTCAAACGTGGCTACTCTTGTTGTTTCTGTTTTATTACTGATGTCACTTTCAAAAGGTTTACGATAAATAATTTTTCGAATTAGTTTATCCGATTCAGGTTAGAATATTTCTAATAATCCAATCTCGTTATTGTTATAAAAAGAACGAATGTTCTCTTTGTGTTTTATCAGCAGCATTTCAATGTATTGGTTACTTTGATTTCCTGTTTTAAGCAAAATTATTTTGGGTGGGTAACCTCTTAAATTAAGCAAGTCAATAAAATCTTCATCATTGGTTACTATGATTAACTGATTCGTTAATGCATAGTCCCAAATTTCATTATCCGAAGCAGGAACTTTTAGTTCAATATGGTCAACATGAAAACAATCCCCAAAATGTAATTTTAATTTTGGCGATAACCGCCAGGAAATATTTGCATCTAACAATAATTTCATCAGGCGGCAATAATTTTTATCATTGATTCCCGTTTAGCGGCGAACATTAGAGCCGCTTTAATATGCTCATCTTTTAGAGACGGATAATCTTCTAATATTTCAGCATTGCTCATTCCTGAAGCAAGCCATTGCAATATATCCGAAACAGCAATTCTTGTATTTTTAATACATGGTTTGCCAAATCTAATATTTGGGTCAATGGATATATAAGAAGCTAATTCTTTCATAGCGTAAAGATAAACTTTTTCCTGTTGGTTAGAAGCTTTCAGGATGAGTACATTTCAAAATATCGCATTGACATTCTACTTTTGGGCGGTTTCTCCACCGCCCACAGCGCGCTGCCTAGTTGGTATCTTCACCAACCGAAGACATTTTGAAATGCAGTAAAGCAACAAATATTGAAGATTCCTATTTTATACCAACCTTTCCCCCATCATTCCTTTCCATACAATAAAGCCACTTTTTACATCGCTATAATCATGCATTACCCGGCTGAAATTATCATGCTCATTGCTTAGGAAATCCTGCTTGCCTGTAGTTTTTATTTTGGTAAGAATAGCTTCAATTTCTGTTAATCCTTTTCGCAGGGCATCCATAGATTTTTCAAAATGCCAGATGTAAGTGGCTTCCTCACTGTTGAGTGTTTCCCAAACAATGTGATATTTTTTATCGCCGCTTAGCAAAAACAAAAAAGAAAAAGGAGATAATACAAACCGGATTTTGAGAACAGAAGATAAATGTTGTGAAGAAAGCCAGGTAAGCTGGTCATAGTGCTTTGAATCTTTTATGCTAAGTATTTCATCTATTAAATCCTGCTCGGACTTAAATAATTTGCCTGTAATGTTCTTGTCTTTTGCCGTTAAACTATCCAAAGTGTGTACAACCGATGCCCCTTCAGTGTTTCCTTTATAAGAGAGAATATCCTTTTTCACAAATTCAAAACGCACTGTATCAATAAGGCTATTGTTTATTTTATCAATGTCTTCAGAAAGCGCTTTTTTAGAAACAATTTGTCTTTCTAAATACTGGATTTGAATTAAAGTATTAATTGCTTTTTTCTTCAACACTTTGCTGAAGTAATTTTTAATCGCTTCAAATTCTGGCCTTATATCGGGGTTCTCAATTTCAAAAGTAATTTCACTGCCAATCTCTTCTATATATAAAGGGAAGGAAACAAAACCATTTAAAAACTGGATTTTCTCAAAAGGAATTTTCACGTTTTTAAATAATGACTTTGCAACTTTTTGTGCAACTGGTTTTTCAATCAGACTTGCGATAATTTTTTCTTCGCGGCTGGTAATTTCGTAATGAGTTTTAGGTTCTGATAGTTCTTGTAAGAAAGGAATTTTTTTAAGCGCTACTGCGCGCAATAAATTAGCGGTATCAATAGCCCGAAATTTAATTTTATCAATTATTAAAAATTGAAAAGAAGCCTGCCTACCGGTCAGGCAGGCCTGTTTACTGTTATTCATTTCCTGTCGGGCATTGTAATCTATAATCTCTGTTATTAGTTCTGCATTCTCTTCATCATAACTTAAAATCCTTACTTTCCAGGCAATATCTTCTTTAAATTTTTCAATTTCCATTGGCAAATCCAAACAGCTTATTGGTAAAATACAGTCGTCTGAATTTACATACACCTTATCTTCATTAAATAGTAAAATCAATTCATCAAACTTTTGCAACTGCCCCGCGTTCATTAGTTTTTTATAGTACCGGTTTCGCTGGCGGAATTGTTTTTCCAAATAATCAATATTGATATCCCTGTAATCATAAATGACGGGAGTAATTTCTTTACGCTGCACCCTGCCAATGTATTGTACCAGTTTGCCTTCAAACGCAAAAGGATATGCCAATATCAAACATTCTAAATTGTCTATATCTGCTCCTTCGCCGAGGAACTGTCCTGTAGAAATCAACACCTTGAAATGGCCTTCATTAATCTGCTTCACCTTTAAGTTTCGTGCTGATTGTGAATCTTCACCTGAAATTGTTATTACTTCATAACTATTTTTAAGGTATTGATGTAGGGTGTCAATGTGAGATTTTCTTTCTGTGAGTACTAAAACTTTTCTGCCATTGTTTGCCTCTCTTTTAATATCATCAACAATGAGTTTATTTCTTGCAGAATCATGAATGAGTATTTGGTACAGCGTTTCAGGCTTGTCTGTTGTGTAATTAAAAGGAACCGACAAGCCGGTTTCCCTGATAATTATTGATATCTTTTTGGAAAGGAAATTATTTTCTTTAGAAAATTTTACTTCATGGATTACGTCACCGATATGAATAAAAATAAGTTTCTCATCATTGTTTTTTCTGATAGGCGTTGCCGTTAATCCATACAAATAATAAGATGAAAAATTCCTGATAACTTGTCTGAACGTTTTGGCCGGAACATGATGGCATTCATCAATTATGATGAGTCCGAAAGAATTGAATAACTCATTTGAAGAATCAACGGTGGCAAGGCTTTGTATCATTGCTACGGTAATATGTGTACCTATTTTCTGATGCCCTGCATCAATTTTTCCAATAAACGGTTTTGCAATTCCCAGAAAAGATTGAATACGTTCTATCCATTGGTCAAATAACTGTTTGCGATGTACAATAATTAAAGCAGGTTGTTTTTTGTTGGCCACAATGGCAAGCCCAATTAGCGTTTTGCCGGAACCCGGAGGAGCGGATATGATTCCTATCTCTTTTTTATTGGTACAAGTAACCGCTTCCTGCTGATAGTCATACAAAGTAGCTTTGAAAGAAAAATTAATTTCAGTTAGTTTTTTGCGCTCATCAACAAGCAGGTATTTAATTTTTTTCTCTTTGCAAAAGCGAAGGAGTGTGCCAACAAAACCTTTCGGCAAAAAAATCAAATCGTCTTTTTCTTCTAGCATTCTGAAATAGGATTCGGTACCAAAAGTGTTTTTACCCAGTTTCTTTTTGATGATATAATCTGAGTTAGCAAAGTTGAGATTATCTCTTAAAAAGCTTACCAGTTCAGGGGTTAATTGTTTTTTTGAAATGGTAATTTGATTATTTAATATAATTTTGATTTCATTTTCATTTGATAAAGATTCATCTGAAATTATTTTGGCATCAGGGGCAGTCCTTGCGATAGAATTGAAGATATTATCTAAGCGTTCAATTGGAATTCTTTGTATCCTTTCTAAAAAATTCCATTGGTCGTCGAAAGGCATTTGATTAATCGGGTTAATAAAACAAGAGTTATTTTTCACCAGTGCCTTTTTTTGGAATGGCAAAGCAATCAAATTTCCCAGGCCTTTACCGGAATGATAATCCTGGTTTGGGAAAAGCCTGTCGTAATTATAGTTTTTATCAAAAGGTGAAATAATACATGCAGTTTCTAAAATATGGAGGGCTATTTTTCTACTTTTATAAGCAGGGTAATTTGAATTGAAAAATATCCAGACATGGCCACCCTTACCGCTTTGTGAGCGTTCAAGATAGGCGGAAAGTTGGTAGTGATTGCAGCCTTCAATAAATAACTTGCATTCCTCAATCCAGCTTTTTTTGCCTGATAAGTTTTCATCAAAATCTGCCACAATAAACCAGGATGAATTATCGGGCAATAAAGAATAAAGCCCAATAACTTCCTTTCCATCCAGGTGATTGATAATTCTTTGTTGTGTTAACTTTGAATATTGCTTACCAGGAAAATCTTTTAATGTGCCACCTTGTGCCTTATGTTTTGCAAACTCATCCCAACTAAAATCGTATGCCGGCATATAACCACTTTTGCCATCCCCGCCTAACGGACGGGCAGGTTTTTCCCAGCGAATTGCAAACACATCCTCCCTGCCACGGAAAAGAGATTGAAAGATATTTATTTGTTCATTGGAAATAGTATCCATACAGCAAAACTATATCAAACTAAAGTATGTCAATTAGGTATGGCAGAATTTTTTGGGTAATGAGAAAATTACACAGTAAGCAAACAAATAATCCGGATTTCTGTTTATATTTTATCTTCCTGTAAACCTGGCAGGTTTTGCGTTGGCGGCTCATGCATTTCAAATCAATGCGCATTCCTATAAAATACTGACGAGCGAAGCAGTGTTATTTACTTCAAATTTTGGGTACGGTTTCCTTAAAAGCCTTCGCTATTCTAAAAGAATTCATAAAAAGCAAATTCCCGACAAAGCGCTGCTTTCTTTAGTCCACGTATCTTTGAGATTCCATACGATTAAAAAAGACCAGATGATTGATTCTATTTTTGAACCAGATGTGGACTCGATTAAACCTTAACTATTGAACACAAAATGAAACCCGATACCTATTACATGCAACGATGCGAAACATTAGGCAAAACAGCCGCTAAAAAAGGAAATCCACCCGTTGGGGCGCTTATCGTAAAAAATGATGTAATAATCAGTGAGTCCGAAGAAGCGGGTAAAACTAAAAATGATATTACCTGTCATGCAGAAATAGAAGCTGTCAGAATTGCAGTAAGGAAATTAAGGACATCAGATTTATCAGAATGTATTTTGTTTACTACACATGAACCTTGCATTATGTGCTCTTACGTCATAAGGTTTTATAAAATAAAAAAAGTGGTATATAAGAATAAGGTGGATTTCCTTGGGAGCATATCTTCTTCAATGCCACTATTGATTTCCAGTGATGTACCTCCACATTGGTCGAAGCCACCGGAAATATTTCACCTGCCTTCTGAAAATGAATAAAATTGTAAACAATTTTTTAAATTTTTCATTTATCTGTACCTTTCGCGGCATAACTTTTGAGGCTTTTAAAACATTAAATTAAAAAATAAATAATGAACAACTTACAACAAATACACGATTTAGGTCAGAGTATCTGGCTGGATTCTTTTGACAGAAAATTAATGGATAGTGGCGAACTTCAAAAACTGATTGACGAAGATAGTTTGTGTGGAATTACTTCAAATCCTTCCATTTTTGAGAAAGCAGTTTCTTCCAGTTCCGATTATGATGACGACGTCAGAAAATTAGCATCTGAAGGGAAAAATAATGAAGAAATATTTTTTGGATTTGCAGCAAGCGATATTCAACGCGCAACTGATATATTAAAACCGGTTTATGATGAAGCAAAGGGTACTGATGGTTTTGTAAGCCTGGAGGTTTCCCCGCATCTGGCAAATGATACTGATGGAACTATAAAACAGGCAAGAGAATTATGGAAAAAGGTAGGTCGTGATAACGTAATGATAAAAATTCCGGGTACTAAAGAAGGCTTGGCGGCGATACGCCAATGTATCAGTGAAGGAATTAATATCAATATCACTTTATTATTTGGGCTACCACGTTACAAAGAAGTAACAGAAGCATATATTTCCGGATTGGAAGACCGTTTAAAAAACAATCAACCGATTGATCACATTGCTTCTGTAGCCAGTTTCTTCCTGAGTCGCATTGATGTGTTGCTTGATCCTATATTAAAAGAAAAAAAATTAGATAATTTGGTGGGTGAAATAGCTATCGCGTCAGCAAAAAAAGCGTATGAAATTTACAAAGAAGTTTTCTTCAGTGATCGTTTCAGAAATCTTGAAAAGAAAGGTGCAAAAAAACAAAAAGTTTTGTGGGCAAGCACCAGCACAAAAGATCCTTCATTTAGTGATGTGAAATATGTGGAAGCATTAATTGGCCCTGATACTGTTAATACTCTTCCAATGGAAACCATTGACGCTTTTCGTGATCATGGTATTGCTCAGGCCCACCTGGAAAATAACCTGATGAAAGCAACACAGGAATTGCAAAAGTTAAAAGATAACGGAATTAATATTGATGATATCACACAACAATTAGAAGAAGAAGGCGTGCAAAAATTTAATAAAGCTTACGCCACGTTATTAAAGGCCATTGATGAAAAGAAAAAGAAACAATTGGCCTAAATAAGATTTCTCTTCAAAAGTTGTTTTACTGTTACTCCTTTTTTATTAAACTCTACGATTTAGTAAATTATGGACAGTTCGGAGCAATTCAACTGTCTCAAATATGAGTAGAACGAGGCTACTGTGGAGCATTCCTACTGCGAAAAGTTATTCATCCGATCCCTTGTCAACACCATCTGCTTTTAAGAAGTTTTTTTCTTTTAAATAATTTTAATTTTTATGAAATGAAAAAGATTGCGATTAATGGTTTTGGACGAATAGGACGCGCATCTTTAAAAATAATTATGGATACTCCCGGGCTTGAAGTAGTAGCCATAAACGATTTATTAACGATTGAAAATGCGGCTTATCTTTTAAAATATGATAGTGTTTATGGCATTTATGATAAAGAAGTAAGTATTAACAATAACTATCTGCAAATTGGAGATAAGAAGGTTAGTTATCTATCAATAAAAAATCCATCTGATCTGCCTTGGAAGGATCTTGGAGTAGATACCGTAATTGAAAGTACCGGCTTTTTTACTGACCGTGAAGATGCAGAAAAACACATTCATGCCGGTGCAAAACAAGTAGTTATTTCCGGCCCAACGAAAAGCATAGATACGCCAACAGTTGTTCACGGTGTAAACACGAAAGATGGGAAAGTGGCTATTTTTTCCTGCGCAAGCTGCACTACCAATAATATAAGTCCGGTTATAGAAATCATTGGCAGGCGAATAGGAATTAAGAAAGCGATATTAAATACCGTTCATGCTTATACGGCTTCACAATCATTGGTAGATGGGCCTTCTAAGAAAAAACACAGGATGGGAAGAGCAGCTGCAATGAACCTGGTGCCTGCTTCAACAGGGGCGGCGATTGCTACTATCAAAACCTTACCACAATATGAAGGAAAGTTTGATGGAATTGCCATTCGCACACCCGTGGTAGTTGGTTCTATTTCTGATATTACCTTCGTAGCAGAAAGGAAAACATCAAAAGAAGAAATCAACAACATTCTAAAAGAAGAAGCAGCAACGGATCGTTATAAAAAAGTGATCTCTGTTTCAAACGAACCTTTAGTTTCAACAGATATTATTCAAAACGCTTTTGCTTCTACTATTGATATGGAAATGACGCGTGTTGTGGATGGAGATCTTTGCAAAATAATGGCGTGGTATGATAATGAATGGGGATTTACCAATCAGATGATCCGGCAGATACTTTCCAAATAAAAAACAATTCTTATTAACAATTCAAATTTACTTTCAGATTTAGTTGGTCAAACGGATTTTTATCTTCTCGACCAAATCATGAAAGGCCGTTATCAGCCTCATCAAAAATATTGGATGCGGGTTGTAGGTGCGGAAGGAATATGAAATGGTTTTTACAGAACGATTTCGAAATATATGGAGTGGACAGCAGCCAGGCGCTATTATTCATTTAAAACAAGTGAATGATTCATTGCCTCCCCTATATTTACAAGCAGCTTATTTGGAAAAATTACCTTTTGAAGAATAATCGCATTGGTGAAAAAACGTCTTATGTAAATCTTTATGTTGGGCATCTTGCTTAAATTACCAAAGCACTTTTATTTGATAACTGTCAAAATATTGATCTTTTGAAATAATGGTGAATTTATTGTTGATTGCCTGTGAAATTAATAACCTTTCAAATGGATCCCTATGATGAAACGGTAAAGATGAAAGAATCAAGGTGTCTTGAAACGATATTGGTAGCATTCCAAAATTATTATTTCTAATCTCTTCTTCAATTTTTTCAAAAGAGTTTTTTAAAGAAAGTCTGCCCAGACTTATTTTAATTTATATTTCCCACAAACTTACAATACTTACAAAATTTATCGCCTCCGTAGATTCGATTGCTTTCCTCGCTTTTGTTGAAAGATCACTATCACCATTTAGAAACCAAATCAAAGTGTGGGTATCAGGTAAATAGTTCATGCTTACTGATAGTCTTTAAAGTCTTCAATAGGATCATCAAAATTTTTCTTCATTTTGAACATACCCTTTGCACTGCCGAATTTTGGTTTGTTTTTAGTTGGCTTTTTGTTTTTACTCATTAAAAAATCAATGAAACCGGAAACTTCCAACTTTAAATGCTCCGGTAGGTGAGAAAGTTTGCTATATAAAAGTATTTTATCCATTCTTTAATTATTTCATTTACAAATCTAATGAAAAATTCGATTTTCTTTGACGGGCAATTCTCTAAATTTTGGCTTAAGCATTATTATAAACCTTTATCACCGGTTCTCTTATAACGCTTCCTTCATCACTTGAATAAAAATAAATAACATCTGCAATTTGGGAAACAGTGACCCAGTTATTAAAATCTGCTTCAGGCATAGATTCTCTGTTAGAAGGGGTATCAATGATGCCTGGCACAATTACACTCACCACTACATTTTTCTTTTTCGCTTCTGCATTCATTACCTCTGCTAGACGAAATATAAGCGACTTGGATAGGCCGTAACCAATTGCTGCTTTTGCATTGGAAGTGTTTAGTCCTGCCTGTGAGCCGATCAAAAAAATGCGCCCTTTATTTTGTTTCATCATTTGAGTAAATACAGGCCTTGCAATATTGTAAGCAGTTTCAAAATTCAGTTGGTACTGTTTGGCAATATCACTTGTATTTGTAGATAATAAATTACCGGAACTAAAACCTCCGGCAGTTAATACTGCGACGTCTATAGTTCCAAATTTTTCAACTACTCCATCTACAAATTTTTGACAATCTCCTTCATTCATTAAATCCAATTTTACTTTTTCTAAATTGATATTATTTTTGTTTTCGGGCTCTTTTAAATTCCTTACAGTTCCGACAACATGATAATCTTCACCGATAAATTTTTTTACGACAGCTTGCCCCAGGTTACCGGCAGACCCAGTTACTATTATTATTTTTGATGACATCTTTTTGATTTTTATGTTCACAAATTTATCTAATAAATATTCTAAAACATTCCGATAGTTACCCGGGATGAATGTAACTTTGTAACAAACATCATCAAGCGATTTTTTTAACAAATAAAATGGTAGCAAACGAGACTATAAATAAAAAATTGACGGAACCATTTTTCTCAGTAATTATAACCACTTATAACAGGGCTGCCCTTTTAAAAAGGGCATTAGATTCTTTAATTATACAAACAGAAAAAGATTGGGAAGCCATTATTGTTGACGATGGAAGTATTGATAATACAACTGCATTGATAAAACCCTACCTGAAAAATAGTAACAAGCTCAAATATGTGTATCAAAAAAATGCAGGATATGCTATGGCAAAGAATACAGGGATTTTTTTATCAAAAGGAAAATTTGTCACTTTCCTGGACTCTGATGATGAATATAGTCCAACCCATCTTGAAGAACGAAAAGTCATTCTGAAAAATAATCCCGGGATCGAATTTTTGCACGGAGGTGTAAAAGTAATCGGCAGTCAATACGTGCCCGACAGATTTAATGAAAATAAAATGATCTCCCTGGAAGAATGTGCCATTGGTGGCACTTTTTTTATTAAAAGAGAAATAGCAGTTTCATTACATGGATTTATGAATACTCCGATGGGAAGTGATGGCGATTTTTTTGAAAGAATAAATAAAAAAGGAATCATATCAATGAAAACTAATATTCCAACTTATACCTATCACCGTGAATCGGCTGATTCCATTACAAATAATGTGATGAAAAAGAAAGGATTTTTAAAAATTTCATCGTGAAGAGAACCAATAAAAATGGATTAGAATAAACTAAAAACTTGCTATGAATATTAAATTAAAAAGAGTGTATGAAATGCCGGAAAAAAAAGATGGTTTTCGCATTTTGGTTGACAGACTCTGGCCGCGCGGTTTAACCAAAGAAAAAGCTGCGCTGGATTTGTGGCTAAAAGACATTGCGCCCACTACGGAACTTCGTAAATGGTTTAACCACGAACCCGAAAAATGGAAAGAATTCATTAAAAAATATTGGATAGAATTAAAAGAAAATAAAGAATCTGTTTCGGCTTTGAAAGATTACCTTAAAAAAGGTCCTGTAACTTTGTTGTATGCTGCAAAAGATGAGGTTCATAACGAAGCGCAGGTAATAAAAGATTTTATTTCCTGAAAATATAATTTCATTTTGAAAGATGAATTGCATTTATTTGTACCCATATATTAACACTGAAAAATGTTTTCAAAAACTACGGAATACGCATTACGCGCTACTATTTATATAGCACAAAAAAGTACAATAAAAAATAAGCTCGGTATTGTTGAGATATCTGAAGCTATAGACTCACCTCAATCCTTTACAGCAAAAATATTGCAGATGCTTACTAAAGATAATAAAGTAATAAGCTCTGCAAAAGGTCCAAATGGAGGCTTCTATATTACCGGCCAATCGAAAAAATTACCTGCCCGTGCAATTCTTGAAGCCGTGAATGATGATGAAGTTCTTCAAAGATGCGTACTGGGATTACGACATTGTTCAGAAAAAACCCCATGCCCGATGCATGAGGATTTTAGACAAATCAGAACCCGGTTAACTAAACTTTTTGAAAAGCAAACAATAGGAAATCTTGCTCAAAAAATGAATAAACATAATTTTTTTATTAATAATACTAAATGAAAGAAGTACAAAAGAATTCTAAAAATTAATTTAATGAATCCCTTTAATGAGTTTTAAATTCCAAACATAGAATTAATTGTACTTTTTGATGAAAAAAATTGTGTTAATTCAAACGCTATCTTAATGATGAAAAAAAATGTTTTTCAGCATTTTTTTCTCCCTAACTCCTCTTTTTTACTTTTGAATTTGCAATTGGTTTCCATACCTTTGCAGCCTTAAAAAAAATAATAATATGGTTGACATAAAACCCGATGAAATCTCGGCAATTCTTAAGAGCCAACTGAGTAATCTGGATGTGGAATCCAACCTCGAAGAAATAGGAACCGTATTGCAGGTAGGTGACGGTATCGCGCGCATTTACGGCTTGAATAATGTAAGTTCAGGCGAATTGGTCGAATTTGAAAACGGAGTAAAAGCTATCGCGCTTAATCTTGAAGAAGATAATGTGGGAGTGGTACTCATGGGAGAAAGCGGTGACATCAAAGAGGGCAATACCGTAAAACGTACCGGCAAAATCGCTTCCATAAAAGTAGGTGAGGGACTTGCAGGACGCGTAATTAATACATTAGGCGACCCAATAGATGGAAGAGGTCCCATAAGAGGTGAATTATATGAAATGCCATTGGAGCGAAAAGCGCCCGGAGTAATTTTCCGTGAACCTGTGAAACAACCCTTACAAACCGGAATTAAAGCCATTGATGCCATGATTCCTATCGGGCGTGGGCAACGGGAATTGGTAATTGGCGACCGCCAAACCGGCAAAAGTGCAATTTGTATAGATACCATAATAAATCAAAAAGAATTTTATAAAGCCGGGAAACCAATATATTGTATCTACGTTGCAATTGGTCAAAAAGCTTCTACTATCGCAAATGTGATGAAAGTGCTGGAAGATAATGGAGCTATGGAATATACAACTATTGTTGCCGCCTCTGCTTCCGAACCAGCACCTTTGCAATTTTATGCACCATTTGCCGGTGCCGCTATTGGTGAGTTCTTCCGCGATACCGGACGCAGTGCGTTAATTATTTTTGATGATCTGAGCAAACAAGCTGTAGCCTATCGTGAAGTTTCACTTTTGCTACGACGACCTCCCGGACGCGAAGCTTATCCTGGCGATGTATTCTATTTGCATAGCCGCTTATTGGAAAGAGCCGCAAAAATTGTATCAAAAGATGAGATTGCAAGGAAGATGAATGATTTGCCTGAGAATATTAAACACCTGGTAAAGGGTGGTGGATCTTTAACCGCGTTGCCGATTATTGAAACACAGGCGGGTGACGTTTCTGCATATATTCCCACTAATGTAATTTCCATTACTGACGGTCAAATATTTCTGGAAGGAAACTTGTTCAACGCCGGAATTCGCCCTGCAATCAACGTAGGTATTTCTGTAAGCCGTGTAGGAGGTAATGCGCAAATAAAATCAATGAAAAAAGTAGCCGGTACTTTAAAGCTCGATCAGGCATTGTATCGCGAAATGGAAGCTTTCTCAAAATTTGGCGGTGACCTCGATGCGGCTACCAAATCGGTTCTGGACAAGGGCGCCAGGAATGTGGAAATATTAAAACAACCACAATTTTCTCCATATCCGGTAGAAAAACAAGTAGCCATTATTTACCTCGGCACTAACGGATTAATAAGTAATGTTCCTGTAAAAAATGTTCAGGATTTTGAAGAACAATTTTTATTGGAAATGGAAAATAAATATCCTGAAATATTAGCTGAATTTAAAAAAGGCGCTTTACCTGAAGAAGGATTAAAAAAAATGGTAGAACTGGCTAAAGAAATTTCTCATCAGTTTGAAAAATAAATAAGCTTTATTTTATTGAAGAAAGGTAGGCATAAGCCTTCCTTTCTATTTTTATGGCTAATCAAAAAAAAATCTCCCAAAATTTTTTTAATTAATAATTCCTGTAAAAAACACAACCGGGTTTACAAAACATTATATCAGCTCACTTTTATTATTGTTCTCTTAACTTCTTTATTTTCTTTCATATTTCTTTATCGAAAGCATCCATATCAAACTATTTATTGAAATCAGGTTTGTGCTTAATAACCGATTTTTGCATTGTCATCTGAATTTTATACAAACGTGTAGCCATTAGAAACCTTTCTTTATATGATCGCTTCAACGCTTCTCTTAAAAGATCCATTTCTGCTTTTTCATAATCTGGTAAAGGCGCTTCAAACTTTTCTTTCTTCTGCGGCATAATTTTCTTTTAAAATTCATCTCATTGCAAATTACCTAAAATCCTGTGTCTTATCAATATTCCGATGATTGTTATTTCTTTCTTGCCGGCTGATTCTAAAACAAAAATCTACTTAATTTGTTTGTTCACTCCAATCGAAATTTTAGAAGCCTTCCGCCTAAGGCGGAGCAGGTAGGCTGGCTATCTTCCAAACATCTTATCCAGTTCCTCTTTTTTAAATTCAAGAAAAACAGGTTTACCATTGGGAGTAGTATTACTGATATGGCAATTAAACAGATCTTCTACAAGCGTAAGCATTTCTTTTTCGGTTAAATAAATGCCTGCTTTTATAGATTGCTGCCAGGCCATAGATCGAAGTAATTTTTCTCTTTTACTGAAATTCATTTCTATATTGAAATGCTTGTATTGTTCCAGTATTTTTTCCAAAGATTCTTTCTCATTACCATCAGGTACATCGGCCGGTGAGCCTTGAATGATAAAACTATTATTTCCAAAAGGTTCTACCTGGTAACCGAGAATATTCAGATCGGGTAAAAGTTCGGTGAGTAAAATTGCATCTGCGGGAGCAAGTTCAATTGTTACAGGAAACAAGCTTCTTTGGATGGCGACAGGCTTGCCAATTAAGGCATCTGTAAATTTTTCGTATAACACACGTTCATGCGCATTTTGCTGGTGTATTACAAGAAATCCATTTTCATTCTGAACGATTATAAAACTATTGTGAATTTGAATATAATCTTCCGATGTAGGTTCTTTATTCGGCGCAATCTTTATTGTATTTTTATAAGGAAGAAAATCGGGGTTTCCCAGTACTTTATTTTCCTCTTTATTTTCAGGAAAAGGGGCTAAATTATTTTGTTTTAATAAATTATCATCCCATGTACCCAGATCACTTTTGCTATCAATAAAATTCGCCTGGTTTTTTTGGGTAAATGTTTTGAACAGGGAAGTACCTGTAACTGACAACTGTTTTTCGAAAGTAAAAGGCTTACTCACTGCTTCTGTTTGCTGAATTGCGGCATCCAATTCGAAATCGAGGGTTGGTGTTACACTATATTGTGCCAGGGCGTGTTTCACCGTAGATTTCACAAAAGCATAAATGATCTTTTCATCTTCAAATTTTATTTCCTGTTTGGTAGGATGCACATTAATATCAAGCCGTGAAGGATCAATATCTATAAATAAAATATACATCGGAAAACTATCTCTGGCAATCATCTCGCTAAAAGCATTCATTACTGCATGATTCAAATAAGCGCTTTTGATAAAACGGTTGTTCACAAAAAAATATTGATCACCACGGGTCTTTTTTGCAGTTTCCGGTTTGCCCACAAAACCGTAAATATTCATGTAATCCGTTTCTTCTTTTACACTCACCAATTTTGCTGAATAATTATTTCCCAACACCTGGATAATTCTCTGTTTCAATGAACCTTTTTCCAAATGAAATACTTCCTGCCCATTTGAAGTAAGTGAAAAAAACAAAGAAGGAAATGCCAGGGCTACCCGGATAAATTCATCAACAATATGACGAAGCTCAGATGCATTGCTTTTCAAAAAATTTCTACGCGCTGGTACGTTAAAAAACAAATTTTTCATAGAAATATTAGTGCCTTCATCAGTTGCTACCGGCTCCTGGGTTATTACTTCACTATTTTCTATTTCTATAAATGTTCCGACAGATTCGCCGGTCTTTTTTGTTTTTAAAGTCACCTGTGCCACGCCCGCAATACTTGCCAGCGCTTCGCCTCGAAAGCCCATAGTTTTGATGTGAAAGAGATCATCAATGTTTTTTATTTTGGAAGTTGCATGTCGCTCAAAACTCATCCTGGCATCGGTTTCACTCATTCCTTTCCCATTGTCTATCACCTGAACCAAAGCTTTTCCGGCATCATTTACAAAGAGTTTAATTTCTGTAGCGCCTGCATCAACGGCGTTTTCAAGTAATTCTTTTACGGCACTCGCCGGTCGTTGAATCACCTCTCCGGCTGCTATCTGGTTAGCAATATTTTCGGGTAATAAATTAATAATATCAGCCACAATTCAGTTATTTTATCCGGGTAAAAATAACGTTTATTTTGGGGACGTTTGTTGCGAAGATTTCGGAAATATACAAATCGTTTATAGGCAAGTTTATTCAGAATTTAAAAAGATTATTTAGTTATACTTTGCAAGAGGTAAATTAGTGAGTTTTTTTAAGTTAAATAATTCGCTGTTTTGCCCTTGAGGTCGTGTGTCAATTGCCACTAACTTTAGTTAGTGGCAATTGTGGTCGGGTTTCCTGGCTTTAGCCAAAAGCTAAAAGGCCATAAATTGTAAAGAATCAATAGATTTTGGCTAAAGCCCTTAAAGATATTTCATCCATTCACGGGTTGAAACCCGTGGCAATTAAAATATCCTGGCCTTATACTTCAAACGGATAAATTTGTCAACTTTCCAGGTTAAATCATTCACGGTTTTGCCCCTTTCTGAGTATAAATGCCCCCGGATTGCGAACCTTTTCATTCTTCTTTCGGCTCATAACTCAATTCGCCATTTACAATTCTCGCCGGTGCCGTGAAGGGATGTTCTTCTTCTTTACCCAAACCCATTATGTGCATTACTTTCCAGGCATGAACTTTTAAATAATCTGAAACCATAGAGCGGTGACAGCGCCACCAAACAGCTTCTGAACACATATAAGCAGTTCGTTGTTTAATAGCTATCGTTTCGAGTTCTTTGATTCCTTCTTTAAAATCATTTGTTTCCATATAATCTGCATAACCGCGAAATGCAATATGCCGCCACGATGTATTTTTAGAATCGAGGGTCACTTTTCTTCTTCCACCTAATTTTTTCAAATGAATGTATTGGATATTATTTTTGGGTAAAGAAATTTCCAACGCTTCTTTATTAAAATGTGGAAAACGCCGCGAACCTGGGAAGCTCCTGATATCAACTAACGTTTTTATTTGAAATGAATATAGCAGTTCTAAAAATTCTTCAAGGCTTCGCGTAGAATGGCCGATGGTCCAAATAGTTCTATTTTGTATTACTTTCCCCAATGAATTTTTTTTAACCGTATTTCTTATCACAAATTAAATCTCCGCAAATACCTTGCTATATTTTAAAATTTATTCATTCGGTTACAGGTTGATTTTTTGAGTGCCTTATCAAAATAACAAGTACGCACAAAATCAAAAGTAAAGGTAATAATGGCAAGAATTCAGCTTCATGAAATTCCATCCATCCAGTAAAAATTACAGAAAATATATAGGTAAATAAAACCATTAGTTGTATTGTGATGCGGTCCTCGAGATTTTTGTTAACTGCTGGAGCCACAGTTGTACTCTTTATCTTTTTTGTAAATCCCTGCCTCAAACCCCCGATAATACTCATTCCTATGCTTGCCATGTTTCCGGTCATAAAAGTGGTGACAACCCCCGGGATATCCAGATGCCAGATAGCTGCGCTTTGTACGCTCATAGAAATAGCCGACAAAAGGATAGCAGCATAAAGAAATACGTTTTCGAGTGGCCCGTTATGTACCAGCCATATTATTGCAAGTGCGTCTATTATACTGCTTTCAATGGCAATAGCAACCGTAATATAATAGATCGGGTGCATTTCAAAATGTCGCGGTTTAAGCGGTGCGTTTAAAATTAGTTTTAACCATCTTTATTATTTTTCCCCATTGCCCATTCATCCTTATTACTTTGAGATTGAGCATGTTTTGGGCACCTTCA
>Ga0307372_10005021_pt1 | contig 20085 bp, 17 predicted proteins | sample OX1MG_FD_202533 | JGI IMG/M metagenome (GOLD analysis project Ga0307372, IMG submission 202533) | Soil microbial communities from Risofladan, Vaasa, Finland - OX-1 | ecosystem: Environmental > Terrestrial > Soil > Coastal area > Acid sulfate soil | place: Finland: Risofladan, Vaasa | collected...
GCAAGAGCCCTGGGCACGAGCGCATGCGCGGCATCGACCGCGCCCAACAGCAGCAGCGCCTCGACGCGTGTCGCGAGACGGTAGAATTCGTCGGCTTCGATCCCCGCGACAGTCGCCGGTTCTCGCTCCGCTGCGTCGAGCTCGTTCAGGATCCGTCGCGCGAGCGCTGCGGCGGCGGCGGCGTCTCCCGCCAAGAGGCGCAGGGTCGCCGCGTTGATGCCGGGATAATAGCCGCGCGTGCGCCGATAGATTTCGCCATAGCGCTCGGCCGCCACGCCGAAGGCGCGGCGCCGATCCGCCTCGTCGAGGGTGGCGAGCGCCTGGTCCTTCAGCAATCGGGCACGGAGCGCCGCGATGTCCTCGTGATCGGCTTCGGCCGCGGCGAGGCCGTACGCGTCATACTGGCGACACGCGAGTTCGGTCGCTCCGGCGCGCGCCAGGCACAGCACGGCACGATGCCTGAGCCAGAGATCGTGCGGGACCATCGCCAATCCCTGGGTCGCAATGTCGTAGGCCTTGAACAGCTCGCCCGCGCTCTCGAACGATTTGGCTTCTGCCAGCCAATCGCTCGCCGTGTGCCGCGATCGATCGGGTCCGTGCTCATCCTGCTGCATCGCAATCCCCGCCCCAGGCAGCGAAAATCACGACCCTTGACCAGGTCCGACCCGCCCGCCCTGCCGCACCCCTCATTGGGAGTATATCACCGCTCTCGTTAATAATGCCGCCGAGGCGGCAGCCGGGCGGTCGTGTATCGCGGCGAGCTGTGCGGAAGATCGCCAAGGCGGCGGCGAAAGACGAGCTCGAAAGGCGCTAATCGTTCGCCGCCTCAAGCTGCTGAGCCTTGAGCTCGATATGTTTCGCCAGGAGGCGGCGGCTTTGCCGTTCCTCGGCGCTGCCCCCGAGTTCGGCCCACCCTCGATACCATGCGGCCAGCGCTCGAAGCTGTTCAATCTCGCGACGGTGCTCGGCGAGCTTGTCCATGCCGCCCAGGCTGGGCGTCAACGCCGAGCCATACAATGCGATAGATCAATCGGGGCGGCGGCCCGCCGGCGAACGGCAGCGGGTCGAGGGCTCAGGCGGGCTCGGCGGGCACCGATCCCGTCCGCCCCCCCCAGGCCTGCAGCAGTTCGATGGGGAACGGGAAGACGATGGTCGAGCTTTTCTCGCCCGCGATGTCGAACAGCGTCGCGAGATAGCGGAGCTGCATCGCCTGCGGCACCGGTTGCAGAATCTGCGCCGCCTCGAGCAGCTTTTGCGCCGCCTGCTCCTCGCCCAGGGCGTTGATGACCTTGGCACGGCGCGAGCGCTCGGCCTCGGCCTGCCGGGCGATCGCGCGGACCATGCTTTCTTCGAGGTCGATGCGCTTGATCTCGACGTTCGAGACCTTGATTCCCCAGCCCTCGGTCTGCTTGTCGAGCGCATCCTGAATATCGGCGTTGAGCTTGTCGCGCTCGGCCAGCATCTCGTCGAGTTCGTGCTTGCCCAACACCGAGCGCAGCGTGGTCTGGGACAGCTGGCTCGTCGCTTCCATGTAGTTGTTCACCTGGATGACCGCGCGCTCGGCGTCGACGACGCGGAAGTAGATGACGGCGCTGACCTTGACCGAGACATTGTCCCGCGAGATCACGTCCTGCGGCGGCACTTCGACGACGACGATGCGCAAGTCGACGCGGACCACCTGCTGCACCAGCGGCACGATCAGGACGAGGCCCGGTCCCTTGGTCCCCGTATAGCGGCCGAGCGTGAACATGACGCCGCGCTCGTACTCGCGGAAGATGCGGATCGCCGAGCTCAGGAACAGCACGGCGAAAATCGCGACGATGACGACGATCGAGATGCCGGTAATCATGGTCATGCCTCCCCTTGGCGGTGACGGGATCTTCTAGCGTTGCGGCTCGACGGTCAGGACCAGGCCGTCGCGGCCGACGACCTTGATGCGCGTCCGCGGCGGCACCGGCTGCCGGGCGCGTGCCTGCCAGAGCTCGCCCTCGACCCGGACCCTGCCGGCCGGACCGTCCCATGAGACGACCTCGCCCGCGGCGCCGATCAGCGCCTCGCCCCCCGTCACCACCGGCCGGCGCCGCGACCGGAGCAGCATGGCGAGGACCAGAAAGAAGAATCCGGCGGTGATGACGGTGGCGGCGACCACGACCGAGATCGACAGCCCGAACCCCGGCGCGTTGCCGTGGAACATCAGGACGGATCCGAACACGAACGCGACGATGCCGCCGACCCCGAGCACGCCGAACGTGCCGATGAAGGCCTCGGCCACCATGAGGGCGATGCCGAGCAGAACGAGACCGGCACCGGCATAATCGATCGGCAGCAGGTTGAGCGCGAACAGCGCGACGAGCAGGCTGATCGCGCCGATCAGTCCCGGCAGAACGGCGCCCGGGCTCATGAGTTCGAAGATCAACCCATAGGCGCCGAGCAGCATCAGCAGATAGGCGATATTGGGATCGGTGACGACCGCGAGCAGCCGTGTGCGCCAGTCGGGGGCGATCGTGACGATGTCGAGGCCGGCAGTCGCAAGGCGCTCCGGCTTGCCGGCCACGGTCACGGTCCGCCCATCGATCTGGCGGAGCAGGTCGGGCACATCCGTGGCGATCACGTCGATGACGTGCAGCGTGAGGGCATCGGCGGCCGGCAGGCTCGCCGCACTGCGCACGGCCGCCTCCGCCCAATCCGCGTTGCGACCGTTGAGCTCGGCAAGGCTGCGGATATAGGCGACGGAATCATTGAGGATCTTGCGGGTCTCGGTGTCCTCCGGCGCGGCGCCGGCGGGTTCGCCGGGCTTGCCCGCACCCGCGTTCTTGTTGCCGCCGCCTGGCGCGGGCGCTGGCGGCGGCCCGGCGGGCGCGAGCGGCAGCCCTTGCAGTTGAACCGGCGTCGCGGCGCCGAGATTGGTCCCGGGCGCCATGGCGGCGATGGCGCAGGCATAGGCGATATAGGTGCCGGCGCTGGCCGCGCGGGCGCCGCTCGGGGCGACATAGGCCGCGACCGGCACCGGCGTGGCGAGAATGGCGCGAATGATCGCGCGCATCGAGGTCTCGAGCCCGCCCGGCGTATCGATGCGCAGGATGACGAGGCCGGTGTCGCGCGGTCGCACCGCCGCAAGCTCGCGCCCGACATAATCGGCGACCGCGGGCCCGATCGCGCCGTCGATCTCGAGCACGACCGCCCGCCGATCCGCCGCCGCGGATGGCATCGCCAGTGCTGCCGCCAGGACGACGGCGAGCACGACGACGGCGTACCACCGCGGGCGCTGGTCCACGCGGGGTTATCCGGCCCCGGGTTCGATCGCGGGCGGATCGCTTCCGGTGACGAGCAAGGCCGCTTGCATGGCAATCTCCTGGTCGAAGTCTACCGCGCCGCCATCGAGTGTCGACATCGATGCGTCCCGCGTCCTTGATGCGGATCAAGGCGGGCGGCCGCTCGGCGCGATAGGAGAGGTGATCCGCGGCAAGACCGCGGTGCCGCCTCGCGCGAGCATGAACTTTTTGTCATTCGGCATGGCCGCGTGATCGACCCATGTCATGGCGGCAGGCGCCACCGGCTAACCGGCGTAACGCTGTCGATCAACGGCGGCACGTGCATGCCATAGGCGGTGCCGCCAATCCGAGGAGACTTTGTCATGAGCCAACCCATCGTTGTCCTCTGCGCGCCGGTTCGCACGGCCATCGGCACCTACAAGGGCGCACTGAAGGATGTCCCGGCCCCCGATCTTGGCGCGGTGGTCATCGGAGAGACGTTGAAGCGGGCGAAACTCGATGCGGCGAAAGTCGAAACGATCGTCATGGGGCATGTCATACAGGCGGGCGCCAAGATGAACCCGGCGCGCCAGGCGGCGGTCAAGGCGGGCGTTCCGGTGACGGTGCCGGCCATGACCGTCAATCGCGTGTGCGGTTCCGGCGCCCAGGCGATGGCAAGCGTCGCGCAGGAGGTCATGCTCGGTTTCGCGCGGTGCGGCGTCGCGGGCGGCATGGAGAACATGGACCAGGCGCCCTACCTCCTGTCCGGCGGTCGTTGGGGCTATCGCATGGGCGATGCCGAAATCTACGACAGCATGCTGCGGGACGGCCTGAACGACGCTTTCTGCGACAAGCATTCCGGCTGGGTCACGGAGGATCTCGTCGCGAAATTTCAAATCACGCGCGAGGCGCAGGACCGGTGGGCCTGCCGCTCGCAGACCCGCTTCAGCGCGGCGCAAGCCGCGGGGAAATTCAAGCCGGAGATCGTCGCGGTCAAAGTGCCAAGCCATAAGGGTCCGGCCGCGTTCGCGAACGATGAGCACAATCGGCCGGATACGACGCTCGAAACCCTGGCCAAGCTCAAGCCGGTGTTCCGCAAGGACGGGACCATCACCGCCGGGAACGCGCCCGGGCTCAACAGCGGCGCCGCTGCCATGATCGTGGCCGATGCCGCGTGGGCGGAAAAGCAGGGCCTCGAGCCGATGGCGCGCCTCGTCTCGTTCGGCGTCGGCGCGGTCGAGCCGGGCATGTTCGGCCTGGGACCGGTGCCGGCCGTGCGCCAGGCCCTGACGCGCGCCGGCTGGAAGATCGGCGACCTCGAGCGTGTCGAAATCAACGAGGCGTTCGCCGCCATCGCATTGGCGCTGATCCAGGAGCTTGGCCTCGCCGAAGACATCGTCAATGTCGAGGGCGGTGCCGTGGCGCACGGTCATCCCATCGGCGCGACCGGCGCCGTGCTGGCGACGCGGCTGATGCACGCGATGCGCCGCGACGGTATTCGGCGTGGCCTCGTCACCATGTGCATTGGCGGCGGCCAGGGCATTGCGCTCGCACTCGAAAGCATCCGCTGACGAGGCCATGAAACCGAGCCTCGCAGCGCGTGTGGCGCGCAACTTGTTGCCATAACCATGGAGTGACGCTCATGGCCACAACATCGCCTCATGAAGCGGAGGAGCGGCGGCTCGCCCAATTGGGCGAGCGCATCGTCGCGCTGAAGCGCCAACTCGCCGCCGACAGCCGATCCGACAAATCGGCCGAGATCGCGGCGCTGGAGCAGCGTCATGGCGACCTGACGGCCCGCCTGCACGCGCTCCATCTCGAGGGACCGAGCTTCCGCAGCGAGACCAAGGCTGCGCTCGTCCGGGTTGCCGACGATGTTTCCGCGAGCCTCGACGAATGGGTGTCGTGGGTCGATTCCGGTTACGCCGCGGATCGCCAGCCTTCCGACAAAGCGCCGCGGCGCCAAGGGTGAGCGGCCGCCTTGTCACAACCGCCTGCGATCAGCGCCGCCGCAGGGATGTCATGGAATCTTTGCGGCGGACAGGAAAGCCGGCGGCCCTTGCCTTACGCAGCGAGGATCGGATTGTGCGCCGCCTGCCAGCTGGTCTGGAGCGCGCCGACCGCGCCGCCGCCGATCGGCGCGGTCCCGTTCATCTCCCAGACGGAAATCGCGCCAGTCTGGGTGTTCTGCCACAAGATGTCCGACTTGCCATCGCCGTTGTAATCGCCGATGCCCGCAACCTGCCAAGCGGTCGACGGCGCATTGGCGATGGGGCCGCCGCCGATGATGGCGGTCCCGTTCATCTCCCAGATCGACGCGGCGCCCGTCTGCGTGTTCCGCCACAGAATGTCGGTCGTGCCGCCGCCGTTGAAATCGCCGAGACCGGCGATCTGCCATGGCGCCGACGGCGCGGCGATGGCGCCGCCGCCGATCACGCTCGTGCCGCTCATCTCCCACAGCCCCAACTGCCCGGTGCTCGTGTTCTGCCACAGGATGTCCGCCATCCCGTCGCCGTTGAAGTCAGCGACCCCTGCGACCTTCCAGCTCGGCGGCGGGGCGCCGGCGAGCGGGCCGCCGCCGATGACGCCGGTGCCGTTCATCTCCCAGATCGACGCGGCGCCGGTCTGCGAATTCCGCCACAAGACGTCCGTCTTGCCGTCGCCGTTGAAGTCGCCCAGGCCGGCGACCTGCCATGATGCGGGCGGCGCCGCGAGCGGGCCGCCGCCGATCACGCTCGTCCCGTTCATCTCCCACAGCGCCAAGGCGCCGCTGGCCGTGTTCTGCCACAGGATGTCGGCCGTCCCGTCGCCGTTGAAATCGCCGACGCCCGCGATCTGCCACTGCGGCGACGGCGCCGAGAGCGGGCCGCCGCCGATGACGGTGCTGCCGCTCATCTCCCACAGCGACGTGGCGCCGGCCGACGCGTTCCGCCATAAGATGTCCGACATGCCGTCGCCGTTGAAATCCGACGCGACGCGCGCGGGAGGCGACGATTGCGGCGCCGCCGTCGCGGTGATCGGCGTCCAGCCGAGCGCGTTCATCAGCGTAAGGTCGGCCGACGTCACCGGGTCCACGACGCCGGAATTGGTGAAGGCGAGAAACGCGTTGTTGCCGACACTGCCGGCCCAGTCGCCGAAATCGCCGCCCGGATTGGTGTTGAAGTTGCCGAGATTCGTGACGCCGCCGTCGATGGAGAAATAGCTGGTCTTGGTTCCGCTGAAGCTGCGGACGCCGGGGGCGGAATAGTGAAACAGGTCCAGCGGCTCGAAGCTGCTCCACGACCCGTCCATCATCTGCCGGCCGAGCACCTCGGAGATCTCGTGCGTCGCGACGCCGAAGAAGTCGAATGCACCGGGGCTCACCCCGTCGCTGTTGTTGTAGTCGAAAGCGAGGCCGCTGCTGAATCCGACGTAACCGTCGAGACCCTGCGACGACGCGGCGAGCCCCAGCGCCTCGGCCTCGGCGGTGGTGACCCAGAACTGGCCGCCATTGGTCGGGTCGGTGGCCGGCACGTCGGCCGCCGCGGTCGGGTCGGCGCGCAAGGCGGCGGCCAATTGCGAAAAGCTGTAGTTGTAGAGATACGTCTCGCTCTCGCCGAGCGCGCCGCCGCCCATCGACGATCCGTTGATCTCGCCGTAGCCGACATCGATGTTGATCGTGACCGGATTGGAAAAATTGTCTTCGAAGAACTGCGCGGCGGCGGTGACGGCGGTCTTGAACGCTGCGGGGGCGCTATTCGCGCTCGAGTCGAAGGTCAGGTTGATGACGAGATGCTGAGCGGCACCGGACCCGCCCGACGTTCCCGTCCCGGCCGAACCGCCGCCGCTCGATCCGGTGCCGCCCGAACCGCTCTGCGCGAGCGTCACAACGCCGGCATCGTCTTGAACGTCGGTGATGGCCGGGATGGCGGCGCCGGGCGCCGCTGCGCCGGGACCGGTCCCCGGCTGCGAGAGCGGGTCCTGCGCGCCGCCTGAGCCGTCGGGCGCCATGAGGGACCCGGGCCTGGTGTCGGCGGCGAAGCTTGGGTTCGATGGGGCGAAAGCGGCGGTGCCGGGGGCCTGGCCCGCCATCGGAGCGGACGGAAATCCTGCCGGCTCCTGGCCGTCGCTCAAGCTGGCGGGGGTCGTCCCGGTGCCGGAGAGGCGCTGCTGCGGCGCGGTCTGACCGAAGCCGCCGCCGGCGGCTCCGCGCGGGCCGGGGGAAGACGCTGCGCCGCCGGTGCCGATGCTGCCGTCGTCCGATTGATAGCTTGTGCCCGCCGCATCGGACGGCGCGCCGCCGCCACCCACGGTTGCCATGTCGAAGCTGCCGCCCGCGACATCGTTGGTCGCGAGCGCAAAATAAGGCTTCGCGCTTTCTTCGCCGGCGGCGGACATTGCCATGACACTCTTGGATCGATCGCCCGTGCTGCGGCACCTTCGATCCTTGGACTTACCAACGGTTTAACATTTCTTAGAGCTTTACGCATTAGTCGCGTCGAGAATTTATCGAATTTGACTGTACAATTGTCTCCGGCCGCCGCGCCTTTCTCGTACCGCAAGCCAGGAATCTTGACCGGCGCGCCGCGCTAGGACGGCTGGGGCGCGAGCTGCGGCTCGAGCACCGGCCGGGGATCCTGCGTGAAGCCGATCGCCACCACCATGACGACGCTCGCGGCGACGAAGAACCAGCCCAGCGCCGGATAGCCATAGCCGCCCGCGATCGAGCCGGCGACGAAGCCGGCGATGCCCGCGACGAGATGGCCCATGCCGCTGACCGCGCCGGAATGGACGCCGAGATGCTCGGCCCGGGCGAAGTCCTGCGCGTAGGCGACGCCGATCGGATAGAAGGTCCCGTTCGCGGCCTGAAAGATCGCGGTGAGGATCGCCGCCGAGAGGAACGTCTGCGGCAGGACGAAGAGCGGCGCCGCCATGACCAGCGCGACGCAGCCGAAAATGAGGAGCGAGCGGCGCCGGCCGATATGGTCCGAGAGATAGCCCGCGACGAAGCTGAAGGCGAAGGAGGACCAGCCCCCGATCGCAGCCACGTCGACGGCCATGCCGAACGAGAAGTGCTGCCGCGTCCGCAGATAGGTCACGAGAATGGCCAGGAAGCCGTATTGCGTCAGGCCCCAGAACATCATGGTGATGAGCAGCAGGATCATGTTGCGGTTGAAGAGCCACGCGGTCCGCGACGCCTCATGCACCACCGCCGGCGGCGGCAGCGCGTGAAGCCGCGTGTCGTAGATCCGGCTGCGACCCCGGCCGACCAGATAGATGGCCGCCGCCAGCGCCAGCCCGAACGCGCCATAGGCGATGAACGGCGTCTGCCACTGATGCGTCGCTTGGAACATGTCCTTGGTCAGGATCGGGTTCACCGCGACGCCGATCGTGAACAATCCGGCGAGCGAGCCGCACAGCAGGCCGCGGCGCTTGCCGTAGACGCCGCCGACGAAGGCGAAATAGGCGGGGATGAACATCGCCTGTCCGATGCCGAGCAGGATGCGCATCAGGTAGAGGGTCGGCAGCGTCGTCGCCGTCGCGGTCAGGATGCTGAAGGTCGAATAGAGCGCGACGCCGAGGGCGAGCGTTCCCATCCGGCTCCAGCGATCGGAGAGCCGGCCCCAGATCAGCTCGAAGACGCCGTCGCCCAGCAGCGTCGCGGTCGAGATCAATCCGGCCGCGCCGAGACTGGCGATGCCGATGCCATGCATCACCTCCTTGAGGATGATGACGATATCGAGCCGGGTCGGCGCGAGCAGCGCGAACCCGATGGCGACCAGAAGGACGGCCAAGCCGAGATGCGCCTTGCGCGATGCCGTGAGCGGCTGTGCGGAAGAAGTGACTGGTTCCATGGTCGCCTCGTCGTTAAGAGCGCCGCCGCGCGGCGCGGTGGATCAGATGCGCGACAGTTCCCGAGCAATCCAGGTGACGATCGTCGGGAAAAGGCTCGGGTCGTGGCCCATGTGGCCGCCCGGAAAGAACCGGGCGGATTTGGCGCCGCCGTGCCGCAGCAGCAAATACATGTCCTCGATCGGGAAGATCGAATCGTCGACGCCGTTGACGCACAGGAGCGGCGCCGAAGGCCGGTCGAGCACGCCCTGGTCGAGCAGCGACAGGCGCGGCGCGTAGTCGAGCCATTCGGCGGCGGTCGTGCGGCCGAACGCGCTGGCGAGCGTTTCGGCCAGCTCGAACGGATACTCGCCGCGCGCGGCGCGCGCGATCCAATCGGGGGCGAAGGCGAAATGCGCCGGACCGCCATGGGTCACGGCGGCGGCGATGCGGTCGCGATGGGTGTGCGCGAGCTTCGCCGCCCAGTATCCGCCGGTGCTCGCGCCGACGACGGCGATGCGCCGCGCGTCGAGCCCCGGCTCGGCCGCGATCCAATCGAATATGCCGTTCCACAGCTCCTCGCCGGTCTCGGAGCCGGGGATCGGCGCATCGCCGACGCCGGGCATGTCGACCGCCAGCACGGCCAGGCCCGCCGCCAGATAGGGCTCGGGCCGGCGGTCCTCCTTGAACGAATCGATGCCGCCCCACTGCACCACGACCGGCAGCGTTCCCGCGCGCAGCGGCCGATGGAGATAGCCCACGATCGTCGCGCCGCTGGCCTGGGCGCCGACATAGGGCATCGCGACGCGGGCGACGCCGGGCTCGGCCAGCGCGGCCGCCTTGAAATACGCCTCCTGCGAGCGGCGATAGGCGAGCCGCTTCGCCGGCGAATTGGGCGCGGGATAGCGGGCGACGCGGAAGAGGCCGAAGGCGGCGCGATATTCGCGGCGCGCGGATTCCCTGTCGCCGGCGTCCTCGGCCGCGAGCCCCGCGGCGAAATGCGGCTCGGCCGCCGCGCTGAATGCCTGGGCCCAGCGCTCGCGGTCGAGCGTGCCGAGCCGGTCGAGCACCGCATGCGCCTCGGCCGCCGGCACGTAGTCCATCGGATTGCGCGCGTGGCGGGCGCGCTCCATGAGAATGTCGCGGACTTCGCCGTAGGTCCGGACATAGAGCGCCGGCTCGCTTTGGCCCACCATGGCAGCCCGATCCTCCCCGAGCGCCGCTCTTCTCTATTATTGGCGCGCCCATGATCGTCATACGCCGGCCGGGGCCGAAAGCCAAGGCGCTCGATGCGGGACCGGGTCCGGTGGCGCGGCCGCCCGCGCGGGCGGCCTCAGGCGGCGCGGCGGTAGGGGACGGTCAGCGCGACCGGCGCGGTCTGCCGCCCGACCAGGCCCGCGACCGCGAAGAACGCCAGCAGATAAGGCATCATCACCAGCAGCGCGGTCGGCAGCGGAATGCCCATGTCCGGCAATTGGAATTGCAGCGCCGTCGCCGCGCCGAACAGCAGGCACGCGCCGAAGGCGCGGCCGACGCGCCAATTGCCGAAGATCACGGCGGCGATGGCGAGATAGCCCGCGCCGTTGGTCATGCCTTCGGTGAAGGTGTTGATGTCGCCGATCGAGAGATACGTCCCGGCCAGTGCCGACATGAACCCGGCGAACAGCACGACGCCATAGCGCACCCGCACGATCGACAGCCCCGCCTTGTCGACGCTGCGCGGATCGGCGCCGGCGGCGCGGACGACCAGCCCGATCGCGGTGTAGCGCACCACCCAGGCCGTGACCGCCACCAGCGCCAGCGCGAGATAGACCACCCAGACCTGCTGGAACACCGCGCCGCCGAACACCGGGATGTGGCCCAGGAGCGGCGGGCTCCATTGCGGGAAGCCGGGGATGAGATCGCGCGAGCGCTCGCCGAAAATCTCGCGATAGGCGAGCGTGGTGCTGCCGAGCGCAAGAATGTTGATGCCGAGCCCGGTGACGACCTGATTGGCCCGGAGCGTGACGCTGAGGAACGCCTGCAGCAGCGCCACCGGCATCACGGCGATGATGCCGCAGGCGAGCCCGATCATCGGTTCGCCCGTCGCCCACGCGCCGAGCGCGCCGGCAAAGGCCGCGGTCAGCATCATGCCCTCGATGCTCATGTTGAGCACGCCCGCCATCTCGCTCACCAGCTCGCCGGTGGCGCCCAGCATCAGCGGCACCGCCAGCCTGAGCGTCGAGCCAAGGAACACGGCCAGAAGCTGCCACCTCATCGCGTCACCTTGCGCCGGTCGAGCCAGAACGCCATCGCCGCCAGCGTCACCACGATCAGCCCCTGGATCACCATCACGATGGCGCTCGGCACGCGGGCCACCATCTCCATGTTGATGCCGCCGGACCGCAGAAAGCCGAACAACAGCGCGCCGGCGACGACGCCCGCCGCCGAGCCGCGCGCGAGCAGCCCGATGACGAGACCGTCGAAGCCGTAGCCCGACGAGAACCCGGCCTTGAGCAGGTACTGGTCGCCTTGCAGCATCACCGCCCCGGCGAGCCCGCCGAAGCCGCCGGCGATCGCCATCGCGGCGACGACGAGCGCGGCGCGCGGAATGCCGGCGCGGCGCGACGCCAGCTCGTTGAGGCCGATCGCGCGAAGCTGCCAGCCGAACACGCTGCGCGCCAGGATCACCCACACGGCGATCACCAGGATCACGGTCACGGGCAGGCCGATATTGAGCGGCACCGACGGATCGCCCGACAGCAGCGGCAGCCGGGTGGGATTGGCGATCTCGAGCGATTCCGGCAGCGTCGCCGTGGTGGTCATCGGCCGGCGCAGCAGCGCGCTCGACTCGACGCACCAATAGACCAGCCAGATGCCGATGAAGGTCAGCAGCAGCGTGCTGATCACCTCGTTGGTGCCGGCCTTCACCTTGAGCACGCCGGCGAGCGCGCCCCAGGCGGCGCCGGCCACCGTCGCCGCCAGCGCCGGCACGATGAAGGCGAGACCCAGCGGCAAGCCCTTGACGCCGCCGTAAAGCGCCACCGCGGTCGCGGCGATGCCGCCCACCGCGATCTGGCCCTCGCCGCCGACATTGGTGAGATTGGCCCGCGCGGCGACGATGAAGCCGAGCCCGACCAGCGTATAGACGACCGAGCGGTTGATCGAGGCGGCGATCACATAGCCCGAACCGAACGCGCCGTTGATGAAGGCGCCGATGGCGTCGCCGACCGACACGCCGGTCAAGGCGATGAGGACGAGCCCGAACAGCAGCGTCAGCAGGACGGTGGCGACCGGAATCGTCACCCCGGCCGAGGGCATCCACAGGCGCGGCGCGCGCGCGGATTCGCTCGCGGCGCTCATGCGGCGCTGCCCGACATCATCGCGCCGATCGCCTCGCGCTCGCGCGGATGCGCCGCCCGCTCGCCCATGATCCGGCCGCGATAGAGCACGACGATGCGGTCCGCGACCGCGATCAGCTCGTCGAGCTCGGACGAGATCAGCAGCACCCCGGCGCCGGTCGTGCACACGGCGCGGATGTGCTTGTAGATCGCCTCGACCGCGCCGACATCGAGGCCGCGCGTCGGCTGCGCCGCGAGGAGAAAGACGAGATTGTCGAGGGTCAGCTCGCGCGCCAGCACCGCCTTCTGCTGGTTGCCGCCGGACAGGCTGCCGAAGCTCGCGTCCGGCCCGGCGGCGCGGACGTCGAACCGCTCCATCATCTCGCGCGCCTGGCGCCGCATGCGGTCGCGGTCGATCAGGCCGCGCCGCGCGAAGCCGCCGATGCGGTTGAGATAGATGTTCTCGGCGACGCTCATCTCGGCGATGCAGCCGACGGCGTGCCGGTCCTCGGGGATGACGCCCACGCCGAGCGCGGTGATCTCGGCGGGCGAGCGGTTGGTCATCTCGCTGCCGTCGACGAAGACGCGGCCGCGCGTCGGCCGCATCAGCCCGGCGAGGATGGCGCCGAGCTCGGTCTGGCCGTTGCCCTCGACGCCGGCGAGCCCGACGATCTCGCCGCGGCCGACAGTGAGCGTAAGCGCGTCGAGCCGCACCGTCCCGACATGGTCCTCGACCGTCAGCCCGTCGATCTGCAGCGCGTCGATGCGCCGGTCGGGGTGATGGGCGGCGTCCGGCGTCGCCGGCTCGTCCGACTCCATGCCGGCGAGGCTCGAGGCGAGCGCGGTGTCGAGCGTGTCGAGATCGCGCTGGATCATTGCGCGCACGAGGCGGTCGATGTCCTCGGCGGGTTGCTCCGATGTCGCGACCGACCTGCCGCCGCGCAGCACCGTCACCCGATCGGCGACGCGCTTGACCTCGGCGAGCTTGTGGGTGACGAGCACGACGCCGCAGCCGCCATCGGCGACGCGGCGGCACACCGCGAGGAACGACTCGATCTCGCCCGGCGGCAGCACCGCCGTCGGCTCGTCCAGCACCAGGAGCCGCGGCTCGCGCACCAGGCATTTGACGATCTCGACGCGCTGGCGCTCGCCGACCGAGAGATCGCCGACAAGCGCATACGGATCGAGCGGCAGCCCGTAAGCCGCGGCGGTCGCCGCGAGCTTCTCGGCATAGGCGGCGCGGCGGAGCACGCCGCGCTCGCGCCCGAGCAGCAGGTTGTCGACCACGGTGAAGGTGGGGATCAGGCTGAAATGCTGATGCACCATGGCGATGCCGGCGGCGAGCGCGGCGGCCGGACCGCTCGGCCGGTAGGGCGCGCCGGCGAGCAGCATCTCGCCGCCGTCGGGGACGTAAAGGCCGAAGATCAGGTTGCACAGCGTCGATTTCCCGGCGCCGTTCTCGCCGAGGAGGCAATGGATCTCGCCGGCGCCGATCTCGAGCGTGACGTTGTCGAGCGCAAGCACCGCGCCGAAGCGCTTGGTGGCGCCGCGCAGCGCGAGGACCGGCGGCGGCATGGGCGCGGCGGCTTGCGCCAGCGTCTCGCGCCCGCTCCGCGCGGTCGCCGGAAGTGCGCTCACCCTTCGAGCACCTTGATCTTGCCGCCGAGGATCTCCTTCTTGATCGCCGCCAGCTTGGCGTCCATCTCGGGCGTCGATTTGCAGATGATCATGTTCGATGCCTCGGGTCCCATGACGAGGCCGAACGGCTTGTAGCCCGCCTTCCACGTGCCGGCGAGGAACTGATCGATGGCATAGCTCACCTGAAAGCCGACCCCGGTGATCGAATAGGCGACATAGAGCGGGTCGGAGCCGCAGCGGTCGGTGTAGCTGCCGATGATGTGCGTGCCCTTCTCGCGCGCCGCCTGCTCGAGGCCGCGCAGGCCGAGATTGAGGATGTGATAGTGAATGTCGGCGCTCTGGGCGATGGCCGCGAGCGTCGCCTCCTTGGCCTTGACGACGTCGTCGAAATCGCCGGTATAGGCCTCGAAATATTTGATCTTGGGATTGATGTACCGGGCGCCCATGCCGAATTCCTTGCCGGCATTGACGATGGACGGGATCTCGAGCCCGCCCACATAGCTGACCGCGCCGGTCTTCGACAGCATGGCCGCGGCGGCGCCGGCGAGGAACGCGACCTCCGCCTGCTTCACGTCGTATTCGGCGACGTTCGGCGGATGAGGTGCCTTGTTGCCGCCGACGATCGAGAATTTCACCTTGGGAAAGCGCGGCGCGACGTTGAGCACGGCCGCCTGGGTCTGGCCGCCGACGCCAATCACCAGCGCGTTCCCCGCCGCGAGATTGGTGAGCGCCTGCTCCATGTCGGCGTAGTTGATGTTCTCGATCATCTGCACCTTGATGCGGCCGCCGTATTTCTTTTCCGAGGCGGTCATCCCGTCATAGCCCGACTCCATCCAGCCCTTGTCGGACTTCGAGCCCGGGATCAGGACGCCCACCCCGGCCGGCGCCGCCAACGCCGGACGGAGCGGCGCCAGCGATGCCCCTGTCAGCGCCGCCACGCCGACGGCCCCCTGCAGTACGACGCGACGCGATAACACGGCCATCCGAACCTCCTCGATCCTTGCTTGCTTTTCGCAGGGGCGACGATGCCCGCTCCGGTCTAAGCATCATGCGTGCCACGGCGTGCGCGCACTGCCAGAGCGGCCGCGACACCCGGCCGGCGGCGGCTGTGACAAAAAAATGCCGTGACTTCGGGCGCGCTGCACAGTTTTTGGGCGGCGGGCGCCACGGCCGGGTCGGGGCGACCGCCGCCGGGCGCTGGCGCGGTTCTTGCGGGAGCGGTCTGCGAACCCGCGCCGCGAAGGAGGGCCATGTGACGGCGTCATCATCCCCGAAGGAGCGTCCGCTGCACGAACTGGGCCGCGGCCGCCAGTACCGTTGGCGTGCCGATGAGGCGCGCGTCGACATGGCGATGGCGCCGCCGCCGCCCCGGCCCGTCACCATCGCCGCCGAGCCGCAATCGGTGACGGTCGATCTCGAGCGCACGGCGATGCTCGTGATCGACATGCAGAACGATTTCTGCGCCAAGGGCGGCTGGGTCGATCATCTCGGTGTCGATGTCGCGCCCGAGCGCGCGCCGATCGCGCCGCTGCGGCGGCTGCTGCCGCTGCTACGGACGGCGCTTGTCCCGATCGTCTGGGTCAATTGGGGCAACCGCCCCGATCTCATGAACATGCCGCCCAACCAGATCCACCTCTTCAAGCCGACCGGCAGCGGCATCGGCCTCGGCGAGGCGCTGCCGGGATCGGGCGCGCCTGTGCTGGAAAAGGACAGCTGGGCCGCGGCCGTCGTCGACGAACTCGCGATCGAGCCGGGCGACATTCGCGTCGACAAGCATCGCATCAGCGGGTTCTGGGACACCCCGCTCGATTCCATCCTGCGCAATCTCGGCTGCCGCTCGCTGTTCTTCGCCGGCGTCAACACCGATCAATGCGTGCTGCATTCGCTGACCGACGCCAATTTCCTCGGCTATGGCTGCATCCTGCTGAGCGATTGCTGCGGCACGACGTCGCCCGCGTTCTGCACCGAGGCGACGCTGTGGAACGTCAAGAAATGCTTCGGCTTCGTCGCCTCGTCCGCTGCCGTCGTCGCGGCGGTCGCGGCGGCGGGTTCGTGATCGCATGCGCCGCGCGGCAACGGTCGCCCTTTTCCGGCGCCGGGAGTTTCGCGGCAATCGCGCCGGTGAGAGCGGTGACCGGCATATTTCAGGGCATCCTGCTTTTCTTTCTGCTCGCCTGCGACATCCTCATCCTGTTCCGCGTCAAGTTTTTGCGGCCGCTTGCGGCGCGTCTCGGCGCCGCGGAATGATGTTCTTCCTGACCGCCTTTTTCGTCAGGGTCATGGCCGAGGCGACGCCGTTCCTGCTCGCGGGCGGATCGCGCCGCGGCCTCAGGGCGCCGCGGCGCCGGTCCAGAAGCCGCGTTGCAGCGCCGCGGATTCGTCCTCGAGCAGCGGGCCGATGATTTCGACCGCGCGCTGTCCGGCCGCGAAGACGGTGCGGCACGGCAGGTCGAGCGTCGGGTTCTCGGCATGCGCGCCGGTCGCCGCCTTGAGGCCGGTCTCGGCCTGGCCATAGACCAGGCGGCCGATCCCGGCCCAATAGATCGCACCCGAGCACATGGCGCAGGGCTCGGCGGAGCTGTAGCGCGTGCAGCCGGCGAGAAAGTCGGCGCCATAGCGACGCGACGCCAGCGACGCCAGGAGCCGCTCGGCATGCGCCGTCCTGTCGCCGCCCTCGGACGAAAAGCCGTTGCCCTGCTCCATCAGAACCGCTCCGTCCGGTCCGACCAGGATGGCGCCGAACGGATGATCGCCCCGGCTGCGCGCCGCCATCGCCACCGCGAAGGCGCGGCGCAGCAGGGCTTCGTGGTCGAGCCGCGGCAGCGGCATGGGGGGCTTTGGCATCGCAGAGTCCCGATCGTGCGATGATCATATCATCGCACGGGAATTCGGCACGGGAATCGCTGACGTCACCGTTGCCCGCCGGCTCACGCTGGCGATGCAACCCGCGGGCGGCGGCGGCGTAAGGAACGGAGGCTCGGCTATTTCGCCGTGGCGTGCTGCGGCGCCCACGCCGCCGCGGGCGGACGGCCGATCCGGTCCCACGTCGCCTGGTCGAGCCAGCCGGTCGGCTTGAGCCCGTTCTGCTTCTGGTATTTCATAATCGCCGCGATCGTCAGCGGACCGCCCTTGCCGTCGATCTTGCCCTTGTAGTCGCCAAGCTTCTTGAGCTTCCACTGCGCCCATTGCACGTGGGCCGCCTTGATGGCCGCGAGCGCGTCCACCGCCGCCGGGGTGGGCTTCGTCACGCCCTCGGTGCCGGGCGACATGGCGCGGGCGCCGGGGTCGAAGACGACGCTGCTGCCGAGCGCCAGCGCCACCACGAGCGCCGAGACGCCAATGAGACGGTTATTATTCATCGCTTCCTCCCGAAGCTCGAACGAGATAATTGTCTATAGACAACTCTTGCGGACGAGGCAAGTTCCCGCCGGCGCCGCGAGGCTAACGCGCGACCGTGACGGATGCCGGGGCAACGGTGGTCTCGCGGCGACCTTCGACCCACATCATCGTCAGCGCGGCGGCCGCGGCGATGAAGGACGGCACCGCGCCGAAGAGGAAGATCGACGACGTGGTCCAGTGCAGCGCGAGCATGAGGCCGCCGACGGTGGGCCCGACGATCGCGCCGATGCGGCCGATGCCGAGCGCCCAGCCGACGCCGGTGGCGCGGATATAGGTCGGATAATAGACCGCGGCGAGCGCGTTGGCGACGTTCTGGCCGGTGACGCTGCCGATGCCGGAGATGGCGGCGGCGGCGAGGATCAGCGGTACGGACGCCCCGACCGAGCCGATCGCCGCGATGCCGAGTCCGGACAGGACGAACAGCGGCAGCAGGAGCGAAACGCAGCTGCGGCGCTCGAGGATCGGTCCGGCCGCGATCGAGGCGATGACGCCGCTGCCCTGCTGCACCGAGATGATGACGACGGCCATCGAGATCGACAGACCGGCATCGTGCAGGAGCGTCGGCAGCCAGCTCGTGAGCAGGAACAGACCGAGGAGGTTCATGAAGAACATCATCCACAGCAGGACCGTGCCGGCGGCCCGGCCTTCGCGGAAGAGATGGCCGACGGTGAGCCCGCTGCGCTGTTCCTCGGCGATCGCGAAAGTGGTGCCTTGGGCGAAGCTCGCGCGCGGATTGATGCGCCGGAGGATGGCGGCGACCCGCTCCTGCGCGCGCCGCTTGAGGACGAGGTAGCGAATCGATTCCGGGAGCGTGAACACGAGGACGATCGCGAGCAGGATCGGCAGGATGCCGCCCAAAACGAAGACCGAAGGCCAGCCGTAACGCGGGATGAGCGCCGCCGCGAGGAATCCGCCGAGCGAGGCGCCGAGCGGAAAGCCGCAGAACATCACGACCGTCATCGCGGCGCGCTTGCGCGCCGGGAAATATTCGGAGGTAAGCGCGATCGCGTTCGCCATGCCGCCGCCCAGTCCCGCGTCGGTGAGGAAGCGCAGGATGCTGAGCGTCGACATCGTGCTCGCCTCGGCCGTCAACAGCGAGAAGACGCCGAACCAGAGCGAGGTGCCGACCAACAGCTTCTTGCGGCCGATCCAGTCGGCGAGCGGCGCGATCACGAGGCATCCGACGAGCAGGCCCAGGAGGCCGACGACGAAGGCGGGCGTGAAATCCTTGGGCGCCAGATGCCATTCGTGGATCACGGACGGCGCGACGAAGCCGATGCTTTGGGTGTCGAAGCCCTCGAGCGCCGCCGCCGCGGCGCACAGCACCAGCACGAGGATTTGCAGCCGGCTGATTCGCTGCTGGTTGATCCATTCCGTTACTTCGATCGTCTTCATCCTCGGCCTCGCTCCCACGGCCGATGCCCCTCGGCCTTGCCTGTTTTCTGCCACTGCGGCCCGCGCCGGTCCGAACGCCCTGCTTACCAAGCGCCGGCCGGATGCGTCCAGTTAAAATATTTTAAGTGAACCTGCCACCGCCGGATTCGCCGGCAGCGAGGCCACCGTCACCGTCGCGCCGCGGCCGGTCCGGTGCGGGCATGAAGCGAACGGGCGCCAATCCGCGGCCGCGCCGACGGCCGCTCGTGGCAATGACGCTTATGTCATCTCCCGGTCGCTTCGGCACGCAGGGCGACGATGGTTGCAACGGCAATGATGGTCCCGCCCCGGCGGCTCGCGCCTGCGGACATCATTAAATCTCTGTCATCCTGCTGGACGGCCGCGCGCGCAGTTGGCAAGACGCCGCTTGCGGCGCACATTGATGCCGCACGGGACATGTCCCTGTCACTGACGCCGAAGGCATCCCATGTCGAACCGATTGCCGCTGCCGGTTGCCGTCCTCCTCGGGGCGGCGCTGACCGTCATTCCGCTCCTCTGCTGCGATCCGGCCGAAGCGGGTACGGCCGCGGCCGCGGTGCCCCGGTCCGATCTCACCTTGATCGGCCGGGTCATGCGGCGCGTGGAGACGGACTATCTGCGCCCCGTCCAGGCCGATGCCCTCACCACGAATGCGCTCAAGGGGATGCTGAGCCGGCTCGACCCGCACTCGTCCTATCTCGATCCGCAGGAATACCGCGACGTGATGGCGGACATGCACGGCAAATTCGGCGGCATCGGCCTTCGGATGTCGGAAAAGGCCGGCGTGCCGATGGTGATATCGCCGATCGCCGGCACGCCCGCCGCGCGCGCGCATCTCGAGCCGGGCGATCTCATCACCGCGATCGACGGCCATGCGACCGACGGCATGGATCTCGAGCGCGCCGTCGATCGCCTGCGCGGCCGCCCGGGGACCAAGGTGACGCTCACGATCGCGCGTGAGAACGCGGCGCCGTTCGTCGTCACGCTGACGCGCCGCGTCATTCGCATCGCCACCGTGAAATCGAAGCTCGAGCCGAAGCGAGTCGGATACGTGCGTATCACCGAGTTCGGGGCCGCGACCCCGGCCGCGCTCAAGCACGCGATCATGGCGATGAAGCGCGACGCCGGCGGACATCTCGACGGCTTCGTCCTCGATCTCCGGGACGATCCCGGCGGGCTGCTCGATGCCGCGGTGGCCGTGGCGGGCGATTTCCTCGACGGCGGCACGGTGGTCACGACGCGCGGGCGCATGA
>Ga0307372_10005022_pt1 | contig 20084 bp, 20 predicted proteins | sample OX1MG_FD_202533 | JGI IMG/M metagenome (GOLD analysis project Ga0307372, IMG submission 202533) | Soil microbial communities from Risofladan, Vaasa, Finland - OX-1 | ecosystem: Environmental > Terrestrial > Soil > Coastal area > Acid sulfate soil | place: Finland: Risofladan, Vaasa | collected...
CCAGTGCATAACATGATCAAATGCTATCAGTTCTAGATGAAGATGATGTAAAAGAGTTGAAACTTCTTTCGTAGTATAATAACCTACAAACGTTTCTATTTCTCCCCACCCACTAAGTGCAGGTCCAAATTCCAGTAGTTTATCAACATCAACATTTGCTAATGTTGTTTCTTTATTTTCTACCAAATCAAAAATAAACAATCCATTTTTCTTTACATAATTTGATATATTTTTTATTGCATTCACAAATGTTGGGTATTGATGTTTTAATACCAAGGATGATAAAACCATATCAATTGGTCACATTCATCCTTGTTTTTATAAAATCAATCGACTTTACAGGAGTAGGATCAAGGCCTAGCATGATACTCTTGTATATAGTACAATAATCTAGCAAGTAAATCAGGCACATTATTTTGGATAATATTCCACCCGATACGGAAAAAATTTCATGGTATTCTATACCATTTGCCTTAAAGTAATCCTTGACAATTGACCACACTTGTTTTGTTTTTTCATAGTCATCCTTTCCTTGTAATAATATCGGATTTATGTTAGAATGACTTTCCCAGGACACAATACCATTATGGCATGCCTCAAGTATGTCTTCTGCTATTGCATGTGATTTTACATTTTCCTGATAAGAATTTTTAAATCTAATTGCTGCAGCCCTTAGCCCCCATGGATAATATATGATCGGAATTCCTTTTATCCACTTTGCCAGTTCCAAGGAAGGATTGTTAGTACCAAGATTTGAAGATGAAATTTTTTTAGACATCATTTCCAGATCATTGAGAGAATTGTTTATCTCGCTTATCGATATAGGTAATATTGAAGATAAAATTTTGAACATAGAATACAAGTAGACGGGCAATGAAGATCGTGGTGAGTTATAGATAGGAAGTTTTCTAAAATTTAGAATATATTTTTTACAGTATTCCTCAATCCTACCCCCCGATGAAAAAGCCACTATTTTAGCTGTAGTATTTTTTGCATTTTGTAGAACAGTTAGTGTTTCTAGTGTATTTCCAGATGCACTTATCACTATAACCATTGTCTTTGAGTCAAGGGTGCTTGGTAAATGATACCCTTTAGTTACATCTACATGAATTTTGGATTTGGATAAAATAGATGATAGTATATCACAAGCTGAGCCTGATCCTCCCATGCCAGCAAATATCACATGGTCAATATCTTCGAAATGAATTGGCTTATGATCTGTTTCAAAGGATTGTCTTGCCAACTCTGGCCATGCATCATAGACCTTGTACATTCCACTTTTGTCATATTTGTTCAGAGTATCAATATCAAACAATTATTGTTGTAAACATATGGTTGTAATATAACGATTTATGGTATTTTAGGATATAAGTAAGAAAAGAAATCAAAAAATGATCTCATGAATTTATCTTGTTTTTTCATCTGCACCGAGAATACATGTCTATGATCTGCTTGACGGCTCTTACAATGTAACATACATTGGCCATGGCAAGGTACGGAGCTCTCTTTTGAAGCACTTTGAAGATGGTACACATCTAATTGCAGAAGCACGTTTGTTTAGCGTAGAATACACGACCAGGGAAAAATCAGAACAACGATACAAAAAGGAACTTGCAAGGTATCACCAAAAGCATGAAAGATATCCCAAGTTTAACTAGATGACACAATTATCTAAATTCAATAAAGGTTTGGGTCCGGGGGTTCTCTTGCTAACAGTCAGTACGAGTCCGGGACATTTTGTGAAAATAAATTAACAGAAAGCGTGCAGTAAGCTAATCGGAGTAGCTACAAAACTCCTTTTCCTAATTTTTTTCCTATTTTTAATATTCAACCAGTATTTCTTTTCCGTCACGTATTCCATTTGGACGTTGAACCATTTTTGGGATATGTTCTATCTTGATTTTGTCTCCATTTCCTATATTTTTTATGATGTCGTCCATTATTTTTTTCAATAACATAAATCCAGATAGCTCTTTACCACGGTATTTGTGTTTTAAAAGACATTCCAAGGCACCATAAGAGATCTTAGTTACTCGGATATTGGATTTTTTTACCATGTTGGCAATTATGTAAGGAAGATCTTGAAGTTTTTCTTCAAGAGGGGAGATCCTAAACGGCTTTCCCCCGGCAGTTCTATTGAAGAGGTCAACTGGGGGTTCAGTCCTAAATACTAATACAAAGCAGATTTTGTTAAAATCCGTTGTTTCTGGTGAGGAAGGATCACCAATCAGGCTTAACAGGTCATCTGTTTTCATATCAAAAATATTATCTATCAAAACAGCCTTTTTTTGGCTATTATTGAGATGATTTCGTATTTTATCTCGTGTTATTTGGCTAGCATTATCTTTTAAAGTATCATATCCACATTTATCTAAAATTGCTTTGACTAGAGAGGTTTTTCCGCTTGCACTATCTCCGTATATCACTATCAGATCAGTTCTCCTTCCATCCCCTCTTGGGGGTTGCCATGATTGTATCAGTTGTAGTATAGATTCAACAGTTTTGCCATACGTAGAATTTGGATTGTAAATAATATCATCGATTTCTCTGGCATTTTTAAGTGAGATTTTTTTCATATTCAGTATTTTTCTAATGGCAATGTCCTTTTCGTTAACAAACTCTTGCTTGTAGAATTGGCTACGAGTAGGAAAACGTGATTCCAAATCTGTCAATCTGGCTATTTCGTTTACTTGTTTTTCCATCCCTATTGCACCCCCCAAGTTAGCAATTTCAAGTGATTCTCCAGCTGGCAATCCAGACAACAAGGCACATGCCATAAATGAGATAAACTCATATCCAGATCCTAGATGACTTACCTCTTTGTTGAGAGGGTTTTTAGGTACATAGAAAAAGCGTGCCGGATTATCATTTTTGCTCCGTTCTATTAGAAAAGCACCGTGTTGCCCCAAGGTAAAAACAAGCCAGTCAGTTTTGAATTTTTTTGCCAAAAGCAATTTCCCTATCTCAAAAGTGATTTTTTCAACGTCAGTGGGTCGAAGGGTGGTTTTTCCTCCTAGTTCAGATTTAAGTTCCATCATTTTTTCAGTTCCAATTATCATTCCTATATCATCCTCGTTGTACCTAAGGATGGAAATATTACGATTCAGTTTCTCTTCTACATAACATTCCCACTCCAATCTAGGATTAATAATCACTTTTGTTTTGTGATTTACTTTAGAGAGAATTTCTCTGATCCTTTTTCCGTCTAGCAGTCCTCTGTTAGCATCACGTATGATAAGCAAGTCAGAAGTGGGAAGATATTTTTTGATCTTTTTCATGACTTTATCCCATTCCTGTTCTGAAATTTTTCTAGGATCTTCATAATCCAACCTGAACACAGCAGATTCTCGTTCAGATGTAGGAAACAATTCAGAAGCCTGTTTTCTGAAAACTCCTACTTTTACAGTGGTCATTCTTTTTGGATTGTCGTAAGTTACCATGTCATCATCAATACCTTCATCATCAGTTACGCATGTGGATAACCGTTGACCATAGTTATCATGTGCTTTAATCGTCACTACATTCACCTTTTTTACAAATGGTTTTAGAATACGTGCTATACGATAAACGCCACCAGCATAATCATCTATCCTTTCAACATCATAGATTTGTTCACCAACATGAGACCGGTGAGAAGTACTTCCAGTCTTACAGTTTAGGCTAAGATATAATGCAGTATCGCCAACTATCAGAATTCTTTTATCTGACATCTTCTTGAGTTTGCGTAAAATTGAGGAGTCTTCCTCTTCGTTTTTTAACACAAGTGTTTGACACGAATAGAATTTAAAAACTTTGATTGCAAACTGAGATATTAATTAACTCGATACTTAATCACCCAATTAGACCTATAATTTTTTAGTAGGTATTATAGTCAGCTAGGAAGATTACGATTTCTTTTTCATGTCTTGTAAGGTTTGGATTCTCACAAGTCTGAACCCAAACGAATTCATCGACAATCAGTAAAAAAGGAAAGCCCCCGTTTAGGTGTGGAAACTGAAGCTACTAGATAATAACGAAAGTCATGATTTGCTGGAAAGTTAATCTTGTGGTGATCATGAAATAGATCAGATGGGTCTATTCAGTTTTTTAAAAGGAAAATCAAATGAAAATACTCTGAACGAAATAGAACGTATTCAATATCTGAAAAATAATAACAAAGTCGTCTTTGTGGTTTTCACAGGTGCTTTACATAGACTTGGAATGTATGAACCACCGTTTGAATTTGTAAAATCATTACATGGTAAAGGATGCGATGTTTTATTTTTAAGAGATATTCAGAGAGCATAGTATCAACTAGGATTAGGAGACAATGCTTCTAAGGATGTTGCCAGTTTAGCAAATTTTCTAAAAAAAGAAGTTTCAGAATATGAACATGTAATAACTCTTGGAAATAGTATGGGAGCCTATGCTGCCATTCTTTTTGGCCATATGATTCAGGCGGATTTAGTGATTGCAATAGCCCCACAAACATTCATTGACGAAGAACAACGACAAAGGTATGATGATACGAGATGGAATGTTCTCATGAGAAAATTTCATCTCAAGATAAAAAATTCTCCATATTATGACCTTGCAGAATATCTAAAAAGCAAAAAAACTGAAACCGTTTCGCTATTATTTTATGGTTCAAGCGATCGATTAGATACTTTACATTCAACTAGAATGGAGAATTTGAACAACTTTTTCATCTACGAAGTAAAAGATGCTGATCACGTTTCGGCACAGATAATGAGAGACTACGGCATAATTGACAGATTGTTGGACATTGTTCTTAGAGAGCGAAATGCTCAATTGGTTGCTAAAATGCTGGAAACTGAATCAATGTTAAAAAAATACACCACAAATTAGAAAGAAATACCAGAATTCACATCTTGCTCTAATTGAAAATGGATAAACATGGATGGGTTTGGATATGATCTAAACCTCAATAATTAATAAACCACAATTAGAAAATTATTTACCAGCAGTGGGCCTTCATTTAGTCAAATTTTTGTCAAAGTTAGGATTTGTTGGAAAGTCTTTAAGATCGTCATGAAAGTATTCAAGGTGTGGATAAACCCATAATTCCATCAAGCAAACTTTGGAAAAAATTTGGAGAATATTTTCCATATGCTGTGGTAGATGTAATAATTTTCAATGCAGACGGCAACTTTCTTCTAACAAAGAGATCTATAATACCATACAAAAATAAGTGGCATCTACCTGGAGGCATGATCCAAAAGGGTGACAGGATGAAGAATACTGCAATCAGGATTGCAAAAAAAGAAGTAAATCTAAAAGTACAAGTGGATGGATTTCTAGGAGTTTATGAAGTGTTTACACCTCACAGACATGACATATCACATGCTTTTATAACACATGTTTTAAGTGGCAAAATAAAACTTGATTTTCAGGCAAGTGATGCAAAGTTCTTCAAAAATCCACCTAGAAACATGATTCCTATTCAGCGAAAAATGCTACTTGATGCAAAGTCATTTTTAAAAAAATCAAGACAGTAAAATTTCTAAACGGCAAATGTTCTTGCATCTTTAGACACAATGAGGAATTGCACGACAGTGCAGACTTACTAATTTATTATTAGGCTATCCTAATTCTGCATAATGCAAGATATTGAATTACCAAAGTTGCCCAAATTCGCATGGGAAAAAAACTTCGAAGACAATTCTGGACATAATAGAAACGAATGGGGCATGTTCTCATTAGATTGTGATATAGAATGAAAACTATAAAAAAGAAACCCGGGATTATCATAGCATATACAATCACTGGAATGCTATCTAAAGCACCTAGCAGTGGTTTTGTTAGATCGTACGTAGATTAATTCATAATTTCTGATACGAGTTCTGCAAGGCTCGCTACAAAACTCCTTTCCTTAATTTTTTATTTTATATTTCAAGATTTATTTTATCGCATATGGAATCGATTCTTGTCTCGTAGGCAACTCTTTTTCCATTTCAATAATCTTCCAAATGTCAATAATTCAAAAAACCAAAAAATGAGAATGTTGTAAGGCAGGCAGATCGAATTTATCTATCAGCATAGCCATGATTTTATAATGGTCTTGGAAGGATATCTTGACAGAGGTAGCAATTCTAATGTGTATGGCTGGGCTTGGGATACCGACAATCCTAACGCCACAATAACTGTAGATATTGTGATTTCAGGTAGAATATTTCAAAATGTTTCAGCAAATAAATTTCGTAAAGACTTACGGAGGCAGGAAAGGGAGACGGCCTGCATGCATTTGTGTTTAAAATTCCTCAAGATATTCTAGCAACATCATTTAAGATAGAAGCATATTTTGGCAATACATGCAAACACTTGTCAGGAAGTTCATCCGCTTTGTCCCAGTCCAGAATTATTGACATTAAATGAAAAGGAATGCGCTTTATTGATAGACACATTTGAAAAAACGATCATCGTTTTAAGTCAAGCAAAAAATAAACCAATTTCTCTGACATTCCCATGAAAAACATATGAAAAAAGCTTTGGTGTTAGGTGGAGGCATACAAGGTTGTTGTATTGCACTCATGTTAAGAAAACACGGATATGAAGTAAATCTAATAGATAAAAGTAAAGACATTTTCAACAGAGCAAGCCTGAATCAAGAGGGAAAAATTCACCTAGGCTTTGTGTATGGAGCAGATGCTTCCTTGAAGACTGGGAAGAGTCTCTTGTTAAATGCTCTTCATTTTGCCCCATATCTTGAGTATTTGCTTGATGAAAAAGTAGACTGGGAAAAATTCAAATCAACTAATTTCAACTATTTGATAGCCAAAGACTCTATGCTTTCTCCAGAACAGGCGGATGCATATTTTCAAACACTTCAAGACACTTATTTAGAATACATAGAAAATGAGAATTTAACGTATCTAGGGAAAAAACCCAAAAAAAAATATACGAAAAAATATCCATGCCAGTACAAGTCAATCCAGATTTTTTTCAAGCTTGTTTTGCCACTGAGGAAGTTTGTATACACCCCAAAAAGCTTTAATGAAATCATAAAACAAAAAGTTCAATCTGAAGACATATCTCTATGTTTGAATCAGGTATAACAGATATCAAAAGAATAGACAGTGGGTTTATGGTAGAAACTCATTCCGATGATGGAAACATCCAGCAGATCAAATCGGATCTAGTGTTTAGCTGTCTTTGGGAGGGCAACATGGCGGTGGATAAAAAAATGGGCATTGAAGTAAAAAAAGACTATAATCTCAGATTAAAATATGGAATAATCACAAAATCTCCCGTTACACTGCATGGGCTTTCCTCTTTTACGATAATACAAGGACCCTATGGTGATTATGTAAGATACCCTCAAAGTAAAGAAACCTATTTTTGCTGGTATCCTTCGAGCATGAAAGGAATGGTAATTGACCAAAGCATGCCCACCAAATTGGGATGAATCTTGTGATGGGCATATTCCAGATGATTTACAACAAAGCCTGGTGGATGAAAATCATATGCATTTTCATCAGCTAATACCCACATTACCAGACTTTGAAACTTTGACCATCGGAGGGAGGTGATCGTAGCTAGTGGTCATAGCGATATTTATGACAGGAACAGCAAATTGCACGAACGAAATGAATTTCCCATCGCTCAGAATGAGGGATACTTTTCTATCAACACAGGCAAATTTACTAGTGCTCCTCGCAATACCTATTTGCTGGAAAAAATGCTTGGTTACGAAAGTGTTAGAGTATAGAATTTGTTCCAATTAAAGTGCAAGACCTGTAAGATTCTCGACAAAATCCCATTTTTTATTTCAGTCAATCCTTTTTGTAGCCGTCCTGATACGTATTTGCCAACTCCTGTTGTCTTGTCTCATTATTTTTCCATAGATAACATACTGTGCCAATGCAAACAAGGCTATTGAAAGTGTGATTATTGTTATTCTTTGTTTATTCATATCTTGCTTGTATCTTTGCACTGGGCATACATCTCTATGATCTTATGGTACATCAGATCTTGATTAAACGAATCAGCAAGTAATTTGCTTCCCTCTCCTCCCATTTCCAAAGCCTGACTTGGGTTTTCTATCAACTGTAGAAGAGATTCTGCCCATGCTGTCTCATCATATGGATCTAGCACGAATCCATTTTTTTTATCTGATACAATATCTGACATTGGTTTGATATTTGAAACCAGTACAGGTTTTCTCTGGGAGAATGCTTCTAAAATAACCAATCCAAAGCCTTCACATAGGCTTGGAAATACTAGCGCATTGGAAGTAGCAATTATTTTCATCTTCTCATCAAATGATGTATATCCTAGAAATTCTATGTTAGATTCCAAGCCAAGCTTGTTTGTCAGTTCTTGCAGAGACTTTTTGTGAGGCCCATCCCCAACTAGCAAAAGTTTGACATTTGGCTGTGTTTTTTTTAAAACTCCTATTGCTTTTATGACCACTTCAAGATTTTTGTAAAACACCAGCCTGCCCACATGAACGAATTGGAGCAGGTTGACTATTTCATCAAGTATCTTACTTGAATCTATAGAATTGTGTATTACATGGATGATCCTTTTCTCACCAAATTTTAATAGATCCTCTTTCGTGGCATCACTTACTGTATGGACACATTCATGTTTTAGTTTGACCATCAACTTTTCAAAGAATGGAGCCAGCATGACATTTAGCTTGGAGACGTTTGCTTGGTCTCCCCACTTTTTCCAATAGTTTTTTCCACATAGAGAAAAAATGTCGTGCACTGTCATGACATGCGGTATGGAAAAAAGAGTTGACAGTATTGATCCTGCCAGAGCAGGTGAAAAGTTGTTGGAGTGTATGATATCTATTTTATTTTTCTTAATTATTTTGGATCCTGCAATCACTGCATTTACAGCATAACGTATGTTATCGCGAAAAGTTGGAGGCAATCCTCCTTGGTATTTTATGACAGGTTTTACAAAAATTATGTTCAAGTTTTTGTCATAACTTTCATTTTCTATCTCGTTTGTAATTATCCAGACATTATGGCCATTTTTTACAAGCATTTTGGCAAGCATACTGAAGACATATTCTCCTCCACCCTTTGTAGTAGAAAAGAACTGGGACAGGAGAAGAATATTCATGACTTTGATTTATTGACTTGGTTAATTAACGAATTTGTATGTATTGGATTTGACATGTACAAAATCGAGGATTATTTTAATATTAATTCTGGTAGAGTTACAATAAGGAATACTTGTCTACTCTTGTAACCCACGTTTCTTGAGAAATCTCATGATCTCTGTTATCACTCTGCCAGTACCATGACGCTTTCTTACTTTATTTGACACCTCGATGTATTTACCCAACCGCTTGAAAAATCCCTGTTCTGATTCCTCAAAGAGCCGAGTGTCAGTTAATACCAACTTTTCATCGCCTGTCTTTGGTTCAAAAGGTTTGACTCTGGATAAATTTTGATCATAGTACAGATCCCCCTTCAATATCACATCATGCCAACGTTTTACAAAATATCTAATCTCGTCATTATCTTCAGTATAGGGGCGGCTTGCTGTTCCATGATGGTATAATTGCGCATTTGGTGTATAGATTATAGAGTATCCTTTTTCCCGCAATCTCAGACAGAGATCAACATCATTGAAAGAGTATGCAAGAGTTTCATCAAACCCTCCCACTTGCTCAAAGAGGCTCTTTTTTATCATCAAGCAAGCTCCTGTTACTGCACTACATTCTCTGATAGATTGTACCAGACCATTGTAGCCCTTATCAGTTCTTGACAGTCCCTCAAACGCATGTGATGTTATGCCACCAATGCCTATGAGTACACCTGCATGCTGTATTGTATCATTGGGGTAAAACAGCAAAGCACCAACTGCACCAACATTAGGTTTTGCAGAATGCTCAAGCATGCTCTCCATCCAGTTTGGTGAAATCACTGATGTGTCATCATTTAGAAATATGACACGTTCCCCTCTTGCACTAGTTACAGCAAAATTGTTTATGCGTGAAAAGTTGAATGGTTTGTCGTAAACAAGCACCTTGTGTTTTAGACCGTTCAGGTATTTTGTTGCCTCGTCTTTTGTAGTGCTATTATCAATTACAAGTATCTCATAATTTTTGTATGAAGATATGGTTTCAATGCTTTCGATGCACGCTTTCAGTAGTTTGACATTACCTTTGGTTGGTATAATTATGCTGACTAGTGGTTTATCAGAATCATGAGATTGAGAGGGCATTTTGAAGACATCATCTCCTTCTTTTTACAAGTCTTATATCGTTTCTTTTAGATATTCAGTTATTTCACAGTAAACGTTCTAGTCAACGGGTTTGATAATTGCTTGTGCGTATTGGGATCAAATGCATATGTAGATACAGTATATTTCTCAGGAACAGTTAGAGTCCAGGATTGTTGGGAAAAAGGTGATGATACCATGAAAGAATGCAATGAGATCTTTATAGATCTGTTCGTGGAATCTGATCCGCAATCTTTTAAAAATTGATTATTACTATAGAGCCATCTGAATTAGAGGATTAATAATATCGATTTTAACAGAGAAATGACACATTGCAGATAAGCTCAAAAAATGTTTTTAGCATAATCAAGATTGGAGTCACATACTGCATCCTATCCGCAGGATTTTCCCTTGTTGGAGTATTCTTGGCAGAAAAGGGACCACTTGGAAATCCCACCGGGGGACTGAACCTTCATGAAATATCAGGGCACATATTATGGGGACTGCTTGCAGGTGCTGCAAGCCTGAGTTTTAGGTATACAATACTTGCGGGTCTCTTTGCTGTTTTAATTGACTCGGATCATCTTATTGCACTGACACACCTTGACGCACTATCCAGGATGAGCCATTCGATATCATTTGGAATAATTTCTGTCATTGTACTGATGGCACTATTTGGGAAAAGAAACTATCTGCTTGGGGCTGCTGCCATCGCTGGACTGTTGTCACATCTTTCCTTTGATACCTTTGCAGGTGATGATGGAAAATTTCCAATTTTTACACCGTTTTACAACCACCAGATATCATTTTCACACATAGACTGGATTTACTTTGAGATAGCAGCAGTTCTCATAGTAGGAATTACGACGATATTTACAGGAAATAAGAAGCCCAAGATTACAAGCAATTAATTCCAAACCAGTAAAACATGTTTTAGTAATTATTTAAATTCAAGAAAAGTTCTGGTTCTGTAAGGCTTCAACCATCTGTTAGTTCAAGCCCTGCTTGTTTTTGATAACAATCTTTCCGTTTGGTAGTCCCAAGATACTTCCAGCCTTCTATTATCAGTTCTTCAAATTCTTCTAGTATGACAATTCGTTGTATACTGATTTCTTCTTTCGCTTTCCCTGTTGGTTTCATAGTCAAGAAACTCCTTTTCCTAATGTTTTGACTTGTTATACTCATCACATTTATCTGATCATAGTCATAATTTTACACATGGTCTTAGAAGGGCATCTTGACGGATGTGAGCCCGTAATATACGGATGGGCTTGGGATACTGACAATCCAAATTTCGTAGTAACAGTAGATATTGTATTTTCTGGCAAAGTATTTCAAAATATTCCGGCAAATAAATTTCGCAAAGACTTACTCGAAGCAAGAAAGGGAGACGGACGACATGCATTTGCATTTTATTTCCCGTATGAGCTTCTAACAACATCATTTAATGTTGAAGTATATTTTGGTAACACGGAAAAACATCTTGCAGGAAGTCCATTAATTTATGATCCAACCATGCGCAAGTTTTTTCATGAAATGAACGACTTTAATGTTCCGCAGTGGGATGTTGAAAACATTCTATTTTTTGATAATCATGTGGAGATCAGCGGGTGGGCACTCAGCTTACCAAACAATAAGAAAGGAGTTTTCCTGTTAAATGGACATCCATTTGATGATGTGTCATACCCTTTCGTTAGACCAGATATTGGTCAACGTTTTCAGTATATACATTATGCTGAATTTTCAGGATTTGTTTGTAGGGCTAAGTTGGAATCTACCATCACTCGGAATAGAATCCTGAGATTTGACTATGGGTATGTGCACTCCAACAAACATATCGATACTGAAATGAGCGATTTAGACCCTATACAAAACGCGTGGTTTTTCAGGCTCCCTCAAGATTCTGAAATTCCACTTCCGCCCCTGAAAAACATGCTAAGAGTGTCATCAGATGGAATAACCATTCCAAGATTCATCATGCTTGGATTCACGTTTTTTATGAAAATTAATTACTTGTTGGAACATAAATTTGGAAAAAAATTCAGTGATTTCAACAAGGTATTAGATTGGGGATGCGGATGTGGAAAGCTTGCCAGATATCTTTCAGAAATTGACGGACCTGAAATGTTTGGAATGGATGTGGATCCAGTTAACATTTCGTGGTGTAATGAAAACATAAAGGGAATGAAATTTCTGTCAGTTCCGATAAGCCCTCCAACTAGTATTGCTTCAGATTTTTTTGATCTTATAATCGGAATCTCTGTTTTTACACATCTTAACGAAGATTATCAGTTTTCATGGTTGGAAGAACTGAGAAGAATTTCACTTCCGGGCGCGTTGATAATTGTTACAATTCATGGGAAGACAAGCATGTTGCATACAGGAATATCAAAAGAGATATTTGAGAAAGTTCAAAGATATGGTTTTGCGGTTGCTGGAAAAAACAGTCAAATATCAGATGCTATAAAAAATGAGGAATATTATGTTAGTTCATTTCATAGCGAACAATACATCAGAAAAAATTGGTCCCGCTATTTTGATATTTTAGAGATAATTCCATCATTTATGGGTCATCATGATCTGGTAATCATGAAAAAACCATCATAAACAATTTGACCTCTAATTTCTTTGTACTCTATATAACTGTGGTATGACTGTCATATCTTGGAATGCACTTACTGCCTATTTCAATAAATTACTTTATGAAATGGTATGTTTGAACTAAACTTGCATGTCAGAAGATGATTTGGGATTAAATTTTCCAACTGGGTCTCGTCACTACAGAAGTTATGTTGGATCCCCTGAGAAATACGATATAATGGCGGCACATCAATTTAATTTACTGACTTGCCTAGGTTTGAGAGAAAATCACGCTCTTCTAGATATAGGATGTGGATCCCTGAGAGGTGGTCGTCTTTTCATTACCTATTTGTTACCAAACAAGTATTTTGGAATAGAACCAGAGAAATGGCTTCTTCAAGAAGGCATACGAAAAAACCTTGGAGACGAAATGTTAAGAGTCAAGAAACCTAGATTCAGTAACGAAAGAGAATTTAGACTTGGCATATTTAACCAAAAATTTGACTATATTTTGGCTCAGTCTATTTTTTCTCATGCTACACAGAAGCAGATTACAACCTGTCTTTCTGAAACCAAAAAGGTCATGAATGATTCTTCCCTTTTCGTTGGGACCTTCTATTTGGGCGATACAAATAACATGAAAACAGAATGGGAATACCCTGGACCAGTCACATATACAAAAGATTTCATGATAAACGCTACAAAGGAAAATGGTCTTCTATGTAAATTTCTAAGATATGCACATCTTAACGGACAAACTTGGATGGTAATTTCTAGTCCTGAGAATATTCAAAAAATTCCTGACTTGTAATTTCCGATCAATCCTAAACAATTACATTATACGGTATTTCATATGGAAAGAATCGCAATATACAATTTTTTGCAAAAACTCAGTATTGAATACTTTTAAAGTATGGCAATAAAGATTTATCTTGCATGTCTTCTTCTGAATTTACAAAGTTTGTGCAAAAAATCAGATCAAACTTTATTTCTCCAAGCGTAAGCGTACTTGTACCAGCTTACAATGCTCAGGAATTTATTTGTGAAACGCTAGACTCTTTGAATAATCAGATCTTCAAACGTTTTCAAATCATAATCTCTATTGATAAATCAGACGATGAAACTGGGTTGGTTGTAGAAAAATGGTGTAAACAACACAAACAAATCCCAACTCAAATCTTTTACCAAAAGCATCACTTGGGATGGGTAAAGAATATCAATTTTCTCCTTAGAAAATGTGAAACAAAATACTTTATGATGCTGCCACATGATGATCTTATTCACAAAACCTACCTTCAAAAGATGCTCCAATACCTTGAAACACATCCTTCTACATGTGTGGTCTATTCAGATATTCAAGGATTCGGTACAATTGATTCATACATGTTTCAAGAATCCATCATGGGAGACAGTGTAGAGCGTACACTCAATTTTTTACTTTATCATCATAGTGCAATTGCAATCAGAGGATTGGTAAACAGGACAGTCTTATCGAATTTGATTTTTCTATATGAAAATAATTTTTCGAATATTGCTATGGATTCAATCTGGAATATGCAAATGGCTTTGATGGGAGAAGTGATTAGGATTCCTGAGATTCTATACTATAAACGGTATCATGGTGATTCTGTCCATGCTCAATGGTGGCGATCTGGAAAAAAGGATGCCCAAGCATGGTTGGAACACTGCACAGATTGTTTAAAGTTAATTCTCATGGCGGGTTTTAAACAAGAGGAATTAGTTCATCTGATAAGATCTGTCAAATCAAGACTCGTTCAGGAACATCCTCTTTGTCCCAATTCAGAATTGTTAAGACTGGATGCAAAAGAGCAAGGTGTGTTGGTAGAAGCGTTTGAAAAAATCATCATTGAATTATGTAAATCTAAAAATAATCAGGTTCTTCTCAAATCACAGATTAAAAATACATGAAAAAAGCTCTCGTCTTAGGTGGAGGTATTCAAGGTTGTTGCATTGCACTCATGTTAAGAAAACATGGTTATGAAGTAAGTCTAATAGACAAAGGCAAAGACATTCTTAACAGAGCAAGCCTAAATGGGACGGGAAAGATCCATTTAGGTTTTGTTTTTGGGGCAGATCCTTTTCTAAATACTGGCAAGCGTCTTTTGCTGAGTGCTCTTTATTTTGCTCCATATTTTGAATATTTACTTGATGAAAAAATAGATTGGGAAAAATTCAAATCTACTAACTTCAATTATTTGGTAGCAAAAGATTCTATGCTTTCTCCAGATCAGGTGGATGCATATTTCCAAACACTTCAAGATTCCTATTTGGAGTATATACGAAATGAAAATCTAACATATTTGGGTAAAAGACCTAAAAGGCTATTTCAGAAAGACTCCCTTCCGACACAAGTAAACCCTGATTTTTTTCAAGCTTGTTTTGCCACAGAAGAAGTTTGCCTATACCTTGAAAGCTTTAATGAAGTCATAAAGAAAAAAATTCAATCTGAAAACATACCTTTACTTTTGAATCGGTGTGTAACAAATGTCAGGAGAACTGACAATGGTTTTACTGTTGATATCAGTTCCAGTGATGGAGATAACCAAATCAAATCAGATCTTGTGTTTAGTTGTCTTTGGGAGGGTAACCGAGACTTGGACAAAAAAATTGGCATTGAAATCAAAAAGGATTACAATTTGAGACTCAAGTGTGGAATAATTACAACATATCCAGCCACATTGGAGGGACTCCACTCTTTTTCGATCATACAAGGTCCTTATGGGGATTGTGTTATCTACCCAGAAAGGAAGAGGTCTTATTTTAGCTGGTACCCTTCAAGTATGAAAGGAATGCTCGTTGACCAAAGCATGCCATTAGACTGGGATGCATTTTGTGATGGAAATATTCCTGAAACAATGAAACAAAGACTGGTAAATGAAAATAATATGAACTTTCACCAACTAATACCAGCATTACCAAACTTTGAAACTCCTATCATAAGAGCAGGAGTGATTGTGGCCAATGGCTATAGTGATATTTATGACAGAAGTAGCAAATTGCACCAGCGAAATGAATTTCCCATCGCACATTATGATGGATATTTTTCCATTAACACTGGAAAACTTACCCATGCCCCACATAATACCTACCTATTGGAAAAGATGCTTGGTCATGATGATTTTAAGTAATAGACTCGAATCTTACAGAATCCAAATCCTGTAAGATTCTCTACAAAACCCCATTTTTTATTTCAGTCAATCCTTTTTGTAGCAATCCTGTACGTATTTGCCAACTTTTGTTGTCTTGTCTCATTATTTTTTCATAGATATCAAACTGTACCAATGCAAACAAGGATTATTAAATCGCGTACAGACGTAAAAAAATTCAATCAAGATTTAAACATGTGAATTTTAGAATAAATGAAAGTTGAACAAAAAGGACAAGGAACAAGAGCCCGAAAAAAAGACCCAGATAACAATATCAAAAGGAAACATGTTATCATGGGCAGTATTCATCCCAACCGTAATCATCGTACTGCTTAGTCTATCACCAGTTGTATTTCCGGCATTGCTGACAAGGTCTACAAGTCCATTTCAGGGAGTCGTAGCAACTCCAGAGTTTGTCAATCCGCTCCAGCCAGGAATCCTTGCAATACCCCTTGTCATCACAAACCTAATTCTTCTTGGAATAGGAATAGCATACCGCAAGAAAAAGGAATGCAAGTACAGGCCAATGATTTCCAAATTTACAAGCTTTGAGGTCTCAAGAAAGCAAGCTATAATCTGTATCATCATACTGCTTGCAATCTTTTCCGCATTGACTGCAGGAACATTATCAAAAGAGGAGACATGGGTTGACTATCAGGGAGTAAAGGACAGGGTAGCAACATGGACAATATCAGACTTTGCACATTCCTTTGAGCCGCATGTAAAGTACCTGCTTCTTTCCGCCTCGCTTCACATATTTGGAAACATCAGGGTAATACCGTTTCTAACAAGCATTGCATTATTGCTTGTAACATATTTTTTCACAAAAAATATCACGCAAAAAAGGTTTGCAGGGCTGGTGTCAACTGCAGTATTGCTACAGAGCCAGATCTTTGTTGGATACAGCACTACTGCAAGCTATGACAATTCATGGATACTGTTGTATCTTTTTGGACTGTACCTAGTGCAAAAGTTCTGGCCGCCATCACCGATATCATTTATCGTGTCAGTATTTTCCAAAGCACTGACGATTGCATTTTTGCCCATGACACTTTATTTCATTGCAAGATCCACCATTTCAAAAAAATCAAAGATAATCTCGCTTGCATCCTATGGAATAATCATCATATCCCTAGTAGTAGGGGTGTCAGTTCTTCACATCAGCCTTACAGGAAACAATACATCATCTGACATGTCCCAGTTCTGGCAGGGACTTGCAGCAATGGCAATACAGATGAGGTTTGACTATATCATAATACTATTTCTGCTTCCACTGACAGTAATGCTATTTTTTGCCTCAAGAAAAGGAATACTTCATGCAGATTCCATGCTGATATGCATATTTTCCATATTGCTTGCATCAGCCCTCTTGCCCACATTTACAGACCAGACAAACCAGCCCTACAGGTTTGTCTCATTGTCAGTATTTTTTGCAGTGGGGGTTGGGATACTATTATCCAAAAGGACTAGGCAGGACGAATTAGTGTCCAGTAAGCAGTAACCGTATCTCCCTTGACCACTGGATACCCATCATGGTCAGCAGTTGCAAGTACAATAGAGTGCTGGCCGTCTGATGAGGAGATCATGTTCTGGGATACAATAGTATCAGATGTGTGTACTACGGTATCATTTGCCTTTATCACCTCAAACTTTTGGGCCCCGTTTGTCACAAAGCTTTTAGAAAATACCGGCGAATTTTGGTCAAGCAACAAATTCAGTTTTGAAACATCTGTCACAGTAATCTTGGTTGCCTCCATATATGACACTAGATTGCCACCAGAGTCCACAACTTTGATCTGCACAAATATTGCCAGGTTGTTCGGGGTCTGTGCATATGAATTTCCAATGGGTACAAGGCAAAAGGATGCAAGAATCATGGCTGCAAGCAGGTATCGCATCTCAAGACTTTGAAATAATTTCAGGGCTAATAAGCTTCTCGGAAATGCAACTAGAGTAACTATCAATTCACGGGTCATGAGATACCAAACAGATCGCAGTTATTGTGAAATAACCTTTGATTTATCATATGATACCAGTAGAACTTGTTACTTGCTAGTATACAAAACAATAAGACAGCAGTTTACACCAACACAAGAACTTTGCAACATTATGGAGACATTTAGACAAATGGTAAATGAATGCATCAGATTAGGTCTTAATAGCAACATATCAACACTAAGAAAATTTTCATCACTGCATTACAAGGATTTGGATAAATATCAAATCCAGTCAAAATACAAACTTACTGCAATGTCACAGGCCTGTGGAAGATTATCGCAGATGAAACGCTCAATTCGCAAAGGCAAGAATCCCAAATCATCTCATGTACAGAAACCATATCTTGTCTCATGTTATGGATTCAAGATAAACGAGATGTCACTTTCAATCCCAATAGGAGATAGTAAATACGTCAATGTAACATTAAACAGCCACACCAAACAAATTCTCTCAGACAAGTCACTAAGGGTCAAATCGTTTGTAATCACGCCAGATTCAATTAGTCTCGGCATACAAAGGGAGGTTAAGGAAATCAAATGCGATGGAATCATAGGAATAGACAGAAATCTGAGAAATGTTACAATCGGGAATTATAAAAAAGTGATAATGTATGACACCGGAGATCTTCCAAAAATTGCATATCGAACCAAAAAGGTAACATCGTCTTTCAAACGCAATGATTTTAGGATAAGACAGAAAATCTATTCAAAACTAGGTAACAGGAGAGCAAGAAGAGTCAAACAATTTCTTAATCGAATCTCAAAAGATATCGTACAAAAAGCAAAAGCGTCAAACTCTATGATCATACTTGAAGACATTAAAGGAATTCGTAAGATGTACAGAAAAGGAAACGGTTAGGGAAACAAGCACAGAGCAATGATGAACTCCTGGCCTTTCTACGAATTACAAAGACAGGTACAATACAAGTCAGCATGGGAGGGAGTCCCTGTAAGATTTGTATCACCAGTGCGCACCAGCATACTGTGTCCAACATGCGGGAGTAGAACCCAAGAGGACCAGTACCAACATCGTCAATTGTGGTGCAGTAGTTGTAAGAGATCAATGGACAGAGACGTAGTAGCTGCCATGAACATATCTTACAAGGGGTTGCAAAAGTTCTGCAATCCTAGTGGACTTTCAGAAGAAGCAGTGAAGGGAAACTTGGGTGATGCAATGCCATTAATCCTCAGAGTGGATGGAAGCAAGTTGGGTTTGAGATATGAATCGTAAACTTGACAGGAACAACATTATAAAGGAATGCAGATGAAGGTTCCAAAGAAGCCCGGTAGTGTAGCGGTCAAGCATAGGGGCCTTTGGAGCCCTTGACCCCAGTTCGAATCTGGGCCGGGCTACTGTTAAAATTTCATAGGAACTACTACCAATCTCACAAGAGATCTGCAAAGTCTTGAACTGTCAATCCAGCCTCTTCAATAATGGCCTTCAGAGTACCTCGGGCTATCTCCTTGTGGTTTGGAACTGTCAATCTTTTGTGCGGTGTCTCTCTGTGTCTTAAAATAACATGGCTTCCAGTTTGATGATCTGCTTCATAACCAATCTTTGCTAACGCCTGATAACTTTGATTGCAGAAACTACTGGAATTTTAGGCACTTACTTCTACAAGTTCCTCTTCAATATTAGGAAGAGGCTCATTGTGTTTTTTTAGACTTTGCAGATATCCATTTACTGCATCTTTAATGTTAGCCAATGATTCTTCACGTGTTTTTCCCTGTGATATACAACCAGGTAATGATGGACACTTGGCCACAAATATTCCATCTTCGTCTTGCTGTATCAAAACTCTGTATTTCATAACTCTGTTTTGATCTTTTATTTACTTAAACGTTTTAACTGATTCATGCACAAACATATCAAGAAAGGTCATCTGATGTTTCTTTTACATTTCAATTTTTCTGCATGCTGATACTGTTGTACTTGTTTCATGCTAAATGCAAACATATCAATGCAAATTTTCCGGCATTCAGACATAATGTGTGTTGGGCAAAACAGGCGGACCAACATGTGGAAATAACGTAATTCCAACAAGTATCGGTATAACAATCAACAAAACAGGTATGATACAGAGCATTATTCCAAGGTATAGACAATTTCGGGCCTTTCTAGGATCGTCCTCTCGTATGACAAAAAATGCAATGACTC
>Ga0307372_10005027_pt1 | contig 20076 bp, 16 predicted proteins | sample OX1MG_FD_202533 | JGI IMG/M metagenome (GOLD analysis project Ga0307372, IMG submission 202533) | Soil microbial communities from Risofladan, Vaasa, Finland - OX-1 | ecosystem: Environmental > Terrestrial > Soil > Coastal area > Acid sulfate soil | place: Finland: Risofladan, Vaasa | collected...
ACGAGAAACTACGGATCTGACATTTCTTGAGGTAGAGGTCGAAAGAGCAACGTAGGCTCCGGCGGGTCAGCGCCTGTCGCCCGGGCGACGCGTCGGGGCCACGGTTGCGGCGAGGAGTTGCGGCCTCTTTTAAAGGACTTTCGTCGGGACGATGACCTGGCTTGACGCCGCGTTGATGAAACGCTTAAAGATCGCGCGCCATGCGTTCGAGCGCGGGCAACGCAGCTTCAATCGTCGTGCGTTCGGCTTCAGTCAGTGCGTCTAAGCGTGAGCTGAGCCCGAGCGTGCGATGGTTCCAAATCACGTTGATGGTCTCTTGACCCACGCTGGAGAGGCGAACGAGCGACGCGCGCTTATCAAGGGGGTCGTCGCTTCGTGTGACCAGTCCCAACTCCTCGAGACTCGCCACCACCCGTGTGGCAACGGGTGCCCCGATTGACTCACGCTCAGCCAGGGCACTGAGGCGAAGGGGCCCGTACTCGTCAATCGTGGCTAGCGCCGAAAGTTGCGACGCTGAAAGCCCGGCGGTGTTGCCTTGGCGAAGCGCTCGCGAAAGGCGTACCAGTGCCAGGCGCAGGCGCACGGCGGCCATGGTGTCTTGGTGGAGTTCGCGATTCATCGCACCGCTTCGGACTCGACGGCGGGCTCACCCGGTACGGCCGATGAGGTCGAGGCGGCGTCGCTCGCGTAATCCACCAGAGAGTGCTCACTGTGCACGAAGCGCTTACCGCGCAGCGCCGAAAAGAGCGAGCCAATGAGCGACATGACGATCGCGGTCGAAAAGACGATGATAAGTCCATGGTGGAAGGGTGACTCAATCAAGCTCGGGAAGAAGTGCTTGCCGGTAAGGGTGAGCCACTGGGAGTGGCCGACGTGGGCCGTTGCCTGGGAACCGAGCAGGCTCTTCACCGGATTGAATCCGAGGAATGAGGAGAAGAGGCTGCCGACGGCCGGCAGGTTCGCGATGCCGTGCGCCTGGGCGGCGGAGACGCCGTTGGCCGACAGGCCTCGATACAAAGAGTGCGGCAAGGTGTTGGTGAGACCCACGATCATCAGGGAAAAGAAAACGCCAATCGAAAGGACCATGCCGGCGTTAAGAAAGGCCGCCTGGATCCCGGCGGCACTGCCGCGCTGGTCGGCCGGTACTGAGTTCATGATGGCGGTGGAGTTCGGCGCGGAGAACATGCCCCCGCCCACGCCGTTCAAGAAGATCAAGAGCGCGAAGACTCCGTAGTGGAAATCGGTCGGCACGTAGAGCAGACCCACGAAGCTGAGCGCGAAAAGCATGAGACCGCTCGTCGAGAGCAGTCGCGCGCCGTGGCGGTCCGAGAGGTAGCCAGAGACCGGACCGGCGATCAAGAAGCCAATGGTGAGGGGCAAGAGGTAGATTCCCGCCCACAGGGGCGTGTCGACGTACTGATAGCCGTGCAGTGGCAGCCAGATTCCCTGGAGCCAGATGATCAACATGAACTGCAGGCCCCCCCGCGCGATCGCCGCGAGCAACCCGGCACTCGAACCCGCGAAAAAGGCGCGCACTTTGAAGAGTCGGATATTGAACATCGGTGACTCGACGCGAGTCTCGATGATCATGAACGCGATGAGGAAAATCGCGCCAACGACAAAGGTGACGACGACCTTTGGTGCGGTCCAGCCCATGGAGTGATGCTGGTAGGGCTGGATGCCGTAGACGATGGCGACCAGCAGCGAGGTCAGCCCGACCGCGAAGGTCAGGTTGCCCCACCAGTCGATGCGAGAAGGCGAGCGAACGCCGTTGTCGCGCAGGCTGCGATAGCTCCAGACGGTGCCAATGACGCCAAAGGGTACCGACACCCAAAAGACGAGGCGCCAGTCGACGATTGAGAGAAGTCCTCCGACAATCAGGCCGACGAAGGACCCGCCAATGGCCGCTACTTGATTGATGCCCATCGCCAGGCCGCGTTGATTGCTCGGAAAGGCGTCCACGAGAATCGCGCTGGAGTTCGCGAAGAGCATCGCTCCCCCCACGCCCTGAACCAGTCGCCAGAGGACCAGCCACAGGGCACCCGCACTGTTGTGATACGGGTCGAGCGCGAGCAGCACTGACGCCGCTGAGAAAACGGTGAATCCGATGTTGAAGATGCGAACGCGCCCAAAGATGTCGCCGAGTCGACCCAGTGAGATGACCAGCACCGCCGTGACCAAGAGATAGCCCTGCAGGAGCCACAAGAGGTAGCCAATGTTGCCCGGCGAAAGGGGATTGATGCCGATGCCGTTGAAGATGGCGGGCAACGAAATCAAAATGATTGACGAGTTGATGGTCGCCATGAAGACCCCAAGCGTCGTGTTCGTGAGCGCGATCCACTTGTAGCGGTCGGGATGTACGCTTGAGGTAGAGACCATAATACCTTGTCACTAAGGTCATTGCTTGACTGAAAGCAAGTATATCGCTAAGCGGCCAAACGTGCCGCGGCCAAGTGGTGTGCTAGCCAGAAAGGAGTGAGTTTGCGTCGAGACCCCGCGCTGCGCTCGTCCTCGCGGCGCGCCATTGATCACCGCGAGTTGTTGCTCGAGGTCCTCGGCGCACAGGGCGGCGAAGCGGGCCAGTTCAGCGTCCTCGGGCCCGATCCTTGGCAGGTCCTCTTCAGCTCGTCGGACGAAGGATTCGTTAACTTCCTCGAGGGTCGCCGCGCACTGGTGTCGTGGCGTTCACCGGTGGCGCCCCTGAGCGAAGTGCCGGAGTTGGTGCAGCGCCTCGTAGAGCACGCGACGCAGCTCAAGAAGGCCCTGTTCCTCATCGAGGTCGACGAAGCGACACGAGCCGCTGGAGCGGACGTGGCGATGACGCCCCTTTGGACGGGGGCCGAGAGCTTCATCGATCTTTCGCAGTGGTCTACGTCGGGAGGGCGGCGACAAAAGATTCGTTGGGCGCTTCACCACGCGCAGCGTCTGGGCGTGCGTTGGCGCGAAGCCAAGCCCGTCACGTGCGAGGACGATCGCGTGGCGCTGGCGCAAGTCGAGGAACTTTGGAAGTACGAGCGTGAGGAGCGTCGAACCGACTCCTTCTTGCGCACGTCGTACCTCGAAATCGCCCAGTGGCGTCGCTACTTCGTGGCGGAAATCAACGCAGAGGTAATCGCTTCGGTGACCTGCACGCCCATTAACGCGAAGGGCTGGTACCTGCAAGACATCGTTCGGGTTCCCAGCGCCCCACGCGGCGCGCTCGAGGGGGCGATGGCGTACGCCCTCGACACGCTTCGTGATGACGGGTATGCGGTCGCCTCGAACGGCCCCTTGCCGTTTTGGCGTCCCCACGAGCACTCGCGTAACGCGCACCAACTCGGCCCCTTGGGCAATCGGATCATGAAGGTCTTTGACCGCCAGTTCCGTTTTGGCGGCATCAACCAGTTCCGGTCCAAACTCGAGCCCGACTGGACCGAAACGCTCTACGTCCTTCGCTCGCAACGATTCATCACGCCCTGGGTGGCTCGTTCGCTGACGAAGATATTGAATGACCCGCCGCCGGCTCAGTAAGAGGGTCGAACACGCTCGTCTTCAGCGCTGTGGGCCACCATCTCGACGACGACGCCGAGCATGGAGGATCGTGGCCCCTCGTAAACACCCTTGAGCGGAGCGACGTCGTCGTAGTCACGACCTCGAGCGACGACGACGTGACGTTCCGTCTTGTGCAAGCCATTGGTGGGGTCGATGCCCACCCAAGCGCCACAGAAGTATTCGATCCACGCGTGACTTTGACCCTCGACGGCGACGCCGTTGATTTCGGCGCGATGGGGGTAGAGGTAGCCCGACACGTAGCGCGCCGGGACTCCGACGCCGCGCAGAAGTCCGAGCGTGACGTGGGTCAAGTCCTGGCAGACTCCCTGGCGTCTCGCCCACGCCTCTTGGGCCGTTGAAGAAACGGTGGTCGATCCGGGAACGTAGTGCACCTCTTGGCGCACGAAGTCGGCGATGGCTTCGGCAACGTCGTGCACCGAGCGCTGGGCGACGTCGAGTTCGGGCAGTGAGAATCCCTCCACGTCGACGCGGGTGCGGGCGCTGGTGGCCAGGTATTCGGCGAACTCGTCGCGGCGAGCCTCACTCATAAGTTCGCGCCACGAAAGCGCGTTCGGGAGCGTGGCGTCTTCGCATTCGACGAACGAACGAGCTTCGACGTCGAGGCGCTGATGGGGCTCTTGCAGGTCGAAGGAGGAGACGATGGTTCCGAAATAGTCACGGTAGGTATCGATCACGGTGAGGGGACTCACGCTGAGACGCGACTCGTGCACTCGCTGGGTGGCGGTCGTGATCGGCGTCATTCGCGCCTCGTTGTAGGAAGACTTCGCGACGCCGTCGTAGGTAAAACCGGTGTGGTGGCGCACACTCATGAGTAGGGTCATAGCGCACCCTCGCTGTGCCAGTTGACCACTGAATCGCGATAGAAAAACCGTTCGGTGATGGACTCATCGAGGCCGATGCAGGTTAGTTCCAAGAGTTCGAGGAGTTCACCCAGTTGGGCCAAAACGTTGGAGGAGTCGACGAACTCCAGCGTCGCGCGCGCTTGGGCGATGCCCTGGCGCACGTGGTCCACCGCGGCAATGCGCTGGTGACCGGGTTGGAGTTCGAGCACCAAAGCGTCGGCTCGGTAGAGCGAAAAGAGCACCGAGCGCGGAAAGATGCGGTCCAGTAAGAGAAAGGCGGCGATACCGTTGGCGTCGTCGAGGTGTGACGTCGATCGCATGTACGCCTCCATGGCTCCCGAGGCGCGCAAGAACGCCAGCCAGTCGGGGGCGTGCTCGGCCCCGGCGACCCTCGCGCGAAGCAGGCGTGCGGTCATGTCGATTCTTTCGACGCACTGACCCAGTGACAAGAACCGCCATCCGTCGTCACGGCTGAGGGTCGAGTCGGCGAGTCCGCCAAAGAGCGCGCTGCGTTCGCGAACGTAGCTCAAGTAGGTCGCCGGCCCGAGGCGTCGCGACGTGGCCTGGGCGTGGGCCAGTTCGATGTTCGTGGCGTTGAGCGCGACCCACATCTCTGAGGAGATGACGTCGCGGCTTCGGCGGGCGTTTTGGAAGGCGCCGTGGAGGGCCCCAGCGATGGACGAGGCGTTGGTCTCGTCGTAGGCAATGGCCTCGAGTGCGTCGGACGAGGTGATGAGGCGGTCCTCGCCGGGGTCCAGACCGAGAATCGAGAAGAGAGAGCGGCACGTCGCGTCTTCGTCGTTGAGCGGATCTTCCACCATCCGGTGCACGTAGGAATCAAGAATGCGCGCCGTGTCATCGGCACGCTCGACGTAGCGGCCGATCCAGTACAGCGACTCGGCAAGGCGAGCGAGCATGCCGCGGTTCACTGCTCCACCTCCGATTGAGCGAGTTGAACGTGTTGACGCCCCCGAGACATACGCCGAGGCGTAATGAACTTTTGGACGGGCGGTGCGCTGACCTCGGCACCCGGGCGAGCGTTCAGCACCCACGTGTCCTTCGACCCGCCGCCCTTGGAGGAGTTCACGATGAGCTCTCCCTCGTTCAGCGCGACTCGGGTCAGTCCACCGGGCAGCACCCATACTTCTCTTCCATCATTGACCGCGAAGGGACGAAGATCGACGTGGCGCGATCCGAGGTCTTCACCGACCAGCGTGGGGTGGGTGGAGAGCGCGACCGGTCGCTGGGCAATCCAATGTCGAGGGCTCGCGCTGATGGCCTCGCGCGCGCGTGTGAGCTCGTCCTCGCTGGCGTGTGGACCTATGAGTATGTCCTTGCCGCCTGAACCGTCAACGGGCTTCACCACGAAGTCGTGGAGTGAAGCGAGCACGTCGTGACGGATGGACTCGCCTTCGAGACGGTAGGTCTCGACGTTCTCTAAGAGGGGCTCTTCGTGAAGATAGAAACGAATCAAGTCAGGCACGTAGGAATAGACGAGTTTGTCATCGGCGACGCCGTTGCCGAGGTTGTTGGCGAGCGAGACGTTGCCCGCGCGCGCCGCGTTGGTGAGCCCGGCCACGCCAATGATGGAGTCGGGACGAAACTGCAAGGGATCGAGCCATTCATCATCGATGCGTCGGTAGATGACGTGCACGGGGCGCTCGCCCTGGGTCGTGCGCATGAAGACGTAATTGGCGCGGCACACTAGGTCGGGTCCCTCAACGAGCTCCACACCCATCATGCGCGCGAGCAACACGTGCTCGAAGTAGGCCGCGTTATGCACGCCTGGACTCAGCACGACGATGACCGGATCGTCAATCGATGGTGGTGCCGAGGCGCGCAACGCATTCAAAAGCCGGGAGGGATACTCGTCGACGGGTTGCACGCGGTAGTCCCCAAAAAGGTTCGAGAAATTCTGCGTCATCGCGCGGCGGTTCTCGATCACGTAGCTCACCCCCGAGGGGATTCGCACGTTGTCCTCGAGAACGCGAAACGCGCCGTTCTCGTCTCGAACGAGGTCGATTCCCGAAACCATGATGCGAACGCCGTTGGCGGCCACGACGCCGTGGGCCGGCCGGCAATAGTGCGGGCTTGAGGTGATGACGGCGCGTGGGATGACACCCTCTTGAAAGAGCCATCCCTCGCCGTAGACGTCATCGAGGAAGTGTTCGAGCGCGTTGACGCGCTGGGCGATACCGCGCTGGAGAAGGTCCCACTCTTGAGCGGCGATGAGACGAGGAATGAGATCAAGAGGAAACGGGCGCTCTTCGCCCGCGTGCGCGAACGTCACGCCACGGTCACGAAACGTCCTTGACAACTGGTCGGCGCGCTGACGCAGTTCACTGGGCTGGAGATCGGCCAGTCGGCGGAAAAGTGGGACGTAGAGGTCCCTGGGCACGCCCGGCTCAAGGAACATTTCGTTCCACGCCTGCGAAGAGAGCGACGAAGCGGCCTCCACCATCTCCTCACCCTAGACAGTGAATGTTTCGACGTGATTTCCAGAATTTTCTTACCAAACAGTGAATTTCGCGTACGTGGAATCAGGGGAGCGCGTCGGAGCCACGTCCTCGGTAACCTTCATCTAAATGGAGAAAGACGTGAGAGCTGATCGGCCGGAGCACCGGGGCGCTGACCGCGCCGTACGATGGGCCATTCTCGTCATCGAGTACCTCATCGTGGCGAGCCTCCTGCTCGTCGCCGGCGTCGTCCTGGTGCGCAGCATTATCGAGTTCTTGAGCCGCTGGCATTCCTTCCCGAATTCGGTAGTGCCGGCGATTGACGGCATCTTGGTCGTCGTGATTTTGCTTGATATCGCCCACACGGTGTACGGCTATCTCGAAACGTCCGTCATCCCCGTCCAGCCATTTCTCGTTATCGGCATCCTCGCGGGCATCAGAGACATCTTGAGCGCTTCGGCACACCTCACGTTGAGCGGCAACATCAGTCCAAGCGATTTTCATGACACGTTGATCTCCCTCGCTACGGGCGTGGGGGTGGTCGTCGCCCTGTTGCTGGGGCTGCTCATCCTTCGATTTAGTGGCGACGAACAAAATCACGCGCACCGCTAACTTCCTGGCCCTGTGATGCCGGAGGCCGAATTTAAGCTGGATCAGCGTTCTCGCTGACGGCGCGACTATCTCGTGGGGTGCGACTTGTCTGGTCTGTAATTAGTCGCGGCGGCCGCCACTAGGCGTGATCGCTGAATTCGAGGTTGAACCAGAGCGCTTCAACCGGGACATCGCCGACGTTCGCGAGACGGTGTGGGCGACTTGAATCAAATGAGATGGAGTCACCAGACACGAGGCGGTACGTGTCGAAACCGACGGTGACCTCTAACGTGCCACTCAAGATGAAGCCGTATTCGGTGCCAACGTGTCGTATGAGCCGACCCTCCATCGTCGAACTGCCCCCGACGTCGTAGCGCACGAACATGAAGTCGGTCTTTTCATTTCGGGTCGCCGTCAGCGACTCCCACGTGACGCCCGAATCGAGAACGAGTACGCGACGTTCGTGGGGATGCACGAGCGGCGAGGCGCCGTTGGCGGCGGGCCGTTCCGCGCGAGCCGGTAATTCTTTGGCGAGGGTGCCGAAACTCGTCGATGAGCGCCAGGGATTGTTGGAAGCGTCCGTAGCGCCCTCGGTGCCGTTCGCTCCGAGTTCGTTCACGGTGGCGTCGTTGTCGAAGAGTTCATCGGTAGAGAGATCCAGTGCCGCACAAATGGCAAACAACGTCGCTACCGAAGGCGAAGCCTTCCCCGTTTCGAGCTGGGAGATAAAGGACGCCGACACTTCTAGATCTCTGGCAAACTGGCGCAGCGAAATACCTCGTTGGAGCCGGCGTGCGCGGATTCGTGCCCCCACGAGAGCGGGGGCCACGCGCCCGTTGCCGGCGAGGTGTTGACTGAGTGCGGTGATAGGGGCCGCGCCGCGCGCACCCTTTTCAGCACTCGCCACTGATGATCTTCGTTTGGGGGTGGTGCTACCGGAGGTTGTCATCGCCGCGTATCCCCTTTCCTCGGATCTACTTACTGCCTGTTCGCATCTATGCCACGCGACACCGATGGAGTGGATATTACCCACTCAAAGAGCCGGTACTACTGAAGACCTTGAAGTTTCGCGGCCAAGTGCTCCCACTCGCGACTGAAGCGATACGAGTGGCGTGAGGGTGGCTGCGGCGCCTGGACCTCGATCCAACGCACGAGACCCGAACTGCGGTTCTCAAATCCGTGGTCGGCCCCGACGCCCGCCCACAGGACGTCGCCGGGGTGAAAGACCATAAGTTCGCCGTCCACCAAAGCGTGCACTTCGCCTTCGACGAAGACGTACGCCTCTTCGAAGGGGTGATCGTGAGGGTGGGCGATGGCCGTTGGTTGGTAGTCGACGATAAACATCGTGTGCAATTGGGCACCGACTTGCTGGTCAATCAGCATTTTGACGCCAATGCCGCTGTAGGCGAGCAGCGCCGTGGCCATGCTGGGCGAGACCGTCGGCGCGTTGACGTCGGCCCCGCCGGCCAATCGCTTAAGGTCCATCGAATCGGAGTCGAAGCGTACGGCGTTACGGTTGCGAGGGTCTCGCATGTCGGGTAGTTCGGGCGTCGTTTCGACAAGGACCTCACCGGTAAAGAAGGTGTCTTGGCGTCGTCCGTCGGTGAGTTCGGCGGGCGAAGCCATCTGCAGCCACTTGACGGGTCCGTCGAGCGCACGCAGCGAATAGCTCGTGGCGAGGGGGAGGCACATGCAATGATCGGGTTCGAGAAGTGTGGTTTTGCCGAGCGTGGTGACCGCTAATTTCCCCGAAAAGACGTACAAGCTGACTTCAAATGAGTGCAACTGGGTTTCGACGTGGCCGCCAGTGTCGAGGTGACCTACGGAGAGCGTCATGTGCGGTGAGCCCAGTTCGCGCGAGATCAGGATTTGCTGGCGAAAGCCCGTGCTGTGACCCTCATAGTTCGCCGGGGTCAGGGCAAGGTCGTCTTTGATTTGGGTGATTTGGTGCACGGTGGGCTCCTCTAGTTCGCAGTTCACTGGCTACTTGAGGAGCCAGCCACCGTCGACCGCGAGGTTCACGCCGTTCACGCCCGAGTTCTCTAATAGGAACTCAACACTGTGGACGATCTCTTGCATGGTGACGAGTCGTCCGAGCGGTGTTCGAGCGATGATGTGGCTGTTGTCCTTATTCTCCCAGAAGGGACTATCACCGATGATTCCGGGGTGGATGGCGTTGATACGCACCGGCGCGAGTTCCGTGGAGAGACTGTTGACCATGCCGACGATGCCGCCGTTGACGGTCGACACCGTGGTCGAACCTGGATACGGGCGTTGCATCGCGAGGCCGCCGAAGAGGACGATTGCGGCATCCGGCGTGAAGCGTTCGCGCAATACGTGGATGGCCTCGGCGTAGCCGACCAGTTTGAGGGTGACGAGGCGGATGGCTCGCTCCAAGTTGTAATCGGCGATCGTGTTGGAGTCACGCTCGATGGCGGGAATCACCAGGTCGTTGACCGACTCAATACTGGCGAGCGCTTCGGCAATGGTTTCGGGCATCGAAAGATCGACGGCAATACCGATGGTGCCGAGGCCAATCTCGGAGGCCGCTTTCTGCGCGGACTGCATCGTTCGTCCTGAGAGATAGACCGTAGAGCCCTTCGCCGCGAGCGTCTTGACGATCTCTTTGCCAATGCCTGAGGTGCCGCCCAGCACGACCGCGGTGCGAGCCGCACTTGATGGTGACGTTGTTGACATCGTTCCCCCTCGTTGTCCAGTGGCAATAAACATATCCGAAGTCATTACTCGAGTGAAAGTCCGTTTTCTAGTTGACCCCCACGTGACGATCGCCCGCAGGCTCATTCGCGAACCGCGAGCTCTCGCCGAAATCCCTTTCTATTCCAGTAATCTTTGGTCCAGCGTCGGATAACACGAGATGTGAAGTGTTCGCGCACCTGCTCGTGCGAGGAATGGGGAGTGTGAAGCAACTGTTGACAATACTGAACACCGTGCTACACTCCCTGGCGATTTGAACCATTTCGCTAGGGGGGGAAATGAATAAGCCCATAAGCACGTCCGGCCAGTCTCTGGAACACGGTCGTTCAATAGTCTTTCGTCACGGAATAGTCCTGACTATGGACGACTCTCGGCGCCTCATCAAGGACTGCGACGTTCTCGTGGTGGGCGGCGTGATTCGAGATATCGGCCCTGGGATCAAGGCGCCCGACGACGCGTTGGAGATTGACGCCCGCGGGGGCATCATCATGCCGGGCATGATCGACACGCACCGCCACATGTGGCAAACGGCGATGCGCGCCTACGGCGCGGACTGGACGCTCTCGCAGTATTTCGTTTGGTACTACCTCGAGCACGGGCGCAATTTCCGCCCCCAGGACGTGTACGCGGGCAATCTGCTCTCGGCCATTGAGGCCGTGGACGCCGGGGTGACGACCTCGGTCGACTGGTCGCACGGGCTTCAGACCATCGATCACGCCGACGCGGCGGTCGACGCCCTCGAAACAATACCCGGGCGCTTCGTGCTCGCCTTCGGTAATATCCAGCGCGCGCCGTGGGAATGGACAGCTGATAAGGAATTACGCGATTTCTATGTCCGGCGCTTTGACGGCAAGGGCGACATGCTGGGCTTTCAGATTGCCTTTGACGTCGTGGCGGGACCTGAGTTTCCCGAGCGCGCTGCCTTCGAGGTGGCGCGTGACATGGGGGTCTCGGTCACCTCGCACGCTGGCGTTCTCGGGGCGAACGGCGACGAGAGCGTTCGCCTGATGCACGAGGCCGGCTTCATGACTCCCGACACGGTCCTCGTGCACTGCGCGACGCTCTCGGACGACTCCTACCAGCGCATCGCGGCCTGTGGATGCTCCGGATCGGTGTCGACGGAGAGCGAGCAGAGCGCGGGACAGGGCTACCCCTCCTCGTGGAAGCTGCGCGAATTCGATATCCCGATCTCGCTTTCGCACGACACCTCGGTGTGGTGGAGCGCGGACCTCTTCACCGCCATGCGCACGACGCTCGGCGCGGACCGCTCGCGTCAGCACTCAGAAGCGCACGCGAGGGGCGAGCAGGTCACTCAGCTCGATCTGCGCTCCGAAGAGGTCATCGACTGGGCGACCAGAGGTGGCAGTAAAGCTCTGGGTCTCGACAGCAAGATCGGCAGCATTGAGGTCGGCAAACGGGCGGACATCGTGTTGATCAAGAATGACGACTCGCCGGTCATGTTCCCAATCGTGAATCCCTACGGTCACGTCGCGATGCAAGCGCAACGCGCCGACGTGCACACCGTGTTGGTCGACGGGAACATTCTCAAGCACGAACACCGACTCATCAATATCGATCTGGAAAAGGCGAGGAGCGTCACCGAAGAGACGGTCGCCTATCTCGCTGACACTCTGGGAGAAGTGGCGTGGAACGCTGGGATGCACCCTGACCTGCCGGAGAAGGAACAGATCAGCAACCCGTACCACTACAACAAGTAATTCTCGGCCCCAAGAAGCAAATGCCAAGCGCCGGCCACGAAAGTGGCCGGCGCTTGGCATCAGGGCATCAGGGTGTTCACAAATTGTTAGATGTGGCTTGACACGTACAGTGAACATCACTAGTGTCATCGCGTTGAGCGTGTAACGGCTCCCGAAGGGAGCGGCGCTTGGCACCGGTCGTGCGAAGTGGTGCGTCGGACTCATCAGGGGGGAATCAAATGGGGAGAACAAGGTTACGTTGGATGGTCGGTCTGGCCGCAGGCGCCACGTTGCTGTCAACGGCGATGGCGGGCTTCGGCGTCGCGGCGCAAGCGGCAACGAAGCACAAGGCCAAGGTATTCCATGTGGCGTACATGTCCTACGGTGTCGCGAACAGCTACGACGCACCAATGCTGGCCGCGGCCAAGGCCGTGGCGGGCGCAAACAATGTGAAAGTCACCGTCTTTGACTCACAGACCTCCTACACGACACAGGTGTCCCAACTTCAAGACGTCGTGAATTCCGGTCAGTACCAGGGCGTCATTCTGCAGCCGATTTACGGTGCGGCGCTGATCCCGACGGTAAAGAAGGCCATCAAGAAGGGCATCAAGATCGTCAACATCGACCAGATCCTCGGTACGAAATACACGACTGACCAGATTCAAGTCAAGGGTCTTTATGGAAACGTGGTCTTCTTCCCGTCCAAGATTGGTTCACAGCTGGCGACGCTCGCGCACCAAGCTTGTGCGGGCGCCAACCCTTGCAACATCGGGTTGATCCACAACTATGAGGGCTACGAGCCCGACGCTGCCATTACCGCGGCCTTCAAGGCGCAACTTGCGAAGAACGCGAGCGACACTATCGTGGCCGAAGCCGACGGCCTCTATCAGGCCTCGGTTGGGCTCACCGTGTCCCAGGACATGTTGACGGCTCACTCGAATATGAACGTGATCGTTGGTTCGGACCAGGACTGTGAGGGTGCCCAGGCGGCCTTGACCGCGGCGAAGAACACCACGGTGAAGTTGGTTTGCTACGGGGGCAGCGCGACAGGCGTTTCCCAGCTGGAGTCAGGCACGGGGCCGTGGTTTGCTACGGTGCTCCAGATGCCAGCGACGGAAGGTCAACTCGGAATGAGCATGCTCATCAAGGCACTCAAGACCAAAAAGAAGCAGGGTTCGAAGAACCCGGTGGCGGGTCTGCCGAACAATGGCATCATGACACCGGCCAACGCGAAGCAGTTCGTCAAGGCTGGTTTCAACGGTGAGTGGCCAGGCTGATCGCGTCGTAGCAAGCAACTCACGACTCCGCCTACTGAGAGTTTGGTCCTAACTACCCATGCCTGTACGGATGAATGAGGTGCCACCCCCGCGCGTTGCGGACATCCCCGGCGACGATCTAGTCGTCGCCGGGGTGTCCAAGCGCTTTGGTGGGATCCCCGCTCTCAGCGACGTGTCATTGACCATCGAGGCGGGCAAGGTCCACGCGTTAATCGGTGAGAACGGCGCCGGGAAATCAACGCTCGGCAAGATCATTTCCGGGGTGATTGAGCCCGACGAAGGTTCGCTCAGCCTTGGGGGGCGTCCCTTAGTGTTGCGCTCACCTCGCGAAGGCATCGCGCACGGCATCGTCACCATCGCTCAAGAGCTCGCGATCGTCCCGGGATTGACGGTCGCGGAGAACGTGTACCTCGGCTCTCAGATCGCGAGGGCGGGCTTCGTTCGACGGCGCGAGGCGCGACGACGCTTCACTGAACTGGCGCGCCACGTGGGCTTTGACCTCTCTCCAGACGTGCGAGCCGGTACGTTGTCAATTGCCGACCAACAAAAGGTCGAAATCATGCGCGCGCTTTCGCGCAACGCGTCGATTGTCGTGATGGATGAGCCGTCGGCGGCCCTTTCAGGCAATGAGATCGCGGCGCTGCACGAAATCATTCGCTCGCTCGCCCGTCGTGGCAGCGCGGTCGTTCTCATCTCGCACTTTCTTTCTGAGGTTCTTTCGTTGTCAGACACGATCACCACGCTTCGAGACGGCCGGCTCATCCGGACGGTCGACGCCGCGGGCGCCTCGGAGGAGACGTTGATTGAAGGAATGCTCGGCCGATCGCTGTCATCGGCATTTCCGGAGAAATCACCCGTTGAAGAGTCGTCGCCGTTGGTCCTCGAGGTCGAGCGCCTCTGCGCGCCGGGGGTGAAGGACTGTTCGTTCGTCCTTCGCCGGGGAGAAATCTTGGGCATTGCCGGATTGGTCGGTGCGGGAAGATCTGAACTCGCGAGAGCTATTTTCCGCGACGCCCGAGTGGCGTCGGGCAACGTTCGCCTCGACGGCGTCGAACTCACCGGCCGTAGCCCGCACCGATCAATCGGACGAGGTCTTGTTTTCATACCCGAGTCGCGCAAGCAGATGGGTTTGTTGATGGGGCGTTCGGTGCGCGAGAATATTTCGCTCGCCCGACTGAATTTGGTGAGCCACTTGGGATGGATCGCGCCGCTTCGCGAACGACAAATGGTCGCCGAGATGATGGATAAGACGACAGTGCGGGCCGCCACTATGAAGATGCCGGCGATGATGCTCTCGGGCGGCAATCAGCAAAAACTGCTCTTCGCGCGTTCGATGATGTGCACGCCCTCGGTGTTGATTGCCGATGAGCCAACCCGTGGGGTCGACGTGGGGTCCAAGCGCGCTATTTATGACCTCTTAGTGCAAATGGCCAAGGACGGCACCTCAATCATCTTGATCTCGTCGGAGCTTGAAGAGGTACTCGGACTCGCCCACCGAACGCTGGTGATGCGTCACGGACGCTTCAGCGCCGAACTCAAGGGTCCTGAGATGAACGAACAAGCAGTGCTCGCGGCCGCCTTCGCCGAGACCAACGCCACCTGAGGAGAACAGATGACCAACCAGGCCCCTGAACGAGTCGACCCCGTGGAAGAGCACGACCTCGAGTCTTCGAGTCTGCGTTCGAATGCCACGAGATTTCTCTCTTCGTGGCGCACCGCCGGAATTGCCGTTCCTTTCTTGATTCTCTTCGTGACGCTTTCTATATCGAGTGGGCCTTTCCTCCACACGACCAATCTCATCAACATCCTCGACCAGCAGGCCGCGACCCTTTGCATTGCCGCGGCCGGGACCTTGGTTCTCGTGGCCGGTGGTATTGACCTCTCCGTCGGGGCGACCTACGGCCTCGCCACCGTCGTCGCTGGCGAAATCGCCGCTCATCACTCGCCCGTTCTCGCCATCGCGGCCGCCATCGGGACCGGTTTACTCGTCGGACTGATCAACGGACTCATCGTCACGGTGTTCAAGATCAACGCACTAATCACGACGCTGGCGATGTCCTTTGTCATTGGCGGGTTGGCGCTGAAAGTCTCCGGTGGAAATCTGATCGTGCTGTCGGCCAATTCGGGCTTCTTCAAGTTCGCCAACGCTTCGTTTTTCACGGTGCCGAGCGCGGTGTGGATGACGTTATTGGTCGTCATCGTGCTGGCTCTTTTGCTGTCGAGGACTGTCTACGGGCGCTACATGGTGGCGGCCGGAGGAAACGCCGAGGCCGCGCGCCTCGCGGGTGTTCGTGTCAACGCCATTCGGGTACTGACTTTCACGCTGAGTGGCGGGGCCGCCGGACTTGGTGGGGTCATTGACATCTCTCGACTGTTGAGCGCCCAAGCGGCCAGTGGCGGCAGCGCCCTTTCCTTCACGGTGCTAGCGGGGATTGTGGTCGGAGGAACGTCTATCGCCGGAGGCGAGGGGTCGGTCTGGCGCACCGGTATCGGCGTGCTCTTCATTGCGTTGATTGGCAACGGCTTTAACCTGCTGGGCGTTGCCGTGCTCTATCAGCAGATCGTCTTGGGTCTGATCTTGCTCCTCGCGGTGGGTCTCGATTCATGGGCCCGCTCGCGGCGTCGTTAGGGTCTGAAGGCCGAAAGTAGAACCAGGAGAAGTCATGGGAATTCACACACACGGAAGCAACACGGTCGACTGGGAGAGCCGCGTTGACGTGGCGCGCCTGCGCGAGGAAAGGCTGGCGAAACTGCAGGCTGAGTTGGAGCGCTCGGACCTGGGTGCCCTGTTGACGTTCGACTTCCACAACATTCGTTACATGACTGGTACGCACATCGGCACCTGGGCCATGGACAAGTTGATTCGCTTCGCGTTGCTGCCGCGTGGCGGCAAGCCCATCGTGTGGGACTTCGGTTCGGCCGCCCGTCACCATCAGCTCTACAACCCCTGGTTGAGTGGCGTGGAGATGAACGAGAAGGGCGAGAGCGTCCCTTACGAGGGCGCACGCGCGGGAATCTCGACGTTGCGCGGTGCGATTCCCCCTGGTGCGGACCGCGCTGGTTCGGTGGCGTTGAAGATAAAAGAGGTGCTCCACCAATACGGCCTGGAGAACGAGCCGGTCGGCGTGGACGTCGTAGAGATGCCGATTCTGAGCGCCTTCGCCAAGGAGGGCATCACGCTGGTCGACGGCCAGCAGGTCTTTCTCGAGGCTCGTCGGATCAAGACCAAGGACGAGATCTCGCTCTTGACCCATGCCGCCTCGATGGTCGACGCCGCCTACGAAGAGCTCTACTCGTTCCTGCGCCCAGGCGTGAAGGAGAACGAGTGCGTCGGCGTGGTCAATAAGACGCTTTACGACCTGGGATCAGAGCACGTCGAGGGCGTCAACGCCATCTCGGGCGAGCGCTGCTCGCCGCACCCCCACGTCTACAGTGACCGTCTCATTCGCCCGGGTGACCCGGCGTTCTTCGACATCCTGCACAGCTACAACGGCTATCGCACGTGCTACTACCGGACCTTCGCGGTCGGCAGCGCCTCGGTGGCGCAACGCGACGCCTACACCAAGTGTCGCGAACTGATCGACACGGCCATCGCGATGGTAAAACCAGGGGTCACGACCGCAGACATCGTTTCGATTTGGCCTCGGGCCGAGGAGTTTGGCTTCGCGAACGAAGAGGCGGCCTTTGGCTTGCAGTACGGACACGGCATCGGGCTCTCAATTTGGGAGCGCCCCATCTTTAGCCGCATGATCTCCCTCGATCATCCCGAGCTACTCGAAGAGGGGATGGTCTTCGCATTAGAGACCTACTGGCCCGCGAAGGATGGCTGGTCGGCCGCGCGCATCGAAGAAGAGCTCGTCGTCACGGCGACCGGTTGCGAGGTCATCACCAAATTCCCGGCCGAAGAACTCTTGGTGGCGGGGAAGCGTTACTACGCCGCCGGTGGGATGCTGAGCGAGCTTCGCGAGTCCCAGTCGAACCTCAATACGGCAGCGGGCCAAGCCACGTCGGCGTAGTCACGCCGAAAGAGCTTCGTCGACCGTCAACTCAGCGGCGGGGTCCGCCTCTAATCGTTCGTCGGGTATTGGCTCGCTACTTCGAACAGAAAATCCATAAGTTCCATTGAGAATTCGTTGCTGGGCTCGTTCAATCGCGCTCAGTCGTTCGCGAAGACCTTCAGTTATTGCGGCCTCTTCTTGCTCGGAGACCAGAGGTGGGGCCGAGTCGCTCATGTCACCTTGCTCGTTGGCGCTCGAGCGCTCGTCTTGCGCGTCGACATGCTCATGGTCGAGCAACTGGTGAATACGTCGGAGTTCTACTTGAAGGAGTTCGTTCGCTCGGCTGACTTCCATGAAGTGGCTCCATTCGTTCTATGTTGCTATTTCAGGGTAGTCATTGGTCTGAAAAACGGTCCGCGCAGGCGTTCCACTCTAAAAATTTGCAACCTCTCTGGATTACGAGCTTCGACTTTGACTGACTTTCGTGAGTGAGCCAACTTTCGAAGAACTCTGGACCGGAGGCAAGATAAGTGACGGAGAAATTCGAGGCGGCGCTGCTGCACCCCAATCGGCACCCCCAACGGAATTCGAACCCGTACCGCCGCCTTGAAAGGGTGGTGGACATATCTGGGATCCTGACAGACAATCACTGATCAGCGTGTGTTTTGAGTGTCGCTCGGAGACCTCATTCGACCGTTTGGGCGCTCCAGGGCGACTACAAGACTGCCGCGCGAAACGACGGACCGCAGAAGGTCGCCGCAATTGTTGGTTGACCGACCTTTGGGAGGTATGTCCATGACTACTTCGCCGGTTCGTAGGCTTGTAATCATGGAATCTTCGCGCTCCTCAGACCTGGGACCGGAGTCACGACCTGTCGCAATTCCTGATGACTTCGCAACTGCGAGCGGCGATACGGCGTCGGGAGTGATTCGTCTTCCCAATCGAATTCGTTGGTCGGCTCCCGATTTAGCCTTTGACATGGACATCGCGGCCGATCGTCATCGCGTGTATGAACTGGTACTCGTTGATGGAAACGAGGAAGACGTACGACATTTTGTCAGATTCGATGAATTGATTTCGATCTGGGGTGATATTTTCCTTCCTGCGTACGTCCGTAAGGCCTGGCAGGAGTGGTTTGCCGCACACCATATTGATGTGCCATCTTGCTAAGTCCTCTGCAAGAACAGATTCTGACAATTATTGGACGGGCACTTGAAGGCTCCGACTTTGCATTGGCCGGAGGTGCCGCAATCATTAGTCAAGGTTTGGTCGATCGGAGAACGCGAGATCTCGACTTCTTTGGATCGTCGAGTCTGCAGTTGGCCGAGAAGCTTCCGATCATCATTGAAGCGCTAATCGGTTTGGGATTAGAGGTGAGGATCGATCGTCAGACCGAACGTTTTGCGCGACTAGAAGTTAAAGGTTTCGGGGAGGAAACGGAAGTTGATTTTGGAATCGACTTTCGTCTGTTTCCACCTCATGATGGGGCAAACTTTTCGGTGCTATCTATCAAGGAGCTCGCGGTCGACAAGGTTCTCGCGATATTCGGTCGCGCGGAGCCCAGGGATTTCATCGACCTAGCGGCTCTTTCTCAAATCTTTGAGATCAAGGATCTGTTTGGCGAAGCCGTTCGCAAAGATCAGGGGTTTGATCTGAAGATATTTGCCGAAATGACGAATCGCCTAGACATTCTCCCACGTCGAGAATTTCCGATCAGTGACGCTGAATTCGATGAGCTGAAGTTGACTGTTGAGTCATGGCGTGAGATTGCCAAAGAGAAGATTCGAAATCGCGACCGAGGGATAGAGCGTTGAAGCGATAAAAATTATCATCCGTTCGGTGCTTATCTCGCTTTGCTTTAACTATTACTCGAAGTGCAATATCCGGGAATCTATGATTTGATCGAAGAATTCCGATTTGAACGCCGACGAGTCTTATTACGAGATGCAGTGGATTTCAGTCGTCATCAACTCCACCGGGACAAGCGCGGTCGTTCGCTCGAAAACGTGGATTTGGCCTCTTCCAGTGATAGTGATGCGTTGCGGTTCGATGAGCGACTGCTGACCATCGATGAGGTGCCTGCCGCCTCCGCAACGATTCCAAATGAGTTCGTGGTACGCGTGTCGATGAGGTCGACGGGATCCGCAATCGCTTTCGTCGCTGTATACCTGGTGGGCCCGCGAGAAGGACCTAGAGCGAGATGTCGGGAGACGCGAAGGAGTCCATCGGAGGATCCGTCGGCGAGGCGACGGATCGCGAGATACGAATACTCACAATCCTGGGGTCCCTGACGGCTGGTCACGCTCACGCGACGAAAAAGGACATTTGCTGAACTACGACTTTCCTCATGCGCCGGCATCTTCATCAGTTTTCACGCGACAATCACGACATCCTCTGAATCAGCAAAGGAATAATGGTTTGATCAGGTTAATCGTGTAACTTGTGCTTACTGCTAATGCCACGGGACTATCGGGGTGAAATCGTGGCGCAGATGCTTTGAAATCACCATGGATCTGTCGCGACATCGTGAACACCACCCGAGATCGCTGGCGTCACGACTTTGCCCAAAACCGGATTCCGCTTGCGAACGAAGGTCTCCAGCGGCCCCTCCAGAGCGCACGTGGGCGTTCTACGGGCGCTAAAGATGCTGGTTTCTCGTCAATATGAGGCTTTTCTGGTTGCCACGCGTTGAGGAGAAATTATCCTTCACCAGGAATTATTTCGCACCCCCAACGGGATTCGAACCCGTGCCGCCACCTTGAAAGGGTGGTGTCCTAGGCCGCTAGACGATGGGGGCCTAATTTCATTCACCGTACAACTACTTGGTGGTCGGGCTGCCGGGATTTGAACCCGGGACCTCTTCGTCCCGAACGAAGCGCGCTACCAAGCTGCGCTACAGCCCGCGGCGAGTTGCCCCGCAGCCTGAAAATACTAGTCGCTCGGCCGAC
>Ga0307372_10005028_pt1 | contig 20073 bp, 23 predicted proteins | sample OX1MG_FD_202533 | JGI IMG/M metagenome (GOLD analysis project Ga0307372, IMG submission 202533) | Soil microbial communities from Risofladan, Vaasa, Finland - OX-1 | ecosystem: Environmental > Terrestrial > Soil > Coastal area > Acid sulfate soil | place: Finland: Risofladan, Vaasa | collected...
CCATACGTGCCGGGTGGCGCCGAACAATCTATTCAGGGTATGCGTCTGCCGGCGCGTGAGCCGGAGCCGGACCTTGTAGGCACACTCGATCGTTGTGTCATTATCAGAGCTGTCCATATCCACAGTATAGCCAACCGCACACCGGCTGTGAGTGGGACTTTCGATTGACTAGAGGTCGCCGCCCGCCTCACCGGAAGAGCACCGATACCGGTTCCGCCTGGCTCTCCTCGACCGGGGCGCTTAACGTCCGGGTTGCGCTTCGTTGTCCGGTATTTCAACCGGTATCTGCTAAGCTGTTTGCAAGGCTCGGGGGCTTGAACAGGGGGTCTTATGGCTGAAGTGATGCCGGCGATTTATTAATAATGGTCAAGGCAAAAATCGTACAGCCGCCAGCGCAGGAAGCAGCTGATGTAAAAACGCGCCCACCGGCCTGGGCGCCCGTCGCCATCCTGATCGTTGGCGCCTTGTGCCTGGCGTTGTATGCGCTGGATGTCTCAAAGAATCATGCTGTTACGATTCAGTCAAATATCGAGCAGGCGCAAGCCAAAATAGCTGTAGACCATAAAGCAATCATCGATGCCGAAGCCGCCTACAAGCTCGCTAAAGATCAGGAAGGTTTTTGGCGCCGATATATTTTCCCTGACAGTGCTGATGTTAAGAATCTGAAAGCGCAGATCGATTCCAGCACCGCAAAACTTACGCGCGATCAGCAAAGTCTGTGTCTGCTTCAGCCCGAGTGCCGGAAGATGCAGGCCGATAACGGCAGCGGGCATTCCTTGAAATTCTCGACTCGCGCTAAAGTGGCCGGCATTAGTTGGGGTATGGGCATTTTGATCGTTGTGGTTATAGTGCTGTTTGCAAGCGGGGCAGGTGAAATTATCTTAATCTACATTTTTGGGTTTTTAGTCGTTATCGGGATACTGGAACTCTTGTGGAAGACGATTGAGTGGGTGCTCTAATCCGTGGTTATGAGTAGGCTTATAAAAAGAAGGGGATCAAGTCCCCTTCTCAACACTCCCCAGCACTCGCTGTTACAGCGGACCCGGTGGCCATGCCTAAGCCGCTTCTGCGCCGGTCCATCCGGTCGCATCCGCGTCTTGACTCGTTCCCGCAAACGGACGGAGCCAACTCTCCGCGAGACTTAAAATATCCCGTGCTGAATTAACATCACGGTCATGCTCGGCGTTACACTCCGAACAAATCCAGTCTCTTACAACAAGCTGCCTTAGACCCTTGGGGCCAATCACGCACCCACAATTACTGCAAGCTTGCGTTGTAAACGATTCATTGACGACTTCAACTCTGCGACCGGCATAACTGCCCTTGTACTAAAGCATCGTTTCGAGCATGTACCAACCAGCATCTAACACAGACTTTGCCATCTCGCACTACTGTCGGTGATGTGTCATGTTTGTGCCTCTTGCCAACATTCTTTGGTAGTATCTTTGCCACTTGAATCGGTTGCTTTTTCAATGGTTGTGGTGTTTCCATTAGAATCTGCTGTTGTTTGCAGAATAAAGGTTTCACAATCAACGTCGGATATTTCACTCCCTATAGCCCTAACTATAAGTGTATATCCGTTTTCTGTGATGACAGACTTGGAATCAAGCATATAGTGTCCGTATCTACTGAAGGTCACGGGGTGTGTACATTTAGGACTATCATATTCAAAGTTTTGGGTATAACAGCTTTCCAACATTTCTTCGTCTTGTGCAATAAGTTCAAGAGCATCCATCCGATCGAATGCAATCCCTGAATTATGAGAAGTGGATTTTGTCTCTGTCGAAGTTTTGCCGCAAGCAACTATAACTCCAATCAATAATAATACGATTATATGTTTCATATAGGCTCCCAAAAATTCTAGTTGTTGGTCTTTTTAAAGACAATAAACACCGGTGTTCCACTTGCCGTCTTTATCCGGAGTACCTTTACAGTAATTCCATACATCATTGACTTCACGGGCAGCCATATTCAGCCAATGGTGTGACTCTGGTTTCACTTTCAAATGTATGGTCTTTATCTGTGTCATAAAATTCTCAATTTGGAACAAGTCACGGTATGGCAGCATATAAAGAGCCGCTCGCGCCCGTGCGCTCACTACGGCTCCACGCTCCGTCCGAACTACGCGCTGTCGCCTGCGGGTCACTCATCATCCCTGACTCGCTACTGTTACAGCGGACTAAGCTGCCCTACCTTGACCATCTTGGAACGCAGGTTTGCTGGCACATCACTGACCAGTATAACGGTGAGATCGCCTTTTTTGTATTTGTAGGTTGCCACCTTGTTGGCGGACAACTGAGTGTCAATATTGGTTGGGCTGAGTGTATACATACCGCCATTCCATGGGTCGATAAGCAACATACCGATTACCCCGCCTAGAAGAATATTGCCGAAATACCAGCCATTAACACCCTCTGTGAGAGTGATCTTCTGTTCCGTATAGCCTGCGAGTGTCAAGTCGACGATATAACTCTTTTTACCCCAGTAGTGCCCAGTGCTTTTCGCCAGCGTTACAGTCGTGGGTGTGGTGCCATTGAATACACCGAGCCCACTTTCATCCGTGATCAACGCCTTAGCTCCGCTCGGAACAGTATTGATGGTGACCACGGCGGTTTTATCGCCCAAGATGGTGGCGCAGCCAACCATCAGTGTCAGTAAAAATATTCCCATAAACGTAAGAATGGATTTCATCGTGTCATCCCCTATGAGTTAGATTAGTAACGCAGATCGCCAACGGTGATTTTTCGATTCATGGTTTGTTGAGCCCCTTCAGCTCAATGTGGATTATTTTTTCTGTGCAGCCGGCTTATCGACCAGGTGCTGCTGGTTGTCGATCATGGCTTGGGTGAGTTCACGGCTGGCATGCAGGTTGCGGTCTGCGTACTGCGTTTTCATCCCATCTAATTGCTGTTGTGCTGTGGCCAGCGTCATTGGCTTGGCACAGCTTGTCAGCAGCATCCCGATACCCAAAGCCAATAAGAGCTGCTTATACATGAGCGACCACCTGCACGACCGGCTGCATAGGTTTGACGTTTATTCGAATAGGCGGCAGCTCTTTGGAAACTTGCACTGGTGTGGCGCGCGCCCGGCGATCACTGCGGGTACGCCGAGATATGGCGCGCGCATGCACTAAGCAGTGATAACCGTCATCGTTGGTCCTGATAATGTTCATGTTGTTGTTTTCCTGCGTTAATGAAGCGCGTATACACGAAGGTACACGCCCATTTAAGCATGTGAAATCCTACAAATACATTATAACGCAGGATTTAGTGTGGGTCGCGTTCCAAAACAAAGCGCGACAGGATGAATTTTGAGCGGTTGATGGTCTGGCGAGCCTGTTCATCCAGGCCGCGGTCGATGAGCTCCTGGGCATCCGAAAGCAGGCTGAAAGCCACGAAAGCTGGGGCCTCCCTCCTCAGCACTGCTTCCTGAACGCCCTCCAATACGGTCTGTTCCAGGCATCCCAGGCAGGTACGCTGTTCGGCCTCACTCCACATACGTCCCTCCACAACCCCGATAAAGCACGTTTAAACGTGCCTACGGGGTTGTATTGCTGAATGAGGGCCAAGGGTGTGTTATTCATGACCGGCGCGCCCGGGGCATCTAAAGCCGTCCAGCGAGTTAAATAGCCGTCACCGGCCGGCGGCCGAGATTCTTGAGCCTGAACGTTACAAGCAATACCACAAGCGAGAGCAGCCCTAAGGAACCCCCACCGCCACTGGATGACCCGCCACCACTGCCACCGCCCCCACCTCCACCGGTTGGGTTGGTGACATTGACGATAGCCGTGGCTGGATCCCCGCTGGACAAGCCATTACTGGCGGTGCAATTCAAGGTTGCGGTATAGCTGCCCGCCGTGTTGTAGGTGATGGCACCCGGATTCTGCTGCGTCGAGGTCTGGCCGTTGCCGAAATTCCAGTTATAGCCGGTGATCGTGAGCCCACCGGTCACGCTGCATTCACCCGTGAAGGTCACGCTCTGGCCGGTCTGGATGCCGCCAGTGCTGGCGGTGATCGCAGGCTGCGGAATCTGCGCGCCCGATGCCAGTAGTGCCGCGTAACCCTGGATCAACCCATAACCATCGATACCGTTGTAAGTACCGCCAGATTGCCCGGCGACCAAAGGTTTCGCGCTCTGCTCAAGATTTGTAACAATCTGATCACGCGTGAGTCCAGCTTGCATCAATAACGCTGCTACGCCTGCAAATGTCGGGGCTGCGGCGGATGTGCCAGCAAATTTATTAGATGTCCAACCAGAGAATGCTACAATAGTTATGTCATCCGCACCCGTCAGTTGGGGGTTATCAAAATACTGAGGCTGAGCAAGACGCGTATAACTTAATTCTGGCTGTCCAGTCGCTGGATTGGTGACCCCAGTCTGTGTGGCGCTCCACATCACCATATAGGGTCCCGTTTGCGACCATGTTTCCATCATATTGGAGCCTTCGTTGCTAGCGCCAACCGAGACAGTTAATGGATCGGTTGCATAAAATCCGCCCGCACCGCCGTTATTGATGTATTGGGCCGTTACACCATCACCAATGAATCCATCATCGATCGCAACATAGAGTGGATTGGTATTATTTTGTGTAACGATACCAGCCACGATCTTGACAGTGACCGGTGAACTACTGCCGTTCGTCCATGAGGCTGATAACGCCGTATAGGGGCCGGTCTGACTAGCGAGCACCTGGTTGGAACTGTTCAATATCCAGATACCCATCACATTGTTTGTTGCTTGTGGTGGAGACGTTGGGTCATCACTCCAATTCAAGACCGGCGTGATTGTCCCACCGGCTGGTACCGTCCATGAATTATATGGATTACTCGCTTGGCCAGCGGCCACGCCAAAATCCATCGCCTGGATAGACTGCCCGCCAACCGTTAATGAGCTAGCAATAAATTGGCTTTCAAAAGCAGTATTGCCTTGGTTGCCGGCAGCATTGATGTATAGGAAATTTGGGTTAGCGGATTCAACATTTTCAGCTTCCGCCGCTTCTGGTGTTGGGAACATACTGAGGTCGCCACCCAAATCATTTACAACAATATTGACGCCATATGTATTAATAAGATTAGCGATGCACAGGCTATGATAAAAATCATCCCCGGAGCAAAAATATAATTGTGCGTTTGGCGCTATCTGGTGGACAACCTGCAGCATGGCAATACCTTCTACGTGGTTGCCCTCTTTATTCTGATAGATCGTGACCGTCGGCAGCGTCCCATTAGCTTCCAGCGCCTCAATCCCGCTAGCGCCTGTTGAGATAACACCAATCTTGATACCTGTTCCATCAAGCCCGGCTGCCTGGAGTTTATCGGCCTGGATGTACTGCAACAGCACCGGATCCGGTGACGCACCGTAGGTATTGAGTGTGGTCAGGCAAGCCATCACCACCAGGAGAAAAATAGAAACTGTTTTAGTTGGGAATCGCATGGGTATAGCCCTGTTGGTTGTTTCCTCGTATCCACGGTAGCACAGGCTCAAAAATATCCAAATCCAATTTATTCAAGAATTTCAACCAGACACTGCGTTTGTTACATAACGGCCTTAGCCGGTATCTCGCATACCGGAGCAGGCAGATAATTCCTGGATGCTGGCCTGGTTGTTGTCTGCTTGCCAGTAAATCGCCAAAAAAAACCGCCCCAGTGCTTGGGGCGGCTATCTTGGCATCACGGCTGTCGATCAGCCCGAGGTTGAGAACGCGGTCGTGTTAGTAGCCTGCTGATCATATATTTTGTAATGCGCAACAATATCTGGTTCAGAGCACCATTGGTTTGGTGGCACTCCGGCCCATTGGTGACAGCATGCGGTTGTAAACGCTACTTGTTTATTATAGTGCTGAGGTACCAAGCCCGGCGCCGAGAATGCCTGGTCAGCATCTGACAATAGTGGAGATGGCGGCGGTGGACCTCCTCCGCAACCCTCTGAACCCATATTTCCCGAGTACACATACGTCCCGTAATAGGATGTGGGTGGTGGGGGCGGGTTATTATTGCCAGAATTGCCACATTGTGTGGGCGTCCCAAGGCAATTCAACGCGCTGGTTGCATAATTTGCCGTATCCGCATTCCCGGCATTGGTGGCGTAATTGGCGTTCCCGGCATACGTCGCCGTGGTTGCCGTTGGTGCCTGGTAGTTCACATTCGGTGGCGGGACGCTGGTAGAATCGCTGGCTACGACGGACACCGCAGACATCAGCAAGCCACCGATAAAGATGCCGACCGCGACGCCTGCGAGTAATGTAGGTTTGATCCTCTTCATAGCACTCTCCTTAATATTGAATTCAGATACCCCGTAGGCAGTGAGCCTACTTTGGACTTCATTTAACACCCGTTATATCGTGGACCGCAACGCTGACAATAGCTGCCATCATTTCAGTTGCTGGTCTGGGCAGGCTGCGCCACAGCCGCTTTTCCTGCAGTCCACGTGCGTTTTGCCGTGGCCTGGTCACAGGATGGCAACGGTGCCAGTTCTACTGACACCGGATCTGTTCCGACCGGCGGGGCCGATTGTTGGACAGACGGTTGCTGGTCCATTTTGAGCGGATGGGACGATGCCCATGCGTCCACCGACCTTTGCGCAAGCAGCATCTGATCGGCATCCAACAGCGGTATTAAACTCGTGCGCTGACCCATGGCGGTGGTACTTACATCATTGGATGCGGATGGATTGTAGGCCGCAGCCGTGTAGAGGACGTATGCTTGCACGTAACTCTTAGGAACGCCTTGTCCACAATAATAAAGACCGGCCAGCAGCAACTGCGCACCCGGCTGGCCTTGCTCAGCCGCTTGTGTGTACCACTGAGCCGCCTGCGCATAATCCTGTGGTGCACCTTCACCCACGAAATACAAACTGCCGAGATAGGTTTGTGCGTTGGCGTCGCCAGAATTTGCCGCAACACTGAACGCGGTGTACGCGCTGGCAAAATCACCGGCGGTGTACGCCAGGATGCCGGAGTTTATGAATGAGTTGTCCGCATGCACAGGCACGCACGCAATCGTGAAAAGTATCGCAGTTATTATCCCCGTATAGTTATAGCAAATCATCCGCATTTTACTATTGCCTTTGCAACCAAAAATGGAGACGGCGGAGAAGACCATCCATTTTGTGTTAGTACGCGCAACGAGACTGTCCAATTAAGACCTGCTACGGTCGCCCATCCTTGATAAGCCGCAAGCGGTAATGACGATACCCCGCTCGAAACATATACAGGTGTTACAAATATCTGCGGGTTAGTTCCGCCTGGACAATACGTTGGGATTGGTACCGATGATCCATCTGACACCAAGGTTTCATAGGTGGTCGCATGCGATAGTGCCACGTTGCCGTTCTCGGCAGTGACATCACCTTCAGCCGCAACATTACCGTTATTGATGGCGACCTGTGGATTATTGAGAGCATCCTTGCCGACATACACGCCGTTCTGCGCATACATGTCCCAAGTGCGCTCACCAGCACCCACGCCAACTGGAACTGGGCCGGTCGGTGAGATTCCCGCTGAACCGATGTTGCCGTTAGCCGCGATGTTGTTGGCGTTATTGACGTTGTTATTACCCATGTTGAGATCTGTGAACATCTCGTTCAACTGCGGCTGACCGGGGATGGCGAAGCGATACAGATAATCCGATGCCAGCGTGCCCTGGTTGAAATATTGCATATAGGCCAGATGCAGTGGACCCGGATTAGGTATATTGGTGGGCGTAAGGTCAATCTGCCAACCGCCGTAGGATCCGCGCACCATGCCGTAGACATAACCCGGTACGTCCGCGGTGGTCACGAAACCGCCGGCGGCGCCAGCCATGGCGGCGGCACCCGGGATGACGATATCCGCCATGTGCTTCTGGAATTGAGTGCCGGTATAGACCGTGCCGCCCGAACCCAGCACTAATGACAACAGACTGCCGGCGGTTGGCTGCAGCACATACAGGGTATAGGTTTGTCCGTACGGGTTGGTGGCATTGAAATTCGCCGGCAGGTAATTCTGTGCGATGAGGGTAGCAATCGGCAAAATATAGGCGTTCGTTGGTGTGGCGGTGGCCTCGATGACGGCGTAATTGGACTTGACGTAGGCATCGACTGCCGGGCCTAAAGCTTTGAGCTGGGTAGCAGCCGCGGCCTGTTGGGTTTGGCGCGGGCCGTAGCTTAAAACCGCGGCAATGCTCCCCAGGATGATCAGGTAAATCACCAGCGATACCAGTGATTCCACCAGCGTCAGACCGCGCTGACGATGACGCACTGATTGGTTCATATGATGACTTTGCATACGGTTAACCTTTTCATTGCATCCGAATAAGAGCCGAAGCGATGTCTCCAACTGGCACACTGCCAGGCGGAATCACAATAATGTTGCCAGTCGATGGTACGAGAATGACCTCTTGCGGTCCTTGTATCTCGGCTATCCCGATGGCCACAGTGGCCTGCGAGGCGTCCTGGATTTGCGTGATGGAGTCCGGTGGCACCGCGCCCCAAGTCAGCACAAAACTGCTGTTTATTTTATTGGTCCATGGGAGGATCGCTTGCCAGCCGAACGGCAGGTTCAATGAAGCCGTGGGCGCAACCCCGGTGAAAGCCGGGTTGTTTTCCGCATACTCGGTCACCGCGTTACGGTAATCCACAAAGTTCTGCGCGATCGCCTGCGCCTTTTCCTTGTTGTAGTCAGTACTGGTTGACGTGCTGAGTGATGTCATGACTGCCAGTACCCCGAACATCAGCAAGGCGATTGTCATTGCCCACATATGCGTACCCTTCCTGGGATCGCGGTCACTCTTGGTGTGGCCGCGATCACCATGACCAAACTGACACCCGATTCAAGAGACCCAGGGCGGCGATTAAGCCGCTCCAGAGTCTCCAATTCAATCAACCGCTGACCCATACCACTGCGTTGTTCGGGCCGGCCACACAGGCAGTCGCCGCAACCGTCACCGGGCTTGTGCCTTGCGTCTGCGGGATGTTGGTGCCATTGATCGTCAATGAGACCCATTGCCCAAATTCGAAGGATGCGAACTTGATGCAGGCATCCTGCGGTACGCCGGCGAAGGTGATGTCGAACTCCGTTGGATTTGCGTCTGCAGCCAACGTCACCGCCCCATTCCACTGGTCGATCACATTGATAGCACTGGTGGCCATGTCCTGCGGGAACACGTTGGCCGCAAACGCCACGGCGTTGGAAAGACCAGTGTAGTTCGGCTGCCCCTGATAGAGCTGCTTGATGTTGAGCTGGGTGGTGGTCAGATCCTGTTCGGCATTCGATAGCTTGTTGCTGCTCGTGATCATGCCGAACACGACAAACGCGCCCGCCAGGATGATTAGACCCACAACCACGGCTACCAGTGTTTCCACCAGCGTCAAACCGCGTTGTTTATTCAATGACTGATACGCTTTCATGACTCATATCTCCTTCAAAAAATGTTATACCCTGATTTAAAAACTTCAACGCTCACAACTGATGCCAAGATTTAGCTTACCTGCCCGCAAGGCATCTGTTTGCTGGCAATTAGCGCACTAACTCCCATTTGCCAGCAGTTAGGGCGCGAAATACGCTGTTTTTCATCCCGTGGCGTGTGCTAGCACCCTAATCAGCCGCGTTTTCTGTGTCTGTGTAGGCGTACTGTGCTTAAGGTCATAACCGACGTTATTTTATGGCAACACGTATTCCACTATGCCAAGCCGGTCTACCTGGTGGCCTTCCGTAACGGAGGCTCCCCGGTGCGGCCGCTTTAGCGAGCCTCCCAAGATGCAACCTTATGCGCGAAAAAGCGCCTGTCGCGCAAGCTTATGCGCAATTTCTGTGCACGCTTATGTGCTACGTTCTCCTCGCAAGGCCCGCCGTTGCTGGCCCCACGTGCAAGCTTATGCGCGAGCGGACACGTACTACATGCCCGACATGGACATGAAATAGGCCGGCATCTGCACCTGAAGAACCACGGTTCCCAGGGTGAACCACACCAGTACACCTGCGAACATGACCAATGAGATCTGCTCCAGTAATTTGGCCTGTGCCTGGATCATCAGTACGCCGGTCTCGGTCCATTCCGCGGCGATCTCCTTGAGCACCGTATCAATATCCAGCCCTTGCTTTTCATACAGGCGTACGTCTGCCACGATCTCGCTGTCCGGGAAGTCGCCCGACTCCAGCATGGCCGCACCGAACTGGCTGCCGCTCTCCATACGTCCGGAAATGGCATCGATATGTGCTTTAAGCCAGGGTGTGGCGACCTGCGAGGTCTGTACCAGCGCGTCATACGCCTTGAGGCGCCCGCTCTCGGTGATGGCCGGAATGCTCATCAGCCAGCCGCCGCCCTGCTGCAGGCGGTAGAACGAAAATGGCGGAAACTTGTCCAGGTAATCGCGCATGCGCCCAGTCCAGTAGGGAAATGTGAACGGCATGCCGAATAAGATCGTCATAGCCAAGATGATGAATATGGCGAAGCCGGTGGTGTTGACCACTTGACCAACGTCATACATGGAGCGCGCGATGCCTTCCCAATGCTCCGGTGGGAACACGACGGCGATCTTCGGCACCACATAGTCCGACAGCACCATGAGTGAGACGATGATCATGGAGACATACAAGGCCAAGGTTCCATAGGCCGAGGTGACTGCGCGACTGGTGCGGCGCTTGTTCTCGCTCAATATCAGTATCTTCTGGATGGCCCGCTGCAGGCCGGTGCGCCGGCTTTCCTCCGTAGCGCCATCACCAGCGCCCGCCAGCTCGCCGCCCCTCAGCAGCATGATCTCGATGGGATCGGCAAACATCGCGAATGAGGCTGATACGCTCTTTCCGGCCTTGAGGTTCGCCAGCACCTCGCTCAGCACGATAGTGGTGGAGTCGAACCTGGACTTGTTGTAGGCGCGTTCGTACAGGTCTTCAATGACCGACACGATATTGGCGTTCGGCCGGCGCAGGATGCGCGCGAGTTTCTGAAAGAGCTTGACGCGTCCTGACATTGCAAAGAACTTGATGCTCAGCCAGCGCCACCAGCCAGGGGCACTCACCATCGGTACCCGCATCTGCATCGCATATTCGTTCAGAATGGCCATATTAACCTCGCGCTGCCACAGCTTGTGGCGCTATGTCATCCAAATGTAAAGGTCCCAACACACTCTCCAGATTCTGCGCATCGATCTCGCCGCGCATGAGTTTGATAATGCCGTGTCTCATCATCGATACGCCGCCTCTGCGACGCCATTCGCGTTCTGCTTCGCCGACCCCATTCTCCTTCGCGTACTCCATCATCTCGTAGGAGGTTTGCACCACTTCAGCGACTACCGTGCGCCCCTTGTAGCCGTGACTGTCTTTGCCGGTGGAGCAGGCTTTACAACCTGGCCCGCGCACCCGGATGTTGTCGAGTTTGCCGCCAGACATAGTGATGACTTTAAGCATGCGCCCCAGTAAAGCTTTGGGTATCTCGTTATCGTTACCGCGTATCGGCAACGAGCAGTGCGGACACAGCTTGCGCACCAGACGCTGGGCAACCAGCCCGCGCACGATATCGGGGTCGTAGATCAGCGGCTTGATTTCCTCGGTGCCAACGCCAGAGAACATATCCAGTAGACGCTCCATCGATTTCCAGGCGCTGTTGGCATGCAGCGTGGTCCACACCTGGTGACCGGTCTGAGCCGACTCGATCGCGAGCTTGGCGCTTTCCGCATCGCGTAACTCGCCGATCATGATCACATCCGGGTCACTGCGCAGCAGATGGCGGATGGCCTTGGCGAAGGCGTCCCGGCGCTCGAAAGCGTTGTCACCCGTGACCACTGGTACCTGTTCCGCATCCTTGATGGGCAGTTCCGGGGGATCCTCCACGGTCATGACATTCAGGTATTGGTCAGCATCAATGATTGAAGACAACACCACGAACAAGGTGGTGGTCTTGCCGGAACCGGTCGGGCCTGAGATGACAGTGATACCATCGGTGTGTGACGTCAGCACATCAATGGCCCTGCGCTGATCCGGGTCATAACCGAAATACACCAGCCTGGACTCCAGATTGTTGCCCTGCAGTTTCTCGTCATACAGGAGCCTAAGCACCATCCCGGAGCCACCGAGCCTAGGTCCGCTCTCAACGCGCAAACCGTGCAAGCCGGCAGGCAGATGTCCGGTTTCATAACCGATACGTGCGCTCTGGTAGGTACTGGGATTGTAATGACTGTTGCCCACGTCCGGCATGACGCCATAGAGCACGTTGCAGAGTTCCGCAAGCTCCTTGGCCTTGAGGTTTTTGTCAGTCAAACGTGTCAGCAACCCATCTACCCGCATACGTATTTCCCCATAACCCTTGCTGTCATGCACTCGAATGTGAATGTCCGAGGCATGCCGGCGGTAAGCATCGCGGATCATCTCGCGGGCGTATCCGATGGTGTCACTCTCCGCTTTAGTGACCTTCCGTTCCGAACCGCGAAGCTCGATTATCTGTTCGAGCGGCACATAGGTAGTTTTTTTATATTCAGGCCAGAATTGTTTGACACGGCTGATGACGCTGTCGACAGCCCCGTCTGAGCGGTGCCCCTCAGAAACAATCAGGGTACCGTCGGCGCTTAAACCAACGATCTCCAGCATGTCCTTGCGAACCCAGTGCGCCGTGATTTCTGTATCGATTACCAGCGGCGGATGGCTAGCCTCATGCTCGGCCACGGTGTCCTTGGACTGAAGTTTTGTTTTTGTTTCCATGTAGACATGTATCAACCATTAGGTCCGCCGCCATCGCTGCCAATCGATGTGCTATCGGTTGAAGGCGGCATTTTCTGCATCGCCGCTGGTAATGGCGGGGTTTGCAATGGGGTATTCGTCGGCGTGCTGGGGACTGAAGCCTGGTTAGCCTCCGGGTTATACATCGGTAGCACCCGGACACCCAGTCTGGTCGTGATGCTGACGCCGTCATTGCCGATATATTTAACGATCGAGCCATCCGACAAGCGCTGCCCAACGTGCACTTTCAGCGTGGAACCGTTCTCATAGACGATTTCCGCCGTCAACTTGCCATTGATGCCTTGCACGCTCTTCACCGATGGCAGCATAACGACGTTCGGTGGTGTCAACGAATCGGAGCTGCCGCTGTTGTAGCCGGTTAACGGAGTCCCCGGTTTATTGCCGCTGCGTGCGCTGTGGATATCCGCCTGCAGCTTGGTCACCGTCAGTTGTTCCTGGAGGATGGCGGCTTCGGTGCGCAGGGAATCCAGTTGCATGGTCGCTGAGGTGTCACTGATGACCGGTGACGTTGTCTGGGGGCTGGATTGCTGTGCATTGCCCTGGTATGTCTGTGGTACCGGCGCGACCGGTATATACGGTGAGGCCTGCGCCTGGTTTACCGTCGATGCGGACGGCGCGGCTGCCGGCGTCGAAAATTCCGGAATTTTTGGCTTGCCAGCCGGCGGTGGTGTTAACCCGAACGCAATGCCGGACAGGACCAGCAACGCATAACCAAATAAGCTGTATTTAATGTGACGCATATAAATTACCCTCTACTTTCCATACCATGGTGGTGCCTACAGTTTCGAAAACGATCTGTTTAAGCGATAACCCATTTACATTGTTGAGCGAGCCGACGATATCGAAGGGACTCAGCCCTTTGAGTGTGAACGCCCATTGGGCGTTTTCAGGACCTGCGGCGACGATGACCTTAGAGTTCTTGTCAGGCGCCGGCCGCGCAATCCATTGGAATGAGATCTGGTCGGCCCCTATGTATTGCGCCATGGAATAGAAGCGCTTCATGGCCTCGTTCTTATCCTTCGACAGGACCAGCTTGGATTTAGGTGTGTTCGGGTTGATGACCTCTGCTCCAACTACTTTGCCTGGTTTAAGCGGATCGATGTTTGAGTTCAATGGCAGATCAGTCATGGACGCGCCGGGCATGTAATCCCAAATGCTGGTTACAGCAATGCCGTTACATATCCAACTGGACAACTCCCAGCCATGATTGGATAGCGGGGTTAACGCAAACGCCGCAAAGCAGTTCGTCATGAAGGGGCCGACCTGAACCACATCCGGGCCAAGTGCCGCCTCGGCAGCCTGTTGAGCCTCCTGCATCTGCATTTGTTCGCTGGCGCGCTCGCGCGCAGCCGCGGCCTGTTCCGCCATCTCCTTGAGATGCCTGGCCTTGAAGAATGAATTGGTATACGAAACCACGATCACCAATATGATGAGCACCGCTATACCGATGGCAACCTTGGGAAATACGCCCGTGGGTTTCAGGCTGCGCAGTTTGGTGAGCTCTTTTTTCGGTACACCTGATATCCAATCGGCCAGTTTGGCATTGGAGATCTCCGGGTTGTCCTGCTCGATGATCTCCGACAGCTTGTTGCCGTAGGTTTCCTTGAGGGTGTTCATGCGCTCGAGGGCGTGTTCCTCGGTGCCCACGAAATCGCCTTCCGGCAGCACCGCCCCGCCGATGCAAGCCATCACCAACATCACGTTGCCAGGAATCCTCAGACGCACAATCCAGCCGTCGGATGGCCCTTTAGCCAAAGCAGGTGATTCCGCCAGCGTGGCAGCCAGTGATGGCAACTGTTTGATGGGTCCGAAGGACTCTCCGAAACCGACCTGGCGGATCCGATTACGCAGGACCGCCGCGTTATATGAGGTCTTCCCCTGTGAACCCTCACGGATCTGGTTAGCGGCTTCGCGCGCTGACTTGATCAGCGGTGTGGCGCCCGACAGCGTCTGCCAGTACAGGCCGGCGACGAAGGTTTTGCCCTGGATGGTTATCAGTTCCATGACGGCCTCAGATCACATTCGCTGAAATGGTTACAAACAGGATTTGGTGGTCCTGGCTCGTGCCCCGGAACCATGACAACACGCCGTTGCCGCCCTGGTCGCTGTTGTTGATTTGTTCGTAGCCAGCCAGCACCAGCATTGACCCTGAGCGCATCTGCACGCGTTGGATAAAGCGGCGCGATGACACGCTGGGGACCTGTATCTCCTGACCACCAGAGCTAATAGTCTGGATGGAGTTCAGATTTGAAAGGTCGAGCACATACTGCATGACAATATCGGTGGTCTGCATAATGCGCGGCGTGATTACCAGCGAAAACCCGGTTGTCACTTGCCCTGGCTGCAATGCCGTCGTCGTACCTGAAGTGATAGTACTGGATGTCGAGGACGAGGAGGCTAGATAACCTTGAGTGGTGGTGACCTGGATTGGCAGGGGCTGCCCCTGCATGGCGATGCCAGAGCCCTCGGTCACCAGTGAAACCTTGCCGTATTCATTCAGCACGTTTGCGAGCAACTGTGAACCGGCCCACTGACCCAACGCCGCATTGGTGTTGCCTGCGGTATTCAGCACGGTGGCGGAGAGACTCGATGAACCGCTGGTATCGAACGAAGGCGTGACGCCGATGGTGGTCAACCCAAACTGCGCCTTGAGGTTGGTAAACACCGCTGCCAGATTGAAGCTTTTTTGGTTTTGATTACTGATATCCAGCGCATAGATGCGCACCGTGACCGCGACCTGGCGCGCCATGGCGGTATTCACGCTGTCGACATACGCCGCTACCTGCTGCTGTGTCTGTGGTGTATCTGTAACTGACATCGTGCCGGCGTCTTCGTTATCGACGACGGTACCGTCCTTGGTCAGCATTGAATGGATTGAAGCCACGATGGATTTCCATACGTCATTCTGCTGCTGTGCGGATACCGTCTGCGAACTGGAGGCCATGGATCCGCCAGAATTTCCGCCGCTGCCAGAGCTGCCACCCAGGTTGCTCTTGTTGGTGACGACGGATGAATTACCGACGGTACCCGGCAGGATATTCAGCATATACATGCGGGTTTCATACTTGAAAAAACGGATGGTGCCGTTCTGGTATTCCCAGGAGATGCCGAAATGGCTGGAAACCGTGTTGAGCAGGCCCGATAGCGTTCCCTGGTAGTCCAGTGACAAACGCACGCCCTGGCGCGCCAGCATCTGTCCTGATGTCTGACTGGACTGACTGGACTGCTGTTCCTGCAGCAGCAGCGGATCCATCTCCACCGGCATGTTGGCGACATCCGATATCTTGTCGGTCATCTCGAACAGATACAGCGGCGGAGTCACCAGCGTCACCGACTGTGAGAACACCGCTGGCAGTTTGGCTTTCTCCGACAGTTTAACGGTCTGTCCTGATCCAAAATAATATCCAGCGTTGAACTGCACCGGCTGTTTTTGCTGGAACTGGGCCGTCTGCTGGTCATTGAGCGCATCCGTCTGGCTCTTCTGGGCATCGAAACTCTTCTCGGTCTTCGCTGGGTAGCTTGAACAGGCCACCAGCACCGCGACCAGAAGTGTTATTGCAACAGTATGTACGCAACGCATAATCCTTCTCCTTACGAAGGTTAGTTCGTCTCAGTAACAACCACCGTGTGGTTGCCTTCATAAATCTTGACCGCAATCGTCGAGCCTGTTTCGTGCATGCCATCGACGACCTGCTGGACCACTTCCGGGAAATTCCCGTTTAACGTAGAGTCGGTGCTGATAAGAAAATCATCCGGCGATTTCCAGACCACCTGGTATTTGGCTTTCTCGGCCCAGGTATCGAGCTGCGACTTGAGGCCGCCCGGACGCAATTCCCAATGGGCTTTCGGCGCCGGCGGCATGATCTGACTGACCAAAAGCTCACCGGTGCGCGCGTTGAACGTGGCTTTGTATTTCACTGGTGAATTGGCGCTCGCAGTGTCAAGCGCCTGCTGCACAGCGTTCTTGAAATCACCCTTGATGGTGGACTGCTTGGGAACGGTGTAATCCGGTGCAGTCCATGTCAGATTAAAACCGGCAGACTTGGCCCAATCGGATACCTGCGTCTGCATGCTGCCTGGATAAAGGGAACGGCCGGTCTTGTCCGATTGGTCATCGACGATGTTGGACTTCTTCTTGGTATCCGCACTCTTGCTGGCCGACATAGTCATCGCCACGCCGGCGGATTGTGCCTGCGAGCTGTTGATGGGGTCGTCCGCAGCGACTTGGGCCTCCAGCGCCTTGACGTCGCGCGATGCGTAGAACGTCCGCGTGTTCCAGTCGATGACATAACAGGCAGTCCTGTCGGGTGCACTGGTGGCGGCCTGCGTCCAGGAATCACCTTCCTTCCAGTTAAGGGTGTCGTCCGCGACTGATTTGTCGATGACCGCAACCCATCCGGGCGGCAGCAACACCTTGGTAGCGTTATCGAGTGTGATGGCGTGGCCGAAGCCCTGCATCGGTATCGAAACGCCAGTGCCGATCTCCGAAACTTTCCTGCCGTTGCAGATCAGGCCGGCTTCGGAATCCACATGGAATAGAGCCCAGGCCTGCGTAGACAGGAACAGACTGCCGATAATGCCTATAAAAACGATGCGCTTGTACATGTTAATCTCCCAAAACCTGTTTCACTGTACCCATTTCAGAACCACTCAAATGCCGAGAATCGTCACGCTAACCGCGCTTTCTCTCACATCCAGCGCGCCCAGCGGCGAATCTTGACCACATTGACCGCAAACTTATGGTGTCCAGACAGTCGCCGGCGGGCGATACGCACGGCCACCATGGGGGTATAACCACGCCACATCAGAAAGGCGAAGGCGGCAACACCCACTAAACTCACGAAAAAAGTCCATTCGCGCATATGCAGCGCCCAGATTGAGATCGGAAACAGCGCGCGCGCGTCCAGCGGACCGAGCTTGGGGTTGCGTGCGGTGTTATGCCACATCGCGCTCCTCCTTCCTCAGGTTGCGCATACCTTCACGGTCCTTGTATTCGTATTCGATGGCGTTCATGGTGACGTCCGAGATCAGTCCCTCCTTGAACTTGACCTTGGCATCGTCGATCAGGGCCAATCCTTCTGTACGCACCAGCCGTTCAACCTCAACGCCAATTTCACTCTGCTTGACTTTCATCATGCGGTTGCGCATGCCATCGTCAAATTCCAGGTACTCACGCAGTGCAATCCGACCGACCTGTTGACCGGTGGCCGGATCCAGGCGCGGCACCAGGCGCTGCTGCACCACCATGCGTACCACGGTAAAAAATGCGGAGGCGGCATGCGAATGTTTTTCATGCGGGAAGGCCGAGATAATGCGCAAAGGCGTGGCCGACACGCTCATGGTGTGCGAAGTTGAAAACACCCGGTGCCCCATCTCCGCCAGGGCCAACATGGCATCCAGGGTTTCAGCGTCACGCGACTCCCCCACCAATGCGATGTCCAAGGCGCGGCGCGCGGCATTCTTGGCGGCCACCGCAAAACTCTTGAAATGTGTGGGTATCTCGCTCTGGGTGAGCGGTCCCTTGGCGCCTGGCATGTTGGTGAGGTCAAATTCGATGGGCTGCTCATAGGTGGCAATGGCCCAAGGTTTTGTCAGGTTGATCTCACGCAGGATAGCCGCCATGGAAGTGGTCTTGCCGGTCCCGGTGATACCGGTGAACAGGACCAATCCGTTCTGCGGACAGCAGGACTTGTAGATTTCATCTGGCAGGCTGATCTCCTGCATGCTCGGCGGGCGGTCAGCAATCAGGCGCAGCGTGAGTTCGGCCCCGAGTGACCAGCCATCGCGGCAGCCGGTGGCGTTGCCGCGGAATCGGATGCGGGCCTTGTCGGTTTCATTGATACGGACTTCATAGGCAAAATCGTGGTCATCGGCGGACACTATCCGTGAACGGGCGACGGCGCTGCGCGTCAGACCCTCCAACAGTTCAAATATCTCACTCGAGGTAATGCCCCGGCGCGTGGCATCGCTCCAAACACCGTTGATGCGCGCGGTCACAGGACGGCGCGGCAGTACCTTGATGTCACTGGCGTTCACGGTCTTGGCCCAACGCAGCAGATCGTCGAACGCCAGGATTGTCCATCGCGAGGCCGGTTCATTCAGGAACCTGGGTGAGCCTGCCAGGCTTGTATCTTCTGCCACTTAGCATCCTCCACTATGCGGTAAACCTTGGCCCCTACCAGCATCGTGTCTTTGTTGATCACGACCCCCATGTCACCGACCGCGAGATCCGGTACCGACAGCATGCCTTCGCGCGCCAGCAACTGAAAACGTGCCACACCCAGAAAGTCACGCGTCAGGTTCGCGAGCGCGATGGTGTACAGGCGGTTGGCGTGGTCAATACCGTCAGACCAGCCCTGCATGACATAGGTATGCCAGAGTTTCTTTTCGGCATCGTTCTTCGGCAGCAGCGCGGCATTAACTGATGACAGATCCACGCCATAGTGCTGGATGAGATAACTCGCCCAGGTTGGCACCACTGACACGATCTTGGCGGGCGCGATAATGTGCCAGGTGACAATCGAACCTTGTGCGGTGGTGCGGTCCTGCAGGTCGAAGGTGTCTTCACCCATGGTAACCACCGGTGGCATGACCTTGCCGTCGTTCAACATCATCGGCCTGAAGTTGTAGAGTTGGTCGAGGACCGCGGCCTGCGCCCACAGGACGTTGTTTATCTGGTCGTAGCGCCACGAGACGCCAGCTTGCACACCCAGTGAATACGCAGCTTCCTTCTGGGCCTCAGCGCGCAGACCCTTGAAAGGCGACACGGGCATCACATCGGTCGCACGCACGTTATAGACCTGCGAGAGGACCATGGGCGGATTGGGCGGGAGCGCGGTGACCATGGATTATTCCGTGCCGACGTAGACGACGGCGATCAGGTGCTGGCTAGGGCGTACCACCACCCCCGCATGGGTCCCGGCCTGCAAACCAATGTCCTGCAGCACCTCGAAAGCGGGTTCCTGGTGAGCATTGACCCCAACTAGAATCGTCGACGCCGGCGGACGGCCTTCGATTTGAAACCCATAACCGGACAGCACCGCGACACTGCGCACAGCCTTTTCCAGGCTCCCGTACCACACCATGCTGATGGGTTTGGCGAGTGCACCGCTGGTCGGGATCGGATAGATCTCGGGTTTGGCTGCACTCGACTGCCAGGTAGCCGCAAGCTGGTCCATCGTGCGGCGCACGTGTTGGGCCTGGTTATCCAACTCGGCGACAGCCGGGTCAGTTTGCTGGGTCGTTGTTGTTGCGCACGCGCACAGCCACAACATCGCTGCTGTTAGGCACAGGCGTTGCAACACAACTTTTACCACAGAACCATTGGTTCGCATGGCTGATTACTCCATTGATAGTGACTCGCG
>Ga0307372_10005029_pt1 | contig 20070 bp, 18 predicted proteins | sample OX1MG_FD_202533 | JGI IMG/M metagenome (GOLD analysis project Ga0307372, IMG submission 202533) | Soil microbial communities from Risofladan, Vaasa, Finland - OX-1 | ecosystem: Environmental > Terrestrial > Soil > Coastal area > Acid sulfate soil | place: Finland: Risofladan, Vaasa | collected...
TAAACTTATTTGAATTCACACCAGTAAATTTTACCCTTGTTTCCATTCGGCAAATATATAGCCTTTATTCATATTGTGCGACCTAAGCGATTATACCTAATAGATTAATAGCAACAGCTAGTCCTTTTCCTATTTTGTATCCAACTTCAGCCACTCCTTCCATTGCTAAATTATCTCCATGATGAACTGCTTCGATAATATCTTCTAATTCCAGAAATCCTTTTTTAGCAATTGCGTGCTCAAGTCTGGAAGGACTGCCATTTTTCATTTTCTGCATTAAAAATTCAATTAATGCCAGGCCCGAAGCCTCAGTTTCAAAACATCCTCCCAACTTTACAACTATGCAGGAGTTTACGAATATGATTCTTATGAATGCAGCAGAGGTTTGGTTTTTAAGGGCAGAAGCAGCACTAAGAGGCTGGACTACCGAAAGCGCCCAAACAGATTATGAAACAGGAGTAACTACATCAATGCAGCAATGGGGGGCAAATGCAGGTAATTATTTAAATGATAATACCAGTACACAGGCAAATTATGTGGATCCACTGACTCCTACCGCAGGAGTTCCTAACGCCAGTATCAATGCCATGTCCACTGTTCATATTGCCTGGAATCCTGCTGCTATAAACGAGCGAAACCTAGAACGTATTATTACACAAAAATGGATAGCTATGTTTCCATGCGGAGGCGTGGAGGTCTGGACTGAATATCGTCGCACTGGATATCCCAGACTTTTCCCCGTGGTAGTCAATAATAGCGGTGGCACTATCAGCACTGCATTGCAGATCCGAAGGATACAATATCCGTCCACCGAGTACACAAATAATGCAACCAACGTTGCTGCTGCTGTATCTTCTCTTGGAGGGTCTGATACCGGAGGAACGCCTGTTTGGTGGGATACCAACAAAGGACAGGCGAATCCTAAGAACTTTTAAGTTGATTAGCTAATTGAATCCAAAAGAAGCCGGCTTACTAATAAGTGAGCCGGTTTTTTGTTGGATTAGCAATCTTTTGAAGATTTAAACTATATCACTCCTCCATCTCCTCCCTTATTTCATCAGATATTTTTACAAGGATTTTGTCAATCCGCTGGCCATCCATATCTACGATTTCAAATTCAAATCCCCGCCATTCAAATTTATCCCCGGTTATGGGAATGCGTTTTAACTCGTGAAGAATAAATCCGGCAAGTGTATCAAACTGGTTTTCTCCTTCGTTAATCCAAACGGTTTTATCAAATTTTGTGAGAAAATCATAAAATTGAATTTGACCGTCTATTAGATAGCTGCCATCATTTCTTTCTATTATTTCATATTCATCATCTTCTTCTTCGGGCATCTCTCCTACTATTGCATTTAAAATATCTTTTACAGTTATCATCCCCAGCAAACTTCCATATTCATCAACAATAAAAGCATAATGGATTTTGGTTCGTTTTATTTTTTCAAGTACCTGGTAAGCTGAATTATTTTCGGGAATAAAAAGCGCTTTTCTCATCAATTCTTTTAAAGTAATGTCGGGCTTAAGGTACATGTCTTTCACATAAACTATACCTTCAATATTGTCAATGGTTTCATTACATACAGGATAAACTGAATGTTGGAATTCTTTAATTTTTTGTTTTACAGATAATTGTTCTTCATTCACATCAAACCATATTATATCCGTTCGATGTGTCATTAAAGAAGTAATATTTCTATCGCCTAAATGAAAAACCCTTTCTATAATATCTTTTTCTTCTTCCTCAATAGTTCCTAGTTCACTTCCTTCATTTATCATGGCTTTTATTTCTTCTTCCGTTACCTGGTTATCTGCATGAGGCTTTACGTTGAACAATTTAAAAATACCATTACTTAATGAACTTAGCAGCCAGACCAGCGGGTACGAAATAGTGCTCAACCATTTTATAAGCCTGGCAATTCCCTTTGCTATTCCTTCAGGATTCATAAGCGCGATTCTTTTAGGAACTAATTCGCCAAATAAAATGGATAAAAAAGTGACAATAATAACAATGATCACAGTAGCAACGGTACCGGCATAAGGTCTTAGAAAATTAATCTTTTCAAAATAAGGTTGCAAATAAATACTAAACCTCTCCCCTGAATAAACACCCGTTAAAATAGAAACAAGAGTGATATAAATTTGGGTAGTTGATAAAAATATCTCAGGATTTTCTTTGAGCTCCAAAGCAATCTTTGAACTTCTGTCACCTATTGCGGCTCCAGCCTCAAGCCTGTTTTTCTTTGCTGAAACCAATGCCATTTCACACATTACGATGAATGCGTTTATAAGAATTAAAAAAAATAAAATAATCAGATCAACCATACGTCTGTTTTTCGTTAAGCTTCTCCAACCCGATTTTACGGTTGAAGATCGTTGCCGGAATATATCCAAGGATCACACCTAAAATAATGCCGCAAAATACATCGAAGGGAAAATGTACTCCCACATATACCTGAGCATAAGAAATAGCAAATGCCCATAAAAAAAGAAAATATCCCCATTTTGGGCTTAGCGCTTTTTTGAATGTTGTAAATATAAACATTGCTGCGGCAAAATGATTAACCGCATGTGAAGAAGTAAAACTGGAACTAACAGGGCAATAAGCTACCAAAAACCTGATATGTCCAAAAAGAAAAGGATCGTGACATGGTCTTAGTCTCCAAAAATTATCCTTAATCAAGTGGCTGCTTACCTGATCACTTAGTATTACATTTAACAGAAAAAACAAAACCCAAAGCCAGCCTCTTGTTTTAAAATTGAGTGTTATAAAAACAACTAAAAAAAAATAGAAAGGGACCCATACGGTTGGTTCCCTTATAAAAGGGAAAAAAACATCAAAAAAAGAATTATGCCATTGGCCATTCATCTTTGCAAACAGTCTGTAATCAAACTGTTTTATGGCATCTGGGAGAAAAGCTGCATTCTGTATTTCCATCAAATTCATTACCGCAAAAATAACCATTGATTAAAAACCGTGGTTAAATATTTACATTTGTCAAATTCATAACAATATTATTCCTGTAATATTTACACTTTCACTTAAATTTTTCTGATGAAAAAAAAATCCAACTTCCCCCGACTGGTAAAATGGATGTTCCTGATAGGTATCGTATTTCTGATTTTTATGACAATTATGCGGTTTGTATTTTTTTATCATTTTGTTCCATCAGGATATACTTTTTCCAAATGTCGTTCGGCATTTTTATTAGGCCTACACTTTGACATAAGGATCATTTGCGGGATGATAGTTTTCCCTTTTGTAATCGGCAATCTCCATTTAAAATATAATCCCAAAAAAAGACTTACCGTAGGTAGCATTATAGAAGTTTTTTTTACTCTCCTCATAATGGTACTTCTGATGATTTTTATGTTTAAAGGACATGCTACCAAATCAACTATGATTTATATCGGCATTTTATTTCTCTTTATTTTTTTATGGCTTTTCATCACAAAAAATTGCAATCCCTTTGAGAATTCTTTTTCATCAAAAGTTTTTAAAGTCTATTTTTTTATTATTACGCTATTGCTTGTATTAATGTATGCCATTGACTTTGAGCATTTCGATTATCTTCATGAACGCCTTAATGCCGGAGCCTTGAATTATCTGTCGAATGCAAAAATCTCTATGAATATGGTATGGGAAACTTATCCTGTAATTATCCTGTTGATTTTAATTCTTATTGCTACAATTATAATTTATTGGTTGATAATAAGGTGGTTTAAAAAAATACAAACCACAACTTATGATGTGCCTGTATTCATAAAATTCATTATGGGTTTTGTGTTTGCATTATTATTAGGTTTAGGGGTTTTTGGTAAATTAAATCAATACCCTTTACGATGGAGCGATGCATTTACATTTGACGATAATTTTAAAGCCAATCTTTCTTTAAATCCCGTTCAGAGTTTTTTAAGTACTTTAAAATTCAAAAACTCAACCTTTGATATTAAAGAGGTAAAAAAATATTATCCTTTAATGGTTCAGTATCTCAATGTTACTAATCCGGATAGCACAACATTGAATTATCAAAGAATCCATAAAGTGGCACCTCCGGCTAATCCTCCTAATGTAGTTGTAGTAATCTGTGAAAGTTTTTCGGCTTATAAAAGTAGCATGTGGGGTAATCCGCTTAATACTACTCCCTATTTTAACAATATGTGTGATCATGGAATTTTCTTCGACAGATGTTTTACACCAGCGTATGGCACTGCCCGGGGAGTTTGGGCGGTGGTAACAGGAATACCGGATGTGGAATATCCTACAACCTCCAGCCGCAATCCTGCCTATGTAGATCAACATTCAATTATTAATGATTATAAAGGTTATCAGAAATTTTATTTCATTGGCGGAAGTTCAAGCTGGGCCAATATCAGAGGGTTACTCACCAATAATCTTGACGGATTGCATCTATATGAAGAAGAAGATTATACATCTAAAGTAATTGATGTATGGGGCATCAGTGATAAAGATTTATTTTTGGAAGCCAATAAAGTTTTAAAAAAGCAAACTCATCCTTTTTTCGCAGTAATACAAACAGCCGATAACCACCGCCCCTATACTATTCCTGAAGAAGATAGAAAAGCATTTATGTTGAAGCATTATCCGGTTGATACTTTAAAAAAATATGGTTTCCAGACTAATGAAGAATTAAATGCATTCAGATATAGCGATTTCAGTTTTAAAACGTTTATTGAAACTGCAAAAAAAGAACCCTATTTTAAAAATACCATTTTTGTTTTTGTAGGAGATCACGGAATACGCGGAGACGCCGGTAATATGTTTCCAAATGCCTGGGAAAAAGATGGATTGACCACTCAAAACGTTCCATTGCTTTTTTATTCACCCGATCTGTTAACTCCACAACGAATTCATAAGACCTGCTCCCAGCTTGATCTGATACCTTCAGTTTCATCATTAGCGCATATTTCATTCACCAATACTACCTTAGGAAGAGATTTGTTTGATACCACGCAAAATAATGCAAGGTTTAAAAATTTTGCCTTTTTATTTGATCCGGAAATAAAACAAATAGGAATAGTTACTGATAGCCTCGTTTACATACACAATCTTTTAAGTGGTACCCAGGATTTCCGTTCCTCAAAAGATAATATTCCGTTGCCGCAAACACCTGAAATTGCAGCAGACAAAAAAGCAATACAAAACCTGACACAAGCCTATTATGAAACAGCGAAATACATGCTGCTTAATAATAAAAAATCAAGCGAAATAAAACCCTGAGAAAATTTAATTATTCATTTTTTATGATGATACGAGCCAAAATTCCAAAAACAATTCCATTGACCATTCAATGGTTGCTGCTGCTTTGGACTATCTACATCATCATCTTTACCATACTCAGGATAGCAACAGTTGTTTTATTTATCCCTGATCGAACTTCGGTTTTGTCATTGATTCCTTCATTCTGGCTTGGATTTCAATATGATGCCAAATGGATTTCCATCATTCTTTTACCAATTGCCGTTTTATCTGTTTATCCAAAATTCTCCCCATTTTATTCTGAACGGAATAAAAAATTATGGTCTTATTATCTTGCATTTACCACATTGATAGTATTATTTTTCTTTGGTGCAGATTTTGGAAATTTTAGTTATAATCATACGCGCCTTAATGCAAGCGCATTAAATTTTGCAGAAGACCCGATAATCTCTTTCAAAATGCTTTGGCAAAGCTATCCGATGGTTTGGCTTATAACTGCACTGGTAGTAGCTGTGTTTTTAATGTCGTGGCTTTTTAAAAGAACTCACGTCCTCACCACAAAAAGAAACCTACTCGAAAACAGGATCTATAAAAAACGTTGGCATATAGGAGCCATCATTTTTTTATTGTGGAGTCTTTTTGGAATTTTTTCTTTTGTGCCGTTAAAATGGAAGGACGCCTTTGAATTGAATGATAATTTTAAATCCTATGTAGCCCTAAATCCGTTACAAAATTTTTTCTCCACTTTACGTTTCAGAAACCCATCCTTCAATGATGAAAAAGCAAAAACTTACTTTCCTCTCATCGCCAATTTTCTACAACTTGATTCAACGAACATTGACCATGAGGATTATTCAAGGGAGGTATTGCCCAATAGCAGATCGCTTGAAAGCAGGCCTAATATAGTGTTGGTAGTTTGTGAAAGCTTCAGTATGTACAAAAGCAGTATGAGCGGCAATCCATTAAACGCTACTCCATATTTTAAACAAATGTGCGATAGCGGCATATTCTTTAACCGATGCTTCACTCCTACTTTTGGTACTGCGCGCGGCCTTTTTGCAATCGTAACAGGAATTCCTGATGTGCAACTTTCTGAATTTTCTACCCGCGACCCGGCAGCTATCCATCAACATACCATCATTAATTCCTTTGAGGATTATAATAAATTTTATTTTTTAGGAGGAAATGGCAGTTTTAATAATTTTGACGGCCTGATAAAAAATATAAAAGGAGTTCATATCTACCAGGAAGGCTCTTATAAATCCAAACCCTTAAACGTATGGGGCATCAGTGATAAAGATCTTTTCCTGGAAGCTGAAAAAGTCTTTTCTCAACAGAAAAAACCTTTTTTTGCTATTGTTCAAACTGCAGATAATCACCGTCCATACAGCATTCCTGTCGAAGATTCTGATTTTATAAGAAGGCAAGTAAATGAAGATACTCTTCATAAATATGGTTTTGAGGATCTTCAGGAATTTCAGTCTTTTTGTTACACAGACTATTGTTTCAAAACATTGATAGAAAATGCAAAAAAACAACCCTGGTTCAACAATACTATTTTTGCTTTTGTCGGTGACCACGGTGTGGAGGGCGAAACCTCCGCAATCTATCCAAAAGCGTGGGATGAAGGGGCGCTAAGTGATGAACATGTCCCACTATTATTTTATGCTCCCCAATTACTAACGCCCCAAAAAAGGCACGATGTTGTTTCACAAATTGATATACTCCCCACAATAGCCGGAATGCTCCATCAGCCCTACACTAATACTACACTGGGAAGAGATGTTTTAAATTCAAAAGACAGAACCGATGCCGCATTTATCATCCATCAGGACGAAGGAAACATTGGTGTAGTAAACAACAATTATTATTTTGTAAAAAATTTACGAATATCCAAAGAAGAACTGATGCCAATAAACTCAAACAATCTCACTATAGACTCAAGGCAAAAAGACTCTATAGAAAATAAATTATCAAAACTTACTTCCGCTCTTTACGAAACGGCCAAATGGATGCTTGTGAATAATAAGGATAAATAATGTTTTTTCAAAAGGAACGATTAATGCTTTTCCCGAAAGGCGGCTTGTATCCTTCACAAGCCAAATTCGACTAAACTCCAGTGAGAAAAAATACAAATTAAAAAAAACTTTCAAAATCATTTGGATTCATCAGAATCTTGTATAGTTTTGTATTTCCAAAGCAAGCAACCGCTAAGGATTAGCCCCAACATCCTCAGAAAATACCCCAAATTAATATTCTTTTAATTACCCTAATTACCCTTTCCGCATTCCTTTGTTTAAAGCCGTAAGTGTCTTACAATCTATTCTTTTGATGGCCGCTTTAAATTAACTCTAAACCTCAAGGAATGAAACAATTTACCACACTACTGTTAGCTGCAATAAGTTTGTTCAGCTTTCAAATTTCTTCTGCACAATCAGGAAACAATGGTCCCAATTTATTAGGTGCACGCGGTACCTTCAGTGTTCCGTATATCACAGTAAATACTTCAGCAGATGCCTGTCTTCAATCAGGAAGCAATACATACAATCCTGTTGGTAACGTAGGCAGTGCACTACAAGGCTGTTCAAGTCCCAGTGGAAATATTTTTCCATGTTCAGATTATACTTATACTGCTTCAACAAATGGTATGCAGCCAGAATTTACGTATTCTATTTTGAAAGTAATTGGAGATGCGAACGGTTCCAATTGTATTCACACTCCTATCTGGACAGGTAAAGACCATACAGGTGACGGAGGATATTTTATGGCTGTAAACGGAGCTCCGGATATTACAAAATCTCCCATTTTTTACCAGATAAAAAATATACCTGTTTGTACCGGTTCTGTTTATGAATTCTCCGCATGGGTTATCAATATGATGCCTGCAGGAGGTTCAGGAGGAAGCACTAATGCAGCTCCCGACATCTCTTTTGTGGTGAATGGAAATGATACCATTGCAACTTCAGGGCATATCCCTTATGATCATCAATGGCATAAAGTGGGTGGCAAATTTATTGCTACTACTCCTACTGTTGATTTGAAAGTGGTGAATTCTACCTTCGTTGCAAATGGTAATGACCTTGGTCTTGATGATATTTCAATTAATGTTACTCAATCAAAAATTACAGTTAACGGACCTGCAAATACAACAGAAGGAAATACAGTTACTCCGGTATTCACCGTTACAGATCCTTCAAGCGCAAATACATATTACAAATTAGAGGTTAGCAGAGACGGTTCTATTTCTTTTTCAGATTTGGATAGTGGAAGGATTAGCTATACCAATGGAGTGGCTAACTATAGTTATGATATTTCCAATGTTTCAACTGATCTTACCCAACTAAATGCTAATGGAAATATTTACAGACTGGTTGTTGCCACTTCGAGTGATAATTTGGCAAATCCGGATTGTAATAACTTTAATGACTATAAACTTGTAGTGGTTTCTGCAGGCGTTGCCCCTGTTGAATTAGTTTATTTTAACGGTACTTATTCAAACGGAGTTGCCTCACTTAACTGGCAAACAAGCCAGGAAATCAACAACAATCGTTTTGAATTGTATAGAAGTCTTGATGGAAATGATTTTGAACTGGCTGCAACTATCGCTGGTGCTGGTAACAGCTCAACTCCCATAAATTATAGTTACCAGGATCATATCAATCTTAATGGAAACAATGTCTATTACAAATTAAAACAGATTGATATTAATGGCAATTTTACATTCTCCAATGTAATAAGGCTTTCCACAGGTAATGATAATGAATCATTTAAAATTTATCCTAACCCGGTTGTGAATAATTTTACCGCTTCTTTTAGTGCTTCCCAATCCGGACAGGCTACCATGTTGATAAGAAATATGAACGGACAAACTTTGTATAAACAAACTATTAACGTGATAAATGGAAATAATGCCGTATCAGTGAGCGTTCCTCAATTAATAACAGGAATGTACTGTGTAAGCATTATTAATGATGAATTAAATTACAATGCAAAATTGCAAAAACAATAATAGATTTAACTGGCAAATAATAAAACCGTTGTAAGCAGTTGTTTTACAACGGTTTTATTTCTTTTGGATAGGTGAGGTTTTATGTAAGTTGTTAATCTTTGTTTGCTTATTACTTTTTGCTTCCCTAAACAGTTAAAAAAAACATCAAATAAGAAAAATAATTCTTTAAATTTGTAACAGCTTTTTGACCAGTAATTAAAAGAAAAATATCAAAATAACTCGTCTTTAAGGAACTTAAAAATTCCATGTTTATTATTATTCTTTATGGTTGCTTTTCAGGCGAAAGCGCAATATTATTTTTATAATGATGAATATTTTGATAATACCGTTACTTTCGAGGCAGGTCTTTCTACTGGTCCTATGAATTGCCTTACTGATATTGGAGGGAGAAAAGGCAAAGGTGCAGGGGGAGCCAAAGATCTGAATTTCAAGAATACCACATTTGCAGGAGGTATTTATTTTAGCGCACTTTATACACATTATTTAGGATTGAGGCTTGAAGGAACTAAAGGAATGGTACAATCCAACGACAGCCTATTAGCTGGTGTGAAATCAACTTCTGCTATAGGTAGATAGAACAGAAATCTGAGTTTTAGAAGCCCAATCACTGAAGTCTCCCTTATCGCCGAATTTTATCCGGTAGCATTTTACAAAAATTTTGATCCAAACATTCCGGCAGGCGCATTTTCACCCTATATTTTGGGAGGTTTTGGATATTTTCATTTCAATCCACAGGCAAATTTGAATGGGCAATGGATTGATCTTCGTCCTTTACCTACAGAAGGTGAAGGTTTTGCAGAATACCCAAACAGTAAGGAATATAGCCTTAATCAATTAAATCTTTCTTATGGCTTTGGATTGGCTTACGAAATATCCCCAAAGTTGGATATTAAAATTGAATATGTGAGCCGGATATTGTTTACAGATTATCTGGATGATGTGCATGGAAGATATATTGACCCTTCTGTATTTTCAAAATATTTAAGTGGAACCCAATTAGCAGATGCTCTTATTTTAAATGACAGGGGAAGACCTGATGCTTTACCAAATCAAAACACCAACCAGCCTGGTGGTATCAGGGGCGATCCTAATGATAATGACTCTTATTTTTCTATAAATATTAAAATAGGTTATATCATTGGAAGACAAAAAATCTCCGGAGGCCATAGTAAAAAATTCAGGAATCAATACCGAAGCCCTATTCGTTTTTAAAAAAGGTAAATATTTCAATTATATAACCTGGAATTCAGATTTATATTTTTTAAAATAAGGGTGTAAGAAATCTTGTTCTTATTTTTTTATTACCATATTCGCTTTCACAAAATCACTCACCAGGTAACTAATTAATTTTCCTGTAACAGAACTGGTTTCTCCTGTATTCGATTTTGCAGCACCCTCACAGATATGTAGGTAGGCTATCCTGGAGTCTGTCGCTACAAAATTCATATACTGCCTCGCATGCAAAGAAGTAATTCCACTTGGAGTTAAAGCGCTGCATAATGTATTTTCTACTGAATCCAGATCAAGTTCAATGCCCGTAAAATTATCTTCCGTAAAACCTGTGGCATGTGCAACCGCCTGAATGAAATTCATTTTCTCGTGAATAAAAATATCTTCATAAGTAATGCAATCTATAAATGGATTATTTACAATATCTATCCATACATTTTGTTGAATATAATTTTCATGTATGCCTATGACACAATATTTATTCAAATATCCGTCTTCGTCCGCATAGCGAAATGCATTACCGGAATGCCTTCCTTCAGAAGGACGGTAATCGGAATGAGCATCAAGATTGATACAATTAATTTGCGCAAGTTGTAGCAGTTCTGCCTTGTATAATCCCTTGGAAGCGCCTTTTATAGCCGGATACGCATTATTATGTCCGCCTCCGATAATGATTGGAATTTTTTTATTTTGAGTAATAATTTTCACGATTTCTTCTACTTCATCATCTATCTTGTTCACAAAAGAACGGTAAGCAATCACTTTTTCTTCGTCAGTCGCTGCATTTACATTAATCAGTTTTTTCGCGTCTGAAAAATCAAAATGTCCGGCAACAAAAATATTTTCTCCACTTAAAAAATCATTACTTTGAATATTTAAGAAAGATTCAAGAAATGGAAACCAGGCAGAATCTGCCCCACCTCTTCCCAGGTTGGCTTTTACACCAATATCTTCAGGAACCCCAAAAAGAATATACTTAGCAGAAGTTTCTGAAATGATTTTCTCAAAATCATTTGAATCATCGCAAAGAACTATTTCTCCCAGTTTTGTTTCATACTTACGGAGATGCGTAAGCGAAAGAACATCATTTTTAGCATATCGTTTGAAATGTGCAACCATATATTTTCTTTTAAAAATTCCATCAATAAAATTTGATTCATTTTATATAAATGAGCCATTGATCATTACTTTACCAATTAAATTACTTCCAAAAGAATAGGGAAGATAAGCCAAAGAAGGAACAGGTTTGGTAAAAATGAGATTTGCTCTTTTACCTACAGCTATACTTCCATAATCTTTTTCAATTTCCATAGCGCAGGCACCATTGAAAGAAGCAGCATTAATTGCTTCTTCCGGCAGCATCTTCATTTGGATACAACTCAGTGAAATAACAAAATTCATATTCCCGGAAGGTGAAGAACCGGGATTATAATCTGATGCAAGAGTCACGGCTGCATTAGCACCAATGAGGCTTCGCCCAGGTGGTAAAGGCATCCTTAAAAAAAATGCCGCTGATGGTAAAAGTGTGGAACCACCAATATAGTTTCCAAGTAATTTTATTTCATTTTCCTTTAAAGTTTCCAAATGATCAAGCGATAAGGCACCAAGAGAAATCCCTTTCTCAATTCCGCCAATACTATTTAATTGGTTTACATGTAATTTTGGTTTTAATCCATATTTTTTCCCTGCTTCACAAATAGTTTCCATTTCTTCCGGAGAAAAAAATCCATTCTCACAAAACACATCAATATAATCAGCGAGTTTTTCCTTTGCAATTACCGGAAGCATTTCATTTATGATCCCATCAATATACCCATGATGATTTTTTTTGTATTCCAATGGGAAAGTATGCGCACCTAAAAAAGTAGATTTTATTTTGAGCGAACTTTTTTCTTTTAATCTTTTTATTACGCGAAGCATTTTTAATTCTCCTTGTAACGATAACCCATAGCCGCTTTTTATTTCAATGGCACCCGTGCCAAGTTTACTTACTTCTTCCAATCTCTTCCATGCAGAATTAAAAAGTTCATCTTCCGATGTTTCCATTAATTTTTTTGCCGAATCCAGAATTCCTCCGCCCTTTGCAGCAATCTCCGCATAATTTAATCCTTTTATTTTATCAATGAATTCATCCTCTCTACTTCCTGCAAAAACCAGGTGTGTGTGACTATCACACCAGCACGGTAATACAATGGTATTGTCGGCAACTCTATTATTTTGTTGAGGAAAATGAATTTCTTCCATCTTTCCAATTTCAGCAATTACGTCATCTTCAATAATGACATAACCATTTTCAATCGTTGGCAAAATTGCAAGATCATTTCCCCTGATAAACCCGGAATTATCGCGGGTATTTACGAGCCTCCCAATATTTGTAAATATCTGTGTAGACATTAAAAGCTAAATTATGGAAAAAGGATGGATGTAGGATTTAAAGAAGCAAAAGTCAATTCTTAGATTGAATTATAGTCATATAGTCTTGTTTTCATTCAATTAATTACAAAAAAATATCCGTTGATGTAACGGGTATCAATTTTTAAAATTTCAAATCCCTATCGCAAAATAATGATTATAATTGCACCCACAGATAGGAAATTCCATTGCGTCTCGCTTCTCTTCTTAAACTTTTCATTTCTTTTCTTAACTCCTGTTTTTGAACGGTAGTTAAATTTGTCTTTGACAAAGTACGGATTTCAACCAGGCAGTTTTCAATCTGCTTTGCGAGGACTTCTTTTGGAACCTCAGTCTTAGTTGTGGGTGTTTTGGCAGCAAAAGCCGGCATAACTATGTCAATACACATCGACATTAAGAAACCCGTAATAATTTTCAGGTAAAGAATTGTTTATCCATATGTAATCAATTATAAGAATATGCAGTATTATTTTTTAATTTTTTAAAAATAAAAAACTACTCAATTCTTTAAACATTAATTGTGCTTTTGGGCTCAGCATCTAATCAAAATAGATCTTTACCGTTTGATATAGTAACCTATTCTGCATGTATTGCGTTTGCATATTTGCTTTTTCAGTATAACCTTCCAGCCCAAACAAACCCGCTGCATTCCCTTTATTGATCGCTATTTCAAGATAACCGGCAGAATTAAATAAAGCCAGTTTTTCACTTTCGTTTACATCAGCATAAGTCTCACTGATTTTATCAATTATCTCATCTCTTTTAAATACAATTTTAAAGCTTCTCCCTCTTCTTTGTTCTTCAAATTCTTCTTTGGTAATATTAATAATTACATTCTCAAAATTATCAATGAAAATAATCTGTCCTTCAATAAATTTCTCCCCAAGTAAAGGTCTAAGCGGATTTTTTACTTCTATCGAAACACCTGTATCACCAATTTCTTCAAGAGTCCTACCATCAAGTATACTCTGAAAAGCTTTAGCAAAAATCCTTGCACAATACAAAGTATTTTTTGGCTCTGATGAAACTAATGGAAGTGAGATCAACTTTTGAGGTGTCTCTTCGAGTATCATCGTGATCAATCCATTATCAGCACAGCCAATATATTGGCCGTTGTGTTCTATAAATAATAAATGATCAGGTTTTTTATCAAAAAGATTTACTAATACAATATGAAAAGTATTGGGGGAAAAATTTTTAATGGCATTGCGGCAAACATAAGCGGCCTGCGGATAGTTGAAAGGAGAAAGCTCATGCGAAATATCAACGATGGTAAACTGATTATTAATCTGCAATAATTGTCCTTTTACGGCACCCGTAAGAAAATCCTGTCGCCCGATATCTGATGTAAGTGTTATTAAAGCCATTCAAAAATTTATAATTGGTATTTATTTTCTTAGAGTATATAATCAAATTGAATTGTAGTAATGTGTCAAAGATAATCGTGATTTTATTGTAAGACGAACAAACTATTTTAATACTTTTTATTTCACCATTTTTCCATTTTTAAAATACATCTTTCTTATCAATTTGTCTGCCAAAGCAGGAAAAAATTTATTCATAAATATGGCTTCTTTTCCTGTAAAGGTTAATACAAGTGTTCGTTTTCTTTTTTGAATTGCTTTTACAATATGGCCCGCACATTCCTCAGCAGTCATTATTTTACCTTCGTCCAGTTTGGAGTCCTTTACCGGTTCTGCATTTTCACCAAGAGCAGCATATCTTGTATTGGAAGCGGTAAAACCAGGCGAAACCCACATAACATTTACCCCTGTATCCAACAGTTCTGTGCGTAGTGTTTCCATCCACCTGATAACGGCAGCTTTGCTCGCACTATAACCGCTTCTTCCCGGCAAACCTCTATGGCCCGCAATGGATGCGATACCCACGATACTTCCCTTTCTTTCAATAACAGTATTCAAGGCATATTTAGTGCAATATACGGTTCCCCAAAAATTGATATCCATCACTCTTTTTAAAGTGGTTAGATCCGTGTCTTTAAAAAGCGCTCTCATAGAGATACCGGCATTATTTATCAACACATCAATACCTTTAAATTCTTCTACTGTTTTTTCAATGAAATTTTTACAATCTTCTTCTTTACTTACATCGGCTACTATGGTAAACAAAGTTTTATCTGGAAATTCGCTTTTCAATTGCGTAAGCTTTCCAGGAGTGCGTCCGCAGGTAGCAACTATTGCTCCCCGTTGTAAAAATTCTTTTACAAGCGCTTTCCCAATTCCGTCTGTACCACCGGTGATCGCAATTACTTTATTTTCAAACATTCATCTTATTTTAAACAAAAATAGGGGAGATAAAAGGAAAGAAAAAAATAAATCAGTAACTACCGTAGAATATAATTTTTTGGGCTTATATACCGGAATACAATTAATAGAAAAGATCCCATCTGCACAACGAACTCAACGAGGCAATAATAAAGCTATTCTTTTTGACCTTAATTCTAAAGGTATCAGCATTTAATAATAAAAATATTTTATAATTTATTTTTTTATTTATATTTACCTTAATTATTAAGATGCTTTATAACAAAGGTACTTAATCATTAAAATAAAATTCAGAATCATGAAAAGTAAAAAAAATAGAGATACCCTGGTATATGAACTCATGACGGCAGTTCGTAAACTAACGCGTTCATCGCTAATGCTTCAATATGCTATTGCGGAAAAAATGAAACTGAACCCCACTGATGCCGAGTGTATTGACTTCCTGATGGAAATGGGACCCTCAACTGCAGGTGACCTGGCCAATGTGACGCGGCTTACTACGGGAGCTATTACAAACGTAATTGACAGGCTTGAGAAAGCCGGGTTTGTAAAACGTGAAAACGATCCTCAGGATAGAAGGAAAGTGATTATCCGGTACATTCCAAAAAAACATGAAAAGGCAAAACAGTATTATGATGCAATGGCCGCTGATGTGTATGAACTTTTTTCGGCCTATGATGAATCGAAATTAAAATTCTTATTGGAGCACTCAGTTTCCTTAACTGACATATTTCAAAAACACGCTGAAAAAATATTTAATAAATAAGTTTTTCAAAATAAGATCATGAAACTAATAAAAATTATTTCACTGGTATTTATCTACCAGGTATTGCTATTAAATAAAAGTAAAGCACAAATGAAAAATAATACTTCAACGATTTCAATGGCCGGCCCGCAAATTGGAGTGGCATGGGGGTTTTTATACGGAATAGATAATCCGCCCGAAATCTTTTTACCCCAATTAAAAAAAGTAAATGTTCATCTTACGAAGCTGTATTTATTTTGGCAGCAACTTGAGCCAACTAAAGGAAATTATAATTGGGGTGTTGTTGATGCCTTTCTTAATCAACTTCATTCTACTGATGAGGCCTTGATTTCAATATTCTCGACTTCTACCTGGGCAACAAAACTCTCCTCTCCTACCATTCCTGCATCTATTGCAAAATCACCAGATGATGATTATTATCATTTTATTGATGCATTGGTAAAACATTGCAAGGGTAAAATAAAGTTTTGGCAAAACGATTGCGAACCTAATAACCCTGTTTACTGGAATGGTACAGTTGACGATTTTATTAGTGAATTAAAAATTTTTTACCGCGCCGTAAAGGATGCAGATCCTAACGCAAAGGTTGTGATGGGCGGATATGACGGACTTTTTAATCCACCCGGAATGCCGCCAATTCCCGGTCAGGAACATGGACTTACTTTTTTTAGCAAAGTCCTAAAGGATGCTTCTGATTATTTTGATTTTTTTGATATACGTCTCTATGCGGATCCTTACACTATCCCGGAAAGAGTTGCCTATTTCAAAAAGGAACTTGCAGATTCAGCACATAATCAACCTATTATTTGTACAGAATATAATGGTCCCGGATTTTTCGATTTTTTTTCAAATTTTAAGTATATCAATATGATAATTGAATGGCAAAAAGCGGTTTCCACCCACGACACCGTTGCCTTCGGGAGAATGAAAAATCCACTTGCTTCTATGTATGATAACATTAATAGTCTGGCTCCGGAAACACAGATGTTCATGATGGGGTGTTCCAAAGAACTCAATGATAAATATGACCGTCTTCAGAGTAGAGATATAGTAATGAGAAACATTCTTGCATTTTCCGCCGGGATACAAAAAACAATGTACTGGTGCCTTACGGATAATACTGCTGATAAATATGACCTCATGACACTTATGTTTGGGAAAAATAAACTGGTAGATTACAACAACGGTGAAGTAATTAAAGAATTTCCGGAAGTTGCTGTATTTAAACGCATGACCAGTTTTCTATACCACATCAAAACAATAGCCAGGATTGATGTTCCAGGAAAACCATTGCTGTATTATTTTAAGATAACAAAGACAGATGGTAATACAGTGCATGTAATTTGGGAAAAGCGCGATGCTTTTTCTGGTGAGGATCAACCTGCCACTAATTATGTGCTACCATGGACCGCAAAAGCTGCAAAAGCGGTTGATACTTTCGGTAAGACCATTCCTTCAAAAATCTCAAATGGAAATTTGGAAATTAGTGTTTCCGAAACTCCCATTTTTATAGCAGGAACTAAAGAATGAAAAATATTTTTTAAAAAAGAATTAATAACTTAAACCTCATTTTAAATGCCACAAGTTAACAATAAAAATATTGCTCCGGCGATCACTTTGATTTTCCTTGCTCCTCTTATTACAGAGATACTTCCCGGCTCTACACGATTTAGTTCTTTATTTGTTTTTCCTTTTGAAATTTGTGTTTGGGGAGGTGGTGCGCTATTAATCCGTTACGTAGTAAGAAAATTGCAATTAGGTTGGAAAAGCATGCTATTACTGGCTCTTGTATTATCCGTGGCCGAAGAGTTTCTGATTCAGCAAACATCAATTGCTCCGCTGGTAGTCCATCTGAAGGGAGTTACCTATGCACGTGCTTTTGGGATTAATTATGTGTATCTTCTTTGGGCATTAATTTATGAATCTGTCTCTGTTGTTATTTTACCAATCTATCTTACAGAATTAATCTTCCCTGAACGTAGAAAGGATCTTTGGATCAGCAAAGGCGGGGTTAAATTATTCAGTGTATTATTTTTATTGGGGTGTTTTGCCGCGTGGTTTACATGGACACAAATTGCCCGGGTAAAAGTATTTCATCTTTCTGCCTACAAGCCTTCTTTTATCTTAGTTGCAATCGCCATTATTGTAATTGCCTTCCTTATTTATATGGCAACAAGGAAACTTCCTTCTGAAAATTTGACATCAAAACAAAACCTGAATCCTCCTCCAGGCTGGATTCTTATAGTTTCAGGTGGTATTTGGTCTATACTTTTATTCGGACTCGTATTGCTGGGATTTGGCATCCAGCCCTCATTTCCACCGATCATTGCTGTATGCGGAGGCGTGGTGTTAGCAATTCTACCTATTTATTTTTTACAGCGATGGGCATATAATACTGGTTGGGGACGCCTACAAACATTTTCCATAATTTTCGGAGTAATGCTCGGTTCTATGTTGATCACATTCCTTGGATTTATTGGAGCAGTTCCTGAGGATTTATATTTCAAGATTATAGTTGATGTGATTGCTACTCTCTTTTTGATAAGATTAGGTTTAAAAATAAGTAAGGAATCAACAAAAGAAATCTCTGTTACAGAACAGGCTGTTCAATAAATAAATATCAACGCCTTCAATGTCTTGCTTTTAAGCGGTGCAGCAATTGTAATGCCCTCAAACAAAAAACGCATTCAGAAAAATACCAAATTCTAATTCATTATACCCACACTAAAAAAAGTCCTAACTTTTATTCATGATTTTCAATCGAAAATAACAGGAATTCGTAAAAACCAATTACCAAATTACCCTATTTTCGCAAAATGTCATTTACCTCTTTCATACAGTCGGCTGCAATTAAAAGTTTATCGGAATTATATTCACAGGAATTTTCTGAAAAAGATTTCCAGATCAATGAAACCAAACCAGAGTTCAAAGGCGATTATACCATTGTGCTTTTTGCCCTGGTTAAAACTTTAAAGAAATCACCTGAAGTTTTAGGAAAAGAATTAGGTGAAAATTTATTAAAAAATTATCCGGTATTTTTTAAAGAATACAATGTCATCAAAGGATTTCTGAATCTTGAAATTGCAGACGGGGAGTTAAATTCTTTTTTACAAAAGAATTATGAGGATCAAAATTTTGGCAAGAAATTTTTGTCAACTTCAGGAAAGGCAGTGAGAGTAATGGTAGAATATTCTTCGCCTAATACCAACAAACCTTTACATCTCGGGCATTTGAGAAACAATTTCCTTGGATGGAGCGTTGCCGAGATTTTAAAAGCCAATGGAAATAATGTGATCAAAACCTCCATAGTAAATGATCGCGGTATTCATATTTGCAAAAGCATGATTGCGTGGCAAATGTTTGCCAATGGCGCCACACCGGAATCAACTCACGAGAAAGGCGATCACCTGGTAGGCGATTATTATGTAAAGTTTAATGATGAATATAAAAAAGAAGTGGATGAATTAATTCAATCCGGGATGCCAAAAGAAGAGGCGGAAAAAGAAGCACCCATAATGAAGAAAACGCAGCAAATGTTATTGGATTGGGAAAAGGGGAAACCAGAAGTAAGAGAGCTTTGGAGCAGGATGAATGGTTGGGTATATAAAGGCTTCGATGAAACTTATAAAAGAATCGGAAGTGACTTTGACCATACCTTTTATGAAAGCAATACCTATCTTTTAGGAAAAGATTTTGTGCAGGAAGGTTTAAAAAAAAATATATTATTTAAGAAAGAAGATGACAGTGTATGGATTGATCTTTCAGATACAGGTCTTGATGAAAAATTAGTGTTGCGGGGCGATGGCACTTCCGTATATATCACCCAGGATATTGGTTTAGCAAAGCAAAAATTTGAAGAATATCATTTAGATAAAAGTATTTATGTAATTGGTGATGAACAATTGTACCACATGAAGGTGCTGAAAGAAATTATCCGAAAACTCGGAATGCCTTTCGCTGATGATATTTTTCATCTCAGCTATGGCATGGTAGAATTAACCACCGGTAAAATGAAAAGCCGCGAAGGCACCGTGGTTGACGCCGATGACCTGGTAGATGAAATGATAGCTACTGCTGAAAAACATACTGAGGAGTTAGGGAAAGTAAAAGATTTTACAAAAAAAGAATTGAAGGAATTATACGAAAC
>Ga0307372_10005031_pt1 | contig 20058 bp, 15 predicted proteins | sample OX1MG_FD_202533 | JGI IMG/M metagenome (GOLD analysis project Ga0307372, IMG submission 202533) | Soil microbial communities from Risofladan, Vaasa, Finland - OX-1 | ecosystem: Environmental > Terrestrial > Soil > Coastal area > Acid sulfate soil | place: Finland: Risofladan, Vaasa | collected...
TCCGGAATGCATCCCGGCTGGCATCAACAGTGGCGCGCGCCTCTGCGCAAGGCTTTGGACTGGCTCCGCGACCAACTCGCGCCCCACTTCGAAGAAAAGGGCCGCGATTTTTTCTCCGATCCTTGGCGCGCGCGCGACCGCTATATCAGCGTGATCCTCGACCGCTCGCCGCAGAGCATCGATGCGTTCCTCTCCGCCGAATCCGCCCGCCTTCTCAATGAAGCCGAGCGCACCGACGCCCTCAAATTGCTGGAAATGCAGCGCCACGCCATGCTGATGTTCACCAGCTGTGGCTGGTTTTTCGACGAGCTCTCTGGAATCGAAACCGTACAGGTAATCCAGTACGCGGACCGCGCGCTGCAGCTCAGCCAGCAACTTTTCGGAGACGGTTTGGAAGCGCAGCTCCTCGATAAATTGGCCCACGCGAAATCCAACCTGCCGGAGCGCCCGGACGGAAAAGCTATCTTCGAGAATTTCGTGAAGTCCACCATGGTGAAGCTCGAATCTGTCGGCGCGCACTACGCCATCAGCTCGCTATTCGAAAGTTATCCCGACAAGTGCAAAGTGTACTGCTTCGACGTGACCCGCACCGACTACCGCCTCCTTTCAGCCGGCAAAATGCGGCTGGCTCTTGGACGCGCCATCGTCCGTTCGGAAATCGTGCTCGATTCCGAACACGTGAGCTTCGGCGTGCTCCATTTGGGAGACCACAACGTCAACGGCGGCGTTCGGCAGTTTCAGGGCGAGGAATCCTATCAAGCGCTTTGCACCGAAATCGCGGAAGTCTTTGAACGCGGCGATCTTCCCGAAATTCTGCGTATCGTGGATCGTGACTTCGGTTCCGGCGCCTTCACCCTCCGGCTTCTCTTCCGCGACGAGCAGCGCCGCATCCTTCGCCTGATCCTCAATCAAGCGCTCGAAGAGGCGGAAGCATCCTATCGCCAGCTTTTTGAGAACTACGCGCCCATGATGCGCTTCATGGCCGACCTTCATATTCCGCCGCCCCGCCGCTTTCAAATCGCCGCGGAATTTACGCTGAACTCGATGCTGCGCCACGCACTCGAGGCCGAAACGCTCGACTTCGATCATGTCCACGCGCTGCTCGACGAAACCAAGCGCACAGGAATTGCGCTCGACGCTCCCACTGTGGAATTCGCCATGCGCGGCGCCACCGAGCGCCTCGCCCAAAATTGGTTTGCCAGCCCCGCCACCATCGCCCTGCTGTCGCACCTTAGCGACGCGGCGAGCCTCGCCGTCGCTTTTCCATTTCCCGTCGACTTGTCGGAGGCGCAGAACATCTTTTTCAAGGTGCTGCAGGATATCTACCCTGGCTACTCTGTACGCGCCGCGCAGGGCGAGCCCGACGCCAAACAATGGGTCGCTGCATTCATGACGCTCGGTGAGAAACTGCGCGTGCGGGTGGGGTAACCGGATGCTCCGGGTTCCTGTCTCGACTTACCGGTTTCAGCTCAATCTACAATTCCGTTTTTCCGATGCGCGCGAACTCGTCCCTTACCTGAACGAGCTCGGCATCACCGATCTCTATGCGTCCCCTCGTTTCCAGGCGCGCAAAGGCAGCATGCATGGCTACGACGTCACCGATCCCCGCCGCGTCAGCTCCGAACTAGGCACCGAAAACGATTTTGCGGAACTCTCCGAGCGCCTGAAAAGCTACTCGATGGGCCTGCTGCTCGATATCGTTCCCAACCACATGGCTGCCAGCCACGAAAATCCATGGTGGATGGACGTTCTCGAAAATGGCCCCAGCTCTCCGTATGCCGATTATTTCGATATCGATTGGCACCCATCCACCACCAAGGCTGCCTTCCTGCAGGATAATCGCGTCCTCCTTCCCTTCCTCGGCGATCTCTACGGGACCAACCTCGAAAATTGCGAGCTGATCCTGAAGCTCGATGAGGCCGGTTTCTTCATCCAGTATTTCGAGCATCGCTTCCCACTCGATCCGAAATCGTACGAACCTATCGTGGTCGGCATTGCCGAAAATCTCGCACAGAGCTGCGCCGTTACCCCGGCCCAAGCAGAAGCTGTTTCCAAGTTGCTCGAAGCCGTTCGCGGCCTGCCGCCGTTCTGGCACTCCAGTCCGGAGGAGCAGCGCCGGCGCATCGAAGAAGCAGCCTTCATTAAGGATCGTCTCTGGCAGCTCTGCCAATCCGTGCCGGAAGTTCGCCAAGCTGCCGACTCCGTCATTCGCAGCGTCAACGGCTCGCGCGAAAATCCTTCCACTCTATTGCAGCTCGATCGAATTCTGTCCGCGCAGCCCTATCGCCTTGCCTATTGGAAAATCGGGTTGGAGGAAGTGAATTACCGCCGCTTCTTCGGCCTCAACGAATTCGTCGCCGTTCGCGTCGAGGATCCTCGCGTTTTTGATGACCGTCACCGCGCCATCTTTCAGCTCGTTCGCGACACCAAAGTCACCGGACTGCGGATCGACCATGTCGACGGCCTCTTCGATCCTCGCGCCTATCTTGACCGCCTGCAGTCCTCCGCGTTGCCGGAAAGCAATTCGTCGCCACAGCCTCTTTTCGTGGTTATTGAGAAGATTCTCGGGGGTCGCGAACGTTTGCCCGACGACTGGCCGGTTTCCGGCACCACGGGTTACGATTTCCTGAACGCCGTCAACGCTCTCTTCGTCGATCCCGACGGGCTCAATTCCATCGAAGAAGCCTACGCGCGCGTCACGCGCTCCTCGATTCCCTTCGCCGACGTCAGCTACACCGGCAACATGCTCGTGATGGAAACGCTCTTCGCGCATGAAGTTCATTCGCTCGGCCATCTTCTCGGTGGAATTGCCGCGCAGGATCGCAAAGCCCGCGATCTCCCCATGGCCGAACTCATCCAGCTTCTCAAGGTAGTCACCGCGTGTCTGCCTGTCTATCGCACCTACATTCGTGGTGAAGAAATCTCCGACAGCGATCGCGAATTTCTGGAAAAAGCGCTGACGCTCGCGCGCGCGCGTGTTTCTTCTGCTGAGATTCGCGACGCCGCCTTCGCGTTCTTTCGCCAGATCCTGTTCCTCAATCCTCCCGATTACGCCGCGGCTCTCCGCGCCGAATACCTGCAATTCGTAATGCGCTGGCAGCAATTCACCGGGCCGGTTATGGCCAAAGGCCTCGAAGACACAGCCTCCTACCTCCACAACAGCCTGATCTCCATCGCCGATGTTGGCACTGACCCCACTCGCGAATGCTTGCCGCTCGGCGCAGCCGCGCTTCACGAATTCAACCAATATCGCCAGATGCACTGGCCCCGCACACTCAACACCACGTCTACGCACGACACCAAGCGCGGCGCAGACGTTCGCGCCCGCATCAACGTTCTCTCCGAAATTCCCCGCGAATGGGAGCGCTTCTTCCGCCGCGCACGTCGCTCTAACGCTCCGCATCGCAAACTCATCAATGGAATGTCGGCGCCAGATCCTGGCGAAGAGTCGCTGCTCTACCAAACCATGCTCGGCGCGTGGCCCGCTTCCGCCGACGAACTTCCCGATTTCTGCGAGCGCATCAAAGCCTTCTTCATCAAAGCGGTTCGCGAAGCCAAGCTTCACACCAACTGGTTCGAGCCAAACGCCGAGTACGAGTCGGCCCTTCTGGCATACGTCGACGCTATCTTCGGAAGCAAAGAATCCGCCGGATTTCTTCCCGAGTTTTTAACCCTCCAGAAAAAGGTCGCCTTCTACGGCTGTTTGAATTCCCTTTCGCAAGTCCTTCTGAAAATCGCGTCGCCCGGTCTCCCGGATTTTTATCAAGGCGAAGAACTCTGGGACTTGAACCTGGTCGACCCCGATAATCGCCGCCCCGTGGACTTCGCTCTTCGCGGCCGCCTGCTCGACGAGCTCAAGCATCTCGATCACGAAAATCGCGATGCTTTGCTCCAAAACCTCATCTCCAATTGGCCCGACGGCCGCATCAAACTCTATCTCATCTGGAAAGCCCTGAATTTTCGCCGTGATCACCGCGACCTCTTCGAACTCGGCGAATACTTGCCTCTCGAAACTGCCGGCAAGCAAAAAGAAAACTTATTCGCGTTTGCCCGGCGCCGCCTCGAGGGTGAATGGGTAATCGCCGTCGTTCCGCGAATGCTCTCCCGCGTCGTCGATTTCGGCCAAGCGCCCCTGGGCCGGGACGTTTGGGGTGCCGCGTCAATTCAACTTCCAGCCGAAGCGCCGAACCAGTGGCGCGATGCGATTACCGGGCAGGAACTTCGCTCCGGCAATCGTTCAGGGCTCTCAACCCTTCGCGCCGCCGATCTCTTCCGCCGTTTCCCGGTTGCTCTCTGCGCCCCGATCGACGCGTAACCATTTTCTTTCCACGCCCCTGCTTGTATGCGCTTTGGTCACCCAGTCCTGACTCCGCATTATTCCTGTGCATCTCCGCGCGGTACAGTGAAAGAACACTAAAAATATGAAGGAGGAATTATGACCAAGGCTAAATTCTGGGCCAGCCTGCTTATCGCCATCTTGTTTTTCGCTTTCGGAGCCATGTGGCTCGCGCCTGCTGCGCCTGCTCAGGACCAGCACCAGCACTCAAGTTGGCAGCTAATTCGAGCCTTGTATGGATTCAGGTCCAGCCAAACGGACGTTACCGGTCTCCTACGCGATCTGATATCTCGCGGCGGCGTCGATGGGCGAATCGCTGTCAACAATCAGACGATGGGCGGCGATCCCGCCGTCGGCAGGGACAAGACCCTGCGAATCTTCGCTAGAAATCGCGCCAACGAACGACACGAGTTCGATTTCGGCGAGGGCAGTTTCATACCGGCCGACATGTTTACTGTCGGCGATGATGTTCGGGACCATCGCGAAGACCGCGGCCAGTTCCACGGCGGTGACGACCACGGTTATCAGGGTGACCACGGCGGCGATGACCATTTCGATCACGATCGGGACCGCCGCCACCGTCTCGAAATCCTTTGGGGCTTCTACGGTGTCCAGAGGCACGAGGCCAACGTAACTGGTCTCCTGCAAAACATAGTCGACCACGGCCGCCTTTCCATCGCGGTGAACAACAACTCAATGGGTGGTGATCCCGCCGTCGGCGCTGACAAAGTTCTGGTGGTCGTTTACCGGTTCGATGGCGTCGAGCAGGCTGCCGCCGTTCCCGAGGGCGGCTTGCTCTCGATTCCGTAACCGTTTCATCGAGCGATCTCAGACGTCTTTTGCTGGGCCCGCGCCCTCCCCTCCCAGAGCGCGGGAACCCACCTCCGTATTTGGCCCAATCCGCTAAAGTGCCGTGTATCCTTCCGCCCTCGGCGCGTGTCTAACCCCAATGGAGGCCGCCATATGAGCATCACTCGCAAAACCCTGTTTCTGTTCGCTTTCCTGTTCCTGTTCATTCCTCTGGCTGCTGCGAATGGAGCCACCACCTTCCACGCCACTCTTTCGGGCAAGAATCAATCGCCTGCCATCGACACACCCGCTCACGGCCGCGCCACATTCACTCTAAGCAAAAGCGGCAAAAGCCTGACCTACCGCATCTACGTGGCCGATATCGACAACGTCTCCATGGCGCATATCCACATCGCGCCGTCGGGACAGGAAGGCCCGGTCGCCGTCTGGCTCTACCCGTCCCATCCGCCAGCCATGGTGAAAAAGGGCAAGTTTACGGGCACGTTAGCGACCGGCACAATCACCGCGTCGCGTTTGGCAGGCCCGCTGAAAGGCAAGACTATCGCCGACCTGGTGCAGGAAATTAAGGACGGCAACGCCTACGTCAACGTCCACACTACCGCGCATCCCGCCGGCGAAATCCGCGGCCAAATCGAATAGCGCGAACCGCCGCTGCGTTCGCTGTTGAACTTCCGGCTGCCCCGCGCTCACACAATCAGCGCGGGGCAGCAGTTTTGCTAGCGCCGGCGTCTCGTCGGCGTTTTTCCGACGCGAAAGCTCATGCGCTGGTGGCGCACTTGGGCCGTGCGGGTGTGCGCTGAGAAGCCGCCACACGCCACGCCTCTCCGTGCCCATTGACAATTGTTACCTAATCTGTTAACATGGCTTCGGCTGGTTTTTAGAGCCAGCGGGAGATCGCGCATGCACTGCGCCCGAGGTATTCAGGCGCACATTTCGCAGCCGTTCCCGCCGCGAGTCTTCGCCGCCCGGGTGCTTGCGCTCTGGAACGGCATCGCGAGCTTCCGCACCCTCCCAACCCGAATTTCTACCCGGAACAGTCACTCGAGTAGAATCGCATCTAAGTTATTGAAAACACACGGTCGAGCACACCTCTACCCGGAACGTCCCGGCGCATCTCTCCTTTCGCTTGCTTTTCTCTCCCAGAAGCGCCAAAACAACCTCTCATCCACGATGACCGTCGCTCCCACAGCTCCACGAAACTCCCTGATCGACTTCATCCGCGAGTTCGATTCCCGCCGTAACGAAGTCTTCATCGCCCACCGCCGCGGCTACCGTATGGAGCGCGCCACCTACGGCGAGATTTTCGACGACTCTTGCCGCTTCGCCCGCGAGCTCGAATCACGCGGTGTTTCGAAATCAGACGCCGTGCTCTTGTGGGGCGAACCCTCAGCCGCATGGGTGTCGGCGTTCTTCGGCTGCGTTCTCCGCGGCGCCGTCGCCGTTCCCATCGACCAAATCTCCACGGCTGATTTCGCCTCGCGTGTTTCGCGCGAAGTAAGAGCCAAGCTGATCGTACGCTCCCGCGAAACAGCCGAACTCGATTTCGATATCCCGGCGCTCGAATTGGAATCACTGGCGGCAACCATTGCGCAGCACTCGCCTGCGCCCTACGCGTCCCCCACGCTCACTCGCGACGACACTCTCGAAATTATCTTCACCTCCGGCACCACCGCGGAGCCCCGCGGTGTGGTGATTTCGCACGGCAACATTCTCGCGAACGTCGAACCCCTCGACCGCGAAATTCGCAAATATCTGCGCTACGAACGCGTTTTCCACCCGCTGCGATTTCTGAACCTGCTTCCCCTGAGCCACATCTTCGGCCAGATGATGAGCATCTTCATCCCGCCGCTTCTCGGCGGCACGGTCATTTTCTCCGGGAGCCTCAAGCCCTCCGAGTTGATCGACACCATCCGCCGCGAAAAAGTCTCCGTGCTTGTATCCGTTCCGCGCCTGGTCGAATCGCTCCAGCGCGAAATCGAACGTGGTCTCGAAAGCAAAGGCGGAGCGGAAGAATTCCACCGCCGCTTCCAGTCGTCCGCCGGCAAACATTTCCTCCGCCGCTGGTGGATTTTCAGAAGGATCCGCCGCCGCTTCGGCTGGAAATTCTGGGCCATAATTTCTGGAGGCGCCACCCTCCCGGAAATTACGGAAACGTTCTGGAATCGCCTCGGATACGCCGTGATTCAGGGCTATGGCATGACGGAAACCGCCTCCCTGATCACCCTCAACCACCCTTTTCGCCTTGGCAAAGGCTCCATCGGCAAGGCATTCCCCGGAATGGAAATTAAGATTTCCGAAAGCGGCGAAATTCTCGTGCGCGGAGAAAATATCGCCAAGTCGTATCGACAGGGCGAGCGGTTACAACCGGTGGTTGGCGCCGACGGCTGGTTCCATACCGGCGATCTCGCCGAAAAGGGGCCGGACGGCCACCTCTATTTCAAAGGCCGCCAAAAAAACGTCATCGTCACGCCCGCTGGAATGAAAGTCTATCCCGAGGATTTGGAGGAATCCTTGCGGCGCCAAAAAGGCGTGCGTGACTGCGTCGTCATTGGCCTTCCGCGAGATGGCAACGAAGAGCCCTTCGCCGCCCTATTGCTCGATCGTCCCGACGCGAATGCCGCAGCCATCGTCGACCGCGCCAACCAATCGCTCGCCGAATACCAGCGCATTCGCTACTGGTTTGAATGGCCCGATCCCGATTTCCCGCGCACGCCCACGCAAAAGCCGCAGCTCGCGCGCATCCGCGAAGTAGCCGCCGCACGGTTCGGCGCGCCATCCGTAACAGTCGCTCCTTCGCCGACGCGATCCAGCAGTCCAGTGGCGGACCTCGTCGCGCGCATTACCGGACACGCCATCGATGCAAATTCTCCAGACGCGGTTCGCGGCGCTCTTGCTCAAATGAGCTCGCTCGATCGTGTGGAATTGATGAGCGCGATGGAAGATCGCTACCAGGTCGATCTAAGCGAAGTAAATTTCGCGCAAGCATCTACTGTTGGTCAGCTAGAACATCTCGTCCGCCAGCCGCAAGCCGCTCCGCTCGCATACGATTTCCCGCAGTGGCCGCAAAACCGCTTCGCCACCGCCATGCGCCTCGCTGCCTATTACGCTCTCGTGTGGCCCGCCACCTATCTACTCGCCGGGCCGCGCGTAAAAGGGCGGGAGCATCTCCGCAATCTGAACGCCCCTGCGCTGGTGGTTTCGAATCACGTCACCGATATCGACATCGGCTGGATTCTCGCCGCTCTGCCGCTGCGTTTTCGTCACCGCCTTGCCACGGCGATGGGAGGCGAACGCCTCGCCAGCATGCTCCATCCGCCGAAAACTCTCGGCTGGCTTTCGCGCCTCGGCCAGCGCCTCAGCTACGGACTCGTTGTTGCGCTCTTCAACGTGTTTCCTCTCCCGCGCGAATCAGCGTTTCTGCGGAGCTTTTCTTTCGCCGGAGATCTCGCCGACCGCGGCTGGAACATTCTGGTTTTTCCCGAGGGCGCCACCACCAAGGACGGGCGCATAGCGCCATTCCGCGCCGGAATCGGCTTGCTCGCTACGCGACTCAACGTACCGGTGATTCCAATTCGCCTGGAGGGAGCATACGGCCCGAAGCAGCGCCATAGGCGCTACGCCGCGCCCGGAGAAGTGCGCGTCACCATCGGCGAGCCGATCCGCTACGCGCCCGATCGAGATCCCCACGAAATCGCCGCGGATTTGCAGCGCCGTGTGGAGGCGCTCTAATACTGCCGCGCAGCCGCGATATCAGCGACGACATCGGCTTGCTGGCGATCGGGCTCGCTATCGCCGCTAATGATGTCTATTTCGCGGCGTTGGTTTCATTATCCACGCCAGCGGCGCCACTGCCGCGAACACAATTCCCAGCATTCGAAAACCGTGCAAGTAGCTCAGCACTGCGGTCTGCGACTGCACCGTCTCGTAAATCGTCGCCAGCGCCTGATGCATCGCCTTCACCGGACCCGATCCGTGCTGGAAGAAGTACGCGCGCAGCGCTGAAATCACGTTCTGTGTCGCTGGCCGCCCCGGAGTCACATGTGCGACCAGCGCCGTCTGTTGCGCCTGCCGGTTCCGCGCCAGCTCCGCGGTCACTATCGATATGCCGATGCTCGCGCCAATATTTCTCATCGACGAAATCACGCTGGTTGCGTAGCCCATTTCCTGCGTCGGTATCGGATCCACGGTGATCGTTGCCAGAGGTGGAAACACAATCGAGAGTCCCCCGCCCATCAGTACTTCCGGCAGCACGAAACTCCACGGCCCGGCGTTCAAATTCAACAGCGAAAATCCCCAAACTCCCGCAACAGACACCAGCATTCCGCTGAAAATCATCCCGCGCATGTCCCAGCCGCGATCGATCAGCAATCCCGCCACCGGCATCAGGATCAAGGTCGCGATGCCGCGTGGCGAGTTCCAAAATCCCGCCGTGATCGCCGGAAATCCCAGCAGCTCCTGCATGAAAAGCGGAATCAGCACGATGCTGCCGTACAGCACGAATCCCAGCGTCGCGGAAATAATCGTGCCGGTCGCAAATGTCCGGTACTTCAGCAGCCGGAAATGCACCAGCGGCTGCTCCGCGCGCAATTCCAAAATCACAAACAGCGTCAGGCAAACCACGGCGATCACTGCCAGCGTCACGATAAAGTGCGAGCTGAACCAGTCGTCTTCCTGTCCCTTGTCCAGCATCACTTGCAGCGCCCCGATTCCCGTCGCCAGCAACCCCAATCCCCAATAGTCCATCCGCAGCGTTCCGCGCTTGATGTACGGCGGGTCGTGGATGAAGATCTCCAGCATGATCAGCCCCACGACGCACACCGGCACGTTAATGAAAAATATCCAGCGCCACGAATAATCCGTGGTCAGCCAGCCGCCCAGCACCGGAGCCAGAATCGGCGCCACCACGATTCCCACTCCAAAAAATGCCATGGCGTGCCCGCGCTGCTCTCGCGGAAACGTCTCCAGCAAAATCGCTCGCGTCGCCGGCTGCAGCGAACCTCCCGCCGCTCCTTGCAGCACCCGAAAGGTGATCAGTAGCGGCAGCGAGGGAGCCAGTCCGCAAAGAACACTCGCCGCGGTAAATCCCGTCACCGCCATCATCAACAGCCGCTTGCGCCCGAAATAATTTGCCAGCCATCCCGCCAGCGGCAGCACGATCGCATTCGCAACCAGATACGAGGTCAGCACCCACGTGGCCTCGCTCGTCGTCGCAGAAAGACTTCCGCCGATATACGGCAGGCTGACGTTCACCGCCGCCGTGTCGATCAGCTCCATCATCGCGCTGGCCATTACCGCAATGGCCACCAGCCAGCGTTCCGCGCTGGAGCTCAACATCGGCGAATCCATGGGAGTCGAAGACGCCATCACTATTCAATCGGGGAATCTCGGCGCGCGCGAGCTTTTTGCGCTCCGCTGTTCAGATCGAAACTCGAAACCTGCGTTCGTGCCGATACGCCCCATCAACGCGCTCCTTCTGAGGCGCGCTTGCGCCTGCCTGCGATCGGCTAGGCGCCACTGACATTGCTCTGGGCAAACTCTCGGCGAGCGGCACGCACCCCACTCCGCGCGCAGCACCAGCCGCGCGAATCTTCTACGTTACACCACATTTAATCTCGGATGTGCCGCGCAGCCGCTTCGCGCGCTGCTCGGGTCTTCCCTTGATTGTCTCGCACGCCGCTTGATTTACACTGTGGCTTCCCCCAGCCATCGAGTTCCGTGTGTGCAACGTTTCACGTACAGGCCGACTCTCAATTAGCGGGGGGGTTGTGTTGCACGCCCCCTGCGGAGGACTGGGTCTCATGAATGGCATAAATACCGAAACGCGCCGGAAGAATACACGGGCCAAAATAGGTTCCGAAATCGCCTACCTGAACTTTGACTCGGGAAATGGCGCGATCGTCCTCGATGTTTCGCGTGACGGTATCGGATTCCAGGCCGCTGACCGTCTCGAAGCCAGCGAGCCGCTCGCGTTTCGTCTCTGCACCTCTGAATTGCCCAATATCGATCTCGCCGGCGACATCGCCTGGCTCGATGAAACTCGCAAGAGAGGCGGACTTCGCCTGCGCGTTCCTGCGGCATCCCGTGCGGCATATCAAAAATGGCTGCACAAGCATTTTGACTCGATCCCCGAAGCCGAGCAGGCCGCCGATGCGCCGCCGTCTCCCCCTCCGGCTGCCGAGGCCCGGAAATTCTCAGTGCCGGATGCAAATGCGAATCCGAATCCCGACGCACCCGCTCCAAACTTCGCATCTCGGGCGCGGGCCACGAGCCCCGCAGGGCGCGGCGCGATTTTCGTCTCCGAATGGGAACTTCCCCCCGAGGATTCGCACACCGGTAGAAATGTGCTGGTTTTGTGCCTAATTCTAGTGCTCGGAGTCGCGTTGGGCGCGTATTACTTTTTTGGCAGCCGACGTCAAATGGGCGCTCTGTTGATTCATCTCGGAGAATCGCTCGTCGGCTCTTCGTCGCAAGCCCCTCTGCGCACGATGGACGCTACGAACGCCAATGCGCTTCCGCCTGCGCAGCCAACGCACTCCGAACCTGCGAGTTCGTCTGGTTCCCTCGCAGCGGCGCAATCCTGGGCGCCGACGCCAGGCACGGCCGCAGCCCCTGCTGGTGCTCCCGTCGCGCCATCACAATCTGCGAATGGCCCTGATACGGAGTCGACCAACTCGATCGCGATGCCAACGCCGAAGTCCGCTGCGCCCGCTCCACCGTCCGCGCCGCCGGATTCCGCGGCAAACGCCGTGAACTCCACGACGAATCATGCGCCCGCACTCGCACCTCAGGCAAATCAATCGGCGGGCGTCGCATCGCCTTCCCAGCCCGCCGCGACATCGACGCCGCCGGGTTACGGTCAAGCCGAAGTCGAACAGGCTAGCAAGCTCCTGCAAGACTCGAATCCCCAAGACAGCTCTGTTGCTGCCGATCTTCTATGGTCCGCGGTTAGCAAGGGCAATACCAAAGCAGAAATGATGCTCGCCGATGTTTATCTGGAAGGACACGGCGCGGTTCGCAAAAACTGCCAACAAACCGTGGTGCTCCTGACCGCCGCGAAGTCGGCGAATGTTCCCGGCGCGGAAGAAAAGCTCGAACAAGTGCGAACCTACGGCTGCCGATAACTGCGCGCAGTATATCTGCACGGGCGTGCAGTCTTCCGGTCGGGGTGTCTCGCGTGCCCTGGCGGCGCAATCCTAAGACCGTCATCAAATACGCCGATTCGCACACGTAACCCGTCTGCGAAAATCCGGTCCCGACTTGCCTTACTTGAACCCGTGCTTCCCGATGTGCTAAAGCTTGATGCTGGAACTGGCGATCTTCTCGGCTCGACTGTTCGCGCAATCCTGCTCTTCCTTGCCTGCTCGCGCGGCCGATTTCCGAGATCCAAAATTATTGGCATGGAGCGCAAATCGGATGTCGAGTCCCTTTTCGGGGAAAATCGGTGCGGTTGAATACCTGTTCGAGGGACTATTTCGCTTTTCTCCGGACGCCGTCATCGTTAGCAATCGCGAAGGTCACATCCTTGACGCAAACAGTCAAACCCAGCAGCTCTTCGGCTACACGCATGCCGACCTCATAAACCAGCCGATCGAAATGCTGATTCCCGAGCGTTTTCGCCGGGGGCATCCCGCCCATCGCTCCAGTTATGTTGCCGATCCTCATACGCGCACAATGGGAGCAAACCTCGAACTGTACGGCCTCCGCAAGGACCGCACTGAATTTCCGGTCGATATCATGTTGAGCTCGGTCGAGACTCCCAACGGAACGGTGGTGTTAAGCGTGATACGCGACATCAGCGTCCGCAGACGCGCTGAAGAAGCCTTGCGCGAGGCCGAACACCGGCTCCGCATGCATGTGGAAGGCGTTAGGGACTACGCGATCTTCATGCTCGACCCGGACGGCAGGATTTCCAGCTGGAACGCCGGGGCTGAGCGGCTAAAGGGCTACCGCAGCGAAGAAATCCTGGGGCGCCATTTCTCGCAGTTCTATCCGCCAGAGGATATCGGGAGCGGCAAGCACGACCGCGCACTCAAGGCGGCAGCAACCGAAGGTCGATTCCAGGAGGAAGGTTGGCGGGTGCGCAAAGACGGATCTCGTTTCTGGGCCAGCGTCACGATCACCGCGCTCCGCGATCCAAGCGGAAAACTTCTGGGATTTTCAAAAATCACCCGCGACCTTACCGAGCGCAAGAGTGCAGATGATGCTCTGCGCCGGAGCGAGGCACAATTGCGTGCCATTTTTGAGCATTCGCCCGATGCCATCATTGGCGTTGATCCGCAGGGAAAAATTCTCGAAGTAAACGCACAGGTCCGGAAGTTCTTCGGCTACGAGCGCGCCGAGCTCATCGGCAAACCGATCGAAATGCTCGTTCCGGAGCGGTTCCGCAACAAGCATCCGGGCTATCGAGCCGATTACCAGCACGCGGCGCGCACCCGTCCCATGGGCATCGGCCTGGAGCTTTTTGGTTTGCGTAAAGACGGCACCGAATTCCCCGTCGACATCATGCTCAGCCCCGTCGATACGCCCGAAGGAAAAATGGTCCTCAGCGTTATCCGCGATCTCTCCGAGAAGAAACGCGCACAAGAAGAACTCAATCGCCGCGAGCGCGAAAAACAGTACCTCGAAGAAGAGCTCTACACCGAGCATCGCTTCGAAGACATCATCGGCGAAAGCCCGGTGCTCAAACGAGTGTTGAAGCAGGTCGAAACCGTCGCCGCCACAGACGTAACCGTGCTCATTCTCGGCGAAACTGGCACAGGCAAAGATCTGATTGCCCGCGCCATTCATCAGCTCAGCAGCCGCTCCGGCCACAGCCTGGTGAAACTCAACTGCGCCGCGATTCCCACGGGGCTGCTCGAAAGCGAGCTATTCGGCCACGAGAGAGGCTCCTTCACAGGAGCGATCGCGCAAAAAATCGGACGCCTGGAACTGGCGGACCAAGGCTCTTTTTTCCTCGACGAAGTTGGCGAGTTGCCGCTGGAATTGCAGCCCAAAATCCTGCGCGCCTTGCAGGAAAAAGAATTTGAGCGCGTGGGCGGCACGCGTACGATTCCCGTCGACGTGCGGCTGATCGCCGCCACCAACCGCGATCTCGGCCAAATGGTGAAGGATCACCAATTCCGGGGCGACCTCTACTACCGTTTGCGCGTCTTTCCCATCGTGCTGCCTCCGCTTCGGGAGCGCCGCGAGGATATTCCCCTGCTGGTGCGCTATTTCGTCAGCAAGCACGCGCGCAGCATGGACAGGCGCATCGAAACAATTCCGCCAGATACCATGAAGGCGCTGGTCCATTGGGAATGGCCCGGCAATATCCGCGAACTTGAGAATTTCGTGGAGCGCTCCGTCATTCTCACCAAAGGCAGCACGCTGCGCGCGCCGATCTCCGAACTCGAAATGCCGCCCGAGGCTGCTTCCGAGGAAACCGACAGCTCTCTCGATTCCGCCGAGCGCGACCACATTCTCCGCGTCCTGCGGGAAACCAAGGGAGTGATCGCCGGTCCCAACGGCGCCGCGGCGCGGCTAGGCGTCAAGCGCACCACCCTTAATTCCAAGCTGAAAAAGCTCGGTATTGAACGCGAGGACTACGCGTAAAGCGTCGGCAGCGCGCGTTTTCCCGCGCTTTTCCACCGCTACATCGCCGCCCCCAGGGCATCGAACCTACATGACCAAGCGCGATTCGGATACTTCGCAGAAACACGAACGCATCTCTCGGTCAGGCGAGTTGAAAGACCGCGCCCAGAAGAAAATCGCGTCCACGTCCACGCTGTACGGCCTGGCGAACCTCGCTCAAGATTGCAAAGCATGCGAACTTTGGAAGCGCGCCACGCAAGTCGTTTTTGGAGAAGGCAAACCGGACTCTAAGGTAATGTTTATAGGCGAAGTTCCCGGCGATCGCGAAGACCGTGAGGGTAAACCGTTCGTTGGCCCCGCCGGCAATCTGCTCGATAAGGCCTTGGTCGAAGCTGGCATCGATCGCGATGAGGTCTACGTGACCAACGCCGTGAAACACTTCAATTTCGAGGAACGCGGCAAACGTCGCATCCACAAAAAACCGAAGGCGTCCGAAATCGCCGCGTGCAGACCCTGGTTATTCGCGGAAATCGCCCGCTTGAAGCCGCAAGTGATCGTTTGCCTCGGAGCGACGTCGGCGCAGGCCGTGTTTGGAAAGGATTTTCGTGTGACCAAACATCGCGGCGAATTCCTGCCATCTGCTTTGGCTCCGAATGTGACCGCCACCATTCATCCTTCCTCCATTCTGCGCGCTCCGGACGAAGCCACTCGCCACGACGAGATGCAGCGATTCATAGAGGACTTGAAGAAAGTCGCCAAAGCGATTTCGCAAAATAGGAAGTAAGTTTTGCATCCCACCAACTGACGAACGGGAGAACATACGTGCCGCCGCTCGGCGCAATCCGAATCGGAATTTCCGGCCGGAACTATCCGCCTTGGCGCGGACAGTTCTATCCCGATAAATTACCGCACAAAAAAGAGCTTTCGTACGCTGCCAACGTTTTTCGCACCATAGAAATCAAGGGTACGTTTTATTCCTTGCAGTGGCCTGAGACCTTCGCGAAGTGGGCCGCGGCGACTCCGGATGATTTCGTGTTTGCGGTGAAAGGCTCTCGATTTATCACCCACATACAGCGGCTCAAGGAAGTGCGCACCCCGCTAGCTAATTTTTTGGCTTCCGGCGTGCTGCGCCTGGGGCCGAAGCTCGGCCCGTTCCTTTGGCAATTCCCGCCTAACTTTAAATTCGACGTCAAGCGAATCGAGTCGTTTTTCAAGCTCCTGCCGCACGACACGGATGCGGCACAAGCGTTGGCCCGCCGCCACGACAAGCGAGTGAGCGGCAGGGCGTGGATGAAATCCGGCGAACACCGTGCGCTGCGGGATAGCATGGAAATTCGCAACGGCAGTTTCGTCGTTCCGGAATTTATTCAGTTGCTTCGCGAATACAGAGTAGCTCTCGTTTGCGCCGATACCGTCGAATGGCCGCGCCTGATGGATGTCACCTCTGACTTCATGTACTGCCGCCTGCACGGATCGGAACAGCTCTACGCCAGTGGTTACGACGATCAGGCGCTCGACGCATGGGCCCAGCGCGTTGTCGCATGGGCGCGCGGTAGCAAACCAAAACATGCCGAACGCGTGATCGACAAACCCGGATCGAAATTACCCGCTCGCGACGTATTCGTTTATTTCGACAATGACGCAAAGGTCCGCACGCCATTCGACGCACAAGGCTTGATGGCACGGGTCGACAAACTTTCAGCGCAGTTCAGCCCCCCGTCACGCTCGTCGAGCGATGGCATTCGGAACCGAAAAAGAAAAACCGCATGACATTTCTGGTCGGGCCGAGGCCGCGCGAGGGCCATTGACGGATAACGCTCACGGCACCTCGCTGAGAATGGCGCATGCGCCCGATAGCTGTTCGCTGTCAAAATAGATCACCGTCGAAGCGATGAAGCATCGAATTCAACAGAGATTACCCCGGTATCCTGACACCCATGCCAGACCATTCCAGCAGAAATGACCGCCGCTATTCGCGCATCGCAACTCCAAAGGGAGTCTGGGTCGCCTGGCAGGATGGAGCGCGGCAAGAAGTGTCGCGCGTTCAAGACTTAAACATCGGCGGACTATTCGTCGCCACTTGCCATCCGTCCGTTGTGGGGACAATCATCACGATTTTGCTTTCTGTGCCGGAGGGCGAGATCCGTGGGCGAGCCGTGGTGCGCAACGTAACGTCAAAGGGCATGGGCATCGAGTTTGTCGAACTGCGCGAACAAGACTCTGTCCGGTTGCACGTGCTGATCGCCCGGCTATTGCCCGCAAGCCAAGCTACATCCAGCAGTTGAATCCTCGCGCTTCTGCGGGTTGACGCCATCACGCGCTAAATCTCGGTTTGCGTTGCTTTCAGCGAATGTATTGTCTCGCTGGCGATGCACCGCGATCCTCCGGCGAGCCGCTTTCTCTCATTTACAGAAATGACGCCAGAATTCAAAGAGGCTATAATCGGTAAGAGTCGCACCGCGAGGCGTGGCCGCTGATCGAGTCTACGTAAGGCTGCGCCCCCAGGTATTTGTGCGGCAGATCAAGTCCCCTTGGAATAATGACCAGAAAAAGGCTTCGCTATCTCCTCTTCGGGGGTGCGAACGCGCGGATCTCATCGAAAAGTGCGATTTCGAGCAGGCTGTCGACCGCGTCACCATGGGCTTCGAGAAAAAAGGACGCTTGATCAGCCCAGACGAGAAACAGCGCGTCGCCGACCACGAGGTCGGTCACACGCTCGTGGCCCTGACCGTCTCACACGCGGATCCTGTGCGGCGCGTCTCGATCGCTCCGCGATCTATCGGTTCGCTCGGACACACCTTGCAATTGCCCGACCGCGATAGTTGTCTGCTGGCCGAGCCCGAACTTGAGGACCGCATATCTGTCCTTCTTGGCGGACGAGTGGCGGAAGACATCGTCTTGAAGGGAATTGTCTCCACCGGCGCGAATGATGATCTCGAGCGGGCCACCATGCTTTCTCGCGAAATGTCAACGCGCTACGGCATGGGCAAGCATCTCGGAAGCGTCACCTATGGAATCTCGCACCAGTCGCAGTTTCTGAAGACCCCCTACTCGATGGAGGAGAAGAACTATAGCGAGCGCACCGCCGAGGCCATCGACGACGAGGTTCGTGAGAGAATAGATAGGCTGTACCAGCGAGTAAAGGCCATACTCCTGAAGCGGCGCGCTGATCTGGACACGATCGCGTCGGCTCTCATGCGCCAGGAAACTCTCGAATCGGAGGACATTCAGAAATTATTAACGACTACACATCAAGCGCAGGCGGCGGTGCCGCCGCAGCCCGAAGTCAGCTCCACAAACGCCTGAACTGCAGGACGCCGTTCAGGCCGCGTCCGAACTTCGCACGCGGCAAAAGCGAGAGTGCCACGTGATAGCTTGCGTGATGCTCGCGCTTCTGGCGTTTGGCCTCCAGTCCAAACAGCAGCCAGACGCGAAGACCATCATCGAGCGTTCCGCCCAGGCAAATAAAGCGGACTGGGCTGCTTCTCCCAATTACGAGTTCGATGAGACCGACTACGACGCCACGAGACATACGCGTACCTATGACGTCACGATGATTTTCGGCTCGCCATACGAACGACTGATCCGCGTGGATGGAAAGCCGCTATCTCCAGCGCAGCAGGCCATCCAGGAACGAAAGTATCAGCAGGCGCTGCGATCGCGCCGCAATGAGACAGCTTCGCAGCGTGCCAGACGGGTCGGAAGCTTCCAGCGCGATAGAGCGCGCGACCATTTGCTGATGAACCAACTGTCCGTCGCGTTTACGTTTAAGCTAACCGGCGAGCAACAGTTGGGTACCTACAAAGTGTACGTGCTGCAGGCCACGCGGCGCGCCGGCTACAATCCGCCCAACCGCGAAGCGCAGGTTCTAACCGGCATGACCGGCACACTCTGGATCGACGAACAAACCTTTCAGTGGGTTAAGGTCGAAGCGCACGTGGTGCAGCCCGTCGCCATTGAAGGATTCCTCGCCAAGGTCGAACCTGGCACGCGATTCGAACTGGAAAAGATGCCGGTTGGCAATGGCATCTGGCTTAAGAAACATTTTTCCATGCATTCGCGCGCAAAGATCCTGTTTTTTTTCCAGCACCGCGGCCAGGAGCAAGAAAGTTTTTCCAATTACCGCCGGCAAGACCCAAAGTAGCGTGAACCCGAGCTCCCACACCGGAAGCAGACCGGCGCGTGTCAGCATATCGCCCCGCGGCGATCCATCGAGGAGAGCCGAAAATCACACCAACCGCTCAGCGCATCAGCAGCCTACTGACCGACAATCGGCTGTCTACCATTAGGCGCAACTGCGATGGCTGGCGGGACGATATTCGTGGCCTGCGATGCAACAATTAGCCAGCGACCGCCGCGCTTCTCCTCCACGCGTGTGAAGATGCCACTCCGCGGTGGCCGCGGCGAACCATCGGGATTTCGCTCGCCGCTCGTGCTGAAATACACGTGCACCACGGCAATCGTCGGCGAAAGGAATCGCACATGGATCTGTTCCGTACGCCACGTGCTATTTTTCACCTTCCCCGAGTGCAGTGAGTCCAGGCTTTTCGCAAACGCGTTGGCGCCCTGGAACCACTGCCCCGCCAGGTTCACCCAATCCGCATCCGCCACGCCTAATCGCACCATCGCGGCAATGTCGTGATGATTCCACGCTGACTCCCATTGCGCTTCGATTCCGCGAATTGCTTGCACGTCCGCTGGGCTGCCGCCCTGCGCGCGAACGGCAGTTGGAACGAAGAGCAGCAACACGGTAATAAGCGCGGTTCGAATGCGCATGGCGCGTCTCCTGTAAATTTAGTTTTCTCGGTCCCGCTGTCATCGGCTCAAAAACCTAGAAGCGGATGCGGAATGTATCTCCGTCGTTCAGTCCCGAGGTGCCGCTGGGGAACAGCAACATCCCTCGGCCAAACGCTGTCCGAAGCCGGAAAACGTTTACCTTCGTCCACGCACCGGATCCTATCTGCACTTCTGCGTTTGATCCGGAGTTCTGTTTCAGCAACTCGGACAAGCGAGGCTGATCCTGCTTTTTGTCCTGATGGAATATCACTACGAGTACCGCGGGAACCGATCCAGTGTGCGCTTCGAGTACCTTGCATTCCACGAAGCCTGTGGTTGGTGCCGCGTTTGGATGCGACGGAGCCTGTCGGCCCGCGACGAATAACGGAACAGCAAATGCAAACACGAAAGCCAAAACGGTAATCCGCAATTTTAGATACATGGGGTACCTCCTTTTAGTTCGCCGATTGTCGTCAGGAGTAGCGTGCGAGTCAAGCTCAGGCTTTGCTGCGGGCGGGCCGCGCTTGCCGCCCGTCCAGTTCGCGCAGCAACACCTCGCGCACCCA
>Ga0307372_10005039_pt1 | contig 20034 bp, 14 predicted proteins | sample OX1MG_FD_202533 | JGI IMG/M metagenome (GOLD analysis project Ga0307372, IMG submission 202533) | Soil microbial communities from Risofladan, Vaasa, Finland - OX-1 | ecosystem: Environmental > Terrestrial > Soil > Coastal area > Acid sulfate soil | place: Finland: Risofladan, Vaasa | collected...
CAGATAACAAGCTGAACAACAATTGGTTTTGAGACCTCTAGAAAAATATTAAGCAGATTCTAACCTTTTGACCACGCGCTTACTCGAGCGTGATGGTGCGGTGAATGACCCCGGCGCGCTGCGAGCACACGGTTAGCTCGATCTGTGAGGAGGGCGCTGCTTTGAAGACCCATTCGACCTTGCAGCGATTGTCGGTGGGGGAACCGCTGCTCCACCAGCTCCAGATTTTGTTGGAGCGACCTTCGAGCTGCCCTAAATCCTGATGCCGTTTTCCGGCGATGAGGCTGACATTTGCGGGTAGTTGCAGTTCGGCTTCGATGGGGTGCGCGTCGTTGCGTTCCAATGTCCTCTGGCTGGTGTAGGTTGGCAGGAAGCCGTTATTTTCGATGACGGCCACTACGTGATAGACGTTATCGCCCTGGGCTTTGATGTCAAGCGCGCGCAGGCTGATATAGGGATTGAGCGAGGCGTGCGCCAGGGTGAAGCGGCTGTGCTTTTTGCACATGTCGGGCAGGTATTTGATCGGCGCGTTCTGGTCGTAGAGTTTGCCTTTCCATCCGCCGATTTCGACTGGCCCAAGCTGGGGATGGTCGAATGGTCGCCAGTTCTCGAAGGCTTCGCCTCCCATCACCTCGTCGTTCCACTTCATGAGCTTGAGATCGTCCTCTTCGGGATGCCAGCGTATCCAGCCGATGAAGTCGCGTGGGCCAATGCCTGCTTCGGTGGGCATATCCCATAGTTCGGTGGTGAAGCCGAACCAGCCGTGATGGTCAAAGCCGAAATCGTCCATCGCGCCGTGCATGACTTCTTTGGGATGATAGCGAAAGCCGTGATAGACCGAAACGCTGGGGTAGCCGGTATACTTCGTGCCAAGTTCACCGATCAGCTTATAAACATCCAGGTCATCGGTGTGCATATTTTCATCTGGCTGCGTGCCATAAGGGCGCAATATGACGCCTGATGTAGTGTGATAGGTCAACACGCCATTGATATTGGGATGCGCGCGCCAGAACTCGGCTTCGGCGCGTGTCTCTGGCTCCGAAAAGGGATAGGGTCCTGAACCTGGTTCGACATTTTCGGGTTCCCACTCGTAGGGATAATTGCGGTTGATATCCATGCCGTGGCGCGGTGGCGCTATGGGAATGGTGTAGCCATCGTAGTTGCGGATCAGGCCCTCGGTAAGGATATGGTAGTACTCGCCGCCCTCATCGTCGAGGTCGCGGCGGCGCATGATGCGCGAGTCTTTCTCCGAACATTTCCAGGGGCCATTAGGGTCTTTGATACGCATATCTAGTATTTGCCCATCCCCGTCGATGTCCTCCGGGTACATACCGTCGCGTTCATCCTGGTAGGGATGCAAGCGCGTGCTGCTGCGCAGGTAGTAGGGCGTGGTGAGATACAATTCCGCGCCATCGACGCTCAGGCGCGGCAAAATATAGATCGTCGAACGATCGAGCACGCGCGTCACTTTGTCATCGGAGCCATAAGTGGTGAGATACGACCAGATAGTGTAGAGCGCCACCGTTGAACCGGTCACTTCGCCGGCGTGCGTATTGGCGTCGATCCAGTAGGCGGGCTTCTCGATGGCCGGGCCGGTGGCCTGGTTGGTGAGCGTCACCAGCCATAAGTTGCGCCCTTCGTAGCTTTTGCCGATAGATTCGAGCTGCGCCAGTTGAGGATAAGCTTCGACCATATCGCGTAAGATGCGTGTGAGTGTATCGTAGGTATAGTAGGAAAGAATATCTCTGGCGGGATCAAATTCCTGGTGAGTAATGGGTTCTGACATACTTTTACATCCTCAATAGTCTAGTTAGCCCCGGCGGCGGCGGCTGCGTCGTTCGCGTTCAAGCGCGATATCGAGCGTTTCATGCAAGCGTTCAAAATCGTCCACGTCGAGTTGTAGCTCGACCGCGGGTAGATCGTCGGTGCGGGCGCGTCCGTCCTCGAAGAGACGCAGAACAAGAGCAAGGTCCAGCATACTAGAATCATCGTCCTCATCCTCTTCCAGGACAGATGTGTCTTCGCTCTCATCATGCTCGGCCTGTGTAAAGAAAATGTCGGTGCGAACGCAGCGCAAACGCCCGGTCAGTTTCAGCGCGTCGGTGGAGAGTTCTTCGGCCAGTTCGCGCACGACCTCCATCATTTGCACAAGGGCGTCCTGGAGCTGTTCGAGCGCGTCTTCTTCATCGCCCAGCACAAGGCTATCATCATCAACCAGTTCTTCGCTGGTTGGATGTGGTGTACTGGCACTGACCTCCGGCAGGCGCTGCCGTGCCAGGTCATTGAGGCGTTCTAACGCCTGCGCGAAGGCTGGTGAAAGTGGTGTGTTATCCTCTAACTCACCTTCTTGCAGATTTTCAGCATCGCGCGCGTCATCTATATCGCTGTCTTCGTCGTCTTCCTCATCATCGTCGTTATCTAGACCCAGACCCGCAGCTTCCTCGACTGCCAGGATTTGCGTGTGAAGTTGTTCCAGCGTCTCGCGTGTAAGATAAGCCAGCACGCGCGCCTGCCGGGATGCCGCGAACAGCAGGAATGGAGGCCAGTCCCGGAAGCGCTCTCTACCACGCAAGTAGCGCACCTCCACCATACCCAGCGTATCTAGTCGTAGCGAAAGCTCCATGCTTCCCTCCTCTAACAGAATTGCCCACATCATACCACAAGAAGAGGGAATTGTATCTCAAATCAGAATCTTGCCATCTTTCAAGAACAGCGTATCATCGATCCATACTTCGCCCGACCTGCGCAGATCGCATACCATGTCCCAGTGCAGGGCTGAATGGTTGAGGCCGCCAGTTTCAGGGTAACTTGCGCCCAGAGCGAGATGCACGGTGCCGCCTATTTTCTCATCGAAGAGCGTGTTCTTGATGCCGCGTGTCACGCGAGTGTTGTTGCCAAAAGCAAATTCACCGAGATAACGCGCTCCGGCGTCCAGTTCCAACATGTGGTCAAGGAAAGCCTGCCCCTGCCGCGCGCTGGCCTCCACGACCTTGCCTTCGCGCAAAACGAGGCGCACCCCATCGATGGAATGGCCTTCGTAGGAAGCCGGAATATCGAAGGTAATCACGCCGTTGGCGCTGTTCTCAAGCGGCCCGGTAAAGAACTCGCCGCTGGGAAAGTTGCGCTTGCCGTTGCTGTTGATGAAGATACGATCTTTGATGGAGAGTTGCAGGTCAGTGCCATCTCCTTTGATACGCACATGCTGGTGTCCTTTCAGCCAATCGACAAAGCGCTGCTGTTGCGCGGATATATCTTGCCAGCGCGCTACGGGATCGGGGTCATTAAGGAAACAGACATCGAAGACAAATTCTTCAAATTCGCTCAGCGACATCTCCGCGTCCTGCGCGTAGGCTTCGGTGGGGTAAAGGGTCAGGGACCAGCGATATTTGCCAGCCTGCTCGCGCTTGCGCAGCGTGGTACGTGTGGCGAGGCTGGCCTGTCGCCGTGTGGCGAGACGCGCAGGATCGAGATTGCTCATGCTTTTGGTGTTGCTTTTAGATGAGATAGTGAGCTGCGCATCCACGTATTCGGCGGTAGTTGACAGCACCGGGTTGATCTTCGCCAGCTGGCTCTCGTTGCCCTCGCGTATAAGTATCTCTTCCAGAGTATCCAGGTCGATGAGTGGCAGGGGATATGCGCCTGCCCGCACTACTTCCCGGTAAACAGCCTCTACGAGTGGAGCAGCCAGGGGAGTGGCGCGAATGGCGACGGTTTCTCCTGCTTTGATGTACAAACAATAGTGGACGAGTGTGTGCGCCCAACGCTCAATACGAATATCTTGCATACAATGTGTCTTTCTACATTTGTGAATACGAGTTGAACCATCCTCAACCGCTTAGTAGATGAGTACGTGGGTGTAAACTTGCACGAACTTGTACAACCAGTCGGCATTGGCAGTCGACATGTTCACACAGCCATGGGAACCATGAATCGAGTATTGCGTGCCGCCCGGATCGAGATGGGGGAAGTTCGTCCCTGGGCCATACTCAGTGCGCCACCAGCTATCGTGCAAGAAGTATCCATTGCTATGGAACTGCATGGCGAAGTTAATCGGCGTCGGCGGATACCAGTTCGGTGAAGACGGCGGGACATCAGCTTTAAACACGGTGGGTGATTTTTTCCCCTCAACCCACCACGTTCCCGGAGGCGAGGGCAGGTCTGGTTGGCCGGTTGTCACCTGGAACGAGTTGACCAGTTTTCCTTTCGAGTAGACACGCAAAACCTGTTCAGCAAGAGAAACGACGACCACGTTCGAGCTCATATAGCCATAGTGTTGCATTAACTGGATGTCGGTTTGATGAACCTGGTTATAAGGCGTTTTATCCGCTGAATCCGTCACCATCGCCTGGAAATTGGTCAAGTTCATATTCAGGTCTTCGATAGCTTGCTGGTAATCGTCCATGGTTTTAGCCGCCGCGAGTTCGCCTTGCAGCCATAATGGGCCGGTGGCTCCATTTGGTCCATACGCGTAGCCTAGTTGATAGGTTGTATTGTTATAGGTGTCGTAGTAGGTATGCTGTTTTCCAAAGTTTGCGGCATCTTGCTGAAGTTCCTGGAATAAGTAATTGCTTTCTGTTTTCATGGCTGGAATCTGGATTGCGGCGACCTGTGCATTCAACGTCTGCATGGCTTTTTGGTAAGCTGCATCGCTACCGGCTGATTGTAGAGCCTGCTGATCACTGCTATATTGCTGCTGATACGTGGTGACGGCGCCATTATACTGTTGCATCAAAGCAATCCATTGCTGGTATGTCTGGAGTTGCGCGTCACCCTCTTTTTGCAACGTGGGACTGATGACGGGAGTCGGAACGCTGCTTGTTGGTGTTGGACTCTGGGTCGCTGTCCCGCTACACGCGCTGAGTAAAAGAAGTAAGAGTGCCAGCCCGCTCAGCGTTGCTATACGCAGGCGATGTCCGAATGGAGTTCGTGCTGAAATAAGCATTGTTTTCATACCATTTACATGTTTCTAGTCTTATTTTACGACAAGTTCCCAATATATATAAGTTATATTTCTATACGAGCGGATCACTGTTCGGGTCACTATGGCCCTCATTTCGAGGCGCGCTCACAGGTCCAGTGTACATCGTTTTCCCTGTGCCGTCAAACGCAGATCAGGTTTTCTCACAGGGTAATTGAAAAGTCGCTCGCCATGTTTAGACGCGCTGTATGCTTTTCTTCCCGATCTTGCATAAAGCACAGTGATAAGATTGACGTTGACGTTAACGACAGGATATACTATTACTGGTAGCAAGCAAATGTGCTGATATGGCTTTAACGGCCTGTTCTGCAAACACGCGGTGGATGGCGTGTTTGATATGCGTGAGAACAACGAAGCATGTGAGGGAATTGAAAGAGCTTATGATAACGACTCGTACACCTCGCGAACGGCGGGCTAAGCGCCCTATTGGCCCACACTATAAATGGGTCGCGCTGAGCAATACCACGCTTGGCGTGTTGATGGCAAGTATTGATACCAGTATTGTTTTGATTTCCCTTCCGGCCATTTTCAATGGGATTCATGTGAATCCTCTCGCGCCGGGAGAAACCGGCTATTTTCTGTGGATTTTGCTCGGGTATATGGTTGTTACCGCGACGCTCCTGGTAACATTTGGACGTATTTCCGATATGTTCGGGCGCGTCAGGTTTTACAATATGGGGTTTGCCATCTTTACCGTGGGCAGTATCTTGCTGTGGCTGACGCCGGGGACGGGCAATACAGGCGCGCTGGAACTCATACTTTTCCGCCTGGTTCAGGGAGTTGGGGCGGGCTTCCTCTTCTCGAATAGCGCGGCTATCCTGACAGATGCTTTTCCCGTGAACCAGCGCGGCTTGGCCCTGGGTATCAACCAGATCGCCGCGATCGTTGGCTCCGTGATTGGTTTAATCCTGGGTGGCATCCTCTCGTACTTTAACTGGCGTCTCGTCTTTCTTGTCAGTGTGCCTGTTGGTCTGGCGGGTACGATCTGGGCCTATCTGATGTTGCGCGAGATCGCCACTCTCGGCGGCCATAAGAAGATCGATTGGGCTGGAAACATCACCTTTGCGTCTGGTGCGACGATCCTGCTGCTCGGCATCACGTATGGAATACAGCCGTATGGTGGTGCGCCGACGGGATGGGGAAACCCTTTTGTTATCGGGGCGCTGATGCTGGGGGTAGCGCTGCTAGTTACCTTTATCTGGACGGAACGGCGCGTCGAGGACCCCATGTTCAGGTTGGAACTCTTTAAAATTCGCGCGTTTGCTGCTGGCAATGCCAGTAGTTTTCTGGCAAGTATAGCGCGTGGCGGCTTACAATTCATGCTTGTCATCTGGCTGCAAGGCATCTGGCTCCCACTACACGGGTACAATTATGATGTCACTCCTCTGTGGGCGGGCATTTATCTGCTGCCCCTGCTCATTGGCTTTGTGCTCATGGGTCCTCTGAGTGGCTGGCTCTCGGACCGTTACGGCGCGCGCTTTTTCTCGACCACCGGCATGCTCATCCAGGCGGCGGGTTTTCTTCTGTTGACAATCCTGCCCACCAACTTCAACTATATCTGGTTTGCGCTCCTGCTTTTCATACTCGGTCTTGGCCAGGGCATGTTCTCGTCACCGAATACCTCGTCGGTCATGAGTAGCGTGCCAGCGGAACAGCGTGGCGCCGCGTCGGGCATGCGCTCAACTTTCCAAAACTCCGGGCAATTGGTGAGTATTGGACTCTTTTTCAGCATCATCACAATCGCGCTTGCTTCGGCACTCTCGTCAACGCTCTTCGATGGGTTGTCCAGGGCAGGCGTACCGGCAGCAACTGCCAGCACGATCTCACACTTGCCGCCAACCTCCGCGCTTTTCGCGGCCTTTCTTGGCTACAATCCGATGTCTACGCTGCTGCCAGCCAGTGTGCTGCACGCGTTGCCGGTGGCCGATCAACTGAATCTGCTGGGTCACAGCTTCTTTCCGAACCTGATTTCATCTCCTTTCATGCTAGGTCTACACGGCGTGTTCTATCTTTCTGCCGCTATGTGCCTGGTGGCAGCCCTGGCATCGTTCCTGCGCGGGAAGCGCTATGTTTATGAGCAAGCGACAGGTGAAGCAGAACAAAAGGCGGCTGTCACAAAGGCGTAATTGAGAACGGTGGGTAGGTAGGAGAGTGGACGCGATAAATCGCGTCCCTACAAATCACCCGGAAGGACTGAGAACCCAATCATTGCGCTTTAACCGCTGAGGGTTGCGACCATGACGGCCTTGATAGTGTGCAGGCGATTCTCGGCCTGGTCGAAGACGATGGACGCCTTTGACTCGAACACTTCGTCGGTGACTTCCAGACCGAACAGACCGTACTGCTCGTAGAGACGTTTGCCCAGGGTGGTATCTTTCGTGTGGTAAGAGGGCAGGCAGTGCATAAATCTTGCCTGGGGGTTGTGCGTCAACTGCATGAGCCTGCTATTTACCTGGTAGGGAAGCATTTGTTGAATGCGCTCGCCCCATAGCTCTGGTGTTTCGCCCATCGAAAGCCAGACATCGGTATAGATGAAGTCGCAACCTCTGACCGCCGCTTCCGGGTCCTCGGTCAGGGTGATGCGCGCGCCTGTCTGGTTGGCTGCGAGGTGAACTTCTGCCATTCTGGACTCATTGGGCCAGAATGCTCTGGGACCTGCCATGCGTATGTCCATGCCCAATTTGGCTGCCCCCATCATCAGAGAATCACCAACATTGTAGCCGACATCGCCCAGGAAACAGGAGGAGATGGCTGCAATAGGTTTGTGGCTATGTTCCTGCATGGTGAGGAGATCGGCCAGTGTCTGAGTGGGATGGGCCTCGTTGGTCAGGCCATTCCAAACCGGAACGCCGGCGTGGCGGGCCAGTTCTTCCACGACCGTCTGCTCAAATCCGCGGTACTCGATGCCGTCGTAGAAGCGGCCCAGCACGCGCGCGGTATCTTTGATCGACTCTGATGAGCCGATATGCGAGCCGCCTGGACCCAGGTAGGTGACATGCGCGCCCTGATCGTAAGCTGCGACTTCAAAAGCGATGCGGGTGCGTGTCGAGTCCTTCTGAAAGATGAGCGCGATATGCTTGCCGTGCAGGGAAGGCTGCTCCGTCCCTGCGTACTTAGCCGCCTTCAAGTCAGAGGAGAGGCGCAGCAGAAAATCAATCTCCTCCTGTGTGAAGTCATCCAACTTCAGGAAATGCCTGTTTTTCAAAGTAAAGGCCATTGTTCTCCTTTATGATCCTTTCTGAATGCTGGCCGCCAGTTGGTGTACGGCTGCCACAAAGCATGCCATGGGGGGGCGCACGATACCAGCGCCGACCTGACCGATGCCGGGCAGGCGATGAGCGATACCTGTATTAATGATGGGCAAGAGTTGCTGGCGCACAACTTGCCGGATATCAATACCGGTGGGCGAGCCACGAAAGCCAAGCGTAGGCAGTTGGTACTGGCTTGCCTCGGCAACTGTGATATCGTACATTTCCAGCGTATAGCGCGTAGCATCGGCGGGCGTGCCACCTATGAACTGCACGATGGCAGGAGCAGCCGCCATAGCGAAACCGCCGATGCCAGCCGTTTCAGTGATACAGCTATCGCCGATATCCGGGTTGGCATCCTGTTCTGAGAAGCCACTAAAATATAAGCCTTTGATCTGCTGAGCCGGGGCTACGAACCATTGATCGCCCAACCCGCTCACACGAATACCAAAGTCTGTGCCATTGCGTGCCATAGTTGTGACGACGCTGCTATGAGCAATGCCGTGCGCGGCCAGCGTTTTGGCCTTGCATGCCGCCATCGAGAGATTGAGGTAGAAATGGTCGTTGCTATGTATGAAGCGTAAGACGCTGGCCGTCTCCGCGCTGGAAGCGCCTGTTTCTACCAGGAAAGGCGCGATTTCGCGTATGAAAAGAGAGGTTGCCGCCTTGTTGCGGTTGTGACATTCGTCGCCCATCTGCAGCGCCTGCGAGGTAATCGATTGTAATTCGAGTCCGCCTGCCGCGCGCAAGGCGCGACCAAGCGCTGGCCCTAACACCTGCTCTATCCAGCGTAACCTGCTGATGACATCGGGGCTATTGGCTCCGTAGCGCAGCACCTTCCCCAATCCCTCATTGAGAGTGCTGAAGGTCTGGTGTCCATAGACAGGCTCATCGATGATCTGCACCGGCATGGATGCCGAGATGACGCCTGCCATAGGTCCCACGGCGTTATAGTGGTGGCAGGGCGCGAAGGTGATGGCGCCGCGCGCCGCCAGCTTTTCCGCTTCTTCGCTATCAGATGCCAGCTTCTCGTAGAGCAGCGCGCCGATAACCGCGCCGCGCAAGGGGCCGGACATGCGTTCCCAGGTGATGGGTGGCCCGGCGTGTAAGAGCAGGTGCCGGTGGAATCCCGCAATAGCTTCGGATGCCGGGCGCACGTCTAGCAGGCGCGGGCGCGCGGCCATCAGGCGCTGCACTGCTTCCTGGTTGGCCGTATCCACGCGCGCGTCTCCCAACGCTACAGCGAGGGCCACGTCGCTCTCGCCTGCCGCGGGTTGCCAGGAGACGCGGGTGACTGGTACGCCCTGAGCGGCCAGCGCGTCGGCGAAGAGGTCGGCTCCCACGTTGACAATATGCAGGGGAGAGGTAAAAAGATCGGAGGTTTCAGTCATGGGCATAGTCCTTTGGATGTGAGACGCTATTTGTATGGCTTACTAACGATGCAGCGGCGAGCGCGGCAGCCTCATTGCTTTCAAATACCAGCGCCCCTGCCGCTTCAAGCGTTGCGCGTTGCAAAGAGAGACGCTGCGGATCTCCCTCGCTGCCGCAGAGTGAAACGATTACCGGCAATGATCGTCCGGCAGCCTGAGCCTCGTTGCGCAGCCGTTTAATCACGGGCGCGTAAACCGCCGCCGGGTCGGGGTGCGAACAGTAACCCAGCACGATATCCAGCAATATCACGGCGGTTTCGGCATCTTCGGCGGCCCGTGCCAGGTAGTGCAGGCGCGTGGTCGGGTCAATCATGGGGTGCGGCTTGCCGCGCGTAAACTCATCCGCCCCCAGGTCAAGGGCGGTATGACCACGATACATTTCATTTGCTGTCAGCGCCCCCAATGCCCATTGCGGGCGCAAGGGGATGTTGGAGGCGATCGCGCCAACCTGCTCGCCGAGTAGCAACATGGCCTCGTAACAGAGTGTGCCGCCGGAATAGAGCGCGCGAATGAAGTGTTGCGACGGGGCCAGTTTTGCGCGTTCTGCTTCCAGACGTGGTTGGAAGGCCAGAAGCGCGTCCTTGCCCGGTACGCGCGCGGGGTCGCCGCCTGCCAGCGATACCGCGAGTGCTGCTCCTTCGGTAAGCGTTTTGACCAGTCTGATATTGTCGCCAACGGTTCCAAATTCTTGCGGCGTGATGCCCAGGAAGAGAGCTACCACTGGTTTAGCCGCCTGTGCCGCGGCTGCCAGCAACTCATTGGCTACACGTTTTGATGGCAGTTTGGAGACGAGCACGATGACATCTGTGTGAGGATCGCGCGTCAACAATGCCAGTCCCTCGCGCATCATGATCCCGTCGATTGTCTCGGTTAGATCGCACCCGCCCGTACCGATGGCCTGGGAGATGCCAGGACCGGCTGCGGCAATGAGGCAAATGAGTTGTTGCATACCTGTACCCGATGCTCCAACGATGCCAATCGAACCGCGCGGCGCAACGTTGCTGAAACCCAATCCGACGCCGTTGATGATGGCGGTACCGCAATCGGGACCCATGAGGAGCAGCCCTTTGCTGGCGGCCAGAACTTTGAGGCGCTGTTCCTGTTCGATGGGAACGTTGTTGCTGAAGAGAAAGACGTGCAGTCCGTGGCGCAGCGCCTGTTTAGCTTCGAGCCAGGCATGCTCTCCGGCGACGGAAATCACTGCCAGGTTTGCTGATGCAGCGTGGCGCAGCGCCACTTCAAGCGAACGAGTTGCTGGTGGCGTCGTGCTGCCTGAAACGACTATATTGCCAGGCCCTGCCAGCTTTTGTTGCGCGCAGGCCAGGGCAGACTGCGCGAGCGACTCATCAGCGGCGCGAATGGCAATCAGCAAATCCTCCGGCGCCGGCATGTTCTCCTGTTGCGCGAGAAAATCGGCGGGGAGCAAGTGCGCCTGCTCCAGCAACGCGAGATTCGCTTCTGTCGCCATAACCGCCCCGGCATCCTCCACTGCTATAGTGTCCTTCACGTACTGGATCGCAGACATGAGGGTGATCGAATCATAGTAGGTATTTCGCTTGAGCAACGCCCGTATGACCATGGTATTCTCCGCTTTCATGCAGGGTATTTTCTATTCCTAATGCTTGCAACCCCAGCAGCATGCCCAGTAATGTATCGCCGCCTGAATACGCGCCATACGCCAGGACACGATCTGCCGCGTGTAGTAACATTTGGGACTCCTCGACAGGCAAGGCAAGGGCCGTTAGTAATGTTCCCACGTGCTCCGCCAACTCGCCACGCGCGGCATGTGCCAGCAGCGTGGCGCTCAGCCTTGTAGTACGCGGTTGCGCTGTGCTGGCTATGATGGATGCAAGATGCTCGCGTGGTAGAGCATCGGCACATAGCTGAGCGCTGAGTAATGCCATGACGCTCACGAATCCTGCCAGCGTATCATCACCAGAAGGGGTGAGGCCCGGTCCCAGGCCGACCAGACCTCGCGCGGCTTCCTCAACGCCCGCGCTATCCTCCAGGCGGCACGCTCGTACCAGCAATTGTAGCAGGGGCAGCGCTCGCTGTGCCAGTGGCGTCTCACGCGCTGGCCTTCGCAAAAGGAGCGGTGCAGCCAGGGGAGCCAATCCATCTTGCCGCGCTTTTTGCGCGAGATGTTGAGCTAGCAAACGGGAATGGCGCGCAATGCTGACGCGATGCCAGTGATGTGCTGCTACATCAGGTCGGGGTTCCCACGCAGGCTCTTGAGGGAGGCGAAGCGTGAAATCGATGGCTGGAATGAGGAGCTTTCCGTCGCCAATCGAGACTTGCATGCCAGGATGCAGGCTTGTGTAGAGCCTGTGCATAACTATTGCTGGCAGGCGCGCGCTGTTTGGCATGCGCGATAACTCGCTGCTGAGCACAGCAAGCATGGTATCACCGGCGACTATATTCAGGGCTTTGCGAAAGACGCTGTGAACGGTACCGGTGCGCGATGCCTGCTCGAACACCGGCTGGATGGGTCTGCTATAATCGAGAGCTACCAGTGCAACAGCCATGCCAAACCTCTAGCAATATCTGTCAGCATATTACCATATCTGGCGACTGCTAAGGTGGAATAACTAATTTTTCGTGCTATCTCTCTGGTTTGACCCAGATGCCGCGTTCGTACATCAACTCGATCTGGCGTTTGATGACCTGTTCGCGGTACTCGTCGTGTTTCATCGGCTCGCGGTTGAGGTAGAGGTTTTTGGGATAGATGGGCTGCTCGTAGAGTAGCTGGTAGAGTTCGGTGCGCAGGTCTTTTATCCAGTTGTCCCATTGAGCGCGGGCGCGGTGGTCGCGCATGGCTTCGATGTCGATGACGCCGCCCACGTAGGTTGAACCGGCTCCATAGTCCTGCCGACCGACAATCTGGCCTTTGTAGTTGATGATGAATGAACGCCCGCCGAAAGTATCGATGGGAGTGCTCTCTTCCGGGAAGAGATAGTAAGTTCCCATGTTGGGAGCCACGACATACATGTTGTTGTCGAGGGCACGGGCGCGGCTCTGGATTTCAAATATCTCGTTGCCGGTGGCGGGATGCGGATAGGAGGCGCGGTAGACGACTTCCGCGCCGTTCATGGCCAGGGCGCGGGCGTTTTCGGGATACGAGCCTTCGTTGGCCATCATAATGCCCAGGCGACCGATTTCGGTATCGACGACGGGCCAGAAGGCATTCAGGTTACGACCGTATTTTTCGATCCACCAGTCATAGACATCGTGGGGGCAGACCGAGTGTTCGACGGGGAAAAGTGGCGAGACTTTGTAGTGCTGCAAGATAACTTCGCCCTGCGGGTTGAGGATGAAGCCCACGTTGAAATAGCGGTCTTTGAGGTCGGGATGCTTTGCTTTAGCTTGCGCCATGATGTAGGTGTCGTAGGTGCGGGCGATCTTACCCAGCGCGTCGGTCTCTTCGCCGGGAATGTCAATGGCGCACTCGCGCGCGAACTGCACGTGATCGAGGTCGAGCACTTCATCGTTGAAACCTTGCAACGCGCCTTCGGGAATAGCGATAAGCCGAACGGGCAAATCGAGACTTGAGAGCCAGGAAGCTGCCTTGACGAGATGCGAGAGGTGTTCAAGATTGGTCTGGATATCGGCGCGTTTGCGAATGCCGCGTACAGTGGGGATGAGTCCGACAGCAGTATAGGGCTTAATCATGCGTTGCTCCTTCTTAATATCACAGATCGTCTTTCCATGCGCGACCGCAAGGTCCATGCGCGATGGCGAAAGCCAGGGCGACCGCAAGGTCCATGCGCGATGGCGAAAGCCAGGGCGACCGCAAGGTCCATGCGCGATGGCGAAAGCCAGGGCGACCGCAAGGGTCGCCCCTACCATACTACGAAACGACTGTGAAGCGCGTATATGGTAGGGGCGACCCTCGCGGTCGCCCTGGCCGACGCTATGCGCGTTCAGCGGCCCTGGTGATGGCGCGTTTCGTCATGACCGTTGCCATCTGGGCGCGGTACTCTTTGGAACCGTGAATGTCCGATACCATTTCCATGCCGTCGGCGGCGTGGCTGGCTGCTGCCGCGATGGTGGCTGCGTCCAGTGTCTTGCCGACAAGCGCGGCTTCAACGGCGCTGGCGCGCGTGGCTTTGACCGAGGCTCCGGTTATCACGATGCTGGCGGCGGTGCATACCCCTCCGGCATCCAACGTGACGACGGCAGCGCAGCCTACAACGGCGTAATGAGAAGCCCTGTTGGCCATCTTCTCATAGGCACCGCCGGTGCGCCCGGCTGGTTTAGCAAAACGGATCTCGGTAATTACCTCGCCTGCCTGCAAATCGGTCTCGAAGAGGTCCTTGAAGAAATCGTCCGCGCTGATAGTGCGCGCACCATTGGGGCCTCTTGTGACGATGGTCGCCTTGAGCGCGAGCACCATGCCGGGGGTGTCAGCTGCCGGGTCAGAGTGCGCGACACTGCCGCCGAGGGTACCGCGGTTGCGCACCTGTTGGTCGCCGATCTCGTTGATGCCCTCCGCCAACATGGGGAAGTTGCGATTGATGACATCCGAGCGTTGGAGCGTGACGTATGTCGTCATTGGGCCAACGGTGACGGAGTCGCCTACTTCTCGAATGTAGGATAATCCGTCAATGCGGCCAAGATCAATGATGTGAGCCGGTTGCGCGAGGCGCAGTTTCATGGTCGGGAGCAGGCTATGCCCGCCCGCCAGGAGCTTGGCATCGTCGCCGTATTGTTGCAAGAGCGCGATGGCTTCATCCACCGACCCCGCGACATGATAATCAAATTCTGCTGGTATCATACTACGATCTCCTTTCGGGCGAAATAAATTCCGCCCAGAGCGCGATACATTTCGTCACTACTTCTGGTGGATGATCTTCCATATCTTTTCCGCGTTGAAGGGCATATCGATGTGAGCTACACCGAGCGCGTCGATGACAGCGTTCGCTACTGCCGGCGTCGAACCGATGGTGCCGGCTTCACCCACACCCTTCACGCCAAGCGGGTTGACCGTTGTGGGCGTGACGGTAGAATCGAGTTCAAAGTGTGGGAATTCGGAAGCAAGCGGCATGGCATAGTCCATCAACGTGGCGGTCATGAGCTGGCCGTCATTGCTGTACACGACGGCCTCGATCAATGCCTGTCCGATGCCCTGCGCGAGGCCGCCGTGAACCTGCCCCTGCACAATCATAGGATTGATCTGGCGTCCGCAGTCATCAACCGCGATCATGCGTTTGAGTTCAACCTGGCCGGTCTCTTTGTCGATTTCGACCACGCTGATATGCGTGCCGAATGGGAATGTGCAGGCTTCGGGTTCCCAGAAGACGGTCGTTTCAAGCCCTGGCTCGATGCTGGGATGCAGAGTATTGGAGGTGTTGGCCGTCGCCGCGACATCTTCGAAAGACACGGATTTCTGGGGCGAACCGGCGACCGAGAACTTGCCGTCCTCCAATGTGACATCGGACGGGCTGGCTTCGAGCATAAAGGAGGCGATGAGCTTCATTTTCTCCTTCAGCCGCACGGCGGCGGTATACGCAGCGGAACCGCCAACGGCAGTAGTTCGGCTGCCATAGGTGCCGCGCCCTTCAGGAGTTGAGTCGGTATCGCCATGCATTACCATGACCTGGTCGGGAGCGATACTGAACTCATCGGCGACGATTTGCGCGAATGTAGTTTCTTCGCCCTGCCCGTGTGGCGAGGAGCCGGTATAGAGCATGACGGTGCCGCTCTGCTCAACGCGGATGCGCGCGCTTTCGTAGAGTCCAATGGGCGCGCTGCCCTTTGGCCCGAAGCCGCAGATCTCTATATAGGAGGAAAGGCCGATGCCCATCAGCTTGCCCTCGGCGCGCTTCTGCGCTTGCTCGGCGCGCAGAGCCTGGTAGTTGGATATGCTGAGCGCCTTGTCCAGGGCTGCTTCGTAGTTGCCGGTGTCGTAGACAGCGCCCGCGGCAGACTTATAGGGGAACTGATTGGGCTGGATGAAGTTCAGTCTGCGTACTTCAGCCGGGTCTTTGCCCAGTTCGCGCGCAACAAGATCGATGACGCGCTCGGTGACAAAGGTCGCTTCAGGGCGACCCGCGCCGCGATAGGCGTCGGTGGGAGCTTTGTTGGTAAAGACGATGTCGGCGCTCAGGTGTATGACCGGGATGTCATAGGCTCCGCAGGAAACCGGAAAGCCGAAGGCAATCATGATTACATCGGTAAAGAGCTGGCAATAAGCTCCAAGATCAGAGATGCCATGCACTTTGAGTCCGGTAATTTTGCCTTCTTTTGTAGCAGCAACCTCTACGTAATCTACCTGATCCCTTCCATGGACGGCGACTGCCAGGTTTTCGCTGCGGTCTTCGATCCACTTCACCGGCTGACCAAGTTTTCTCGCGGCAACGGAGGCGATCATCTCTTCAGGATAGATATCGATTTTGCTACCGAAACCGCCTCCTACTTCGGGGACGATGACATGTACCTGGTGCTGTGGGTGTCCAATCAACGCGGCCAGGATATTGCGCAGGATGTGCGGGTTCTGAGAAGAACACCAGACGGTAAGCATTTTGCTGGCTTTGTTATAATCGGCGACGACGCCGCGTGTTTCCATCGAGTTAGGCGCGAGGCGCTGGTTGTATATGCGCTGCTTTAAGACGATACCGCCATCGGTCAGGGTTTGCGCGAAGACCTTATCGATCTCGTCGGTTGGCGGGTGCATGCCAAAGGCAACATTGGTGCCGAACTTTTCGTACAGCAATGGCGCGCCAGGTTTCATCGCCTCTTCAATGTCGATAGCGGCTGGTAGTGGCTCGTAGTCGACTTCGATGAGGTCGCGCGCATCGCGAGCGACATAGCGATCATCGGCGATGACAACCGCGACGGGGTCGCCGAAGAAGCGTACTTTTCCTTCGGCCAGTGGGCCATGCAGACCCATACCGTTGGCGATTTCTCCCAGGGGGACGGCGACAGCGACTGTGCCGATACCGGCCATATCGGCGGATGTGTAGACAGCTTTGACGCCAGGGTGCTTTTTCGCCGCTTCAGTATTGATGCTGTTGATGCGAGCGTGGCCATAGGGACTGCGCAGCACCGCCATATGCAGCATACCATGCAGCTTAATGTCATCGACGTAAGTCGCCTGACCGGTAATCAGTCGTGGGTCTTCACGCCGCTTGATCGGCGTGCCAATTGAGGCTGCTATACCCATAATGTCTGCTTATCCTTTCTCAACGCGTGCGAATGAAGCATGCTGAATGCTTCGTTGCATCGCATTTTCCACACGCTATTCGCCCGCTCCGACCGGTTCGGAAGCGCCTGTACGCATGTGTTCCGCGGCATATTGCACAGCGCTCACAATATTCTGGTAGCCTGTGCAGCGGCAGATGTTGCCTTCGAGGGCTTTGCGAATCTCAGCGTCCGTGGGGTTGGGGTTGCTTTTCAGGAGTTGAGCGGAGGCCATAATCATGCCGGGCGTGCAGAAGCCGCATTGCAGGCCATGTTTCTCCCAAAAGCCCTCCTGAATAGGGTGCAGACCCCCTTCGGGTGCCAGTCCTTCAATAGTCGTGACTTCGGCGCCATCGGCCTGTACTGCCAACACTGTACATGCCTTGACAGAATCTCCGTTTAGAAGGACTGTACATGCTCCGCACTGAGATGTATCGCAGCCAATGTGGGTTCCGGTGAGGCCTAAATCCTCTCGCAAATAGTGTACGAGCAACATTCTGGGTTCCACCTGTGAATGTTGTTGCTGCCCATTCACAGTGACAGTAATTTCGCGCTTCATCGTCAAAATGGTACCTGCCTTCCTTAAAAAATGTGTGCAAACATCGTCGTTTCTGTACCATCTCTACAGGTATGCCTCAGGAACCTTGCTCCCTGCAAAGACCTTACAGCACATCGCGCCGCCTGCGCGGTGTATGTTTTTACTACGCCTCCTTCTGTTATTGTGAAGTGAAATCTTCCACCGTAAGATGGAGAGCTATCCCCTACAGCGCCTGGCGACACCTGACCCATCACAAATGGTAGGTAGCGTAATAGAGCGTATCATACACAATTGGCTGTGTCAATTATTGCGAGATCGGCGCATCATTGCGACCAATTGAGGCTACCAGGGCGAAGATTCGCGGACCCGACCAGGAATGAATCGCGTCGCCGCGCTGGAAAATATCTTGCTGATATTGTAGAATGTACACTAACTTTACGTGATCAGACATAATGGAGGGCATATGTATCGCAGAGCACCAGGAATTCATACGGGATTAATGACAGATCTTTATCACCCGGATTCGGCCTTTGTGTCCTGGCGCGCTGGACGCAATGGCATGACCACCTTTGATCTCTATACTCGCGTGGCTCCATTTGGAGGCGCATATCTGCTGGTGGCAGGAATAGAAAACGCCCTGGAATTTGCCCAATCTTTCATCTATACTCCTGAAGACCTGCGCTTTCTGGCTCAGATTCGCGATTACGACTCGGCCTTTCTGGATGAACTGGCTATCCTGCGTTTCACGGGTGAGATTCTAGCTTTCCCGGAAGGATCGATTGCTTTCCCAAACGAGCCGATATTGCGCGTTACCGCGCCGTTTCGCGAAGCCATCTTGCTGGAGGCCGGTTTGCTCAGCGCTATTAACCTGTCAACGCTGATTGCCACCAAAGCTTCGCGCATTGTCTTTGCCGCCGAACAGGGAGGGGTGAAGCGGCGTGTCGCGGAATTTGCCTTCCGGCGCGCGCAGGAGCCGTTGACTGTAGCGCGCGCCTCCTATATAGGGGGATGTACCAGCACATCACTCTTAAATGCCGCCTACGAATACCGGCTTCCCGCCACAGGCACTGTGCCACATGCCCTGATAGAACTCTTCCCGACCGAGAAAGAAGCGTTTGAAGCTATCGCTGACGCATATAATCGCTATACGCTGCTGCTCGATACCTATGATCCCCGCCAGGCTATTGATACCGCCATCGAGGTTGCGCTGCGTTCGCAGGAGTCGCTCGGCCATACGCTGGCTGCTGTGCGCCTGGACAGCGGCGATATTGTGGCGGATAGCCTGTATATTCGCGAGCGCCTGAATAAGGCTGGCTTGCAACAGGTGCGTATTCTGGCCAGTGGTGATCTTGATGAGTGGAAAATCGAGGCTTTGCTGAAAGCAGGCGCGGCCATCGATTCTTTTGGCGTCGGTACGGCGCTGGGCAGTGGCGCGGGATCGGCAGAACGCGGCATCGAGGGTGGCGCGCTGGGCGTGGTCTATAAGGAAGTCTGGCACGTGGATGAAGCGGGCAACGAGTATCCCAAAGTGAAGGTCGCGGGCGTGAAATCGACCTGGCCAGGAAAAAAAGAAATCTATCGTCACCCCGATTGGCAAGAAGATATTGTGCAACTCGCACAGGAGCCGCGCCCCGATAGTTATCATCGCTTGCTGCGGCCCGTAATGCGCAATGGAGAAATGATACCAGGCAGTTTGCCGCCGCTCTCGGAAATCCGCGAACTGGCGCAGCAGAACTTGCAGGCGTTGCCCGAACGCTATCACGCTCTCGAGGTGAGTGAGCCGTATCCCGTGCATTTCAGCGATGCTCTGCAATCACTGCGCAAACAGGCTACGCAATCGGTGAGCGGACAAGGCTCCTAAGAACCACTCATTTTCGGTGTTCTATCACGGAAGGAGTACCCACTTGGCCGAAGTCCTCAAGCAGACACGCAGTATTTGTTCCACCTGTGGTGAAATTGTTCCGGCAACCTACGAAGTTCGAGATAATGAGCAGGTTTTTTTTATGCGGAAATGTCCCACCCACGGAATCGTCGATACAGACCTGGGGTATCACGCCGCTTTCTACCGCAAATCCTTCGATGTCGAGAAGGTCATGATAGCGCGTTACGGCGATGGCGGCGATACTGACATTTCGAAGGGCCTTTCTCCTTTCCCATTGCGCAAACCGGCGGGTCTGGCAATCCTGGAAGTGACCGAACGCTGTAATCTCACCTGTCCCATGTGTTATGCCTTTTCAAGTCCATCAGAGCGTGATTACTCGCTGGAAGAGATCGAAACTCGCCTCGATCAACTAATCGCAGTCGAAGGCAAGGGCATCTCGTTGCAAATATCTGGGGGCGAGCCTTCTGTGCGCAAAGATCTGGATGTCATCGCGGCCATGGTCAAACGCAAGGGTTTCGGTCAGCTTGAGATGGTGAGCAATGGGATTCGCCTGGCGCGCGAACCTGATTTTGCTGAAAAGTTGGTCAAATGGGGCTTTACCTCGGTCTACCTGCAATTTGACAGCACGCGACCGGAGGATATTAAGAAGCTGCGCGGCGAGGATTTGTGGGATGTGCGCGTCAAGGCTATCGCGGCTCTGGAGCGCGTTAAGCTGCCCTCGACGCTGGCTGTTTCGCTCTACGACGGGTTGAACAGCGATCAGATTCAGCAGGTTGTGT
>Ga0307372_10005040_pt1 | contig 20030 bp, 20 predicted proteins | sample OX1MG_FD_202533 | JGI IMG/M metagenome (GOLD analysis project Ga0307372, IMG submission 202533) | Soil microbial communities from Risofladan, Vaasa, Finland - OX-1 | ecosystem: Environmental > Terrestrial > Soil > Coastal area > Acid sulfate soil | place: Finland: Risofladan, Vaasa | collected...
GGACCGCCCACGGCAACACCCTGGAGAACCTGCTGGTGAATCCCACCCTCAACGACCTGCTGGGCGGGATCCAGACGGTCACCCTGTCGGACGAGGAGGCCCGCCGCCGGGGTACCCAGAAGTCGGTACTGGAGCGCAAGTCGCCGCCGACCTTTGACGCCCTGGTTGAGATCGTCGATCGCCGCCGGGTGACCGTCAGCATGCCCCTGGCTGAGGTTGTCGACGACGCGCTGCGGGGCCGACCACGCCCCGCCCAGCTGCGTGAGTCCCACGACGGCCGGGGGGTCAGCACCCGGCTGGTGGAGCCCTCCCCGTTCGACGACCGGGGCTCGCGGGAACTCTTCGGGGCCCAGCTGGCTCCGGCCCGGCCCCGGCGCCCGGTCACCCTTGCCGATCTCTCCGAAGGCCACGGAAGCCAGCACATGCAAGGCGGCGCCGACACCTCCATCTTCCCCTACGGCGTCTCCCGGGTCTATCTGGAGCAGGCGATTCGCGAACTCAAGGTGCCGATCCGGATCCAGCACCACGTCGACGATGCGGACATGGTGGTGACTCTGAAAAACTATTACCGGCGCCGGGATTCGCCGCTCCGGGCTGCCGAGGCGGGGGGGATTCCCATCTCGATCCTGCGCAGCAACTCGGTCTCCCAGGTGCGCGCTTTCCTCGGCCACCTCTACAACCTGGAGCCCGGCGACCCCACCGACGACGCGATGCGCGAGGCCAAGGATGGGATCGAGCGGGCCCGCCAGGGGACCGCGGTCGAGCTATCCCCTCAGAACGCCTACGTCCGGCGCATGCAGCACCAGCTGGTGGAGCAGAGCGAGCTGGTGGCCCGCAGCACCGGCAAGGAGCCGCGGCGCCGGCTGCGCATCTATCCGGCCACCCAGGCGTCCTAGGGCAAGCGGTGGTGGGCGCAGAGCCAGGCTTCTTCGTGAGCGTGGAGGGAGTGGACGGGTCGGGGAAGAGCACTCAGGCTCGGCTCCTGGCCGACCGGCTGCGTCAGGCAAGACACCCGGTTACCTTGGTCCGAGACCCGGGCACCACCCGCCTCGGGGAGCGGGTCCGGGAGCTTTTGCTGGAGAACTCCGATCAGCGACCTCCCTTCCCCTGGGCTGAGACCGCACTTTTCCTGGCCGCCCGGGTCCAGCTGCTTCGGGAAGTGATCGATCCGGCCCTAAGCGAGGGGTCGGTGGTGATCGCCGACCGTTACCTCGACTCCACCCTGGTCTACCAGGGTTCCGGCCGCGGACTCGACACCGAATCGATCCTTGAGCTGCACCGTCTCTCCGGCGCTGACCGGATGCCCGACCTGACCCTGATCCTGGACCTGCCCGTCGCCGCCGCGAGGCAGCGCTACGACGCGTCTCTCCCGCCGGACCGGATGGAGTCTGAGCCGAGCGCCTACCATGAGCGGGTCCGCCAGGGGTACCTGGGGCTGGCCAGTCGCTTCCCCGACCGCGCGGAGGTACTGCAGGCGGACGTCCCTGCCGAGGAGCTCGCCGAGCGCTGCTGGAGGGTGACTGAAGAACGGTTGGCGGTTAGGAGGGCGGGGTGAAGCTGGTGGTCGCAGTGGTTCATGAGCAAGACGCCACCCGCGCCATTGAGGCGCTGGGCAGCCGCGGCTTCGGGGTCACCCGCCTCAACAGTGAGGGCGGGTTTCTGCAGCGCCGAAACTCCCTCTTGCTACTGGGCGTGGACGACAACCTGGTGGACGACGCCATCGCCACCTTGCAGTCGGTGTGCAAGCCTCGCCACGAGCACTTGGGCTCGGGTCGCAGCAACGGCGCGGTCGGTGAGCTGGACGTGGAGGTGGAGGTCGGCCGGGCCACGGTGTTCGTCCTGGACCTGGGGCGGGTGGAACGGCTCTAGGGCTGGTGAGTGCCTCCCCGGCCGGTCACCGGGTCGGACTTATACTTCGGCGGTGGCGCAGGTCCGGCGGCTGCGGATTGGTGAGCGCATGAGGTTCGCGATGCTCCTAACAGCCAGTCGCCCGATCGAGCCGCCCCCCAGTGGCGGGCTCCCCTCACTGAGCCGGGGTCGGGCCTGCGGTTGAGAGGGGGGATGCGAGCCGTCTCAAGCGGACCGGAGGGGGCGGGGTCCCGGATCGGGCTCCTGGTTGTGGCGGCGCTGGCAGGCGCTATCGCCTACCTGGATGCGGTCTGGTGGGCCTTCGTGCTGATCTACGCCGCGGTGCTGCTGGCGCTCTTGGCGGCGACTTGGAGTTGGTGGTGCGCTCGGCACCTTCGCCTGTTCCGCGAGGCCCCCGAGAGGGCCCCATCGGTCGGGGAGCAGTTGGTGGAGCGATTCACCCTGGAGAACGACTCCGGTCTGCCGATCCGCTTGGTGGAGGTGCGGGATCGCTCCCGGCTCCCGGGAGCTCGCAGCGGCCGGGTCATGTCGCTGAGAGCTCGCCAGACCCTGACCTGGGAGTCGACCACCCGGCTCAGCTCCCGGGGCAGTTACGAGCTGGGGCCGACCGAGCTGAGGGTGACCGACCCCTTGGGGCTGTTCCCTAGGCGGGTGTGCTTGCCCAGCAGCCGGACCCTGGTGGTGCACCCGGCCGTGGTGGCGATCCCGGCTCTCAGTCTTCCCGGCCAGTCTGTCCGCCCAGATCCGAACTGGGCCACGCCGGCAGCCGGCCGAGCCATGGCGGAAGTCTCCCGGAAGCCGACCAGCTCACCGGCCAGGCGCGACCCCGACCGGTGCCGGACCCTGCCGCCCGCCGCCGACGACCTGCTGATTCTCCTCGATCTGCGCCAAGACAGCCTCCGCGGGGAGGGACCGGACAGTTCGCTGGAGTACGCGGTGACGGTGACGGCGTCGGTGATCCAATGCGCCGGCCGGGGCGGCCGAGCGGTCGGGCTGGTGGCCTCGGACAGCCAGATGCGGCGGATTCCCACCGGTCGAGGCGAACTGCATAACCGAACCCTGATGGAATACCTGTCGACCGCCCGGGACGATGGCACTCGCCCGCTGTCAAGCTGGGTCGGCAAGGACGTGGCCAGCTGGAGTGGCCGGGGCGGATTGGTGGTGATCACTGCAGACCCCAGCTCTGCCTGGGTGGAGGAGGTGGCTAGCGCCTCCCAACCAGGGAATCGCGCCCTGGGAATCTTCATCGACCCGGCCGGATCCTCCATCCTCAGGGCCTCCAAGATCCCGGCCCAATGGCGGTTGGCACTGGATTTATGGGTAGTTCGCCACGGCGACGACCTGTCGCGGCTGGACACGCTCCACGGCCGGGCGGTGGTCTGAGACGACTCCAGCCTCCCAGCCCCTGATGGCGGTCTGGCCGGGAGTTCCCCGCCGGGTTGCGAGCGCCGGATGAACGAGATCGAGGGGCCGGCAGCCGGCGAGCCGCAGCTAGAGCTGGCCGTCCTCGGCAGCGGCTCAGCCTTCTCCACGGTCGGTCACAACGCCGGATACCTGGTGGACGGAGAATTGCTGCTGGACTGCGGCGCGCCGGTGACCAGCCTGCTAGGCCAGATGGGACGCAGCACCGCGGAGCTGAAGTTCATAGCCATCTCTCATCTTCACGGTGACCACCTCCTCCACCTGCCGGTGCTGCTCGCCGGTCGGGCCGAGTCGCACCCGGCTGCCCCTCCGCTGCGCATCGTCGGTCCCCGGGACACCGCGGAGCGGCTGGAGCAGTTGGGCCGGCTGGCCTTCGGGGACCGGTTCTGGGAGCAGGTCGTGGATTCCCAGCGGCCGCTCGTCGAGGAGTGGTCGGGAGGCCAGAGCGGACAGCTGGGGCCCTTCTCTCTCACCGCCTTTCAGGTCGAGCATGCGAGCCAACTGGAATGCCTCGCCTTCAAAGTCGAGCGGCGGGGAGTCAGCCTCGGCTACTCAGGCGACACCACTCTCTGTCCCGGCATCCGAGAGCTGGCCGGCTCGGTGGGTCACCTGCTCTGCGAATGCACCAGCATGTCGCAGCCAACTCCCATCCACCTCTGGCGAGCCGAGGTCGAGGAACTGATGCGGGCCGCGCCGCATACCCGATTCATCCTCACCCACCTCTCCGAACGGGCCCCGGTCGGGGGGGCCATCCTCGCCTCGGACGGCCTGCGGTTGCGGCTCAAGCGGGCGCCAGGGGGCTGAAGGGGGCCAGCTCGGGAGGATCCTCGCCCTCCAAAATCGCCCGGGCGATCAGGTCGCCGGTGATGGGTGCCAGGAGCACGCCGTTGCGGAAGTGGGCGGTGGCCAGGAGGACCCGACCCCCAGGCTGGAGGCGGCCGAGCAGCGGCCTGCCGCCCTTCACGTGTGGGCGCAGGCCCGCCCAGGTGTAGGCGAGCCGAGCTTGCGCCAGCGTCGGGATAAGCTGGGTGGCCATGCCGATCAGCCCACTGATCCCCTCCAGGGTGGGCCAGGGCTGGTAACCGACCCACTCCTCGGTGGCGCCCGCCAGCACCAGCCCGGAGCGTTTCTGCACTAGGTACCCGCTGTCGCCGAACACGATCCGGGAAAGGAGGGGACGGCCTGGATAAGCGGCCACGATCTGTCCCCGCACCGGTTCAACCGGGCCCCGGACGGCACCTCCTTCCGCCATCAGCTGGCCGCTCCAGCTGCCGGCGCAGACGACCACGTAGTCGGCCTCGGCCACCTGGCCGCCGGCCAGGGTCAGGCGGGAAGTCTTCGCCTGGGATGCGATCGCGGCCACCTCGGAGCTCGTCTGGATCGACACTCGGAGGCGGACGCAGGCGGTCACCAGGGCATCCACGAACCGATGGCTGTGGACGTGCCCATCATTGGAATAGAGCAGTCCAGCTAGGACCGAGGGGCCGATCCCGGGAACCAGCTCCGCTAGCTGGGGTGGCGCCAGCAGCTCGGAGACCTCAGAGCCCTGGTCGAGTTGCCGTGCCCGCTGCCGCTCCAGTCGGCTGATGCCCTCCTCGGAGCTGGTCACCCGCACCAGCCCGCACCGCTCCAGCTCGCAGTCGACCCCGGTGGTGGCCCGAAGTTCTTGGGCCCAGCTGGGCCAGAGCGCCCGGCCCCGCCGGCACAGCTCCAGGAAGGATCCGCCCTCGGACACCTCGGCCCCGACCGCCAGCATCCCCGCCGCGGCGGCCGAGGCGCCCTCACCGCAGCGCTTGCCGCGCTCCAGGATGGTGACGGCCGCCCCGGCACGGGCCAGGCTGACCGCCACCGAAAGCCCGATCACGCCCCCGCCCACCACCAGGCACCGCGGCTGATTGCTAGCGGTCACCTGGGCGAGGATAGGGGAGTCGGCCAAGCTACCGCGAGCAGTCAACTGCGCAGGGGCCGGCCCCAGGTCCGGGGGGTGCCCACCAGCCGTCCCACCTCCACGCCGCCGACCCCGACGAAGCTGGCCAGCCGTTCCAGGGCCTGGCGGATCCCGGCTCCGGCCGCGGCGGAGTCAGGAGCTCCGGGCTCGGCAAAGACCGAGACTGCGATCAGCCGGTCCCGGTTCCGGTCCCGGCGCGCATCCACCCGGCCGATCAGCCGCTCTCCTTGGAGGATGGGCAGCACGTAGTAGCCAAAGCGCCGGCCGGCCTGGGGCATGTAGATCTCCATGCTGAAGTCGAAATCGAAGAGCAGCTGGGTCCGGCGACGCTCAATGATCAGGTTGTCGAAGGGCGAGAGCAGGGTGGTCCAGGGAGATTCGGATGCCGGCGACAGCCGCTCGGCTCGGGCCAGGTCCTGGCTATGCAGGAACCACCTCCCAGGAAGCAGACCCTGGGTCCCGGCGATCTCCACCTGGAGCACCTGGCCGCGCCGCAGGAGGCGTTCCAGCACCCCCTCCAGCCGGCCCTGGCGGCCGGCTCCGATGTGGTCGCGGATGTGATTGGCGGTTCCCAAGCCCAGGGCCCGCAGCGACTGCTCCGCAACTTGCGCGGTGAGGCGGGCTTTAGAGGCGGGGACGGGGATCTTCGGCAGCCAGCGCTCGGTAAGCTCCCAGCAGCGGCCGCGGCTGTCCCTCCCGGCGACCATGACGCGCCCGGCCCGCCACAGGTGGAAGAGCAGACGCTCGACATCACCTCCCTCGGACCAGCCGCCGCTCCGCGACCTCACCTTGACCTCGCTGTCTAAGGCGCTGGCGGGCAGAGGTCCTTGGGTCCGCAACTGGGTCAGGATCCTGCGGGTCAGTGGCCGGTTCTCCTGGAGCCAGTCCCGAAGCCGGCGTTCCCGGAGGGTGTCGCCGGTCGCGTAGTTGCGCATGAACCAGCGGTGAACCGCGAAGTCGGCCGTGGGTACGATTGAAGCGGCGTGGGCCCAGTACTCGAAGAGTGATCGGTCCTGCCAGAGGGCCCGGTCGACCAGCGAGCGGTCGAAGTTGCCAAGGCGGCTCCAGAGCACCAAAAGGTGGCTGGGGGCCACCACCGCCAGCGGATCTCGCTGAAGGTAGCCGAGGTCCTGCACCAGGTGGGTGATCGCGTCCATGCCAACCGGGCTGGGAGCCGTCCCCAAACGCTGGCCGCTCAGCGCCAGCCGCCGCGCCTGGTCAAGAGTCAGGCGCAGCTTGGGGTTGGATCGGACGCCGGTGACCAAGGCCCGTCGATTCTCCCAGAGCGCTTCCCCGCCCATTCCCGGTCCGAAGCCGGCTAGGGCGGCCTGCCTCAGCCCAGGCAGGCCGCCCTAGCCAACGACCACCAGCCGGCCTCATCTAGGCGGGTCAGCTCGGTCTCGGCGGCCTCCCTGGCCACCTGCTGCTCCAGCCCCACCCGAACCGACAGGCGCCGCAGCGCCGGTCGGAGTTCATGGCTCAGCTCCTGGGAGGAACCCTCAATCCAAGCCGCCAGAACTGTCAGATCGTGGAACCGGCCGAGCAGGCTCTGGACCTGGCGCAGCTCCTGGAGAACGGACTGGTGGCCCCGGCCCAGCACTGGAGCGAAAAGCTCGAGCCGGTAGCGCAGCTTGCGGATCTGGATCCGACGCCGGTGCAGATCCACCTCCGCCGAGCCCTGCCGGCCGGCTCGCCTGAAGAGTCGGGGAAGTTGCTCTTGGGCCAGGATCGGCGCCAGGGCGGAGCCTGGGTGGCCGGGGGTGAGAACCACCGGTGACGCCAGCAGCTGGAACCTCTCAAGGGCGCCCTCGGTGAGGCCAACTCGGCGGTGCTGGTCGATCTGTGCTGAAGTGCTGTCAGCCAGAGTCCGGCGGGCCTCCATCTCCAGCCCTCGCAGTCCCGGGCGGAGCCGGCTCGACCGATCCAGCACCACGGCGCCGCCCGGCCCACCGAGGATGCGAGGATCGTCGCTGCGGTCGGCCCACACCGCGACCGGGCCCAGGACCTCGTCGAGCAGGCCGAGGCGCACCTCGGCGTCGCGCAGGGCTCCTAGTTCCCGCTCACCCCGCCGCAGCCGGCGCCGCCGCTTGGCCTCGGCAGCCAAGCACTTGGCAAAACCACTCCAGGCGGCCCGCAGCCGTCGCAGCGCCACCCGGACGTCGTGGACCGCCTCAGCGTCGCTGGCCAGGGGGAGCCTGGCTAGCGCCCAACGGACGTTCTCGACCCGCTCCTCGACGCAGCCGGCGGCCAGATCGCAACAGACCGGCCCCTCAGCCATGGACGGGGACGAGTTCCGCGGGCGCTTCACCGGGGGCACCCTGGTCGGAAGCGGGCAGCGGTCGCCACCAGTCCTCACCCCTGGCAACCAGGGCGGCGATCATGCCGTCGCGGAGCCCGCGCTCGGAACTCCTGATCGAGCTCAGCCGGAGCAGGTCCATCATCTGGGCCAGGATAAGGGCGCCGCCGCGGCAGAGCCGGACCCGCTCCAGGTCGACCCCGAAGCGCTCGGCCAGATCGGCCAGAGGATGGCTCCGGAAGGACTCGATCACTCGCTCTACGTCCCGCAGCCGCAGCGCCGCTCCCCGCCGCTTGCCGAGCAACCGGGGCAGGTTGGTGATGGTGCCGCCGGTGCCCAGGGCCACTGGTTGGTCGGGCAGGGGGAGCAGATCGGGGAGGAGCTGGCCTACCCGTCCGTGCATCTCCCGCCACTCCTCCTCGGTTGGGGGATCGGACTGCGCCAACTGCGCGACCGAGCCGGAGCCGAGCGGCAGGGAGTTGTCCCAGCAAGCTCCGCCAGCGGGACCGTAAGCGATCTGGGCCGAGGCCCCGCCGATGTCCAAGACCACGGTCCCGCGACCGGGCGAGATGGTCATGGTGGCACCGTCGAAGGCCAGCTGGGCCTCGACCGGAGGGGGCAGGATCCGGACCGGGCCGGCCCCGGCCCCCTCCGCCAGCTGCGCGGCCACCTCGGGTCCGTTGTTGGCGGAACGCAGAGCCTGGGTGGCCCCCATCGCCACCGCCATGACTCCCGCCCGGCGGGCCTCCTCGACCTGGTGGCGCAGAGTTCGGCTGGCCAATGCCAGCCGCTCGCTCCCAATGGCACCGGTGGCGATCACGTCCTGACCCAGCTGGACGAACTCTCGGCGTCGCAGCAGCGGGATTGGCAGCCGGTTGGGAGGGCAGCTGGCCACCAGCAGATGAACGGTGTTGCTGCCAACATCGATCGCGGCGAATCGAGGGGCTCTGGTCACTGGGTACCCTCCTGGTAGCTCAACCGGGAGGCTGGTGAAGTCGCACCCCGATAGTCTGCGCCGTTGGGCTCACCGCAACCGTGCCTATACTTCCGAGATCGCGGTGCGCAGTCTCTATCTCGTTCGTCACGGAATCGCCCGAGAGCGGGATGGCTGGGAACGGCCGGATCTGCTCCGCCCTCTCAACGAGGCGGGCTGGCGTCAGGCGGTGGTTCTAGCCGAGCTCCTGGCCGATGCGGGTATCGAAGCCCACTACAGCAGCGCGTCCATCCGCTGCCGGGACACGCTGCTGCCGCTGGCTCACAGCAGCGGCCTCCAGGTGGAGAACGACGTCCGGCTGCTGGAGGGCGCTCTTGCCGAGGAACCCGCGGCAGTCGCCGCCGAACTGAGGGGCCTGGTCCGGTCCTATTTCGGCCGGGGAGCGCGCCGGATCGCTGCCTGCAGTCACGGGGACGTGCTACCCAAGCTCCTAGAGGCGGCCGGAGCGGAACCCGGCGCTCGCTGCCCCAAGGGCGGGGTCTGGCGATTAGACCTCGCCGACGACAAGGACCGGGTCACCCAGGCGGTCTACCTGGGCCGTCCCGACCCCGCCGGTGGCTGGGACCAGCGGTGAGCAGGCTCGACCTCTGCCCGGCCGACTCCAGCGACCTTCCGCCCGGAGCCGACCAGCTGCTCCATCTTCTGACCAGCCTGGGCTCCGATGCGGTGCTCCTGCTCGACCCGGCCCGCACCGTGCTTTGGGCCAGTCTCAACGCGCCCCGCTTGCTGGCCGCGCCCAGCACCGAGGCGGCCTCCGGGACCCAGCCTCCCCTCTCCCCGGGTACTCCCCTGGTTCGGGTGCTCGACGACTCCCGGGCCTCCGATCTGGTGGGTCAGGTGCTGGACACCGGCGAGATCGCCCGGGGCGAGTTGCGCCAGAACGACTGGCGCCGGGTGTTGAGGGCGGTAGGAGCCCCGGCCGACCTTCCCGGCGGGGGGCGGCGGGTGGTCCTGATCCTCACCGACATCACTCCGGAGCGGCGCCTCACCCGAGCCCACCAGGACCTGATTTCCAACCTCTCCCACGACCTGCGCACCCCCCTGGCGAGCCTGCGGCTGATGGCGGAGACCCTGACCGGAGAGGCCCGCGACGACCGGGAGGCGACCCTGCTCTTCGCCAGCCAGATCGCCGCCGAGGCCGAGCGCCTTCACACCCTGGTGGCGGGCATCCTCGACCTGGGCCGGTTGGAGGCCGGGGTGGAGCGGGCCCAGATCCAGCAGGTGGACCTGTGGGAGGTGGCCGGGAGGGCGGTCGAGGAGCTGCTCCCCCAGGCCAAGAAGCGCCAGCTGGAGCTGACCCTCCGCGGCGAGCCGACCATGGCCATGGCGGACCCGGCCCGGCTCCAGGGCGCCCTCAGCAACGTCCTCGACAACGCTCTCAAGTTCACCCAGTCCCCGGGCTCGGTGACCGTCTCAGTGGGGAGCGCGGACCAGAGCCCGGCGGTGTCGGTGCAGGACACTGGGTCGGGCATCCCAGCCAGCCAGCTGCCCAGGATCTTCGACCGCTTCTACACCGGCGACAGCGCTCGAACCCGCCGTGGCAGCGGCCTGGGGCTGACCATCGCCAAGCAGGCGGTCGAGCTGCAGGGGGGAGACATCGAGGTGCTCAGTTCCCCCGGCCAGGGAACCTTGGTCCGAATCGTGCTCCGCCGCCCCTGACCTGGGTTGGGGCGATCCGGTCCGACTACTATCGAGGCATGACTTCTTCCCCGTCCTTGGAGATCGACGCCGATCTCGCCGCCCTCCGCGACGGGGTGCGGGCGCTGGGCCGGATGGTGGCCGAGGGGGTCTCCCGGGCCATGTCGGGACTGGAGACCCGCGACGGGGACCGGCTCCGGGCGGTGGTCGCCGGCGACGCCGAGCTCAACGAGCGCCACCGCCAAGAGCGGGAGCGGGGCCTGGCCGTCCTGTCCGTCCGTCACCTCGAGGGGCACGAACTCAACGAGGTCTTCGGCCTGATCCTGATGGCCTCGGAGTTGGAGCGCATGGGCGACCACGCCAAGAGCTGTGCTCGCTACGCCCTGCCGCTGATCGAGCTCAGCTCGCGGCCCCGACTGGAGACCATCCTGCGCCTGGGGGGCTACGTCGAGGAGCAGGTCCGCGACATCCTGGAGGCGGTCACGGCCAACGATTTCCGCCGGGCTCAGGACATCGCCGCTCGGGATGACCGCATCGACCGCATCTATCACCGGGTCTTCGACGACATGGTCGAGACCATGCGCGAGCAGCCGGAGTGGGTCTATCCGGCAACCAACCTGATCTTCATCGCCCACAACCTGGAGCGGATAGCCGACCGGGTGACCAACATCGCCGAGGACGTGGTCTTCCTGGCCACCGGCCAGCTGGTCGAGCTGGGATAGGTGGCCGAGAGCCCGCTGAGCACCGGCAAGGGCCGCAAGGTCCTGCTGGTGGAGGACGACGAGTCGGTGCGGATGACCCTGCGCTACAACCTGGCCGCCAGCGGGTACGTGGTGCTCGAGGCGGGCAGCGGGAGCCAGGGCCTGGAGAGCGCGCGGACCAGGGCGCCGGACCTGGTGGTGCTCGACCTGATGCTTCCCGAGCTGACTGGCGAGGAGGTCTGCCGCATCCTGCGCCAGGAGTCCGATGTGCCCATCCTGATGCTGACCGCCCGCATCTCGGAGCCGGACAAGGTCAAGGGGCTGGCGCTGGGCGCAGACGACTACATGACCAAGCCGTTCGGGGTGAAGGAGTTCCTAGCCCGGGTCGAGGCCCTGCTGAGGCGGGCTGAGCGGCCGCCCCGCCCCCCCACCGAGCCCGACCAGCTCAAGCTGGGCGACTTCGTCCTGAACGCCTCCTCGCGCCGGGTCGTCTTTGGCGACCACGAGGTGAAGATGAGCCCGCGTGAGTTCACCCTGCTCTTCTTCCTACTTGGCCATCCCGACAAGGTTCACAGCCGCGACGCCCTGCTGAGGGCGGTCTGGGGACCGGACTTCCACGGCGACAGCAAGACGGTGGCGGTGCACATTCGCTGGCTGAGAGAGAAGTTCGAGGCCTTCGCCACCATGCCCTTCCGGATCAACACCGTCTTCGGAGTCGGTTACCGTGTCGACCTGGGGCCGGGAGTGCAACTCGAGAGGTGACCCAGGCTCCCCCGCCGGTTAGCGGGCCAGCGATTTCGGTCTCCGGGCTCCGCAAGTCCTACGGACAGCTGGTCGCGGTCGAAGGCCTAGACCTCCGGATTGAAGCCGGAGAGCTGGTCGCCATCCTGGGTCCCAACGGAGCCGGCAAGACCACCACCGTGGAGGTCTTGGAGGGCTACCGGCGACCGGATCGGGGGCGGGTATCGGTGCTGGGGCTGGACCCGTTCCGGGATGGCCGCCGGCTCCGTCCACTGGTGGGGCTGATGCTCCAGGAGGGAGGGATCTACCCCACCCTCAAGGTGCAAGAGTCGCTGACCCTGTTCGCCAGCTTCTTCAGGGACCCGGTCGATCCCCGGTTGCTGCTGGAGCGGACCGGGCTCGGTGATCGCTCCGGCACCCGCTTCCGCCAGCTCTCCGGAGGCGAGCAGCAGCGGCTCTCCCTGGCGCTGGCGCTGGTGGGTCGGCCCAGAGTGCTGTTCCTGGACGAGCCCACCGCGGGCATGGACCCCCGGGGCCGCCTGCTGACCTGGGAGATCGTCGAGGAGGCCCGGCGAGCCGGCACCACGGTGGTGCTCACCACCCACTCCATGGAAGAGGCGGAACGGCTGGCCGACCGAGTGGCCATCCTCAACCGGGGTCGCTTGGTGGCCTTCGACTCGCCCGCCCGGCTGCGGACCCAGAACCAGTCCGATGTGGTCCACCTGGAGCTGGAGTTCGAGCTGCCGGTCCCGCTGCTGGAGCGGCTCAGGGCACTGGCGCCGGTGCAGAGTCTCACCGATTTGGGGGGCGGGAAATACCAGCTGCGCTCGACTGCGCCCCGGGAATTGGCCGCCGCCGCCACTCAGCTGCTGCAAGTTGAGGGACCCCGGATCAACCTACTGCGGCTGGGCCGCTCCTCGCTGGAGGAGATCTTCCTCGAGCTCACCGACACGGCCGAATGAGCGGTAGCTCCCTGTTCCCGGAGGGCCGGGCGGCGCCCAGGGCAGCCCCGTGGCTGGTCGCCTTCTGGGCTCAGTTCAAAGTTGAGCTGCTGCTCACCCTGCGCCAGGGTGAGAACCTGCTGGTGATCCTGGTCCTGCCGGTCCTGCTGCTGGTGCTCTTCACCAGCGCCCGGATCTTCCCGGCCGGCTCTGGGCGCCCCGTCGACTTCCTGGTCCCGGGAATCCTGACCGTGGCGGTGATGTCCACCGGGATGGTGACCCTGGGGATCTCCACCGCCTACCAGCGCTACTACCGGGTGCTCAAGCGGCTGGGGGGCTCGCCCCTGCCTCGGAGCGCCCTGGCTGCCGCCAAGGCGGCCTCGATGCTGGCGGTGGAGCTAGTCCAGGTGCTGCTGCTGGGTGCGATCGCAACCTTCGGCCTGGGATGGTCCAGCCACGGCTCGCTGGTGCTGGCGGCGCTGATCCTGCTCCTCGGCGCACTGGCCTTCGCCGGCATCGGACTCACCCTGGCCGGGGCGGTCCGGGCCGAGCTCACCCTGGGCGGCGCCAACGGGCTCTACCTCCTCTTCCTGATCCTGGGCGGGGTGGTCCTGCCGGTCAGCCACCTCCCCGGGTTGATCCAGCCAGTGGCTCATATCCTGCCCGCCACCGCCCTCAGCTCGTCCCTGCGGGCGGTGCTGGAGGGTAGCCCACCCGGGCCTGCCAACCTGGGCCTGCTACTGGGCTGGACCGCGCTGGCGGTTCTGGCGGCGGCGCTCTGGTTCCGCTGGGAATAGCCCAGTGCAGCGTGGGCTTGCTTGGAGCCGGGGGAGTGAGCGACGCCCGGTGGTACGGTTGAGAGTGAGTTCAGGAGGTGCCAAGAAGATGAGTTTTTTCGGAGCCAGGACGACAGCGCCCAACCCTGACAGGGTGCTGCCCGGACGCAGCCAGGAGTCAGCGGTGGACGGCGCCCACACGGTTCTAGGCAACCCCCTCAAGCCGCCTTTCCCCGAAGGACTGGAGCAGGCGATCTTCGGACTAGGGTGCTTCTGGGGCGCGGAACGTGACTTCTGGCAGCTGGAAGGGGTGCACACCACCGCGGCCGGGTACAGCGGCGGCCTGACCCCCAACCCCACCTACCAGGAGGTCTGCTCCGGGCGGACCGGGCACGCCGAGGTGGTGCTGGTCGTCTTCAACCCGGCCCGGATCTCCTACCAGCAGCTGCTGCGGACCTTCTGGGAGAGCCACGACCCCACCCAGGGAATGCGCCAAGGAGCCGACGTCGGCTCCCAGTACCGCTCCGCCATCTACTACCTAGGCGAGGAGCAGCGGAAACTCGCCTTGGCGTCCGAGGACTGGTACCAGCAGGCGCTTCGCCAGGCCGGCCGTGGAGAGATCACTACTGAGATACTGGAGGCCGGTCCCTTCTACTACGCCGAGCAGTATCACCAGCAGTATCTAGACAAAAATCCAGGCGGTTACTGCGGGGTGGGAGGCACTGGCGTGAGCGGCCCGGTCGGGGTGCTTTCGGCCTCCTGATCTGAGCCCGGCGATCAGTCGGAGAGCTCGGCCCGGGCGGCCTGCGCCGGCACCGGCTTGGCGGGCGCCCGGACCGGGCGAAGCAGGAAAGAGGCCGTCGCCAGCGCCGCCAGAAGGCAGACGGCGAAGACCCTGAAGCCGGCGTCGGTTGAACTCACCAGGGCGTTCCCGGAACCAGCTGAGAGAACGCCGCCGCTGCCCAGGAAGACCCGCACCGCGACCGCCGGAGGCAGGCTGGTTTCGGCTGCGATCAGCGCCAGGGTGAAGGAGAGGGCGATCCCGGTGTTGCGCAGGGTGAAGAACATCCCGGAAGCGACGCCGGCTCGGGAAGCCGGCGCCGACGACATCACCGACTTCACCAGCGACGGCCAGGCCAGCCCGTTCCCGAGTGAGATCAGCAGCAGCGGCAGCACGATTGCCAAGATCGATAGGTGAGGACCCAGCCGGCTCAGCCAAACCGCCCCCACCGTGAGACAGGCAAGTCCGGCCATGATCGGCCGGCCCGGACCGAAACGGTCGGCCAGGGAGCCCCCTACCGGGGCTAGTAGGAACTGCGGCGCTGCCATCGGAACTAGAGCCAATCCGGCGTCCAGCGGGCTCAGCCGCAGTGCACCCTGCAGGTAAAAGGTGAGCAGGAAGGTCATGGCCATGATTCCGATCGAGTAGGCGGTGACCACCACCATTCCGGTCCGGAAGTGGAGGTTTCGGAACAAAGAGAGGTCGAAGAGCGGCTGGGCCACCCGACGCTCCCAGGCCACGAAGAAGATCAGGAGGAGGCCCGCCGCCGCCAGTAAGGCCAGGATCCTGACCGACCCCCAGCCCCAGGCCAGCCCTTGGGTCAGCGCCAGCAGCAAGGAAACCAGTCCAAGGCTAAAGCTGATCGCCCCCGCCCAGTCGGCGCCCACGTGCTGGTGATGAGGCCGGGCGCTGGGCAGAAAGCGGGCGCCTGCGACCACCCCAGCCACCCCGAAAGGCACCGTCACGTAGAAGATCCAGCGCCAGCCCAGCGTGCCCACCAGCGCCCCGCCGACCACCGGGCCGACGATCATCCCGGAGACCCAGGCGGTGGAGTTGATGCCCAACGCCCGGCCCAGTTGACGCGGCGGAAACGCCCCGACCAACAACGGGGTGGCGGTGGCAAAGCCCAGTGCTGCGCCAGCGCCCTGCACCAGTCGCCACAACACCAGAACCGTGCCGGACGAAGCCAGCCCGCAGCAGATCGTGCCCACTGTGAACAGCAGGATTCCGCCCATAAAGATGCGTTTTCTGCCGATCACGTCAGACCAGCGTCCAGCCGGCAAGAGCAGCACTGTGCTGGCGATGATGTAGGCGTTGATGGTCCACAGTCCGGTGGTGACGGTGGTGTGTAAGCCGCTGATGATGTGAGGCAGGCCGACCACCACGATGGTGGCGTCGACGTTGGAAATAAAAGCCACCAGGGTGACCACGGTCAGGATCCGCCACTTGCGCGCATCGCCATCACTGATAAGAGCCGAGCCAGCTGGGTTGTCGTCCGTCAACGTCGGGCTCCCCTTCCGCGATTTGACCAGCGCCGGTGGGCCAGGGACCGGCCCCGACGCCAGGCTGACTGTAGTCGGTCGGGAGACGGGGCCGGGACCGTACTCAAGCCGGGTCCCTTGAGACCGGGGATAGACTGGGGTTCGGGGACAACCCAAGATTGATGGAGGCAGATGTGGAGCAGCGTAAGTTGGGCAGCCAGGGCCTGGTGGTCTCGGCCCTCGGGCTGGGATGCATGGGGATGTCCGAGTTCTACGGTCCCAGGAACGATGAGGAGTCTATCGCGACCATCCGGCTCGCTCTCGATTTAGGGATCACCTTTCTGGACACGGCCGACATGTACGGGCCGTTTCACAACGAGCGCCTGGTAGGCGAGGCCATTTCCGGTCGACACGATCAGGTGATCCTGGCCACCAAGTTCGGTAATGAGCGCCGCGAGGACGGCTCCTGGGTTGGCATCAACGGGCGTCCCGAATATGTCGGGGAGGCCTGCGACGCCTCGCTGACCCGGTTGCAGGTCGACTACATCGACCTCTACTACCAGCACCGGGTCGACACTTCCGTCCCGATCGAGGAGACGGTCGGAGCCATGTCCCAGTTGGTGGACCAGGGCAAGGTTCGCTACCTGGGTCTCTCCGAGGCGGCGGCGAGCACCGTCCGGCGGGCTCACGCGGTCCATCCCATCACTGCCCTCCAGACCGAGTACTCCCTGTTCAGCCGCGACCCCGAGGCGGAGATCCTGCCCGCCGTCCGGGAGCTGGGCATCGGCTTCGTGGCCTACAGCCCGCTGGGCCGAGGCATGCTGACCGGCCGGCTGCCCGCCCCCGAAGAGCTCGCCGCAGGCGACTTTCGCACCGACCGCTACCCCCGCTTCATGGGGGAGAACCGGGTCCACAACCTGGAACTGGTGGCCCGAGTCAAGGAGATCGCCGAGGGCGAGAACGCCACGCCCGGTCAGGTGGCGCTAGCGTGGGTGCTCCACCAGGGCAAGGACATCGTGCCCATACCCGGCACCAAGCGCCGCCGCTTCCTAGAGGAGAACGCGGCCGCCGCCGAGCTGGAGTTGGACGCGGAGACCCTCGGCCAGCTGGACGAGATCCTCCCCCTGGGTGCGGTCAAGGGCGATCGCTACTCGGACATGAGCCGGGTCAACCTCTAAGACGCCTCCCGTCTGGACCAGACACATAGTCGGCGCCAAGCTGCCGCCTCGGCGCGACGCCCATCCCCGGAGGCGCTGAACCGCTACCTGCTAGCCGGGCCGGCGAGCCGCTCCCCGCCGCCTCAGAGCCGGTTCCGAGAGAGGAAGTCGAGCACTGCCCGGCGATAGGCCCCGGGCGCCTCCAGGCTGAGGAAGTGCCCGCAGTCCGGGATCAGCTCCAGTTGCGAGTGCGGGATGGCGGAGTGGATGGGCCTCGCCTGTGCCGGCCCGCAAATGAAGTCCAGTTCGCCGGCCACTACCAGCGTGGGGCAGCCCACCCGCGCAAGTAGGGGACGCAGGTCGATCTGCTGATAGAGACCTCCCTCCCAGGCCTTCATGGCTTCTAGGTTGACTTTCAGGTTGGAGCGCGCCAGCTCGAGCCCGGCCCTCACCGACTCCCGCTCAGGATGAGCCGTGTAGATGGAGAGCAGCGTGCTCATCAGGGCCTCGACCTGGGCCGGGTCGGTGCTGGCCAGAACGGCCTCCGCGAAGCCGTCGAAGGCCGCCCGGGCCGCCGGGTACCACTCGGCCCCTTCATGGCGGCGCACCGCCGCCTCCATCTCCGCGGCCGCTCCCCCGCCAGCGGCCAGGTCCGCCGCCGTCCCGACCCCGAAGGGCGCTACCGCTACGCACGCCGAGACCGCCTCCGGATAGGTGGCGGCGTAGGCGAGGCTGGTGGTGGCTCCGAAGGAGTGGCCGAGAACGATCACGCGGTCCAGCCCCAGCGCCTGGCGCACTTCCTCGTAGAAGAAGGCATGGCCGCCGGGCGAGTATCCGTCCTGGGTGGCGGGTGCCGTCGAGTCGCCAGAGCCGTGAGGATCGATTAGGTAGACGCACAACTCGTCCGCGAGCAGGTCCGCATCCGGCCGCATGTAGCTGCCGGAAAACCCCGGGCCGCCCGGGAACATCAGGGTGGGCCGTCCCGAACCCACAACCTCATAGCTGGCCTGACGTCCCCCTGGCAGGGCGATCCGTTGGCTCAAACTCTCGCCCTCCTACTCTTCCGAGAACTCAACACCGTCGGCTAGGGTTGGCCGACCAGCATATGGCACCCGGGCCCGAACCAGGGCCGGTCGGAGGGCAGGGCTCGCCTCCCTTGGGGTGCCAGCCAGGTAACAATTCCCGCTACCCTGACCCGCGCCTGAGCCCTGGTCCCGGGTAGCTGCCGGTGCCTGAGGCTCCAGGCAACCTGGTGATCGGAATCCCTCAAGGTCGGCCCCTGCGAGCCGCCTGCCGGTCCCAGCCGGAGGCCTGTTTCGGTGCACTAGAAAGTCGGTTGCAGCTGGGGTACTCGCCCCTGGGGGCCGCAGGCCCCCGGAACCCGCAGGAGCTGAGTTGGGAGGCCCGGCGGTGGCCACAAGGCGGTGCACGTGGCGACGGGAGGCCACAAGATGGGGTATACAATGCGTTTGGTACCCCAACATTTCGGGGTGCACTCGGACATCCGAATTGGAGCACCGTTGCGCTGCCCTTACTGCAATCACGACGACCTCCGGGTGGTGGACTCCCGCGACTCGGAAACCGGCGAGGCGATCCGGCGGCGGCGGGCCTGCAACAGCTGCGGAAAGCGCTTTACCACCTATGAGCGGATCGAGTCGATCCCCTTCTACATCGTCAAGAAGGACGGCCGGCGCGAGGACTTCGATCGGGCCAAGCTGTTCCAGGGACTGATGAACGCTTGCAAGAAGCGGGACATTTCGCCTAGCCGGATCTCCCAGATGGTCGAGGAGATCGAGGCCGAGCTGCGGGGACGGGGCCAGTCCGAGCTCCCCAGCGTCGAGGTCGGCGAGCTTGTCATGGAACACCTGCGCAAGCTCGACGATGTGGCCTACGTCCGCTTTGCCTCCGTCTACAGGTCGTTCCGGGATGTGTCTGAGGTGCGCAACGAAATCGACCATCTGCTCTCGGGAGTCGCCAAAAACGTCCCAGTCAAGCGCCCTAAGCGCTGAGGCTCCCCTGACCGAGCCGGAGCTTCAGTCCCGGCTGAGCGCGGTCCGAGCACAGATCCGGAACGCCGAGCAGCGGACCGGAAGAGCGGAGGGCAGCGTGGAACTGTTGCCGGTCAGCAAGGGCCACCCGCCGGAGCGGGCCCTGCTGGCGGTGGCCGCGGGCCTGCGGACCCTGGGCGAGAACTACCTGCAGGAGTGCGCCGCCAAGGACAGTTGGCTGCGAGCCGCGGGGGCAGAGCTTGTGAGTTGGCACCTGCTAGGGCACCTGCAGCGCAACAAGGCCAAGCACGCGGCCCAGCTGTTTGCCTGCATCGAGGGTGTGGACAGCCTGGAGGTGGCCCGCCGGCTGTCAGAGGCGCGCAGCGGCCAGCCGGCCCTGGCGGTGCTCTGTGAGGTCGAGCTGACCGGCCTGCCCAGCCGGTCCGGCTTCGAGCCGGGCCGGCTGGAGCGGGAATTCCCCCAGCTTCAGGAGCTCCCGGGGATCAGAGTGGAGGGGCTAATGACCGTGGCGGAGCCAGGGCGGGGCCGCCAGGCCTTCTTCCGCTGCCGGGAGCTGGCCGAGCGGCTGGCCCGAGCCGGAGGCCAGGCCCTTCCGACCCTGAGCATGGGGATGAGCGGCGACTTCCAGGAGGCGATCGAGGAGGGGAGCACCCGGGTACGGCTGGGCAGCCTGCTGTTCGGGGAGCGGCCCACCCGGCCCGGTTGAACCCGGGTCGGCTCAGCGCACCACCACGGTGACCACCTGGTAGCCGCTGGCCCCGTTGGGGTAACTCTGGTTGGCACCGGGCCGCTGGTAGTTGCCCTGCTTGTCCCGAGCCCGCAGGGTCAGGGTGTAGAGCCCAGGCCCAGGACTCCAGGGGAAGCTCCAGAGCGTCCAGGTGTAGGGGGACGCTGGCGCCACCAGCTCGGCCTTGGTCCAATGGCGTGCGCCGTCCAGGCTGAGCTCCACCGCCGACACCCCCTTGGTGCCGGCGAAGGCGACCCCGGTCAGGAGATAGCGCCGGCCGGCACTAAGGGAGCTGTTGCCGGCGGGGAAGTCGAAGCGCGAGAAGATGCGTGGGTAGGCGCCCGCGTTCCACCCCTGCTGCTCCCAGTATCCGAAGTAGGGCTGGGCCGAGGGGGCGATCCGGGTCAGCCACTTGGGGTTCTTCATCCCGTAGTGGTCGACCACCAGAATCCGGGCCGGGAAACCGTGTGCGCTGGTCAGGGGGCGACCGTTGAGCCGATCGGCGAGAAGGGTGGTCGGGGCCATGGCCTGGGCCAGAGGCAGGCTCTC